>Ga0209164_1002516_pt1 | contig 19385 bp, 15 predicted proteins | sample MTBNYHSulfiMetaG_FD_187458 | JGI IMG/M metagenome (GOLD analysis project Ga0209164, IMG submission 187458) | Enrichment culture microbial communities from rom New York Harbor, USA that are MTBE-degrading - MTBE-NYH (New York Harbor Sulfidogenic)... | ecosystem: Environmental > Aquatic > Marine >...
CCTGACGGGGAAGGATGTCCTGCTGCTGGACACTGACCGTCAGGGAACAGCCTCATTCTGGGCAACTGTCCGGGAAGAGGCGGATGTGGAACCAAAAATTTCCTGTGTGCAGAAATTCGGCAAGGGGGTAGCAAACCAGGTCCGTGACCTGGCCGGTCGCTATGATGAAATTGTCATTGACGCCGGCGGAAGGGATTCCATGGAGTTGCGCTACGCCCTCGGCGTTGCCGACCGAGCCTATTTCCCGGTGCAGCCGTTCCAGTTCGACATCTGGACCTTGCAGCAGATGGATGAGTTGGTGGAAATGGCCAAGAGTTTCAACGATGAACTACAGGCCTTTATCGTCCTCAACCGGGTATCTTCCAACCCATCTGTTCATGAAGAGCAGGAGACACGGGATTTTTATAACCAAGAGAATTTCCAACATCTGTCCTTGGTCGAATCGATGCTTCGTGATCGGATCGCTTTTCGCAAATCAGCCAGGGACGGATTGTCCGTGGTGGAATGGAACCAGGATAAAAAGGCTGCCCGGGAAATGAACCAACTCTTTGAAGAGGTGTATGGTGGCAGGTAAAAAAAAGACTCCTCTCCGTTCGGTCCCGGCAAGAAAAAAAGAAACGGACCTGGATCAGTTTGCCGCCGGCGCCGGTAAGTACGGCTCAAACAAGGAAGAGGTGTATCCCTGGGAAGAATCACACATTCGTGAGGACGTGAAGAAGAATCTACTGTTGAGGATCCCGGAACCGCTCTATATGAAACTGAAATACATCGCCGACCACACCCCGTACAGCATGAATTCTTTCATCCTGGAACGCCTCACCGAACAGATCGAGCATGAGATTAGCAGGATGACAGGAAAGGGGTGAGTGAAACCCGATGCAGAGTCAGGAAACATGAAATAAATACGCATAACCCATAGTATTTTTATGGGTTATGCGTGCTGCAAGCAATACAAAATATAATTAAACTTGATAATTTTACGTATAACCCATAATATAGTTATGGGTTATGTTCATTTGTATCAAGTTGGACTGGCATGAAACACGAAGAGTTTTTTAGGAAACATCCGGTGTTCACTGGTGAAGAGTTGGACAGGCACCTGTCAGCTATGGGGACAAAAGGTCCCAGAACCAGAGAATCTCTGCTGAATTATTACAGGAGCGCAGGACGCGTAATTCGCATACGCCGTGGTTTATATGCAGTCATCCCCCCGGGCGCAGATCCGAATTCATACCCGGTCGATCCTTTTCTGATTGCTGCGAGGCTGACCAGGGATGCGGTATTGTCATATCATACGGCCTTGGAAATTCATGGTCGCGCCTATTCCGTGCGGGAACACCTCACATATTCATCGGTCCGCCCAGTTACTCCTGTTACTTTCCGCTCACATGTTTTCCGTGGCGTCAAGTTTCCCCAGCCACTGTGTCGTGCAGGAAAAGAAAATTTTGGTGTTATCATTATTGACCGCTCAGGCTTGGAAATCCGGGTTACCAGTCTTGAACGGACACTGGTGGATGTCCTTGATCGACCGGATCTGTCAGGCAGCTGGGAAGAGATATGGCGTTCCCTGGAGTCTGTCGAATTTTACGATCTCGACCGGGTAGTAGAATATGCTCTCTTGCTCGGCAACGCGACGACAATAGCAAAGGTTGGCTTCTTCCTGGAACAGCATCGTGAATCTTTGATGGTCGAAGATAACCACCTCAAACCACTTCATAACCATTGTCCTCGACAACCGCATTACCTGGATAGCTCCAACAGGAAATCTGGGAAGCTTGTCGCGGATTGGAATCTGGTGGTGCCCGTTGACTTATACGAAAGGACATGGGGGGAAGTTCTGTGAACATTTCCTATGAGAAACTGACTGCCCAGGCCGAGGCGACAGGATTCAGGCCGGATGTCCTTGAAAAGGTTGCCCGCCTGCTTGGGCTGCTCGAAGCTCTTAAGAGCCATCCTGCATTAAAAGGCAAACTGGCACTCAAAGGCGGTATCGCATTGAACCTTTTTGTTTTTAAAGTTCCCAGGCTTTCTGTCGACATTGATCTGAACTACGTGGGGGCCGAAGAACGGGAAGCCATGCTCACAGAACGGCCCAAGATTGAACAGGCAGTTCAGGCAGTATTTGCGAGAGAAGGATTTACGGTCAGGCGTATCCCAGGAGAACACGCTGGCGGCAAATGGTCTTTACGTTATCAAAACGCTGCCGGCATGGGCAGTAATCTCGAAGTGGACCTCAATTTTATGTTCAGGGTCCCTTTGTGGCCGATAACGATATCAGATTCTCACCCGGTTGCCACCTGGAAGGCTACGCAAATATCGATAATGGATATCCATGAGTTGGCCGCAGGAAAACTTGCAGCTTTGATGGCACGTAGGCAGGCAAGAGATCTTTTTGACAGTCATGGTATCCTCAATATGAAAAATCTCGACCATGATCGGCTTCGAATAGCCTTTGTCGTTTATGGTGCCATGAACCGTAAAGACTGGCGAAAGGTTTCAGTTAATGATGTAACTTTTGATGCGGTGGAACTGGCTCGACAGTTGATCCCGACCCTGAGAATTAATGTATCTGAAAAACAAGAGTCTCCTGACGAATATGGTTCACGTCTTGTGCAAGAATGTCGGCAGGCCCTATCGGCAATTCTCCCTTTCTCGGAAGCTGAAAGAGCATTTCTTGACCTGCTGCTTGATCGGGGAGAGATTGATTCGAAAATCCTGACTACAGACTCTTCCTTGCAAAGGCGCATTCAAAGGCAACCTCTTCTTGAATGGAAGGCAATCAATGTGCGAAAGCATAAAAGATTGTAACAAGGGCAAGAATGGCAAAACCCTTTCCTTGTAAGGAACGAAAAAACTAAAGAAATTCGGTCTTTGACCGGTAGAAATGAATAAACAGCGTGTTAGAAGAAACGAAGAAACAGTTCCACGCTCAGTCGAGATAAGCAAAAACAGATTGGCATAACAATTTGCTTTTTTCGTAAAATCAAGAACTATTGAACTGCTTGAGTGGAATAATAAACACAAAAAAGAAACAATTTTCCCTGTCATCGGAACCGTTATTAGACGGAAACCGGGAAGGGCTTTTGAAGGCGTCGGAGGCAAGGCCGCCCCCAAAGTCGGCACCAGTCGGCACTATGTCGGGACCAAATCGGGACCAGGTTGAAATCCTGAAAAATTGCGCTCCTGAAAAGGCTATAGGTGTATTGATGAACCTGATTGGGCGCACCAACAGGACTAAGTTCCGGGACCAGGTACTCAGGCCTTTGCTTGATGCCGGATTCATCGAAATGACTATACCGGACAAGCCAACAAGCAGTAAGCAGAAATACCGGCTGACGGAAAGGGGGAAACAGGTTTTGGACCAGGCTAGATGAATGAAGGATTTCAGCAACTGACTGTGAATGTGGGGGGTATGTGTGGGTGATTGACATCAGACACTGGCTGAACGAACAGCAGGTCGAACCGGCTGCGCCGCAGTTGCGGCTGAAGGTGAAAAAGCTGACAGAGATCATCACTTGGATCACCTCACGCGACCGGGGCCTGCCTACAGGAGAAACGCCGAAATGTTGGCGGCGGCCGAAAAGAAAACCGTGCAAGGGCATCCTGAAAATCCAGTTCGAGATAGATGACCGGATTCACTGGTTCTGCCCTGAATGTGAGGACGAAGGCCTCATTGATGGCTGGCAGGGATTGATATGGGATATGAGCGACGGGACGATTCACTGAGCACCGTTGACGATGAAGGAATGAATAGGTTGGTGAAATTCACCTGCAAACAATGCGGCCACTGTTGTTTGAACCTCTCGGGAGCGATTGAGGTATGCGCCACTGCAGAGGATATCCAGCGCTGGCAGGAGAATAACCGCACCGATATCCTGGCATGGGTGGACGTCATATATCTCGGAGAAGAGGGGCGAGTCTATGACTCAATCCAAAAACCGGCGATGATGTAGCCAGGTGTCCCTGGCTGCGGAAGTTGCCTGGAAAAACCAAATACATCTGCCGCATCCAGTACATGAAGCCCGAGCATTGCTGGAATTACCCGTTATCAAGGGAACACGCTGAAAATACAGGTTGCCCTGGATTTGGATAAAAATAACAAATGATAACCGACTACCACGCCAAACTATACGCGCATGAACTTCTTCGTCGTTGTCCTTCTGACAGCGTTGAGCGGTTTACCGCGGTCTTAATGGATTCGCAGGTTGACCTGAACCCCCACCAGGTCGATGCCGCCTTGTTTGCTTTTCGTTCGCCGCTTTCCAAGGGTGCTATCCTTGCCGATGAAGTCGGGCTCGGCAAGACCATCGAGGCTGGGATCGTGCTTTCGCAAAAATGGGCGGAGCGAAAACGAAAGATTCTTTTGATCATGCCATCCAGCCTCCGCAAGCAGTGGAGCCAGGAGCTACTAGATAAATTTTATCTTCCCTCGATCATTCTGGAGGCGGCCAGCTTTAATAGAGACATCAAAAACGGTAGGCAAAATCCCTTTGCCCGTAGCGAAATCGTCATCTGCTCCTTCCAGTTCGCTAAAAACAAAGCCGAATATGTAAAAGCCGTCGATTGGGACCTGGTGGTCATCGATGAGGCACACCGCCTCAGGAATGTCTATAAAACCGGCAATAAGATCGCCCGTGAATTGCGGATCGTCCTGGAACAGGTTCCCAAGATGCTCCTCACCGCTACCCCGCTCCAGAATTCCCTTCTCGAATTGTACGGCCTGGTCAGCTTCATCGACCAACATGCCTTTGGCGATCTGAAGAGTTTCCGCAGCCAATTTGCCCGGTTGACTTCGGAAGACAATTTCGATGATCTCAAACAGCGTCTGACCCTTCTTTGCAAGCGCACACTGCGGCGTCAGGTTCTTGAGTATATCCGTTACACTGAACGTAAGCCGTACACCCAGGAATTTATTCCCACTCCAGAGGAAGAGGCGTTGTACGAGATGGTTTCCGACTATCTCCGTAGGCCAAACCTGCAAGCCCTGCCGAGCAGCCAAAGAACCCTCATGACCCTCGTGCTGCGCAAACTGCTTGCCTCCTCGACCTTTGCCATTGCCGGCGCTCTTGATGCCCTCGCCAACAAGCTTGAACGTCGTCTCAAGGATGACGAGAAACTGAGCCGGGCCGAGGAAGATTTTCAAGAAGACTTCGAATCTCTGGACGAGCTGGCCGACGAGCTTGAAATTGAGGAGCAGGAGCCGGTCGTTCGGCTCACCGAGGAGGAACGCGAGACGATTGCCGATGAAATAGACGATCTGCGCAGTTTCTTTGAGCTGGCCATGGAGATCAGCCAGAACGCCAAGGGAGAATCATTGCTTCAGGCCTTGGAAATCGGTTTTCAGATGACGACCGGGCTGGGAGGAATGGAAAAGGCAATCATCTTCACGGAATCCCGCCGCACCCAGAATTATTTGGTCAAGTTGCTTAGCGGGGCTGGATATGGCGAAGATATTGTCCTGTTTAATGGCTCTAACAGTGATGCCAAATCCCGTGAGATCTATGCCGCATGGAAAGATCGTTATGCAGGAACCGACAAGGTAACAGGCTCCCGCACGGCAGACATCCGTGCCGCCCTAGTGGACTATTTCAGGGAAGAAGCCAAGATCATGATCGCCACTGAGGCGGCGGCCGAGGGGATCAACCTGCAATTCTGTTCCATGGTGGTGAACTATGATCTGCCCTGGAACCCGCAACGCATCGAGCAGCGCATTGGCCGCTGTCATCGGTACGGCCAAAAGCATGACGTGGTTGTCATCAATTTTCTGAACAAAAATAACGCGGCCGACCAACGGGTCTATCAACTGCTTTCGGAAAAATTCAAACTTTTCAGCGGCGTCTTCGGGGCCAGCGACGAAGTGCTGGGCAGTATTGAGTCCGGGGTCGATTTTGAAAAACGGATTGTCGATATCTACCAGTCCTGCCGCAGCTCTGAAGAAATCCAGTCATCATTCGATGCCCTGCAGGCGGAACTTTCCACCGAGATCAATGAAAATCTGCGAATCACTCGGCAAAAGCTGCTTGAAAACTTCGATGCCGAGGTTGCCGAAAAACTCCATGTATATAAGGCCGAGGCAACTGCCTCGCTCAATAAATACGAAGCCCTTCTCTGGGATACCACTCGCCATATGCTGGAAGGCCAGGCAACCTTCAATGATGCTGACCTTACGTTCCGGCTTAGAAAACTCCTGAGAACTGATATTCCACAAGGGCTATACACCCTCAAGCGCCGGGATGATATCGGCCACCATTATCGTTTGCAACATCCCCTGGCACAGCATCTTCTCCAACAGGCCTTGGAGAAACATTTGCCGGAAGCGGAGTTGGTTTTCGATTATTCCAATACAGCCAAGACCATCTCCATCCTGGAACCTCTCATCGGCCAACATGGCACTCTGATAGCCAAGCGCCTGGCCGTTTCCGCTCTGGAGGCGGAAGATTACGTGATTATTGCGGCTGTGACCGACGATGGTAGAGAATTGGATGAGGAACAGGCAAGACGGCTTTTCAATCTGCCGGCAAGAATCAATGGAGTAAAAGGTGGACGTCCGGAGATAGAAACCACTTATACCAAACAAAAAAATATCATCTTAAACGAAATCTCCGAGAGAAATGCGGTCTTTTTCGAGGAAGAAATGGATAAACTAAATCGCTGGGCTGAGGACAAACGAAAAAGCCTCAAGGCCACACTCAAGGATTACGACGACCAAGTTGGAGACTTGAAAAGACAGGCCCGGATTGCACCGAATCTTCCTGAAAAACTCGCCATTCAAAAGAAAATTCGTAACCTTGATCAAAAACGGGATGAAGTCTGGCGGCAGTATGATGAGGCGGCCCGGGAAATAGAGCAACAGAAGGACGTTTTAATTGATAAGGTGGAAGCGAGACTTCAGCAACTTATTGAAGAAGAAACACTTTTCACTCTTTGTTGGAAGTTGGTATAAATCTGTATGAATCTGATTACAAACAGGAATTCTTGTCACTCCAAAAAAAACGGTGAAGCCCATGGCAAGCGGTAAGTTATTACGCAAACTGATCAAATCAGGATCAGAAGGTGATGTAGCGACATTCAAACGTGTTTCTGAAGAAGTTATTCAAGAGGAACGCCAAAAGCAACATCATCTTCTTGCGACTGACTTGGAATACATTCTATATGGTGGCTCCAAGCCCATGGAGTCCAATGGGTTATCGCGCTTAATTCCCGCTGTCCCCCTTGATAAAGAGCGAGGATTACCCCTTCTGGACATGCGGAATCCACAACGCCCCATGGAAGAGCTAGTGTTGACTCAACAAAATCAGACTGCCTTGGATGAATTACTTCAAGAGCATCGCCGTGAGGATGTTCTTCGCACCTACGGCATGAAACCATCCTCTAAGCTGCTCTTTTATGGCCCACCAGGTTGCGGAAAAACTCTGACTGCAGAAGTTATTGCCTACGAGTTAGACATGCCATTGGCTATTGTTCGCCTTGACGCTTTGGTTTCTTCATATCTTGGCGAAACTGCTGCCAACTTGAGGAAAGTTTTTGATTTTATATCGCAACACCCTCTCGTGGCTTTATTCGATGAATTCGATGCCCTTGGCAAGGAGCGTGCTGACGGCAGTGAACATGGAGAGCTGAGACGGGTTGTTAATGCAGTATTGCAGATGATGGACGCTTATCAGGGAAAAAGCATTCTCATCGCGGCAACCAACCATGAATATATTTTGGACAATGCGATCTGGAGACGATTTGACGATATCATGGAATTTCCTTTGCCGTCCGCAGAACTGCTTCCACAGATCATACAACTGAAATTGCGAGGAGTACGGCGTCAATTCGAATCTGATTCTTCCGAGTTACTCAGTCTTTTCAAAGGACTGAGCCCCGCCGATATAGAACGTATCGCCCGGCGGGCGATCAAGAGAATGATTCTCCGCAATCAGGAGTTCTTGGCCTTAAAGGATTTATCTCAGGCCAAAGAAAGAGAACTTCGGCTCGCTCAGAATACTGAGGGCGCATAAATGAGCGGCGTTTATGAGCATCTCAGGATTGAAAAGGAACCTCTTATCAATGAACGGCGGCGAATTAAACGCAATCCTCCTCCGATAGTCAGGGAAGATCCGCAAGCACATGGAAACTGGCTCCGGAATTCCCTGACCAAAGCATATGAAAAGGCCCGTCAGCAACCGGGGGCAGAGGATGGAACCTGTGTCCTCAAGCTTCATTATTCCGGCTCTCTCGATTTCAAGAATCTCCAAAAACATGGCGTTGAATTTGTCAGCCAGGAGGAAAACAGTATCTGCGTAATTTTTGCATCGGAACAAGGGTTGGCTGAATTCAGCGATCACTTGGGACGATTAGGCGCAACAGGCGACGATGCTCTCACATACCAACAGATCCTGCTGGCCTTGGATGGAGTTGGGAACTGGAGCAAGGATGACCGGAAGAGCTGGGCCATTAAACATTTCGGCTTGCCGCAAACTGAGATATTCCGGCTTGATGTGGAGTTGTGGCCCATTGCCATGGAGCAAAGTCCGCAACGGCGAGATTTATTACAACGATTTGAGAATTGGCTCGCTTCTCGGAATACCCGGCAAATCGACAGGATCAACCGAGACAGCCTGGTAATGTATCGCCTGGAACTCAACCAAACAGATGCGGACTCGCTTTTCGAACATCGTGATGTGCGGCTTGTTGACCTCCCTCCGAGATCGGGGATCAGGTATAGCCAACTTGATGTGGCCCTTGAGCAACTCCCCAAAAGAATACCTTCGCCAGGCGAACATTCGGCAAGAATTTGTATTCTGGACAGCGGCATCAACAGCAATCACCCCTTGCTTCGCCCGGCGGTTGGCGAGGCCGAAAGTTTCGTAGAGGGCCACGGGCCGGATGATGATGCGGGCCATGGAACCGCCGTTGCCGGGATAGCCCTTTATGGGAACGTGGAGGAGTGCATTTCATCCAACCGGTGGGAGCCGGAATTTTGGCTGTTGAGCGGTAAGATCATGTGGAAAGATCCCAATGATCCTGAAAACGCGATGTTTGATGAAGGGACCATCGAACAGTCGATTGAAAAGGCGGTGGATTATTTTTCCCGTGAACATGGCTGCCGTATATTTAACCTCTCCCTGGGGAATGAAAATTCTCCATACGATGGCCGGCATGTTCGGGGCATTGCTTACACGCTTGACAGGCTTGCGCGGGAATACGACGTACTGTTCATTGTCTCTGCCGGTAATTTCAGGGGCACCGAGACGGTCCCCAACGCCGACTGGCGGGCTGAATATCCCGAATATCTGTTGGCTAAGGAAAGCTGCATTATTGATCCTGCAACGGGGTTGAATATTATTACAGTGGGGGCATTGGCAAATCATACCGCCAATGTAATTGAACAGCGATATGGCAAAAGAGAAATAAACGATTTGAGCCCTGCCGGGGAGGATCAGCCAGCTCCTTTTACCAGGCATGGCCCTTCTGTAAAAGGCGCAATCAAACCGGAACTGGTGGCACACGGGGGCAATCTCGCGTCACCCATGCGCCGGGAAGGGGAACAGTGGCGAAGGGATATTCGCGGACTCGGCGTACTGACCCTCAATCATAATTTTACCGGTGGCACTTTGTTGAAGGATATTTCCGGGACAAGCTTTGCCGCCCCTTACATTACTCACCTTGCCGGGCGTCTCCTCAACCAATATCCAGAGGCATCGGCTAATTTGCTCCGGGCCATGTTGGTAAACCATGCCGACATACCCTCACCATGCGAAGCAGCATTCCCGGATGCGCTACGGGGCCACATTCGTCAAGTAACGGGATACGGCAAAGTCGATCCGGATACCCTGTTTCGCTCCACGGATTATGAGGTTATTCTGCTTGCCGAAGACGCCATTGAAAATGATCGACACCAGTTTTATGAACTTCCGCTTCCTGAACCGTTTCTACGCAGCAACCGTGCAACTCGCGTGCTGAGAATATCTCTGGCCTATTGCCCTCCGGTCAGAACCACACGGATCGATTATGCCGCCACCAGGATAAGTTTTCGCCTGGTAAGGGGAACCAGCCTTGAGAATGTCCAGAACCACTTTAACAACGCGACAAAGAAAGAATTTGAGACTATCCCGGACGCTTCATCCACCAATAGAAAAGTTACCAGCACCGAGCGGGAGAAAGGAACGATTCAGTCCTCAATATGGACTTTCCGCCAGCTGAACCCCGTCAACAGGTACTTTGTAGTGGTCACCCGGCAAGACAAGGACTGGGGTGTTTCCCTCTGCAACTCTCTTGAAAATTATGGCGTGGTAGTTACGGTCAGCGATCGGGAAAATGCTGAACCTCGCTTATACACCCAGATCCAGGAGCGAATTCGTGAGCAAGTCCGGGCAAGGGAACGTATCAGGTACTAATAATCGATTTGAAGAAAAAGGATTTCATATATGAGTGATGAACAGCCTGAAAAAATGGATCTTCGGTCCATGGATATCGGTGAAAAAAACAGGGGAAAATTAAAGGCCTTGTTCCCAGCCGTTTTCACTGAGACGGTGAATGATAAGGGTGAGCTGGTCGAGAGTATTGATTTTGAGAAGCTCAAGGCTGAGATTGGGTCATTCAGTGATCTATTCGAAGCCAGACGGGAGCGGTACGGGATGGACTGGCCTGGCAAAAAGGACTGCATGCGGCTGATCCAGCAACCGTCAGTGGCCACGCTCAAACCCTGCCGGGAGGAGTCGGTCAATTTTGACAAAACTGAAAACCTGTTCATCGAAGGGGACAACCTGGAAGTTCTGAAGCTCCTGCAAAAATCCTATTACGGCAAGGTGAAGATGATCTATATCGACCCGCCGTACAACACCGGCAAGGAGTTTATATACCCGGACAAGTATTCGGAAACGCTCGACACCTATCTGGCCTATGCCGGATTGGCAGACGATGAAGGAAAAAAGTTTGCCACCAATACGCTCAATGAAGGCCGCTTTCATACCAAGTGGCTGAACATGATGTATCCAAGGCTTTATCTCGCCCGGAATCTATTACGTGAAGACGGGATGATTTTTATTTCAATCGATGACAATGAAGTCACAAATTTACGAAAAGTATGTGATGAGATTTTTGGAGAAGAAAATTTTATTGATACTATCGTATGGAAAAAAAGATATGGTGGAGGAGCAAAAGAAAAGTATCTTGTTTCGATACATGAGTATGTGCTTGTATATGCAAGAAATTTGCAACTTATTGATGTTATAGAAATAGCATTATCAGAAGAAGCAATTAAAAGGTACTATTCTCTAACTGATAAAAATCACGAAACAAGAGGCCCCTACAGGACACATCCGTTGGAAGCAATGAAGAGTTTTGAGGAAAGGCAAAATCTCGTTTTTCCAATACCGGCACCAGATGGGACAGAAATTTGGCCCAAACGACAATGGAGATGGGGTAAAGAACGTGTAAATGATGCATTAAAGAATGATGAGATAGAATTTTCGAAAGGGAAAAATGGTGACTGGACAGCTCATTCCAAACAGTATCTAAAAGATGGCGATGGGGAAATTAGAACAGCTAAAGCATTCTCCATTATTGACAACATTTATACTCAACATGGAACCAATGAAATAATTGATATTTTTGGAAATGCCCAAATATTTCCTTTTCCCAAGCCATCAAAGCTAATAGAAAAGATAATCGAAATAGGCACAGAGCCCACCGACTGTGTTGTTATGGATTTTTTTGCAGGCTCATGTGCGTTACCACACGCGGTATTTAGCCAAAATCAAAATGATGGAGGGAATCGGAAATATATTGCTGTCCAACTTCCAGAAATTATAGAAGAAAATTCCGAAGCTTTCAAAGCCGGCTACAAAAACATTGCCGACATTGGCAAGGAACGTATCCGCCGGGTCATCAAAAAGATCGAAGAAGAACGAGCTGCCAAACAAAAAGACTCCGCAGGAAAACTGCCTGGCATGGAAGAAGAGCAAAAAGACCTTGATCTCGGCTTCAAAGTCCTCAAGCTCGACCGCTCCAACTTCAAGGTGTGGGACGGCACCGATCCGAATGCCTCAGAAGAACAGATTGCCAAGCAGCTCGATTTATTCGTGGAGCATATCAATCCCAAGTCTTCACAAGAAGATATCCTTTATGAACTCCTGCTAAAATCCGGCTTCATGCCCACGGAAAAAATCGAAAAGCTGACCCTTGCCGGAAAAACCGTCTTCTCCATTGCCGAAGGGGCGCTGCTGATCTGCCTGGAAGAAGAAATCACCCGCGACCTGATCGACGCCGTGGCCGGGGCAGAGCCCATGCGGTTCATTTGCCTTGATAAAGGCTTCAAAGGCAATGACCAGCTCAAGGCAAACGCCGTCCAGACCTTTGCCGCCCGTAACCAGGGCCGTGAAAAAGCTGAACAAATCGTTTTCCGCACCGTATAAGGAGGAGTCGAATGAAATTGAAATTTGACTCCAGCCTTGAATTTCAATTGGACGCCATTGGTTCCGTAGTCGATCTGTTTGAAGGGTTGCCCCCCAAACAGAGCGGTTTTGAAGTGAGTTTCGGACAGGCAAGCGGCAGGTTGTGGAATGAACTCGGGCTCGGCAATCAGTTGATGCTGGACCATGCCCAGCTTTTGAAAAATCTCCATGCCATCCAGGAACGGAATGTTATTCCAAAATCCCGCTTACTCATAGAGTCAGGTGCCGTCTATCCTTTCCCCAATTTCTCGGTCGAGATGGAAACCGGCACCGGCAAAACCTATGTCTACCTGCGCACCATCTTTGAGCTGAACAGGAAATACGACTACAAGAAATTCATCATCGTTGTGCCATCGGTCGCCATCCGGGAAGGAGTTCTCTCCTCTATCGAAATCATGGGCGAGCACCTAAAGGGGCTATATGACAACGTGCCCTTTGACCACTTTGTCTATAACTCCAAGGATCTTTCCAAAGTCCGCCAATTCGCGGTTAGTAAAGAGATCCAGATCATGATCATCAACATCCAGGCTTTTCAAAAGGATGCCGGTGATATCGAAGATTTTTCAAAACTCTCCGATGAAGAAAGAAAAAAATTGAACATCATTCACCAGGAGCAGGACAAGATGTCCGGCCGCAGGCCCATTGAGTATGTGCAGGCCGCAAATCCCATTGTGATAATCGATGAACCGCAGAGCGTCGATAATACGCCCAAGGCCAAGCGGGCCATCAAAACCTTGAAGCCGCTTTTTGCTCTCAGATATTCAGCCACCCATGTAAACCCATACAATCTCCTCTACAAGCTCGACCCCATAAAAGCCTATGACATGCGGCTGGTGAAGCAGATCGAGGTCGCTTCCATCCGCTCTGGAGATAATTTCAATGAAACATTCATTCGCCTGGATCAGATTGGCTACGCCAAGGGCGCAAAAATTCCTCATGCAAAGGCGACAATTCACGAAGACTCACCCACTGGCCCCAAGGAGAAAAAGATCACCCTGAAACAGGGAACCGATATCAGCCAGCAGACGAACAGGGCCGGGTATGACGGCTATATCGTGACCAATATCTGCGCGGAACCGGGCCTTGAACATGTCGAATTCGCTAACGGCAAGATGCTGGAGTTGCTCCAGGAAGAAGGCGGCATGGGGGATGAAATTCTGCGGGAGCAGATCCGCCAGACCGTGGAAGAGCATTTCAAGAAAGAAAAACGATTTAAGGAAAGGGGGATCAAGGTGCTTTCCCTCTTCTTTATCGACAAGGTGGTGAACTACCGGTTTTACGATGAGGAAGGTGCTCCCCGGCCTGGAAAAATCGCCTCCTGGTTTGAAGAGGCATACAGAGATATTTCTGAAAAGCCTATATTTAGAGGGCTTCTTCCCTACCCGGTTTCTGATGTCCATGACGGTTATTTTTCCGTGGACAAGAAAAAGGGTAAGGTAGTGGGTTTGAGTGATACGAGCGGCAAGACCGTCAAGGATGAAGAAACGTATCAATTGATCATGAAGGATAAGGAACGACTCCTGTCATCTGATGAGCCGTTGCGATTTATCTTCAGCCATTCCGCCTTGAAGGAAGGATGGGACAACCCGAACGTGTTCCAAATATGTTCTTTGCGGGAGATGGGGACGGAGAGGGAGCGGCGTCAAACCCTGGGCCGCGGCTTGCGCCTGCCTGTCAATCAGGAAGGTGAACGGGTATTTGATGACAGCATCAATAAGCTCACCGTTATTGCCAGTGAATCGTTTGAAGATTACGCCAAAGGCCTCCAGACCGATATCGAGAACGATATTGGCGGAGGTTTCAAGTTTGGCAGGATCGAAAAGATCGCTTTTGCCAGGCTGGTTGACGATGCAACCGGACAAGAGTTGGGGCAGGAAGAATCTGGTCGAATATGGGACGCCCTGATCGAAAAGGGATATCTGGATTCTCTGGGCGATATCACCGACAAATTCATTCCCGAAAAAGAAGGATTCCAGTTGGAACTGCCACCAAGTCTGGATCCGATGCGGGCAGTCATCACCGACGAGATGAAGCGATATCTCTTCAAGAGCCGGGTGGTCAACGCCAGGGAAAGGAAGACCTTGAAATACAACAAGCGGGTTGAGTTGAACGAGGATTTTAAAACGCTATGGGCAAAAATCAACAAGAAGACCCGATATTCTGTTGAGTTTGAAACGGAAGAACTGATCAACAAGGCTGTTGAGAAAATCGGCAAAATGGAAGAAATCCAGCCGGTCCGCATCGTCATCGATAAAACGGAAGTTGATATTACCGAGGCAGGTATTGAAGGCGGCAAGGTACTGGACAGCAAAATGCAGACTGTCCAGAGCCATAATGTATTACCCGATATATTGGCCTATCTGCAGAGAGAAACGGAACTGACCAGAAGCACCCTGGTGGCAATCCTTAAAAAATCCGGACGCCTCAAGGAATTCACCGTCAATCCGCAGGCATTTATGACCGAGACCGCAAAGCTGATTAACCGGGCGCTCCGGGAACTGGTTGTGGATGGTATCAAGTACGAACAGCTTGAAGGACAACATTACGAGATGCGGCTTTTCGAAGAGAAGGAAATCGAAGATTACCTGACCCGATTGTACGTGGTGCAAAGTACCAACGACAAAACTCCGTATGACTACGTTCTTTACGAGTCAGAAGTGGAGCGTGAAGTGGCTGAAAAGCTGGACCAGAACGAAAACGTGAAGTTTTTCTGCAAGCTGCCGCGCTGGTTCGTGGTGCCGACTCCACTGGGCAACTACAACCCGGACTGGGCGGTGGTCACTGAAAACGACGAAAAACTTTACCTGGTTCGCGAAACCAAGAGCACCCATGATGCCGCAAAACGGCGGGATATAGAGAACAGAAAGATCGAATGTGGTAAGTCACATTTCAAAACCTTAGGTGTGAATTTTAAGGTGGCGACGGATATTCATGAAGTGCTGGCGAAATAAGGAGATTGATATTGAACAGTAATGATAGGTATCGATATGAATCGCAACCCTGAAAACAATGACCCAAGTACTACTTGCTGGAATTGCGTCTATTTCGACATGTCCGGTGTCTATTTTCCAGGTCGATGTAACTGGTTTAAAGACGTGAAAAAGGAGGAACCAAAAGAAATACCAGGTAAGGTTGTTGATATTGGTTGTAAGTTTTTCTCTTCCAAGGATGGCAGCAATCGTTAACGTAGTATGCCACACCGTAACGGATAGAAGCTGTTTTACATGCGACCGGAAGAAGCAATATTCAACGACTTGGCGAATCTTTGTTCATCATCTGGATATATACATACCATTGCCTATCTCTGTTTTCGTGACAATATAATCGGCTACTCAGGCGAAATGAGGCCTGAGGATATGCAACATCTTTTCACAAAGAGCCGTCTCATACGAACAGAGATTTCTACCCTTATTGGGTTGCTGCTCAAGAACGATATCGACTACAACCTCCCTGTACCAGCTGTAATGCAAGATTACATTTCAAGGACAGAATCCCTTCTTGAAGAGATGCACCAATCGATATTCCAGCCAGTAAGAGCTAGTTTAGCTTCTCAGAAGATTGCAGAGAAAGACATAAATCCATTTACGAGTGGAGCGATGCTCCGGGAAGCAATTTTTTATAGCGGTGAGTCTGCATACAATTTTCAGTATCGCGACTTATCGTTTCGAAAATATGCAAATGACAACGAATGGTTAATGGTGAACAAGGGATTCTCCATTCAAGATGCGTGGAAGGTTGTATACACTATCGGACGCGTTCAAGATGAGAAAGCAGTTTACTCGTTAACAGAAATGAAGGGTAACCCTCCCGGCCAATGGACGTTTCTACCGGGATATACATTTACTGGAAAGGAAATCACGAACTATTCTGGCCTTAATGTTGAAACAGTGAAGAGAGTGTTAATGGCATTTGCAGTGCCTGAAGGTGAAAAGAACGAACAGTTTGGGAACCTACATGATTTCAACATTGCTAATGCTTTCCCCTTAATTAGGGCTGCTGAGGATACATACATTCTTTTTCACATCTATAACTTGGTCGAAGCGTTGTATGAGTCACCATTTTATTGGATGGGTGCAGATAAGGCGTATGTCAACACTGCTATGCGTCACAGAGGATTGTTCACTGAAGAATTCTCAGCTGATCGATTGGTGGTTGTTTTTGGTAAAGACAATGTATATCGCAACGTTGATATTTTCTCATCTAATGGGAACAAATTGGGCGAAATTGATGTACTGGTTCTCTTCGGGAACCGAGCGATAGTTCTCCAAGCCAAGTCTAAGCGTTTAACGATTGAATCTCGAAGGGGTAATGATCTCCAAATCAGAGACGACTTCAAAAAAAGTATTCAAGATTCATGTGATCAAGCATACAAGTGCGCAAAACTGCTCGGCAATACCGATTACAAACTCAAGGATGGTAGTTCAAATGAAATCGCCATGCCAACAGAACTCAAAGATGTTTACATCATGTGTATTGTTTCTGATCATTATCCAGCATTGAGCTTACAGGCGCGGCAGTTTTTAAATTTTGAGGCGAATAGTAAAATATCGCCACCCTTTATCTTGGATGTTTTCACCCTTGATGCGATAACAGAAATGTTGAATTCGCCATTGCAACTGTTGAGCTACGTGGATCGAAGGACAAAATATTTCGAAAAAGTGATTGCGTCACATGAATTAACAATTCTGTCGTATCATCTCAAACGAAACCTTTGGTTAAGCGAAGAATACGATATGATGATGTTGGAGGACGACATATCGGCCGATTTGGATCTTGCGATGCTTGTTCGAAGAGAAGGCATCCCAGGGAAAGGTATGCCCGACGGGATTTTGACTCGGTTTCCAGCCACCACTTTGGGGCGCTTTGTCAAGACGATAGAGAAACGTCCTGATCCAGCCACGATTGATCTTGGATACATGTTGCTCACGCTTGGCGAGAATACGGTCATTGAAGTGAGCAATTGCATTGATGAACTCGCTAGACGCGCTCGAATTGATGGGGACAACCATGACTTAACAATAGATCTCGGGCAAGAGGGTACGGGATTAACAGTCCATTGCAACAATAAACCGATTGAAATTGCAGGACCGGCATTACAGAGGCATTGCATTGCTCGGAAATATACTCAACACGCGCAAACCTGGTTCGGTATCTGTGTTCGCCCTAGTGATACAACATTGAGATTCGGATTAAACCTTGACTACCCGTGGGAAAACAGCCCCGAGATGGATGCTCTAACTCAACAAATGGCAAAACCAGGAAAGATTTCAGATTTGCTGAACACAGCCACAAAGAAAAAAAAGACCGGTCGCAACGAGCCATGCCCGTGCGGCAGCGGCAAGAAATACAAAAACTGCTGCCTTTCACGATAGCAAGAGGGAAAAAGGTCTCATTGCAAGAGAGCGAATTTCGTTAAATCCCGAACAACATCAGTATACGCCTGACATGACAGGGTATAGGCTTCCCCTGCTAGCGTCAGCGATCGACTTCACGAGTAGGAAAGCGTATTCCGGGGACATAATACTATTTTTGTTGGACCATATCTTATGAAAAAAACTATAGTTTAACATGGCTAGAATGAGACGTGTAATAGTGCCGGGATATCCGCATCATGTTGTCCAGCGCGGAGTTCGTTCCATGGACATTTTTTTTAAAGAATCTGATCGAGTGGAATATCTGAATCATCTCCGAAGCCAGGGTGATCGATCTGGCGTCAAATTTCTCGCTTACTGCCTGATGACAAATCATGTACACCTTCTTGCCGTTCCCGAAAAGGCAGATAGCCTGGCCCGCGCAGTAGGGGAAGCACACCGGCTTTATACACGTATGATCAATTTCCGTGAAGGCGTCAGGGGATATCTTTTTCAGGGCCGATTTTCCTCCTGCCCCGTATCCACTGATCGCTACCTACTGGTCGCTGTCCAGTATATTCTTCGTAATCCTGTTAAGGCCAGAATGGTACAGCATCCCTGGGACTATCAATGGTCAAGTGCAGGATTCCATTGTGGCCTTACTCTCCATGATGATCTTGTTCAGGCAGACGAAATGCTGTCAGGTATTGACAACTGGAAGCAGTTTTTGAGTGTTGACTCCGATCAGAGTGTTATACTCGAAGAGAAAAATCGTACAGGTCGGCCCTTTGGTTCTGATGATTTTTATGCGGTAGTTGAGAAGCTGACAGGCTTTGATGTTCGTCCCGGTACTCCTGGCAGACCTCCAGGAAAAGGGTAATATGTCCCAAGAATTACCCAAGCAACATTATGAAAAGATTGTTGCTGAGTACAACCGGGAAAAGGATAGGGCAACCATAGAATATACCTTTGAAACATTGTTCAGGTTTGAACAATCGCTTGATGAAGAAGCACGTCGGGCAGTACGTGAAGGGCTGGATGAAGAGTCGCTAGCTATTTTTGACTTGTTGCGCAAACCGGAATTGACAGCAAAGGAGATAAAACGGATTAAAAAAGTAGCTGTCGAACTTCTCGGTGTTTTAAAGGGGAGGATTAGGGAGATTGACCACTGGCGCGATCGCGAAACTACCCGTGACGCTGTACGAGTTGAAATTCATAATTTCCTGTATAGCGACGCCACGGGTCTGCCGGAAGATTTTTATACCGAAAATGATGTCGAGGCAAAAACGGATGAAGTCTTTCAACATGTTTTTAGGGCCTATCCGACCATACCTTCACCGTTTTATGAAATCAGTGTCTAAAATTTTTTACATAAAGAGGCATCAAAAAAGTCTATCAATGAAATGACCCTGGACTGCACTGCTGTCTCACAATTTTGCCCACAATAAAATTTGCGGAGAAACAATAGGTTGAATGTCAGGCGGCTTGAACAGTTCGATAAAATTGCGTCTTTCAAAGAGATTCAGTTGTAGTAAGCGCAATATCTGCTGCATGGAAAGACCGAGTTTGGCCTTGAATTTCAGAAATGAAAGGA
>Ga0209164_1002517_pt1 | contig 19385 bp, 21 predicted proteins | sample MTBNYHSulfiMetaG_FD_187458 | JGI IMG/M metagenome (GOLD analysis project Ga0209164, IMG submission 187458) | Enrichment culture microbial communities from rom New York Harbor, USA that are MTBE-degrading - MTBE-NYH (New York Harbor Sulfidogenic)... | ecosystem: Environmental > Aquatic > Marine >...
CGGTTAAAGAGTGATCCACGGTCAGCATACAAGGAATATCAGGGAAAATATTCGTTTCAATGAAATCCCCCACCTGCCGGGCATAGGTCTCAAAACCTCCGCTATCCATAAAATCAACAAACACCTCTGTTGTTATTTTCTCTTCATCCGTCAAGGCAGGGATAGGACGAAGCCAACTGGGTATATTGATTGAGCCCTTTTCTGACCAGAGCTCCGGTTCAATTTCTCGGCGGAGGATCTCCATCATGCCATCGTAGGGATCGTCGAAAGCCTCCTCCGCTCCCTTCAAGGCAAGCTTCTCCTGAATGGATTCATGCCTTTCATCGCCATCCAGAGGACAACCGAAGAATACAATCTTTCTTTGGGGTGGTCTTTCAATCATTTCTTCAATGGGTCGCTCCAATCTAAATCCCAAACTCCAAATGGATTCCAATTTTGAATAAACAGATAACTAAAATACCCCTCACTCCATCCTCTCCCTGGGGGGAGAGGATGGAGTGAGGGGTGAATCTCGGTCACTGAAATTTTGGTCATTATCTGGTGCTTGGTACTTGAAATTTGGTTATTGGGTACCAGACATTGAACTTTTTTCTGGGTCCTTTCTTTACCAAGGAATTCTCTACTTAAAAAAATCGTCTCTTGCTTTTTTAAGCTGGAGGAGGTTTTCCAGAGGAGAGCGGGGGGCAATACCACATCCAGGACACAAGAAATCCGTCCCATTTTCCAAGGAGGCGATCGCCTCTTGATATGCTTCTTCTGGAGTACCACTGAACAGGGTGGTTGCCGTAGCCACATTCCCAAAAACTTTCACCCCCTTCTTATGGGCGATTTCTACGGCTTTCTTTAAATCAGCCTTCTCTTCTATGCTAATTCCTACCACCCCGGTCTCGCACATGAGTTCGATGATGGGGTCTGTATTGGCACAGATATGAAGAACCACCGGACCCTTCACTTTACTGACAATCTCCTTTTCAATGGGCAATACAAATTTCTCCCACAATCTCGGGCTCAAGAGAGCGGGCCCAGAGCTGGGTTCAGCATAAACGTAATAATCAGCACCATGGTCAAATGCAAAGTTGGCTGCCGCAATGGCCGCCTGTTTAGTCACTTCTAAAACCTTGAAAACAGTGTCAGGTTTTTTCATACACCATTTCATGAACTGCTCTGTCCCAACCAGATTGGCCGCGCAGGTAAAGGCTCCTTCCGATTCCCCAAACATAGCAAGCGCTTCTCCAACTTTTTTCTTAAGAAGGGTCAAGTTTTCTTTAAAAACAGGGAATCTACCCTTTTCGAGAAAGTTAGAAGGAAAGGTAAGGTTATCCACGCCCTCTGCATAAGGATGGCCTTTTACAGAGTACTGTAAGTCGATTTTCGGAGTACCCAGTTCGCAACCGAAGGCCTCGCTCAGAGGCAAAATATCCCATCCCATAGCCTTGACCCATTCGAACCCACCATATTGATGACCTGCATAAGCCAGCTCCGTCATGGCTACAGAATCTGTGTCCGCAAGAGGCCTCTCATAGCCACATTTTTTCATCAAATCAACCACACCATAAGTGGTTGTGCAGCCAACCGGTGTCCTGTCCACTTCCTTCCCCATCAATTGGTTCATAAATCTCTCTTTCAGTGTCATGTTCTTCTCCCCCTTTTTTTCTGAAATTTATAACAGATCATATCATAAAATTTATCGTCGATACAAGGAGAAAGGATCCTATTCAGTAGCCTCTCAGTGATGGATGTGATTGGGCCGAAGTGGTCCCCCTTCCGAAACCTTGCAAAGCGGATCATCAGAAGGAGAAGTAAAAGAATAGAATTTCCGACCATCACTGAGGCCTTACGCTATTCAACAGACTGACGGAATGGGTTTTCAACCCACCTCCCGTAGAATCTTTTTAAATGTCTTTCGGCATCTTCTCTGTTCGAAAACACATGGATTCGATTCCTTACGTGAAGGGTGGTGATCACTTCGCTTTCGACGAAGAATGCCTGAGAGGCATTGATCTTTTTCTCTGAAACCTCATCCACTACCATCACTTCTATGATCTGTCTTTTGAGTTCCCGAAAGCTCATGGAAGCGCAGATAATTGAACAAAACTTCCTTTCTGTACCATCTTGAAGAGTAAAATAGACAGTATAGGTAGGCTCGATTTTAGCCCCGTCATAATCGCAACGGCCAGGAGTGTCACTCTTTTTACAACCAAAAGCTAAAATGATCATAATGATTGCGGAAAAAAAGACCCACCCTTTTTTCAATTTCATCTTAATCCACCATTAAATGGAGGATGAGTAGGATCAACGATGCCGATAAGGAGAAGAAAGCAAAGGAATAAATTTTTTTTAAATAATTTGGCAAAAGGTCCACTGCCTCTCCCACTCTTCCAAAAAGTTCTGTGGTGAATCCCCATCCCACCGAGAAGGTTCCCATGATGAAAAGTAGGTACATAGCGATACTATCCGGCACATATTGCCAGAGGCAATAGAGACAATGATGAAAGGGAAGGTGCATCATGGCAGGGGCGAAAATCTCAATTTGTGATAAGAGAAAGAGAATTGCATTTAGGAATGAAAAGAGAATTAAAAGGCCTAATATCAACCTCTGCCTGAGAAAGGTTTTTCCAAATGTTAGGCTCAGACCGACGAATCCAATCAGGGCAATGTGGGTGGTGAAAAAGAGGACCTGAAGGGAGTAAATATATTCTGGACCGAAGATAGATAATGGCATGGTCCGGGTGGGACGATTGGAGATGTCAGTCACGGTAGTACAACAAGAAACGAGCGATTCGGGTGCAATACCAAGGATCAAAAAAATGTCGCCAAGGGAATCGATCAACACCAACAGAGAGATGATGGATAGAAGGAATAATTTCCTCCTCATCAAAGGAGAAGTCTTCGTTGCCCTATCAAGAACATGGAGGATGAGCCATCCCCCGATCAAAAAGAAGTTGAGCGGCTTAAGAAACTCCAAAAAACGCGTGAGACCAGGCTTTACCTGAGTCACACCAAAGATACACATGGCCCCTTCGATGTCCGAGATAAAGCTTTGAAGGGTGCCGTAAAAGAGTGGCCAGTTGATCAGTCTGATCATCAATACGACCACCATTATTAGGAGAACCAAATAGGAGCGATCTTCCAGAGAAGTTTTTTCTTCGGGTGTTAATGGCTTTCTCCATTTCTTGTATAGAGCAAAAGATGAAATTCCTCCCCACATCGCCAAAAGAACGGAAAGGGCGCCAATAAATATCATCGTCATGCTGAGCGTATTTAAAATCATTTGGATTCTCTATGCTCGATGTTTATAAGCCTTCCATCCTTCAAAAGAAAAATCGTTTCACTGTAATTGAGGAAGATAGGATCATGACTGGAGACGACAATGGTCTTTCCCTTCCTTTTAAGGTCCATGAGGATATCTAAGAAGATGTTGATCGATTCAGCATCGATGTTGGAGGTGGGCTCATCAGCAATCACAATATCAGGGTCATTGATTAATGCCCTGGCAATGGATACCCGTTGTTGCTCTCCCCCAGACATCTGTTCGGGGGGATGATTGATCCTTTTTTCCAACTTCATTTGGATCAGCATTTCCATTGATCGTCGTCGTCTTTCCTTTTCCATCACCCCAAGGGGAAGCAGGGGGAAGGCAACATTTTCCCAGGCGGGCAGGCGTGGTAAAAGGTTAAAATTCTGAAAAATCAAACCGATGGTCTTTTGGCGAATTCGGGAGAGCTGGACATCTGAATATTTTGAAACATCTTCCCCGTGGAGAAGAATCCGGCCGTTGGTTGGGCGATCGATTGTACTGATGACATTAAGGAGTGTCGTTTTCCCAGAACCTGAAGGACCTCGGATGAGAACGAGACGATTCTTTAGAATCTCTAAATCAATCTGCTGGAGGGCCCGAACCTCCTCAGGCCTTCCCTGATAATAGATCTTATCCGCTTTCTCTGTCCGAATGATCGTTTCCATTACCGCATCGCCTCTACTGGGGGCACCGTAGCAGTCTTCCAGGTTGAGTAAAGGCTTCCTATCATCGTTAAAACAATGGTAAAGAGGAAAGCTAAAAAGCATGGGAGAAGGAGGAATCGTGAAGGCACTGAGAATGGCGCCATCAATCCGATTTCAGCAATAAAAAACTGTGCAATAAAGGCCCCATTGAACCATTTCAACCAAACCATAGCGAAGAGAATCGCAAGCGGAGCGCTCGTAAGACTAATAATGAGGTTTTCCAAAGCCACCATTTCCATCACCTCTTGCGTCTGCCAGCCAGTTGCTTTGATGACCCCTATCTCTTTTCTCCTCTCTGTCTGGCCAAATCCTGAAACAATTAGCAGGGCTGGAATGGCGAGAGCAAAAGCAACGGTATAGAGGGCGGTGAATACGCCAGCCTTATAATTGAACCCTCTTTGAAAATATCTTCTCACCAGTGGCTTATCCTGAACCCTAAGCGGGGGCTCCATCTGATCAGGATTGGAAATCCCCATCTTCTCTTGAATCTCCTTTGCCAAAAAAGGAGCGTATCCTGGCCTCGTATAGATGAGAATATCTGTCGCTTTGCCCTCCATTCTAAAGAACTCTGAAGCATCTTCAAAAGACATTAAAATCAAATTGGCGCTCCATATCGTGGCGCTCGAATCGAAAATTCCTGCAACCCGAAAGAGCTTCGAAGGATTGACCGAAAGGGAAAAACGAACGCCGATCTGTAAGCGGAATTCCTTTGCCAACCCTTTTCCAATGACCACTTCACCTCTCTCATGGAACATCCCTCCCTGGGCGAGATGGATCGATTTGGGGATGTTCTCGGGAAGGATACCAACGATTGTCGTTAATCGATTGACAAAATAGGTTCTTCCAACAATTCGAGGAAAGACCTTCGTCACTCCTTCCATCTCTTGAAACCGTTGGAGATATCGAAGAGAGATGGGGGCATTACTTCCATAATGATCTGAAGTTACATAGATGTCTGCTCCCTCCTCAACAGAAATCAAGGATTGAAATTTAATACCCTCCGAGATAGAGATGGCACTGATAAAAGGAAAAAGGACCGCGATGAGACAGAGGATGAGAACAATACTTCGAACTTTATTTCTAATGATATTCCCAACTGCAGTCAAAAGGAGATTGAGGTGTTTATTCATTTAGCTTGGGCTTATCTCCCTTCCTCCCTGCCTAACGGCAGTTAGGTTTTCCCTCTTCCCTCAAAGGAGTGGTCGCTGACGTTCCATCGCTTTAGCGACGGAGCGGTGGGGGTGAGGGGGAGATAAAGAATTGATTGATTGGGATCTCCTCAAAATAGGAGACGGTTGCCGTTCGATCTGGACTGTAAGAGTATCCGCCGGGGATGGGCCAGGTGATGGAATCATCGACAGGTTGGATGCGGGGGTCGAAGTTAATGAAGTTCCAGATGGGAACACTAATGGCTCCCATTCCAACCCCTCCCACCATCCTCTGAAAGGCGATCATCTGGTCTGCCTGGATCCTCTTCCAGGAATATTGATCGTAAGCGATCGCAAAGATGGTCAAGGTGATCAAAACCATTAAAAAGAATAAATAGAACCGGATTTTTTTGCCCATCTTTTTTAAATGACCAAATTTCAAGCACCAATAACCAAATAAATTCCAATTACCAATATCAAATTTTAAAATTGATTTATTGGTTATTATTTGGAATTTGGGATTTGGTTATTGGGATTTGAATCATCTCATCTGCTCTTTCCATATTTCAAGGGCTTCCTGATAGGTGACCACCTTCCCACCGAAGCCCTTCTGAAATTTTTCAGCATTGGCTCTTGTTACAAAGGAGATGAAACCTGGAGCCATATCCGTGATGACGGTGCTCTGATACACATAGAACCCTTTTTGAGCATCGAAAGATCGATTGTTCAAAAGATCTGAGGCTGTTGCGGATTTGAACTTTTCTTTGAGCCTTAGATGGAGAGTGAGACCACATTGTACACCGCAGGTGACAAATTCCTTGCCTTCCGTTGTCCTCACCACATATTTCGTATGGGGATATTTTGAAACATCCATCCCACAGACCATACACCGACTGATTTCTCCAGCCCATGACAGGAAACTTAAGAGGAGAGTAGTCACCATAACCAATGTGAACAGGGAAATCGACTTTTTCATCGACCCAACTCCTTTGATCATCCCCCTCCCCCCTTTAAAAAAGGGGGGAAGATTTTAAAAAAATTTAAAACAAGCTTGGATCATTTGAATTTTGAAATGGTTTCGTATTTCGAATTTCATGCCTTGGATTTCATCTTTTACTTCATCGGCCTGAGACTCCAGATGTAGAGAGTAATAGAGTGAAGCTCCTTCTCATCGATTTTTCCTTCATAACCTGGCATTCCTGGGGCTCCCTTCACAATCGCTCCTTTAACTTTGACCCGTGTGTCCATTTTTTTTGAAAATGCGGGAGTATTCCATCCCGATGCCGTCCCACCTTTCCCTTCTTCTCCATGGCATTTGTAACACCCATGCTTTCCTGCTAAATCCTTACCCATCTTAGCCATATTAGCTACCTTGGCCATGATCATCTTTCTATCCGATCCCATATCAGAGAGCGTCCGATTCAGTGCATCATCAAAGGTGCCAACAGTCCCTCCGTGTTTCTTATGATATTTTCGAGCATTCTCCAACGATGAGAAGGCAATTTTGCTCACCGCGGTCATCACACCAGGGATATCACTCCCGATCAGCCAGTGGGCTTTCTTGGCGTCAATCCATCCCTTTGTTTCATAATCAACGACCTCCCATCGATCAATTTCAGCAGCTCTCTTTTCGTAGAACTGGGCTGCGCAGAAGATACTGCATGTCTGAACCTTTGTCCCATCGGAAAAAGTGAGCCGATTACTCGTTTGATGATACATCTTCAGATTCATACTACACAATGGACACCATTGTGGTTCTTCTTTAGCCTCGATGTCGAAGGAGAAGATTATAAAAAGGTTCATCCATAATATAACAAAACCCATGGCCATCAAATAGAAACTTTTATGTTTTTTCATTTTTCAGCCCTCCAAAATATAAATCCAGAAGAGGCACCCGCCTGGATACCTTATGAATAGATAGAATTCCAAAAATAATTTTTTAGCGATCGAAACGAGAATATCAATCGAGTTAGATGGAGGATCACGAGGGGTGTTCAGGTGGGGTTAAATATACCTGAGAAGATAAAGCAGAGGAGATTGACAAGAAATGATGGATTTCCAGAGTAGGCGGTGAAAATAGGTTTTCGCCCAGGAGGATTGGATATTTCACTCCAGGAAGGTCAAAATCAGCAGTGGAAGATCCGCAAAAACATATTGCCCTTTTAATCACGGGTAATTTTTCTGAAGACCTCTCAGTTTTTTCATGGCAACCGCAGGCAGAAAGGAATCCACACCGTTGGTTAACACAGGAAGGGCAGTTACAACAAGGAGAAAAAAGATCCGGGGAAAAAGGATGGCAAGAGCATTCGAACTTCGTTTTTGGGATGACAAGCCCAACATGGAATAATACAAAAATTAATAAGAAAAAAAATAGCTTCTTAACCATTGTCACTATCTTATAAAAACTCCTGCTGTTTTGTCAATCCACTCCCTCAGCAATTTATTTTTTACCCTAATTGTATCTGTAGCCCTAAACCATTCTATCGCTGTTCTGTCTATCTCTTTTAAAATGTTTGGTGAACTTCTTAAAAACTGCAAACCCGAGTATCAGAGAACCCCCCGCAATACAGCCATAACACGTACTACATGACCTCACCTGACATCCTTTTGACAGGGCTATTCCTGTTGCAGCCACTGATGAACCTATTAGACTATAAAAAATCTTCTTCTTAAAGCTGATGATTGATTGTAAACCCCGTATCATCTATCTCCCTTCCTCCTTTACGATAATAAATCGCATTTTTAGGACAGACCATCATACATTCTTTACATGGGATGCATGAAAATTGATTAATCTTTACCAGTTTATCTTCGCCTGTTATTGCCCATGTGGGACAGCTCTTTATGCAGATACCACAGCCATCGCATTTGTTCGCCTCTATCCCCATTCTCTTCGTAAAACCGAGTCTTGAGCCTATCTTATTCGATAGCGCATCGAGTGCACCGATAGGGCATAGCATGTTGCAATAAGCCCTGCCTCCTTTTGCAAGGAAACCAAGAATAGCTATCAGACCGAGGTTTATTATCCCGGCAGTTCTTAAAAAGTATGCCATGTCAGCAGAATTAAAAGGCGCTCCTAAAAGCCTCGGGACTGCTGCAAAGTTACAATAATTGCAGCACAGGCTACCGATCGCAAAGATAGGGGCAATCAGATATACGCTCAGATAACCATATCTGACAGCAGAGGCAGGGACAGTGCTGTAATTAAGCTTAACCCCATCAGGAATCACTTTACTCCCTATCTCTGTGACGCCACCAATGGGGCAGACATGGCTACACCAGTAACGCCCGAAGAAGAATGAAACGATAACAATTCCTACAACCAATATCACCCCGCCATAGCTTCTCACTATTCCTACTATGAAGCTGCTGGGGGTGGTATCAGGCCTTATCATCCAGAACATCCTCGGGCAGTATGTCCCACAGAATCCGTTTTCACCTATGTACTGGGGAAGGAGACCAAAGGGTGTAATAAAGAGAAATATCCCCAGTAAAATTGTTAAATACCTTATCTTCTGTCTTTTATCCAAACCCTTTAAGAGGGCCATGTCCAACTACCTCCTTCTTTTAATGATGATGTCCTGAACTACGTACCTCCTTCTCATTTTTATCCTTAAGGATGATAGGGAGTTTCAAGACAGATTTATCTGATTTCGTATCATAAAATACGAGATGATATTCTCCTCTGACATAGTCATTATCCCTGAATTTCTCGGGAATTTTACGAAACTCTTCCCGACACCCTTCCTGGCAAAAACGGTATTTCCTCCCTCTGTAGGATTCGGTTATCTCTTCTTTTCCCTCCATACCACAGATAGGGTCGATTGGATTGGGTTTAAGAATCAGCCAGAGGATAAACTTATCCTTTGGTTTGACACCTTTCATCACGTTATTCTCGATTGAATACCATTGATGGACGCCAAGGTTTAACTTCGGTGGCAAGGCACTATGAATCTCAAAAGGTAACTGTCGTTCGCCTTCAAGTTTTATCTTTATGTCTCCCCTGTAGGGAGGGATGACTCTGCTTGTGACAATGATGGAATACCTGTCCTCACCTCCTTTCAATTCCACAGCATGTCTGACACTGCCGCCTTTGTTGCTTACAGTAGTTATTGCATGTGCTGAATCATTCCATCTGTGAGAGGCTGCAAGCAATGATACAACCACAGCAACACTGAAGAAGATCACCCATTTCTTCATAACTCCCTCCCGTCATTTTTTAGAGTCTATGACTCCATCCTACGATCCATGTCCTTCTTAGCACCACCCGGACACATCAAAATTTGCTACCTTTAATCTGCCCCCCATGACTAAAATCTGTAAGCAATCCCTACCCAAAAAGTTCGTGGCGTGCCTGAATAATAATTGATATTGCTGCCGCTGGCACTTATATAGGATGCATATTTCCGGTCTGTAAGATTTGTAATGTGCGCCCAAAAAGACCAACTCTTCCAATCATAGCTTGAACGAAGGCTAAAAAGCGCAGGTCTTTTATATCGAAGTTCATTAGCATCATCCGCATACTGACTGCTGATTGCATCCATTTCCAGCTCAACCTCAAGCCCCTTTAAAGGCAGCACAGCAAGACGGGAGTTTAAATGGTGTTTAGGTGCGCTGGGCATCCAGTTGCCGCTGTAGTCTTTTCGGGGTGGTCCCGGATCCTCAAATTCTTTATATATATTCCTTGAATAAGTGTAAGAAAGTGTAAATCTGATAAAATCTACCGGCGTTACCGTTACCACCGCTTCGATCCCATTATGTGAGGTCTTTCCTGCATTTTTGTATATTCTTGAGGTCCCCTGAGCGACGATCTTATCTTTTATCATCATGCTATAATAAGCCAGGTCAAGTTTTATTCTTTTATTTAGGAATGAACTTCTTACTCCGATTTCATAGTTGTCAGCCTTTTCCGGGTTAAGATCCCTATCTGCACCGCTTGAGGTAAACAACTGTGAGGGGGTGGGAACGACAAATCCCTGAGAATAGCCGGCATAGAGATTGAAATTCTCCGTTATGTCAAATGTAGCGCCCGATTTGAGAGTAAATCTGGAAAACTTCTTATCGGCATCTCCTCCCACATTTAGTTCGTCCTCCACCTGATAACTTACAGTATCATAACGGCTTCCAATATTAATCCTCACTTTCTCGATCGGAGACATTTCAAACTGAAGATAAGGAGCAAGTATATTTGTTTTTATATCATAGGACCGATCAAAACCGGTCACCGTATAGTCGACGTATTGGCTCCCAATCTTTGTGAGAGCGAGATTATACTTATCTATTTTCTCATTTCCTCTCTCGTAATCTATTCCCCCTATCATCCTTGAACGAAGAAATTTAAAATCCTGCTTATATAACACCTGCAAATCCACATCAAGACCTTCCATCTTGTTTAACTTGCCTGAAGTCCTACGTATTTCATAAGTCGGAATAACGTCATGATTCATAATATCTCTTACAAGGATGGCAGCCTTCAGTTCTCCACCTTCTCCCACCATCCTGGTATAAGTAAGAGAGGAGATCACTTTTTCCATTGTTACATAACTAATGTCATAATTATCTTGTCTCCAGTCAAAATCAAATTCAGCCTTGGTTAATGAGCCCGGCATTTTATTATCGAAATTGACATATTCAACCTTTAAATCGAAAACGGACAAATCATCAGGGGTATATTGAACCCGCGCCGTTCCCGCCTTTTTATCCTGTTTACTGTTTTCCCTCCAGCCATCCGTATAAATGACGTTAAGATTCAAATTGCAGGAGAATTTGTCTTTTGTAAAGCCTCCTGATGCACCGCCTCTCCAACTACCATGCTCTCCATATTCCCCCCATAAGCGCAGTTCAGGTTTTATAGGTGGTTTCTTCGTGATGATATTCACCACACCGCCTATGGCATTGCTTCCATACAATGCAGATGAGGGTCCTTTGACCACTTCGATCCTTTCGATATCTGTGCTGTTAAGTTCCCTCCATATCGACGCACTGCCACGACCATAAGTTGCAACAGGCAGACCGTCCATCAGAATAAGCGTGTAAGGTTCTGTAAAAAAGGTGGGCACCCTTATTGAACTGAGAGCGTTTTCGCCACTAAAACTTCTTGTGTAAACACCCGGCACTCTATTCAGTATCTCTATAGGATTTCTATACTTTACCGCCTCCACATCCTTTTTGGATATAACATTTACCGTGGCAGGAGTTTCATTTACCTTTTCACTAATTCTTGCTCCCGTTACCACTACCTCTTCGAGTTGCTCAGGTTTTATCTCCTCGGCCCAGATGAACTGTGGCGTTAAAAGAAATGCTGCCATCAGTACTGTTATATTAAATTTAAATCGTATCATCACGAGTCCCCTTTCATTTTGGGTTCCTTTTAATTTAATTGAGCTATTTCTCTTATAGTCCTTCGTGATCCCACAGACCCTTGTCTTTGATGATCAGTCCTCCACCCCAATGGATGAGAAACGGAGTGCTTGCTTCAGCCTTGCTTTAAAACAACCCTGAGGGGTTAAACGACAGTTAGAATATAGAAATCGTTAAATTTAGATATTAGTGATATTGAGTAACACCGCTCTTATTACTACTGCAGCTTATATGCGATTGGCACTATCAGCTCAGCCTTCACAGGCGGTTTCGGGACTGGCGATATCCTCCTGATGGTATCCACAGCGTTTTTATCGAAGACCCAGATTCCTGAGGTTTCTATTATTTTAATATCCTCAACACACCCATTCTCACAGACGACAAACGATACTGTAACCTTTCCTTCCCATCCCATTTTTCTCGCCACCCTCGGATAGACCAAGTTCTTCTGAATCATATCCTTTATGTAAGAAAAATGTCTCTTCAGATACCTCGCTCTTTTTTCTTCGTCAGAGCCTCCGGAGGCATCACCCGATGAGCCTGAACTTGATTCAGGAGTAGCGCTTGTTCTGATCCCACCTCTCTCTGCAGAGAAGAGATCCGTCATATCTTGTGCGATAAAACCATGATCTTTATTTTTAGATGTTAGGTCTTGTTCAACAGGTGCTGGAACTGGCACCCGGATCTCAGATATTGATGTTGATGTTGCTGAAGTTGGTATCTCTTTTCTCTCGGGTATCTCGTCTCTCTCAGGTATCTCTCTTTTTTCAGGTATCTCTCTTCTCTGAGATGTCTCTTCTCTATCTAAAATGGGCTTGATCTCTTCATGGATATTCTCTTTCTTTCTGATCATGTTTTTCTGCCTCTTAGGTACAGGTGGTCCTTCCCTTAGATCTCCTCTTGCAGATTCCACTAAGTATTCGATACAGAGGTCAATCACGATCAGTTTGTTTGTTGGAACAATAAAACCGTTCACCCTAACAATAATTAGCAATACCAAGGCATGAAGAAAAATGGATAGCAGTAATGCCCTGATTAGGTAATTCATCTTTGCCTTTTTCTTTCTTCTGTTTGTAAACTCACCTTTTTCAATTTTTGGTTCTTTACAATACCGAGGACATCCACGAAGGTCTGTAATGCAATGTTCCTGTCTGCCCTGACCAGTATGAAGACATCTGGATCAATCTCCCCCATAGAATCCCTCAGACCATCCAGCAAAAATAGGGTTAGAATTCAGATAAACATCCCTTTCCCTATCTATCTCCACAGTTTGCTCTTTAGGGGATGTTCAGGGATCTTTGGTGCTCCTCGGAAGCGAACCTTTCTCCCTGTCTTGGCCCGAATCCAGAAGAGACCGAAGATGCAGATGTTCCCTCCACAACTCTTCTGATGTTTTAAATAGCCTCCAATGATGAGAAGGCAATTTTGCTCACGGCGGCCACTGCAAGAGAGATTTCACTCCTGATCAACCGATGGGCTTTTTTAGCATCAATAAGCATTTTGGCGGGATCGTCCACCCTCTTCCATCGATCAATGTCAGTAGCCCCTTTCTCATAAATCGGCTCAAAGGAGGCTGCATGTTTGGGCCTCTGCCTCATCAGAAAAAGTGAGCCAACACTTTCAATCGAGTTAGAGAGAGGATCACGAGGGGTGTTCAGGTGGGAGTAAATATACTTGAGATGATAAAGCAGAGGGGATTGACAAGAAATGATAGATTTCCAGAGTAGGCGGTGAAAATAGGTTTTCGCCCAGGAGGATTGGATATTTCACTCCAGGAAGGTCAAAATCAGCAGTGGAAGATCCGCAAAAACATATTGCCCTTTTAATCACGGGTAATTTTTCTGAAGACCTCTCAGTTTTTTCATGGCAACCGCAGGCAGAAAGGAATCCACCACGTTGCTTAACACAAAGAGAACAATTACAGCAAGAAGAGAATTCTTCGGAGGAAAGGAGAGTACAGAAACATTCGAATTTGGTTTTGGGGATGATGAGACCGACATGGAAGACCAAGAAAATGAAGAAAATGCCAAACGCTCTCTTTTTCATTTGGCTGCTATCTTATAAAAATCAATACATTTTGTCAAATTTATTGTATTCCATTCTTCGGCCATCTGGCTGTTAAAGGTTTTACCCATACAACCGCGGGAAGCCATGACCTGAGTGGTTACGGATCCTTCAACGTGAAACCTTACTGAGGTACTACCAGCAATGCATCCTTAAAGCGGAATATCCTATCAGTACTCTCGTATAGCTGTCCTTGAAGCCCATTGAATCCACCCCTCTTACAATGAGTCTCCTGACCCAACGAATAACTGTTACCGAAGTGAATGTTTAATGATGAATTCAATCGTTCCAGCTTTTTCCATAATCGTTGGAATATAAACGTAAGTTGAACAATGATCCTTAAAGGTTTCAAATTGAGCCTCTTTGCCGAGGGTAGCGATACTTTTGATGTTGTTCTGCCTCATACGCAAGCAAAGAGCAAATTCCATTGGAAGCTCCCACCCAAAATATCGCACCCTTGCTATCGTTGTTTCTTGATCTACCATCTCACGTTGCGGAAGATTGAAGTTATTCCTCTCACTCCAAATTCTGATTCGTGATGCACGACGTTCACTCACATTATTGCCTAAAGGTCTGATTGAAATGCGGAAGTCGCCATGGAGGATATTGACGGGGTATCCTATATCTTTCTCCCAGGGCAAGCGGGTGCACCCCACTTTCAAAAGAGCTGAACAGGGCATCAGACCGCTTAAAGCAATATCGCTGGCCTGTGACAAGGCATAGTGGTTGGTTTCCATACCAAAGACCAATGTATGCCATTTCAGGTAAGCGGGGCCACAGGTGTAGTTCGTATATAGGTCTTCTTCAGGTGTATGGTAGTGATCGTGGAAATCCTGCATATGAAGTAAGTACACTTTTTCTTTTAAGTACGTCCAAGGCATGTTTCCTATTTGGGTGTCACCGAAATAATACGTCGCCAGATCCTCGAGCGTATGGATTTCATATGGCCAGCCTTCAGACTCTGCAACCCTCTGCATTTCTCGTCCAATATATTGATGAATCTGTTCATCCATGGCCCACCTGGTTGTATTGGCAGGGATGATTACTTCCATGTCTCCTCGATCATATTTTGAGCCTGCTGACTTGCCGAGGCTGTGAAAATCCATCATCATATCGGGCGGGAATGTTTTGAAAAGCTTTCCTAACACAAGGTGCTCGGTCTTTGTAAGGCTCGTCATCGACGATCGAAACTCATTCGAAACAAATCCTTCTGGATTCACTACAGGAACAACAATAACAACTTGTGTCTTCCTTATTTCCTCTGCATCGCTACTGCACAAGTAACGAATGATCTCAGGTCCCACCACACGGGTTCCGAATTCCTGACCGTGCCTCCCCAATGTCATCACAGCAATCTGCTTATCATCATTGGGTATATCCTCGTTCGTAATAAAGATTGCCGGGATATCCCAACGATCGGGAGACTTACCAATAACTTCCTTACGGGCCATCCCCTTATTTTTCCCTACCCAATCATCCAACCATTGATAGATTTCTTTCAGCCCTTCTTCCCCCATAGGGATATGATCAAATACTGCCATACCTAGCCTCCTTCTCTTAGCCTCCATGACAAAATATGATGGTTTTCTTCTAAGATAATCTCGGTCATCCATCGGGCTGCCTTACCCACGACCTCAGGACAATGAACATCATGGGCTCCAGCGTTGTGGAATTTTTCGTACTCCTGGGAGTCGGGGAGATAGTAGTATCGACCCAAAATTTTGTTCTGAATATCACGACAGATGACGGAGCCGTACTCTTGGATAAATTTTTCTTGAAACTTCCTGACGAGTTGGTGGGTCTTAAAGCGAATGCCTTCGGGATCGGAGAAGCTCCTCCTCTCTCTTCCCAAAAATGAACTTAAAACGAGCACTGCACCCGTATAAGCTCCGCAACCACTATCACCTGCTAATCCAGTCCCTCCTGCCAGGCCAGTTGCTGCTTTGAAAATGTCATCATTTCTGGCATCCAGAGTATCTTGGAGCGCGGCAATCACACACTGGGCGCATCCTCGATAGGTTTTTTCATATTCTTTGCCCAACTTGTAGGCCTTTTCGGCTAATTCTGCTATGGGCTTTTCCACTAGTTTGCTCCTTCCATAAACTGAGTTAAGCTTCCCTCGTCAACGCATCGCCAACAATTTGTTGACCATAGAGTCAAGTGACGTCCCTAATCTCCTCGTGATTTCAATACATAAGGCTCAAACACTAACACATAGGAAGGCTCTACGCTTTTCGGGCAATGTTCCATTCCTTTGGGGATGACCACCATTTCTCCTTCATGTAAAGCGATATCATCCTGGTCTTTCAGTTGAATGATGATCTTTCCCCTGTAAACATAAAAGAGTTCGTCCTCGTTCGTGTGTTTGTGCCAATGATATTCGCCTTTTACCAAACTCATTCGAACAACCTGGTCGTTGATCCGCGCCACCTCAATAGGAGACCAAGGTTGATCAATCTCTTTGATCTTATCCCGCAAGTTAATCGCCGAAATCATTTTCGCTCTCCTTTTCGTATTATTTCCCTTTCCACACAGGCTGTCGTTTTTCAATAAAGGCGTTAATCCCTTCGAGCGCGTCCTCCGTGGTGCATAATCTCGTCATCATTTCACTATTCAGGACAAATCTTTGGCGGAAAGGCATATCGATCATCTGGTAATAGAAATTTTTACCTATTTCGATTGCCACAGGACTTTTGGCAATAAGCTTTTGGGCAAAGGCAAAAGTTTCCTCTTCAAGTTTTTCTGCTGGCACGACCTTATTCACCAGACCCAATCGCTCCGCCTCTCTGGCATCAATCATGTCACCGCTTAAGAGCATCTCCAGTGTTTTTTTCTTGCCAAGGCCATAACTCATGGGAATGATTGGTCCGGTGCACAGTAGTCCTACATTAATCGCTGTGGTTCCAAGCTTAGCGTCTTCCGCCATGATAGCAAAATCCGCAGCCGCTACGAGTCCAGCACCATTAGCCACCGCATATCCATGGACCATAGCAATCACTGGTTTTCCCATGGAAGCAATGGTGAGGTGCATCTGATCCATGGGGGTGAGCCATCGATGGTATTCGGAAAGCGTCTTTCCGTGAAACTCACTCACATCGATCCCTGTAGAAAAGACTTTTCCCGCTCCTTTGATGATGACGACTCGGACCTCGTTGTCTTCATCCAGTTGACACAAGGCGGCATTTAGTTCTTCGGCCAATCGAGTATTGAAGGTATTAAACTTTTGTGGTCGATTAAGGGTGATGATCCCAATTTTATCTTTCTTTTCAATTAGAATCGTTTCAAAAGACATAAAGAGCCTCCTTCTTGCGTTTAATATAAGGCAACTTCTCTTTACAAACTCCTTTGCACGAGAAAACCGGTCCTTCTTTTATCTATGGAATTTGCAATCTTCCCTACCATCATTTTACTTCATCATCGTATCATCATCAACCCAAAAGGTTTAGCTCGATGGCGATGCTTCATTTTAGATATAATGAATTCCATCAAACGGGATTTAAACGGAGGTCTCACACAACGTTTCTCTCCCTTTAATTTTATGACAGGATATGAACTGTGCAGAGTTAAGAAGAGGAGGAGTTAAGACAAGCGATGCTCATCGCCATTCCCAATTTATGAAAGGTTTTTTTAGGTCGACGAGTGCGTTCACTATCAATTCGACTAAGCCGCCGTAAAAGATAGTTGACTTCGTCCAAACGTCATAGTAATTGAACAATTCCCTTATTTGTCCTTTGCAATTGGAGCAGGGGGCGCATACATACTTCATAGTTTCTGGTGTGATCACGTCTTTGAAGGTGTCAAGAATTTGCTCCATTTTGATTCTCCCTGAAATGGCTGATCGCCAATCAGGGAAATTTCTTGAGGACATGATGGCAAACCCACTACCACCACCGCAGCAATAGTTTTCCAAGCCATGGGGCTCCATCTCTCTGAATTGGGGACAGATCTTCCTCAGGATTCGCCTCTGAGGTTCAACAATTCCCATCAAACGAACCATGTTGCAAGGGTCATGGAGTGTAACAGGAAAATTATTTCTTTTTAAATCAAAATTGAGATTTCCTTTGAACACAATTTGCTCCAACAGAGGTAAGCAGCTTTCCCTCGGGATGTTTAAGTCACCTGTTAGAATTCGATCGGCCACAGTGATAGACGCTTTATGGGCATGGCCACATTCTCCAATAACGATACTTTTCACCCTCAGATCCTTGGCAATTCGGGCATGTCGGATGGCAATTCGAGAAAGCTGGATATCGTCATACCAGACACCATAATTTACTGCATCATAACCAACGGATTCGCTCGAAAGGGTCCAATTGAGACCGGCCGCTTCAAAGAGGATGGCGAAGGCTGCGGGATTTTCTGGCCAGGATAAGTACTCTCCGGCGTTATGAATCAGTAGTATGTCCGCCCCCTGTTTATCTATGGGTATTCTTATCTTCCTGCCTGTCTTTTCCTCCACCTCTTCTTCGATGAATTGGATAATATTCTTGAAGGCGGCTGGGGTTATTCCTGTGCTCGAGCCAATCCTGAGCTGCTGAAGGGTACCCTTTTCATGAAGCTCTTTCGGGGCAATGCCCATTTCCTGGCTAAACAACTTCCGGATCTCATGGGTGATCAAGCCATTGTCTATCCCTCGGCTACACACCTGAGCACACCTGCGGCAGAGGGTGCATCGATAGGCCAATTCAGCTAATCGGGCGACCGTATTCCAATTTAGCTCAACATTGTTACCCTTAAACCAAGAGGTGATTTTCCCCATACGATCTATGTGTTTTTCTTTAATACGACGCAGTAATTCAGAACGGTAAGTGGGCCGATAAACCTCCTGTTTGCCACTCGCCATATAGACAGGACATGCTTTGCTGCACGTTAAACATTTGCCACAATATTCTAATGACAGCATAAGAGGCTGTAAAAAGGTCCAATTATTTTCTGTGGAGAAGAGTTTTCTTAATCCCGAAAGGAACTTCCTAATAAATTCCTCTTCTTCACCTTTGCTTTTCGGTTTGGGTATTCCGATAGCCATGACCCCATCAAGAGAAGCTTCATAGCGATTTTTCTCAGCCTCTGTCAGCGGCTTAATATGGGATTCTAAACCTGTTTCCTCATAAGGGGAGGAAAGAGGTAACAGAGCTCCACAATTGATCTCAATCAGTTGATGACATTCTCTGCCGATGTCTCTTACTGTGATTTCATTTTTCATTGCTTTGTCTCAACTGAACTTGGAAAATTCATCTCTATAGCTAAATCAGCCCATTTTTGGCCAGATCGGATATGGGGGGCTGACCAGCTAAGGGGTTGATTAAGACATCTCTGAACCTTCTTTTCGATCTCACTTCCTTTTAAGTTTGGTTTATCATCCCAGTTAACCCAAAGGAAGGCAAAGAATCGAGTAATGTAATGCATCGAGCGAGTAAACGGTAGATACACTAATACTAAAGCAAAAAGAACAATATGAATAGCCGATGCTAACTCAACATTGATCGGGCTGAGAGTGATTAGGCCTTTCCAGAATTGCATGTAACCCGAGAATGTCGGGTCGAAGAAGTACCATGTGCAGAATCCACTTAAGAAAAGGGCTAGAAGAAATAAGTAATTGAAGTAATTCATGGGAGAAGCATAGGCTCTCAGATCCCTGTTCGTTAGTCTTTTTATAATCATTCCAATACTCCCAAAAGACCCGGTAAGAAAGCTTCCAACTCCCGTTATCAGGACCGAATAATAGAAGACCCTCCCGAAAATATTAGGTGATTCAGCAGACACGGGAAGACCGAAGACCATGGTGAGGGCAGCAAAAAAACACAAAACGTG
>Ga0209164_1002519_pt1 | contig 19379 bp, 7 predicted proteins | sample MTBNYHSulfiMetaG_FD_187458 | JGI IMG/M metagenome (GOLD analysis project Ga0209164, IMG submission 187458) | Enrichment culture microbial communities from rom New York Harbor, USA that are MTBE-degrading - MTBE-NYH (New York Harbor Sulfidogenic)... | ecosystem: Environmental > Aquatic > Marine >...
TAAAGGTCGTTGTCGTGTTCAGCGTGCCCGCATTGGCACCCGTCACCAACCATGCATTGGTGCCGTCCGTGGCTATCAAACTGTCTGTATTTGCACCGCCTGCTATAGAACCGCTGAAGGTCGCAACGCCGGCTCCCAGCGTAAAGGTGTCGTCGCCGGCCGCACCATCCAGTGCCTCCATGGCGCTAAAGGTCATGCCAGCAACTCCACCGGCGTTCGCTCCGCTGATGGTGAATGCGTCCGCTACCGCTGTCCCTGTGACCGTGTCCGCACCACTGCCGCCCGTCAGCGTCTCCATCAAGGTAAAGGTAGTCGTCGCGTTCAGCGTGCCTGCATTGGCGCCCGTCACCAACCAGGCATTGGTGCCGTCCGTGGTGATCAGGCTGTCGGTATTTGCTCCGCCTGCAATCGAACCGGCAAAGGTCGCTACACCGGCTCCCAGCGTAAACGCGTCATTGCCCGCGCCGCCCACCAGCGCTTCCATCGATGTAGCGGACACCGCCCCGGTTGCAAGCGCAACCGCATTGGTTCCGGTAATGCTGTAAGTGTCGCCGGCCGCCAGACCCGTCAGCGTATCAGTGCCTATCCCGCCTGAAAGCGTGCGGATTCCACTAAAGGTAGTCGTGGTGTTCAGCGTCCCCGCGTTGGCCCCGGTCATCGCCCAGCTGTTCGCCCCGTCCGTGGCCGCCAGTGTGTCCGTACCCCCGCCGCCGGCGATCGAACCCGCAAAGTTCGCAACCCCGGATGCCAGCGTAAATGTATCTCCCTGCGTGCCGCCCACCAAACTCTCCATATTGGAAAAAGCATTGGCCCCGTTGACGTCCGTCAACGACCCTGCGTTCGCACCGGTAATCAGCCATGCAGTTGCCAGGTTGTTTCCGGTAAGCATGTCGGCTCCCGCCGCACCGTCAATCAGTCCGCTGATTCGACCGGTGCCGCTGAATACAAATGCGTTGTCTCCGGCCGTACCAGTCAGATTCGGCACATTGCTGAACGTCATGCCGTCCACCGTCCCGCTGTTCAACGATGTGATGCTCCAGGCCGTCCCCCCGGCCAGCGTCGTCGCCCCGATAATCGATTCAATGTTGGTAAAACTCCCGATGCTCGAGGTCGTCCCCACCAGACTTACCGTCTCACCCGCCTTGGCGGTAACATTCAGCACGTCCGCTGTCGTCTGCCCCAGAGCGTCGATGGTGCCGCTCAAACTTCCGCCGACACCCAAAATAAACGTGTCGTTGCCGCTCCCGCCTGTCAGGTTATGGAAGTCGATAAAACCGTAGCCCGTCGACAGCGTCCCGTCATTTGCGCCTGAAAGCGTCCATGTCGTATCCGTATTTGTCCCCACCAGCGTGTCGGCGGCATTGTCCCCGGTAAAAGCTTCTACATTGCTAAATATCCCGCCTAAAAGTCCGCCGCTGATTGTTCCAGACTGCAGGTTCACCGTGTGGGCGCCGGCCGCCGCGGATATGTCGATCCGGTCATCCGTCGCATCTGCGCCACCATCGATGTTCCCGCCAATTGTTCCGGTGGTAAACACGAATGTGTCGTCCGCCGTGCTGCCGGCAAGGTGATAAAAATCGGTAAAGCTATAACCCGTTGAAAGCGTGCCGTCATTGTCTCCCGCAATCGTCCAAATCGTGTCTGCATTCGTTCCTGCCAGGTTGTCAGCGGCATTGTCTCCTACAAAGGCTTCCACGTTGGCGAATTTGGTCTGGAAAATACCGCCAATACCGATATACTGGGTCTGTAGGTCAATTGTATCCGAACCGCCTACAGCTGCCATGTTGATCTGGTCTGCACCTGCTCCCCCATCAATCGTCCCGCCAAGCGGAGGCGAAGAAATAGTGATTAAAAAGGTGTCGTTGGCCGTCCCTCCGGTAACACTAAAAAAATTGATAAAACTAAAGCCCGTCGACAGCGTCCCATCATTGACTCCCGTAATCGTCCAGGTCGTATCTACATCGGTACCCACAAGGGTATCGGCGGCGTTGTCTCCGGTAAAGGCCTCCACATTGCCGAACGTCCCGCCTAAAAGGCCCCCGCTGATCGTTCCGGCCTGCAGATTCACCGTATGGGCGCCGGCCACTGCGGATATGTCGATCCGATCATCCGTCGCATCAGCGCCACCATCAATATTCCCGCCAAGCGTCCCGGTGGTGATTGCAAAAGTGTCATCGCTGCTTCCGCCGATCAGATTATCGATATCGCTAAAGCCGCCACCGATGCCTGTCACACTGCCGCTGTCGGTCCCCGAAATCGTCCACGTGTTGGGAACGTCATCGCCCGTCAACGAGTTCACACCTACCCCGCCGCCGCCCGCTATCGAACCGGTCAATGTGCCGCCGCTCAAAGCAAAATCATCCGTGTCCATACCGCCGGTTAAACTTGCAAAGTTTGAAAATCTGTTACCGTTGAGAGTTCCGGTATCGGCTCCATCAACTACCCATGTGTTTGGATCATTTGAAGCTGTTAAAACATTCAGCCCGCTACCCGCACCTGTCAGGATATCGATTCCGTCGAATGCAGCTGTGATAGGATTCGGTGTTCCTGTAGTCGTTCCATTCAATCCGTCCGCATCCGAACCCGTCAGCGTCACGTTTACCTGAGTCGTGTAAGCCGATAGGTTCAGCGTATCGCTCCCCGCCTCTCCATCCAGCAAGCCCGTCAAAACTACCGCATCGGCAAACACAAAATCATCATCACCGGCCCCTCCTAAAAGATTTGCACTTGTTGCCGCCGCCACGTTGAACGCATCCGTCGCACTGCCCCCCTGCAAGGTCGCAAAGTCGCTGAAGGTCAGCGTGTTGGTGCTGGCATAGCTGCCGCTGGTGCCCGTGACCGCCCAGCCGCTCACCGCGTCCAGGCCCGTCAGCGTGCCCGTGCCCGTCAGGTCGGTGATGTCCGTAAAACCGCCCGTAACCCCGGCGCTCGTGCCGTCAAAGCCCGTCGTCGTTCCCACCGCCGTCAGCGTCGCGCTGCCAATCCCGGTAATCGAACCCCCGGCCGCCTCGCCCGCTATCATGCCCGTCAGCGTGTTGCCGGCCAGCGCAAACACGTCCACCCCGCCGCCGCCTTGCAGATCAAAGTCGGCATCGCCGCCAAGCGTAAAGGTGTCAATTCCACTGCCCCCCTGCAAGGTCGCAAAGTCGCTGAAGGTCAGCGTGTTGGTGCTGGCATAGCTGCCGCTGGTGCCCGTGACCGCCCAGCCGCTCACCGCGTCCAGGCCCGTCAGCGTGCCCGTGCCCGTCAGGTCGGTGATGTCCGTAAAACCGCCCGTAACCCCGGCGCTCGTGCCGTCAAAGCCCGTCGTCGTTCCCACCGCCGTCAGCGTCGCGCTGCCAATCCCGGTAATCGAACCCCCGGCCGCCTCGCCCGCTATCAAGCCCGTCAGCGTGTTGCCGGCCAGCGCAAACACATCCACCCCGCCGCCGCCTTGCAGATCAAAGTCGGCATCGCCGCCAAGCGTAAAGGTGTCAATCGCACTGCCCCCCTGCAAGGTCGCAAAGTTTGTAAAATTACTTCCGTTAAGGGTGCCGGAAAGACCATTAATCGCCCAAGTGCTAACCGCATCCGGACCCAGCAGAATATCATCTGCCGATGCACTTCCGGAAAGGGTGGCAGAGCCTGCGGTTATCGAACCGCCTACGGTCAGGATACTAGTGTCGTTGTCGTTATTATCCACCGTCGCCAGAAACGTCCCCGCACTTATATTGATATTGCCGATCGTAATATTTCCGTCAGAGGTCAGCGTCAGATTTTCTCCCGCAGCCCCCGTCACCAAAGCAATGGTAATCGCATTTCCATCCCCCACCGATGTCATCGAATGCGCTGCCCCGGCACCTCCAAGGAGCGTAATTCCGGTTACTCCGGAATACATGGACAAATTCCCGTCGGACGCCGTCAGACCCACATTGGCCGCAAGATTCACTGCCGTAGCGATATTTTGGATACCAATCGAACGGGCCGTCACATCGGCGTTTAAACTGACGGTGTCGGCCATATCGACTGTTAGCGCGGCAAGTTCGTTTACAGCGCCTACCGTACTACTGAAATTGACCGTACCGGTGGTACCGGCCATAAGAGTCAGGCTTTGAGCGCCGGCAGCCGCACCGTCAATCGCGCCGCCGATAGTGATATCGGCGCCTGCCGGTGTACCTAGACTCGCTGTATCAAGCATGACCGTACTTCCGGCAAGGGTCACCGGCGTGTCTGCATCGCCTATCGATATAGGCCCATCGGATGTAAAGATGTCCACATCATTCAGCGTCACAGCCGACGGTGCCGTCGCCGTCACTCCGCCGACAAAAAACGGCTCATCGTTGTTGACTCCGTCACCCAGCTGTAATGCACCCGTGTTCACAAAAGTGACCGCATTCGTTATCATCGAACTTTCGTTTATGGCAACATCATACCCATGCCCAAAGGTCGTCAATGTATCAACCGCAACGGCGCTTAATATAACAGCTCCCGTATTACCGGCATTATCCGACTGAAGCGTCAGCGTCCCAAGCGGCACTGTATTACCAACATATCCGGATAATGTTATGGTGCCGCTCCCGGAAATAAGCTGCAGGTTCTCCGTAGCGCCGCCGGCGGTGCCGTCAGTGGTGCCTGCAATCAAAATACTCCCGCCGCCTCCTGTGCCGGTGTCTAAAACGATGGAAAGCCCCTCGCCAATCACGACATTATCGCTGATCGTAATATTCTGATCCGCTGTCACGATATCGGCATTCAGCGTCGTGGTAGCGCCCGACCCATCCAGAGTAATCGAGGCGTCCCCTGCGCCGGTTATCTGCCCATCCACGGCAATGGATCCGGCGCCCGCAGGCGACTGAAAGGTCAACGGATCATTGAAAGTAACGGCATTGACCGTTACCGCACCGGTTCCATCGGAACGCCCGATCGTTATGCTGCTGAATCCGTCCTGCAAGGCGGCGATTTCGGCTGCCGTTAAATCCAGCGCCGCCGTGCCTCCGGCTCCGCCGATCTCGATATTCTGGCCGGCCGTAGTCGGCTGCAATAAGATTGCCGCGGAACCGGTCACGGAATCGGCCCCTCCCGTCAGCTCAATCTCATCGGCTGTTAATGTCACACTGCCCGACCCGCTGGCTATGCTCCCATCCAACACGATTGTATTCGCTTCGACATCTACCGGTGTGTTGGCAACGCCGCCTGCGATATTGCTTATCGTCAGCGTGCCCAAACCACCCAGGTTCACTGCACTGGGTTGGGTGGCTCCAACGATTGAGACCTTCTGCTGTGAGGTGTTGGAATTATCGGCGAACTGGATCCGGTTGGACGACGTGCCGATCGTGCCGGTTGTGTTCATGGTCACCGTTGCCCCCGTAGTGGCAAGCTCGGCAAATGCGTTGTTCGCACTGGCCGCAGTGATGCCCCCTGTTCCCGCCCTAAGAGTAATCGCGCCGCTGCCTGCATCCAGTGCCACACCAGTCCCTTCGTCATTCAAAACAATTCCGCCGGTACCGTTGTTTGCATATACCGCCACCGAAGCATCATTGACCGTGCCGTGATTTACCGTAGCCAGCGTCACAGTGCCGTTCTGAATATTTTGCCGGCCGATCTCCAGGTAAGCAAAATCCGTCAAACGGTTTAATTCGTTGTCCGTTAGATTAAACCCACCGGTACCGCCCCCGATGTTCATGGCTTGGCTCCCGGAAGACGTCCACAACATGATGCCGCCGGTACTGTCGGTTGCGCTAACTGAAGCCGTGTTGTCAATTGATAGATCCGCCCCCTGAAGTATCAGTGCATTTGACCCCTCTTGCGCCGTTGTCACCGACGCACCAGGCAGCAGGCTCAACGTTCCCGTACCGTCACCCACGCTATCGGCAGAGAGAACAATCCCGCCAACAAACGATAGATGGGGGCTGCTCAACGACCCGTTAATATTGACATGACGACTTGCTTCAACCGTTATTTTACCCCCCGCTGTTGTCAGGCTGCCGACCGTGATGTCCGCAGATCCTTGCCTGGTTGCGACTGTACCATCATTCGCGGCGGTGACACCTGCTTGTAGTGTAATGGCGCCGTTCCCTTGCGTTTGGATGGTATTTGTTGTCGTGGCAAAAGTGATCCCGCCTGTAGCGGAATCACCCGAGGAAGCGTCATTACGGGTTTGAAGGGTGATGTTCATATTATTCGGCATCAAAAGTATGCCATCGGTTGTCAAAGATCCCAACGTTATTGAATTGCGTGCCTGAAGGACGACATGTGAGGTTGCCGCTTCCAAAGTAGTTTCCGAAATGGTAAAGTCGCCTGCCGCTGTATCGTCAGGCCCGATAAACCATGCCGGATCGCCAAGGTTTGGATTATCAAGACTTAGTTCACTGTCATTTAACCCGCTTGCAGCATCGACAATCGTAATGGTCAATGGATCCATTAAAAGGGTACCGGTTTGGCCATTGGGAGCCAAAAGGTCGGTCACACCCCGATAAATCAAATTTTCCTTGCCGGACACTTCAGCAAATCCGCCGTCACCTCCCAAATGCCCACCCCGCGCACTGATATCGCCATAAAACCGCGTGACCTCATCCGCCCACACAATCACCTCGCCGCCGTCACCTTCGATTAAGGCATCCGCCTTAATCGAAGCGTCCGGACTCACGTAGGTTCGTTTGGCGTTCTGCACCACGGGATTCCTGCCTTGAAAATCCCCGCCGATCAGGACCTTGCCGCCGCCCTTGTCGCCGGAAGCGTTGATTTTACCCAGGCCGAAAATTCCGACCTTGCTGCCGAGAGCATAGACCCTGCCGCCTTTGGCGCCTTCCTCTTTTCCGGACACATCCAAGGCGCCGCTGTTGGCAGTGACATTATCGGCATCCCCTTCCAGCTTGATCACACCGCCCTGATCCACCAGCGATCTGGCCTCGATGATGCCGCTGTTGTTGACTACCGATTGCACCAGCCCGGCGGCGGTTCGGCCGCTTAAAACCACTTCGCCGCCGTCGGCGTTGATTGTTCCGATATTGCTGACCGAATCGGCCAGCGGCTCTCCATCAAGCCCCATGACCTTAGCTTTGACGCTTTCATCGATCGCGAACTTGATCAGATCGTTGCCGGCAAAGCTTAAAGTGGTCTGCTCGCCCGCGCCCAGAAAGACCTTGCCGAAATTGGCCACGATGGTGCCTTCATTGCGTACCGCCGGGGCCAGCAGAGAGACGCTGCCGCCGTCGGCGGTCGTGATGCGGCCCTGGTTGATGATGGCGGCCAGGGATTGACCCAAACTTTGCGAAAAAACAAAGCGGTCGGAAAGAAAGTCTTCGTTGGAAATATCCAGGGTGCTGGCCAGGAAGGAATTGACGTTGACTTGGCCGGTGGGACCTATCAAAAGTCCGTTGGGGTTAATGACAAATATGCGGCCGTTGGCGGAAAGCAGGCCGTTGATGACGGAGGGATCGAGGCCGACAACGCGGTTTAAGGCAATCGACGATGCGCCCGGCTGAAAGAACCGGACGGCTTCGGACGGGGAGATGCCGAATTTCTGCCAGTTGATGATGGCTTTATGGGTAGCCTGGTGGACCGTCAGGTTGAGCGCATCCGGCGTGGCGATCTGAGCTTGTCCGGCAATCACCGCCCCCCCCTGGGGCATGGCAAAGATGTGAACGGGAAACATCAACGAATAAGCCATAACAAGCAGTAATATCCAGGTTGCCTTTTTTCTTAGGAATTGGCGCCTCATTGTCGACCTCCGCCTTGAATGTTAAAACCAACCTTAAGTCGGTTATGACATTATCCTTATTTTAGAATTAGAACAAATTTAAAGAGAACATGAAGTAGTTGATAAAATGGTCTTGGCCGTCTTCCCGATCGGCCGGAAAACCGATGTCGTATTTAAACGTAAAAATGTCTTTATAATATAACCGGAACCCGCCGCCATAGCCTCCCAAAAATTCCGAACCGATTTCACCCGATTCCGTCTTGGTCGTAAAGGCGCCGCCATGATCGTAAAAGAAAGCAAACTGGGCGAGCTGGGCCACCCGCTGTCCAAAAAGGGTTTTCTCGCCGATAAAAGGGGGGGCGAACATGAGCTCGGTGGAAACATAGTATCCCGAATCTCCCAGATAGGTGGCGGGCTCATAACCCCGGACGGTTCCATAGCCGCCGATGACAAACTGCTCGATAGGAAGAAGCCGGTAGTTGCTGAACTGGCCGCTGCCCCGAACCATGATATTGGTATTGCCGAAAATCCGCTGAATACGGGTGGCATTCAGCTTCAGCCGGTCAAAATAGGTATCCGTATTCAAGCGGCTGGGAACATACTTTTCATTCTGGTCCAGCCGGCCATGAACATATTGAAAGTTAACAATGTTCTTACCCAGAAAGCGGTCCAGGTTATCAAAATCGAGACCGACCGTGTAGGTCTCCAACACATCCGTACTCTGGGTTTCTTCTAAAATCTGGTTCTTGGTGTGTTTGTTATCGTAAGCCAGGACGGCCTTTAGCTCGGAATTTTTTTCCTTGAAAATGGGATGAGAAATACTCCCGCCGTAGATGACGGTTCGGCCCGTTAACCCCAAATCAGTGAGTTCCTGCCCGACGGCATAAGCACCGTCCAGATAAGAGCCTCCGATCCGGGTGCCGTAACTGTTGATCGGTATGCTTAAATCGGCAATTCCCAGGCCGGAATCCGATAGGTTTTTGCCCGTAACCCCTCTTAACTTCAGATGGGTGCCCCAGTTGTGATCCATGATATCAATCGAGGCGCCGTAGCGGTCGACGCTCACGGCTTCCGACCCGAAATTATTGTAGTCAATCCCCAGGTGCGCAGAAAACGTCAGGGCCGAACGGTCCTTGGTGTCCAGGATCACATCCACCGTGCCCGGTTTTTCACCCCCCTTCAGGATCACCTCCGTATCGATCTCCGGCATTTCCTTGGTCAGGAGCAGACCTTTTTCCAGGAGCGATTCCTTGACGATGCCGTGATCTTCCTGATGCCCGAAGTAGCGCTTGACGACCCGGTCCTGATAATGGGTTTTTCCGGTCACTTTGATCCGGCCGATCTTGCCTTCGGCAATGGAGATTCTTAATACCCCCTCCTGGATCTCCTGCTCCGGCAGATAGGCCCGGGCCAGAATATAGCCGTTTTCCTGATATTTCATGGTTATCAGATCGGCCAGTTCGCTCATTTCCTTAAGGGACAGTTCCTGATCCAGAAAAGGTTCAATCACCTTCTGCAGGGTTTCCGTGTCGATAACCGTATTGCCGCTGAATATGATTTTTTTTATGAGCACCGTGCCCACATCATCTGCCTGCGGGACCTGGGCATTGACCACAGCAGTGCCCATGAATAGTAAAAAAACCGTAACCGTCACGGCAAATCGGAAAAACTCCCTGGCCCTTGCTTTCACGGATGCCTCCTGAAATGATTTGAAAATCGTGTTGCAGCGATTCGTTTCAAAGGTCTTTACATACGGTACTTGTCTTCAAGGCGAACGTAATCCGGGACGGATCAGGCTACGGAAACAGAAACAGCCGGGGTAGCTTAGGTCCGCCCCGGCTGCTATTATTGCGTTCGTCCTTATCATACCCACCCTGCGTGCAACTCAATAATTTGGTTTTGATATTGCCAACGAACAGTTTTCATTTCTATTTTTAAGTACTTATAGAAAACAAAGCCTTGACTGTCAAGAAAATTCCTGAGGGCTTTAGGATGCCTTTACTGAAAAAAATCACAGACGCCATCCGCAATTTTTTACGATCGGCCAAGGCGGAGGCGTCCCTTGCCTTCACCCCGACGGGTGGAAAGCATGCGCTGATGCAGTCGCCCGGCCCGCAGGTAAAACGATTCGAGTTTGGCGTCGATCAGTTGCGGAAAGGGCGAACCATCGCTTTCCACTGCCAGAAACGGCAATTCCTCCATGTCGGCCAGCGTTTTGGGAAGGAGCCGGTTCTTCCGGTCTGTCGCCAGTTTATCTCTCCGGTTCATGGTTTCGTTGAGAATTGCTTCTGCCAGGCGATTGGGCATGCAGCCGAACGGCCCGATGGCAATGACGCCGCAGGTGTGGGTCGCAATCTCCGTCATGGCGCTGCCCACCGTCAGTATGGCTTCACCGCCCAAGTTGGGGGAAATGTGCGGTGCGGCGCTGCGGATGATCTTGCCGATATCGACGGGTTCCGCCGCCACCAGGCCTGAACGGGAAAGGATGGACTTGATCCGTCTTTCGTACCGGCTCATGGTATTCTTTTTAACCAGGAACTCCAGTTTTTCCAATTTGCTCATGCGGTAGTCGGCCAGTCCGCCGTCCATCAGATAGTCGGAATAAAACAGCCACTCCGCCACCGGCGAGCAGATGCTGGCGAAACCGTTTTTTGCCAGGCGTTCCGTCAGATACTGACGGGACAGGTAGTCGCGCCGGACAAATATTTCGCCGGCCAGTGAAATTTTAGGCACATCAGCCGGATCGATTCTCAATGGAATTCCGTTGAACCGACGGGCCGATTTCTCGAGCTGGCTTTCAAGCCGCGCAAATTCGCCAACCTCCAGGGCCGCAAGTATTTCCCGCCACTCATCCTGAAAAATGTTCATGGCTGCTCCGGCATCCCGGGCATTTGTCAGAAGCATGGAGCGGATATCCTCCATAACATCCGAAACAACAACCGCCCACCAGCCCCGGCGTTGGAAATCCGCTCCCAGTCCCAGATAAGCGTTTTCAGAAGTCAGCGAAAAAATTGCCACGTTCTGCAGTTCGTGCCGCCTGATGAGATCTTCCATGAAAATGCGGTATTGACCGAACCGGCAGGGCCCGGATCCGGTGGGCATGAAGTAAACCAGCATCTCATCCGGCCGTTTGCCGTTGTTGATATAGCTGAGCAATGTGCCGGTGGTCAGGATCAGCGGCAAACATTCCTTGCAGGAAGTGTTGGCCCGACCCAGCTTTAAGACGGCTTCATCCGAAGGCGGATGGGCTACCACATGAAACCCCTTGCCGCTGAATACGGCGGCAAGGGCCTGGGTGGAAATATGACCCATGGAGGGAAACAAAAGGGTTACGCGGGGATCATTCATCGGCAGGGTTTTCTTTTTCGAAGTCACCACCTTCGGTTCGCCGTCCTGTAAAAATGTCCGCGCCGGTACAAAGGCGCTGGGCCTGGCAACAATCTTCTTGGCGGATACCAGCTGCCGATAGGCAGCTACAATATCCAGAAAAGCTTCGATGCGGGTCTCAAGGCCGGCATCGGCCGTATGGCTGTCGAGTTCCAGGGTCAGCGAAGGTTTGCGCCCCATGATATCCCGAATATACCCCAGCAGGAAAGAATCCGGCCCGCAGGAAAAATTCGTGATACAGGTGCCGAACAACTGGGGATGACGCTTAACGACCCTGGCGGCCTTAAGCAGGAGTTGTCCCATCCCCCAGTACATGTGTTCTTTTGCTGTTTCGTCATCAAAACTCAGAAAATCAAAAGGAAGTACCCGGATGCCTCGGGAAGCGATTTTATTGGGAATTCCCATGTTGGCTTCTTCAACGAATCCGCTGTAAGGCCTTGCAAAAATGATTACAGCGATTTTTTCAGGGTTGGACTCCAGTTCGGCCAAAGCCTCACGCCCGACCCGTTTCATTTCCGCGAGAGTGGCGGTTTGCTGCCGGAGTGCCTTGGCAAAAGCCTTTTCAGCATCCCTGCGGGAAATACCCATCTGGACGGCGCTCTCCACCAGGGGTTTTTGGGCTTGATCCAGCCCCCGGGTCATGTGGATCAGGGGGGTCAGCAGCTGAACTCCTTTTTGTTGAAGTTCCTGAATTTTGCGCTTGAAGGTCGCCTGCAGATAGAAAGTCTCCCCCTGCACAAACGGACAGACCTGCGAGTTGGTATAGCCGTTTTGCGCCGGAATTGATTTAAAGTGCGGCAGGAAAATATAATCCAGCTGCTTTTCCAGCCGCAGTAATGCATCAAAAAAGCCATGGGTCAGCTCGGCCGGATAGCAGAAGGGTGCGTTTTTCTGGTTAATCCCTTCCGGATTCGGAATATCCGGCAAGACAGGCATAAACCCCAGTTCCGAAAAAAATGTGGCATACAGCGGGAAATAGGTGTTCACCATAAAACTGCGGTTCAGCCCGATCCGTCCCCGCCGGTTTTGTCCGGCAAGATCCGGCGGTTGGATCCCTTGGGCTTCGTACACGAGCTGCTGCCGGTGACGGACCAGATCCAGTCCCCGAGTGTTGTACGTAATGTTCTGACGCAAATTATAGTAACGGTTGCAGGCACCGCCAAACGGGTAAGTCTTTCCTTCAATTTCAATGGTGGCGATCTCGCAGCGACGATCACACCGTTCCTTTCCGCCGCGACAGGTAAAGGATTTTTTATAAGTCACCGCCCGGCCCGCCAGAATCTCTAAATCATAAGTTCTGCCAATCATTAGACCCAGTTCGATTCGATTTTTTGCTTCAAGGGCGACACCGAAAGCACCCATCAATCCCGGTTCAGGCGGAACGATAATCGGTTTGCCCACCAGGGCGGCCATGGCCAGGGGGACGGCCCGGTTGTAGCAGACACCGCCCTGCATGAATACCTTGGTCCCCACCGGGCGGTTTCCTTTGACCCGATTGGTGTAATTCATACAGATGGAATAAACCAGTCCGGCCACGATGTCTTCATGTTTGATGCCCTCATGGATGGCATTCTTGATATCGGAAGCGATAAATGCGGCGCACTGGTCGTTGAAATTCGGCGGCCGGCTTCCTTTCAGGGCGATGTCGGCAATATCTTCCATGCGAACGCCAAGAGTTTCAAAGGCCGACTCTTCCAGGAATGATCCCGTTCCGGCCGAACAGGCTTCATTCATGGCATAATCCGAAGGAACCGCGTTGGTAATATAGGTGTATTTGGCGTCCTGCCCGCCGATTTCAAAAATTGTGTCGACCTCCGGGTCGAAATACACGGCGGCTGTCGCGTGGGCGATGATTTCGTTGATGACCCCGTCCGTTAAAGCATGCAGGCCGGCGATCTGGCGGCCGGAACCGCATACCCCCAGACCGGATACGGTTATTCGGGATGGATCCGACTGTTGCCGGACCTGATCTAAAATATTTGCGTAACATTTGCGGGCGGCGCCCACCGGATCCCCGTCGGTGCGCAGATAGATCGACGCCAGCAGGGCATTGTCGGTTTTTCGCAGCAGCACCGCCTTGGTTGTGGTGGAACCGACATCCAGGCCTAAAACACAATCATCGCCGGTCTGGATATTCCCTCTTTCCATTTTTTTGAACGTCACCTGATCCCCATAAACACTCAATGGCGCCAGGGTGTCGAAGGACCGGATTTCGGATAAAAACAGATCCGAAACGTCGGCCGGAAAGGGCCGGGCATCATTGTCAAAAGCCCACAAAGCCGCTCCCAGGGCCTCAAAGCAGGGAGCTTCCGGCGGCACGATCAGGCTTGGAATTTCCTGCCGCAGATATGCAATCATCATCCGGTTGCGGGCGGTGCCGCCGGTTATCATTATATTGCGCAGCTCCACCTTTTTCAGCAGCTCCAGAATTTTATTGGCCATCATCTTACACAGGCCGGCCGTTACTTTCGATTTGGGAACGCCCTTGTTAGTGGCATGGGTGCAGTCCGATTTACAAAACACCGAACAGCGACCGGAAACATGGTACGGAGATTCGGTTTCGGCCCACTGCGCGGCCGTTTCTAAAGACACGTTCATTCTACGAAGCTGTTGCAGAAAAAACTCGCCGGTACCGGAAGCGCACTTGTTGCCGGTAACGACATTGGATATCCGGCCCTGTCCATCCAGTATATATACCATGGTGGTTTCACCCCCGGCCGACACGATTGCCGGGCAGGAGACGCCCGCCGGCTGAACGTACCGGTAGGCATATTCAACGGCTTCGGGTTCTGCAATCGTGGTGAAATTTACGAACTTCCGGAACCTGCGGCCGGTAACGACGACTTTATCAAATGAACGGATATCCAGCCCTTGGATAACGGAGAGAAAGGTGTCTTTGGGGTTGCCTTCATGGACATGAAAAGATTGTTTGACGATCCGGGGCCTCGTTGGTCCTGTATCTTGTTGATCGCCCGCCTGGCCGCGCCAGGCTTCCAGTTGGACCAGCGAAATGGTGGAAGCCCCCAGACAAAGTCCCAACACCCGCAGTTTTACGGCTTTCGATGTGATGCCGGCGCATTTGCCGGAAGGTGCTTCTGTTTCTGCAATTCTTTTCGGGAGTGATCTGTCAGGCTGCAACATCAGGGGTAAATCCTTTTATAGCGTAGGGTCTGATTGTTTCAACAACTTTCCAAATCCCATTTTTTACGGACAATACAATCTAAAACCTCCTTTAAATATTCAGGGCGGCCGGGCCGGTTTACGATTTAAAGCATGCGACCGACATGCTGGTTTGTTCAATACTATTAGGAGCGGCTTGGCGAGAGTTGGAACTGATTTGTCAGTTCAACTTGTAAATAATATAAAAATAAAGGGTTAAGCTTGTCAAGGAAGAAATTTAAACACGTTTTTTGTGCTTGTGTTTCAGCGGCTTTTTCGCTATTTTTAACAAGGTGCCGGACCGGGATTATCAGGAGCACTTAAAGGAGCGTAAAAAATGAAACGGAGAACGGCTATTTTCTCACTGATGATATTCGGTCTGATCTTCCAACCGGCCTTTCAGCCGCTTCCATCGGCACTCCGGGCTTTGTCTGCCGCTGCCGCACCGACCGAAACGGCTTTGGTATCGGCCGTTGTTTGTGAAAATGTCAAAGACCTGTCGCCCCAGAACCCCGCGATTGTATTTACGGTTGCCGGCGGCCAAGTGTCCTGCTTTTCCGCTTTTGATCCGGTATCTCAAAATATGCCTGTATACCATAACTGGTATTATCGTGATAAGCTTATAACCAAAATCAAATTGACCCTCAAGACTCCCCGCTGGTCGACATTCAGCACCATTCAATTGCGCGAATCGGATATCGGCCCCTGGCGGGTTGAAATAACCGATCAGAAGGGGAAAGTTTTTTCGGTGCTGCGGTTCAGTGTAACGGAATAGTTCAATATGGAAACCCCATTAGGAATCATCCGCTGGCAGGATCTGGTGGATATTGCGATTAACAGCTACATCATTTTCCGCCTGTACATTCTGATGAGGGGGACTCAGGCGCTGAGAATTCTCATTGGATTCGCCTTTCTTTGGTTATTTCAGATGACCGCGGTTTCTCTGGGTCTGATCATTACCAGCTGGGCCATTCAGGGAATCACGGCGGTCGCCGCCATTATCATCATTGTCGTTTTCAGAAATGAGATCCGCCGTGTCCTTCAGGTAAAAAATTTAAAATCGATCTTATGGGGATTTACCCATAAAGTAACACCCACCCCCATTGAAACCATTGTCGAAAGCGCATTTGAACTGGCGCGAAAAAAAATCGGAGCCCTGCTGGTATTTCCCGGCCGGGAGGATATCAATGAACAGGTCCAGAATGGACTGCCCTGGAACGGGGTGATTTCCAAAGAGATGATCCTGAGTATTTTCTGGCCGGACAATCCGGTGCATGACGGGGCCGTCATTATAAACGGGGATCGGATCCTGGAGGTCGGCGCCATCCTGCCGCTGACGCACCGCACCGACATTCCCACTCATTATGGAACACGCCATCGAGCCGCCCTGGGACTTGCCGAAATTTCGGATGCACTGATTATTCTGGTTTCGGAAGAAAAGGGGACCGTCCTGGCCTTCAGTAATTCGCAGATGGCAACCATCACCCGCAGGGAAAAACTCGAAAATATCCTGCTTAAACATGTCGGCGCGACATCGCCATCCATCCAGCATCCTCAAAAACAAAAACGGAACCTGGCGATCGCAGCACTCCTTTCTTTGCTGCTGGTAACGGGCATCTGGTACAGCTTTTCCAGGGGTCTGGAAACCCTTATCAGCCTGGAAACCCCGATCGATTACATGAACCGTGATCCGGAAATGGAAATACTGGATACATCCGTAAATACGGTCACTCTCAATGTCAGCGGTTCGGGACCGCTGATTAAATCCATTCGCCCGGATCAGGTGATGGTTCGAATCGACCTTAAAAAAGCCATTATCGGAAACAATACGTTCACCATCACCAAGGAAAACATTACCCTGCCGCCCGGAGTTAATTTGAAAAGAGTGAACCCGGAAACCGTAGAAGTAATCCTGGATACAACCATTAAAAAAAGTCTACCCGTTCAAGTCGACTGGAGCGGCAAGCTGGCGCCGGGGTTGATTCTGGTTCAGGCGACACTCGAACCCCCGTCCGTTGAAGTGATCGGCAAGAATAAAATACTAAGTGATATTTCGACGATCTATACTAAAAAAGTTTTTTTGGATACGCTTGCGAAATCCGGCAGCCTGAGCGTTAATCTGGCATTGACGCCGGCATCCTTAAAACTGGCGCCCGGTTCCAAAGACAAGGTAACCGTTACCTATGTTGTGGAGAAGGTGAAGCCGTAGTATTTTACTGCGAACCCTTGGCAACACGGGAGATGGGGTATCATCGGCTTTCCCTCAGGGTAAAAAACATGTTTTTTTATGCAACTGCAGGGTTCAGTCTAACCCCCTTATCTCCTATATCATAAACGCTCCGCCATTCACATCCAGCGTGACACCGGTAACAAAGTCGGCATCCAGCAGGTATTCGAAAGCCCGAACCACATCGTTCACCTGTCCGATGCGTGCGACAAGCACCTTCTCCATCAAGACGGCTTTTTGCTTCCGGGACCACTCCGCAAAAATACCGGCATCTTCGATAAATGCCGGTGCGATGGCGTTGACCGTAATTCCGAAGGGACCCAACTCCCGGGCGCCATAGCGGGTCAGACCCAGCATACCCGCCTTGGACGCAGCATAGTGCGGGCCCACCACCCCGCCGCCGCGCGCCGCCAAAGAGGATATGTTCACGATGCGGCCGAAACCTGCCGTCTTCATGACGGGAATGACTTGCGAACACCAGTAAAATGAACTGCTTAAATTGATACGGATGGTTTCGTCCCACTCCTTGCAGGTGATGGCGTCGAATGATTTTTGCGGCATGATACCGGCATTGTTGACCAGCACGTTCACCGGTCCCAAGGCCGCATATACCTGCCGGTAGTGTTCTGAAACAATGGCCGCATCACCCCCGTCCCCCTTGAGAAGCAGCAGCTGCCGCGGCGATTCTATGAAACCCTCGAGCTGCTGCCGTGCCCTCCGGGCCGATTTTTCATCGCTTCGATACGTAATGGCCACGGACGCGCCGCGCTTGAGCAGGGCTTCGGCGATGCCCAGTCCGATTCCCCGGGTCCCTCCGGTAACGACTGCAATTAATTTTTCCATATGCATGCCTTTACGATAACCTGCGAATTTTTTCACAGACGGCCGCGGTGACTTCTGCTGTAGATCTTTTCCCGCCCAGGTCCGGCGTCGACATCCCTTCCTTCAGGACAGCTTCCAAGGCATTCATCACCCGCTCGCCGGACTCGGGATAACCCAGATGATCCAGCATCATGGCCCCGCACCAGATCTGCCCCATGGGGTTGGCAATCCCTTTGCCGGCAATGTCGGGGGCGGAACCGTGGACCGGCTCAAACAGGGAGGGATAATTTCCCTCCGGATTTAAATTGGCGGAGGGCGCAATACCGATGCTGCCGGCAATGGCCGCTCCCAGATCGGTCAGGATATCTCCGAACAGGTTGCTGCCTACCACCACCCCGAAATGCTTGGGGTTGGTTACAAAGCGGGCGCTAAGGGCGTCAATATGAAATTTGTCGCTCGTCAGTTCCGGATATTCCCTGGCAACGGCATCAAAAACTTCGTCCCAAAACGGCATGCTGAAATTGATGCCGTTTGATTTGGTGGCCGAAGTCACCCGTTTTTTTCCGGCCTTGCGCGCCAGTTCAAAAGCGTAGCGGATAACCCTTTCCACGCCGTAGCGGGTAAATACGGTGTTCTGGACCACCACTTCCCGGGCGGTGCCCTGGTATAGCCGGCCGCCCATGTTGGAGTATTCACCTTCGTTATTTTCACGCACCACCAGGAAATCGATGTCTTCGGAGGTTCTCCCCGCCAGCGGTGTTTTGACCCCCGGCAGAAGTTTGACCGGCCGAAGATTAACGTACTGCTGAAACCCTCGGCGGATCGGCAGCAGCAGCCCCCAGAGGGAAACATGATCCGGAACGCCCGGAAAGCCCACGGCACCCAGGAAAATGGCGTCATATTCCCGCAGGATGTCGAGTCCGTTTTCGGGCATCATCATCCCGTGTTCCAGATAATACCCGCAACTCCAGTTGAAATGATCATAGTCAAAGCGATACCCGCCATGAACCTCGGCCGCAGTATCGAGGACCTGCTGTCCGGCCGGAAGCACCTCCTTGCCGATGCCGTCTCCCGGGATCGCTGCAATTTTCAATACCTTCATCTGCGCTTAGCCTCCTTGTAGATTACCATGTGAATATTTTGGGGTGCATCTATCACGTTTTATGCCGGCGGGCAATAATTACCCGTCGGCGATCTTATCCGGATAAACGGCTCCGGAACAGTTCATTTAACTATCTTTTTGATATGCGGCAGGACATTCCGGAATTCATCGGTATCCGCCTGCTTAAGCAGTTCGAAAATCACCATTTCCATTGACGTAATCACGGCGCCGGCGTACTGGAGCCGGCCCAGACCGATTTCAAGATTCCGCTGACTCGAAGCCGATACGACGTCGGCCGCAACATGGACGCGGTACCCCCGCCGAAGCCCTCCGCTGCCGGTCTGGAAGATGCAAATATGGGCCTCAATACCGGCTAAAATGACGGACTTCCTGCCGGTAGCCGCAATGGCCTGCCGTATCATATCGTTTTCAAAACAACCGAACTGATTTTTGCTGAATACGACCGGATTGGCTACCATTGCCGCCAGTTCAGGCAAAAAGGATCCCAGTTTCCGGGGGTTCTGTTCCGTCAGAATGATCGGAATATTCAAAATCCCGGCAACATCAATTAAAATGAATGCATGCTTTCGAATCCGGTCGGGCGCCACACAATTCGCCAGCATCGATTTTTGAAAGTCCACCAGCAGCAGCAGACTGTCGTCTCGGTTTAACAACTCGGCATTTGCGTTCAAATTTCACCATCCTTTGGTTGAATCCGTTTAATTACTAATAGGTGCGATATTATTTAGACATACCGGCTGGTCAAAAATCCTGCCATTGCCGCAGTTCGAAGCGGGAAACTGTTTGAACGCATTAGGGAGCGTTTGGCCGAACAGCCCTACCGATCTTTTATCAGAGGGCGGTATGCCGAGCCATAAACACCGATTTTCGCGCCGAACATGTTTATAAATATTGAGCCCATTTTCAGAGAACCAAAAATAATAAAATCGTGTAATTTTAATTGCTTAAAACAATCGAACGCTTTTAGGGTCCACCTCAAAGTT
>Ga0209164_1002520_pt1 | contig 19375 bp, 11 predicted proteins | sample MTBNYHSulfiMetaG_FD_187458 | JGI IMG/M metagenome (GOLD analysis project Ga0209164, IMG submission 187458) | Enrichment culture microbial communities from rom New York Harbor, USA that are MTBE-degrading - MTBE-NYH (New York Harbor Sulfidogenic)... | ecosystem: Environmental > Aquatic > Marine >...
GCTTTCGGCGATGAGCACCAAATGTCGGCCCAATTGGGATTCCAGGTCCTCTACCTCGACGGCGAGCTGTTCCAGGAAATGGATAGCCGACGTGTCGACGATCGCATGCACGGCATCGATGCGAAGGCCGTCCATGTGGTAGTCGCGGAACCAGGTCAGGGCGTTGTCAATGAAAAAACGGCGAACCTCGTCACTCTCCGGCCCATCGAGGTTGATGGCCTCGCCCCAAAGCGTTGCGTAGCGATCGGTGAAGTAGGGCCCGAATGGTCTCAGGTAATTCCCCTCTGGACCGAGATGGTTGTAAACCACATCCAAGATCACGGCAAGGCCCCGGTTGTGACAGGCATTCACGAGTCGTTTGAGACCTTCGGGTCCGCCGTACGCGTGGTGTGGGGCATAGAGATCCACTCCATCATATCCCCAACCCCGCACACCGGAAAATTCCGCCACGGGCATGAGTTCCACATGGGTAATTCCAAGGGCCGCAAGGTGGTCCAGCCTTTCCGCGACACCTTCAAACGTGCCTTCCGGACTGAAAGTCCCTACGTGAAGTTCATAGATGACCGCTGAAGAAATCGGAGACTGCCGCCATTCATCATCGGTCCAGGAGAATCTCTCGTGATCGAGGATTCGGGATGGGCCATGAATACCTTCGGGCTGCCATGGAGACCGCGGATCAGGCAGGGGTATTCCCCCATCCAAGGTGAATGTGTAGTTTGTGCCATGCGCCGCCAGGTGCGTTTCCAACTTCCACCAACCGCTTCGGTTCTGTTCCATGTCAAGCCGGCGTCCCTTTATCGTAACTTCGACTCGTTGCGACTCGGGGGCCCAGACCTTGAGAATTCCCATGCAGGCTTACTCCTTTGATAGAAGGACCACGGGAAAAGGAGATAGTAGTTCCCGGACCACCGCTTTCCCGCCTTTGATTTTATCCCCGGTCAGTTGATTGCGCCAGTGACCAGAGGGAAGTTCCAGCCGTGTATCTCCCCACGCTCGATCCAGGGAGAGAAGGAGCCGGGGAACCACGGTAACCATTTGTTCGCTTCTCAAAAAAGCAACCACATGGTCCGCCTTTTGGCCCTGGGCATAAAGAGGCCTGTATGCCCCCGAACGAAATATTTCCGGTTGCTGCTTGCGCAATCCCAATACTTTATGAATCACCCACAACTTCGGCAGGCCCTCATCCATTCTCGCCAGGATCTCATCCGGCGAAAGTGTATTCATCTCTGCCAGGAGCCGGCGGCGCAGGTCGAAATCAACGGGCCGGCGGTTATCGGGATCCACCAGGCTCAGGTTCCACAGCTCCGTGCCCTGGTAGAAATCGGGAACTCCCGGTGCCGTGAGTTTCAACAGAACCTGGGACATCGAATTGATTCTGCCGGGTTCGATGAGGGGAGTAATGAATTTCTCCAGGTCGACCCGGAATTCCTGATCGTCCAGAACGGCCTTCACGAATTCGAGAAGGTTCTTTTCATAGACCTCGTCAGGTCGTGTCCAGGAAGTGTGGGTTTTGGCTTCCCGTGCCGCTTTTTCCATAACAGTGAGAACCCGCTCCACTTCGACGGGCCAAGCTCCCACCAGGGACTGGTACAGAAAATATTCCGTATTTCGATCCGGAACGTTTTCGAGACGGTATGGCTCGTTAAGGGTGGACCAGCGCCTGACCGCCTTGGCCCAGCGTACGGGGATTTCCGACAGAAGGGCCAGTCGGGCGCGCACGTCTTCACTCCGCTTGGTGTCGTGGGTTGAGGTGGCGAGCATGGCATGAGGGTGATGGTCGGCGGCTTCCGTCACGGCGTGGTGAAAATCCTCCACTGAGACTCCGAAACGGGCCGGATTGCCCCCCACCTCGTTAAGAGATACGAAGCGATTGAAACAATAAAAAGCCGTATCCTCGATTCCTTTGGCCGTCACAGGCCCGGTCAGTTGTTGAAAACGCATGACCCATTCGGTTTCGAGCGTTCCCCTTCGTTCCAGAACGAGCAAGCTTCTGAGAAAATCGAACAGTTCCGGATCGAGTTCAGGTCTGAACGTCTTGGCGCCGGTCACGGCCTCGTCAATGACGCTCCTGTCTTCTTCTCTGATTTCTTCCTGATCCTCTCTTACGTATGTACGGTAAACAGGGAAACAGGCGATGAGTTCGCCGACGGCCTCGTTGATATCCCAGCGGGTATAGTCCCGGTACCGGCGATGCCGTTCACAAATCTGAGCGACCAGGTCGGACAGACGATTCAAATCGCCGGCGAGAAGTTCGCGCAGGGCCTGATGCTTTTTTTCTCTGGCCATCCTGCGGTAATCCGTTTGCTCTCCGGTAAATTCCGCGTAAAAATCCATCATAGGTTTTTCCCCTGAAGGGGCGATGAAAAGCCCGTCGGCAAGGTTGAGAAAATCATAGCCCGTGGTGCCTTCCACCGGCCATGTGGAAGGGAGCCGTTCTCCCGGATGGAGGATCTTCTCTACTACGATCCAGGCTTCCGGAGCCGCTTCCCGCAAGCGCCCGAAATATTGCTCCGGATCCTTGAGACCATCCGGATGATCGATTCTAAGACCATCGATCAACCCTTTACGGAGCCATTCAAGGATGAGCCGGTGGGTGTCGGCAAAGACGTTCTCATCCTCCACGCGTATACCTATGAGGCTATTGATGTCAAAGAAGCGTCGATAGCCCAAATCACGCGCCGCCGTGCGCCAGAAAGCCGGCCGGTAATTCTGTCCCTCTATGAAGGTGTCTAGAAGGTCGGGAGACGCGCTGACCTCCTCGACTACCTTATCGACGAGGGTACGAATCTCCTGAGACTCTTCGATCACCTGCTTCAGCAGTTTGCGGATAAAGGTCCAATTTCTATGCCGCCGTCTGGTATGCTCAAACTCATGCTCCTTTGGAAGGGGAAGATAGCGCAGTACGTCTGCGATAAAGGCAAGTTGTTCGGAGCCTGAAATGCCGGCGGCTCGGTCCAGTATCCCGATAAGGGATCCTGAAGACACAGGAAGTCTGTGATCATAGTATTGGATGGAAAACCGCCCGTTCTCGTGGCGCAGACGGATTTCTCCCGCCTCGAGCACCCGACCGTAGTGGTCCCCGAGGATGGGAAGAAGTATCTTATTTCCTATCCGCTCATCAGACGAATTCCAATCCACATCAAAATAGGCGGCATAAGGGCTCGACGGACCGTTTTCCAATACATCCCACCACCAGGCATTTTCCGGCCCGGTAATGGCCATATGGTTGGGAACGACATCCAGGATCTGCCCCAGGTTCCAGGTCTGTAAAGCAGAGCAGAGGCGCTGGTGTCCTTTTTCGCCTCCAAGCTCTTTGTTTACACGTCCCGGATTCACTACGTCGTATCCGTGGGTGCTGCCCTTTGCAGCCTGGAGATAAGGAGAAGCATAGAGATGACTGACGCCCAGGGCCGCCAGATAATCTGCAATACCGGCGGCGTCTTCGAACGTAAAGCCCGAGTGAAGCTGGAGCCGATAGGTTGCTGTCGGGACCTGAATCATCTCAGTCCCTCCTGATCGGCAAGAAAAAGGATCGGGCCCGGACCGGGACCCTCTGTTCTTCTTGCCCATTCTCATCAGAAGGACAGAGTCCGGCTCTCTCGGCCGCCTTCGAGAAAATGTAAAAATGGGCACCTGCACCATCGTGGGTCGCCCAAAATGGGTAGGGTTTCCCGGGCCGGATCTCCATAGGTGACACCCCCCTTTCGCCCCAATGTATCTTTCAAAAACCGGCTCGTGAATGCACACTTAAAACACACAGGAAAGTAGCAGTAGTCGGCGTTCATTCCTCACAAGAGACTCGTCTATGTTTGGGGTCTCTGAGTATTCTGTTACCGAATGGGAAAAGGTGGAATGGGGTGAACACCGTATTTTTAGATTCCGACCTTAATCCTATATTATTGCAGTCCGTTTGGTTTGCTCTATCCGACGTGCATACCTCGGCTCAAGTTTGTGGTTCGGCTCATCATGTCACTTACTTAGAAGCTCTTTGTAAAAATTCAATGTTTTCCGGGCGATGACCTCCCAGCGGAATCGGCTACTTACCCTCTTTCGGGCTGCGATTCCCATGGATGCAAGGACTACCGGGTCGGATAGCAATCGGTTTGCGGCCTCGGCCAGATCATGAACGAATCGTTCAGGGTTCTTAGGCTCCGGGTCGTCTGGAGCGGCCGGCTCAAAGGGCACAAGAAGACCTGTTTCACCGTCCGCCACCACCTCAGGGATGCCTCCGACGGCCGAGGCGACCACCGGCGTCCCGCAGGCCATCGCCTCCAGATTGATCAACCCGAAAGGTTCATAGATCGAGGGACAGACAAAAAGAGCGGCATGACTGTAAAGCGAGATCAAATCCTCTCTGGGCACTGTTTTATCAACCCAGATCACAGGGTGATCCGACGAGGTCCTGAGTTCTTCCACCTTACCGGATATTTCACGTTCGATCCGGACCGTATCCGGGGAGCCGGCGCAGAGGAGCACCTGGGTCCCGGGGAGCAGACGCGGAACCGAATTCAGGAAGTGGATGATTCCCTTCTGCCTTGCCATTCGGGCAACACAGAGAACGTAGGGCTGTTCAGGATTGATCCCGTAGGCGGCCGGTATGCGGGGATCTTTTTTGGGGCGATACTGAATATCGTCAATCCCGTTATAGATCAGGGCGATCCTCTCTTCAGGCACGCCGTAAATCCGCTGCACATCTCTTTTCGTGGATTCCGAAACAGCGATGATCCCATCGGCGTTTCGGAAACCCGTTTTTTCAAGCCATTTGCTCAACTCGTAGCCGCTTCCAAGCTGTTCCTCCTTCCACGGTCGGAGGGGTTCAAGGGAGTGGGCGGTCACCACCAGAGGCGCCCGATGCAGTTGCTTCGCAATGCAACCCGCCAGCAGGGTATACCATGTGTGGCAGTGAACGATGTCCGTGTGGTTCAGTGCGGTGACCATAAGAAGGTTCCTCTGGAGCGCATCCTGAACGCCTTCGTGTCCGGAGTCCCGGAGAGGCGGCAAAGCGACATTCAGATCGATGCCTTGAACCACGAGATTGTCCTTATGTTCGTTTTGGTTTCCGAAACAAAGGACTCTTATCGTGTGCGAGCCCTTCCCCACGTTCGCGAGGGCCCTCGAGAGATAATCCACGTGAACGCCCGCACCCCCATAAGTGTACGGTGGATATTCCTTGGAGAGTAGAGCAATTTCCATATTTTTGATCACTTTCATTAGTTGAATCATTGATCCGGTCTAACGTCAAAGCGTTTTATCGTACTGAAAATATCCCAATAATGCCTTTACTGCCTGAAGCAGGCGCAAACTCTATAATAACGTCTAAAAAGCGCCTATAGGTAAGTCATATTATGAGTCTTTGGATCAAGCTTGAAATTTTTTAAAAAATATGATAGAAAGTTAAAAGAATAACTTAAAATAAAATTATATCACTCTTTTGTTGGTGAAGGCACCTTTTCTTATCTCATTTTCACCACCAGCAGAAATTAATAGCTTGAACCAGCTTCAAATGAAACGTATATCGTGGGATTCTTTATGAAAACAGATGATGGAAGAATCAGAGTCGTCATTGAACATGTGACGCCGGAAATCGATGCAGGCCGTTTCCCTGTCAAGCGAACCGTCGGCGAGAAAGTAGTTGTTGAGGCGGACATCTTTACAGACGGCCATGATGAGATCTCCTGCGTACTCCTTTACCGTAAGGAAGGAGAGCCTGAATGGTTTGAGACTCCCATGAAATTCTTGGTCAACGATCGATGGCAAGGGTCTTTTGCAGTGACCGGGTTGGGACGTTATGAGTATGGCATCCAGGCCTGGGTGGACCGGTTCAAGACCTGGCGGCAAAATCTGGATAAGAAGATGGCGGCAGGACAGGATGTATCCCTGGATCTGCCGGTGGGTGCGCAGATTGTTCAAGAGGCGGCCCTGCGGGCATCCGGCAGCGATGCAAAGCTCCTTCTGGAATGGGCGGACGCCCTGAAATCTCGAGAGCTACGTGAGGATCGTGCAGGCCTGATCCAGGATGGAGATCCGGCCGACCTCATGTCGCGGTATCCTGACAAACGATTCGCTGCTACCCACGGCAGGGAATTGCGCGTGGTAGTGGATCGTGAGAAGGCCGGGTTCAGCTCCTGGTACGAGATGTTTCCACGTTCCTGTGCCGATAGGCCGGGTGCTCACGGCACGTTCAGGGATTGTGAGGCAAGGCTTCCCTACATCGCTCAAATGGGTTTTGACGTGCTTTACCTGCCTCCCATCCACCCCATTGGAATCACCAATCGGAAGGGCAAAAATAACATTTCCGTGTACGAGCCTGACGATACGGGTAGTCCCTGGGCCATAGGGTCCCGGCTCGGAGGACACAGGAGCATCCATTCCGAGTTGGGAACGCTGGAGGATTTCCATCGTTTTATGGAGAAAGCGAATGATCACGGGATCGAGATTGCTCTGGATCTGGCCTTTCAATGCACACCCGATCATCCTTATGTCCGGGAGCACCCGGAATGGTTTCGCACTCGACCCGATGGAACGATTCAGTATTCGGAAAACCCACCCAAAAAATACGAAGATATCTTTCCATTGGACTTTGAGACAGAGAACTGGGAGTCGTTGTGGGAAGAACTCAAAGGGGTGGTGCTTTTCTGGATCGAGCAGGGTGTGCGGATATTCCGTGTGGACAACCCGCATACCAAGCCATTTTCCTTCTGGGAATGGCTTATCAATGAGGTCAAGAAAGCATACCCGGAGGTTCTATTTCTGGCCGAAGCCTTCACCCGCCCGAAAGTGATGTATCGCCTGGCCAAACTGGGTTTTACCCAATCTTACACCTACTTTGCCTGGCGCAATACGAGCTTGGAGATCTCCGACTATTTCGAGGAGCTGACAAAAACCGAGGTAAGCGAGTTTTTCCGCCCCAATCTGTGGCCCAATACCCCGGATATCCTGACGGAATACCTTCAGATCGGCGGAAGGCCCGCCTTCATGAGCCGGTTGGTCCTGGCTGCGACTTTGGGAGCCAATTACGGCATCTACGGTCCCGCTTTTGAACTGTGCGAAGCTCGGCCCCGAGGGCCGGGGGAAGAAGAATACCTGAACTCGGAAAAGTACGAAATCAGGCAGTGGGATATTGAACGCCCGGACAGCCTGAAGGATTTCATTGCCCGGTTAAACCGCATACGGAAGCAAAATCCGGCGCTCCAGAAGGATCGAAGTCTCCAATTTCATCCCAGCGAAAATGACCACCTTATCTGTTACAGCAAACAGACCCCGGATCGATCCAACATCATTCTCGTTGTGGTCAACCTGGATCCTCATCATACTCATGCGGCCTGGCTCGAGGTCCCCCTCTCCGATTGGGGACTTGACCCTGAGCGCCCTTACCAGGTCCATGATCTTTTGAGTGACGCCCGCTACCTCTGGAAAGGATCAAGAAACTACGTGGAGACCAACCCGGCGGTGGTCCCGGCCCACATTTTTCGTATACGACGGCGAGTGCGCACGGAACGCGACTTTGATTATTTTATGTAGGAGAATCCGGCTTGGTGAAAAAAGGAAAAGATCGTAACCTCTTGGACGAAGACCCGCTCTGGTACAAGGACGCCATCATCTATCAACTCCATGTAAAGACGTTCTACGACAGCAATGAGGACGGCATAGGAGATTTCCGTGGGCTGACCCGGAAGCTGGATTATCTTCAAGACCTGGGTGTGACCGCCCTATGGCTTCAACCTTTCTGCCCGTCGCCCTTAAAGGACGACGGGTATGACATCGCCGATTACACCGGCATCCATCCTGATTATGGAGTGCTTCGCGACTTCAACATCTTTCTTCGAGAGGCACACAACCGCAACCTGCGGGTCATCACGGAGTTGGTGATCAATCACACTTCAGATCAGCACCCATGGTTCCAGAGGGCACGCCGACCCAAGCCCGGAAACCGATGGCGCAACTACTATGTGTGGAGCGATACGCCGGATCGATACAAGGAGACCCGGATCATTTTTCAGGATTTCGAGTCGTCTAACTGGGCATGGGATCCAGTGGCCCAGTCCTATTACTGGCACCGATTCTATTCCCACCAGCCCGACTTGAACTACGATAGTCCCGGTGTTCAGAGGGAGATCCTGCGGGTGCTCGATTTTTGGTTTGGTCTGGGTGTGGATGGTCTCCGATTGGATGCTGTTCCCTATCTGTTTGAACGTGAAGGCACCAATTGCGAGAATCTTCCTGAAACACACCGGTTTCTCAAAAAAATGCGCGCCCATATCGACAAGAAGTTCAAGAATCGAATGATTCTGGGAGAAGCGAATCAATGGCCTGAAGATGCAGTGGCTTACTTCGGTAAAGGGGATGAGTGTCAGATGGCTTTTCACTTTCCGCTTATGCCCCGTCTTTTCATGGCCATTCGCATGGAGGACAGCTTTCCCATCATCGATATCCTGGATCAGACACCGCCCATACCCGAGTCGTGCCAGTGGGCCGTTTTTTTGCGCAACCACGACGAGTTGACCCTGGAAATGGTCACAGATGAAGAACGTGACTTTATGTATCGGGCCTATGCGAGAGAGTCCCGAGCCCGGATCAATCTCGGGATTCGGCGAAGACTGGCGCCTCTGCTGGGAAACAATCGTAGAAGGATCGAACTCATGACCTGCCTGCTCTTCTCCATGCCCGGAACGCCCGTGATCTATTACGGAGATGAGATCGGCATGGGAGACAATTTCTATCTGGGCGACCGCAACGGCGTGCGCACGCCCATGCAATGGAGCTCGGACAGGAATGCAGGTTTTTCGCGAGCCAATCCGCAGCGCCTCTATTTACCGGTCATTATCGATCCGGAGTACCATTACGAAGTCGTTAATGTAGAGGCCCAACAGAAGAACATGAGCTCGCTGTTCTGGTGGAACAAACGGCTCATCGGACTCAGGAAACGGATCAGGGCTTTTACTCGAGGGACCATCGAGTTCCTGCAACCGGATAACCAAAAAATCCTCGCTTTTGTGAGAAGCTATGAGGAGCAGCATATCCTCGTGGTAGCCAATCTGTCCCGTTTTGTTCAGTATTTGGAGCTGAACCTTGCCCAGTTCAAGGGGCTGGTGCCAACGGAGGTGTTCGGACAAACTCAATTTCCCCCGATTGCCGATGGTCCCTACAGTTTTACCCTTGGTCCCCACGCCTTTTACTGGTTCAATCTCGCGCCTCGGAAACCGTATGAGGCGGCATTGCAAGCCACCAGGGAAAGCTCAGGAGACCCTCCTGTACTGGAGACCGAGGGCAACTGGCGGGACCTTTTTTCCGGGAAGGGGAGTCCTGGACTGGATCTCGTCATTAAGAACTATCTCGTGAGGAGTCGCTGGTTCGGGAGTAAGGCCCGAGAGATCAAGTTCGTCCGAATTCAGGACCTTCTCCCTTTGGAAGACCAATCGTCCGATGCGCTGATTTCTCTTATTCAGGTGGAATACTTGGATGCCGAGGGTGAGATATATGCCGTTCCGTTCTCTTATGCTTCCGGTGAACGGCTTCATGAGATCATGCGCGAGCACTCCGAAGCCGTTGTGGCGCGTTGTACGATCAAGAGCGGGGGTGAAGCGGGCGTCCTTTATGACGCATTGGCTGGGAAGGATTTTTCCCGAGCTTTGTTGAGCGCCATAGGGAGGCGGCAACGAAAAAAGGGCGCCGCCGGTGAAATGATCGCCGCCACTACCCGTAGCTATCGGGGTATGAAACAGCTGGAGGGCAAAAGTTTAGAGCCTTCCGTACTTAGATCCGAACAGACCAATACCTCGGTGATTTACGGAGAGACGTATATCCTGAAATTTCTCAGGCGGCTTCAGGGGGGTCTCAATCCTGACCTGGAGGTGGGTCGTTATCTCACAGAGAAAGGTTTTGATCATGCGCCTCCGGTAGCTGGTTACCTGGAGTATCATCGCGGCCAAGGAGAACCTATGACCATGGCTATTCTCCAGGAGTTCGTTCCGAACCGTGGAGACGCGTGGCAGTATACCCTGGGCGTTCTCGGCCATTATTTCGAGGATGTCCTCGCTCGGCATATCAGGCTGGAACAGGTACCTGAAAGGGAAACTTCGCTTCTTGATCTAAGCGATGGATCGATACCGCCTGAGATCCTGGATTTTATCGGCGCCTATTTGGACTCGGCCCATTTGCTGGGGCAGCGAACCGGAGAACTCCATCTTACCTTGGCGTCTCCGACGGAGAATCCCTCATTCGCACCGGAGGCTTTTTCCAAATTGTACCAGCGTTCCCTTTACCAGTCCATGCGAACGCTCACAGGGCAGGTTTTTCGACTTTTGCAGAAACAGCTGAAAAACCTGCCGGGAGAGGTCCGGCAGGAGGCTCAATTCATCTTCGACCAGAGAGAGCACATCATGAAATGCTTCCAATCCTTGCTGGATCATAAGATTGAGGCATTACGAATCCGCTGTCACGGTGACTACCACCTGGGTCAAGTTCTTTATACAGGCAAGGATTTTGTGATCATAGATTTCGAAGGTGAGCCCGCCCGCCCCATAACCGAACGGCGGATCAAGCGATCACCCCTTAGAGACGTAGCCGGAATGATCCGATCTTTCCACTATGCCGCTCATTCAGCCCTTTTTGCCTTGGAGGCGCGGGCTCTGCTGACTCTGGAGAATTATCCGTGGTTGGAGGCTATGGCGGGAGCCTGGTGCACGTGGGTATCCGCCACATTTCTTAGGGGCTACCTGGAGACGGTCTCGGAAGCAACATTCCTTCCCCGGCACCGCGAAGAGCTGGAGGTCCTCCTCAACAGTTATCTACTGGAAAAGGCCATATATGAGCTGGGGTATGAACTCAACAACCGCCCCGACTGGGTGATGATACCTCTTCGAGGCATACGGCGCATATTGCAGAAAGGCTGACAAGAAGAAGATGAACATATTTGAAAAATCGGAAACAGAGACAAGCAAAGGTCAGAATACCGTGATCGATGCCTTCTCTTTGCTCTCGCAAGACGACTTCTATCTGTTCAACGAGGGGAGTCATTACCACCTGTACGAAAAACTCGGAGCGCATCCGATGACGAATCAAGACAAGGAAGGGACCCAATTTGCCGTATGGGCTCCGAATGCTGAAGGCGTTTTTGTCCTGGGCGACTTCAACGGATGGGATAAAGGGACACACCCGTTGCGAAATAAGGGCGCTTCAGGGATATGGGAAGGATTCTTACCGGGTGTATGTAAAGGAGCCAATTATAAGTACCATATTATATCCCGGCATCAAGGGTACAAGGTGGATAAGGCGGATCCCTTCGCCTTTTATAATGAAATCCCTCCCAATACCGCCTCCATCGTGTGGGATCTGGATTATGCATGGGAAGACGAGACATGGATGAAGAATCGAGGAGAAAGTAATGCCTTAGATGCCCCCATAACCATATACGAAGTGCATCTGGGTTCCTGGATGCGGTCGTTCGACGAGGGGGCAAAACCCTTGACCTATAGAGAGCTGGCGTTCAAGCTGACCGATTATGTGAAGAGCATGGGTTTCACCCATGTGGAATTTTTGCCCGTTATGGAGCATCCTTTCTATGGCTCGTGGGGATACCAGATGAGCAGCTTTTTTGCGCCCACCAGTCGTTATGGCACCCCTCAGGATTTTATGTTCCTGGTCGACAGGTTGCACCAGGAAGGCGTGGGCGTCATTTTAGACTGGGTCCCTTCCCATTTCCCCAGTGACGAACATTCCCTGGGCTATTTTGACGGTACCTACCTGTTCGAGCACTCTGAGCCCAAGCAAAGGATTCACCCGGATTGGGATAGTCTGATTTTCAATTACGGGCGAAACGAGGTGCGAAGCTTTCTTATCAGCAGCGCGCTGTTCTGGCTGGACCGATATCACGTGGATGGCCTGAGAGTGGACGCCGTGGCCTCCATGCTCTACCTGGACTACGGTCACAAGGGTGGGGACTGGATTCCCAACAAATACGGGGGCAAGGAAAACCTGGAAGCGATCGGGTTCTTGCGGCGCTTCAATGAAGAAGTATACAAGCGCTTTCCGGACGTACAAACCATGGCAGAAGAGTCCACGTCCTGGCCCATGGTATCACGGCCGAATTACTTGGGTGGTCTCGGTTTTGGCATGAAATGGGACATGGGCTGGATGCACGACACTTTGGAATACATGTCAAAGGACCCCATTTACCGAACCTATCATCACAACAAATTGACCTTTCGCATGCTCTACGCCTTTCATGAGAATTTCATTCTCCCCCTCTCCCATGACGAAGTGGTTTACGGCAAAGGCTCTCTCTTGCGGCAAATGCCCGGGGATGACTGGCAGAAGTTCGCTAATCTGAGGCTTCTGTTCGGATACATGTATGCCCAGCCGGCCAAGAAGCTGCTGTTCATGGGCGGCGAGTTCGGCGTATGGGATGAATGGTACCATGAGACGGGCTTGGACTGGCGCCTGCTCGATCAGCCCCTTCACAAGGGCCTTCAGCGTTGGGTCGAGGATCTGAACCGCTTCTACACGGCCGAACCGACCCTCCATGAGCTGGATTTTGACCCGTCGGGATTTCAGTGGATCGACTGCAACGACTCGCAGCAGAGTACGCTCAGCATGATGCGCAAGGGTTCTTCAGGAGAAAGTGTCCTGATTGTTGCCTGCAATTTTACACCCATTCCACGCCACAATTACCGCGTGGGCGCCCCCAAAGGCGGTTTCTGGGACGAACTCCTAAACAGTGACGCCCAGGACTATGGGGGAAGCGGACAGGGCAATCTGGGCGGTATCGAGGCCTCACCCATACCCATTCATGGCCTTCCCTTTTCCCTTAACCTGACACTTCCACCGCTCGGAGTGGTTTTCATGAAACGCCGGAATGATGAACAACGGATCTATCGAGAGTGAGTTCATGATAAACATGCTTGCATACTGGAAGGAGTTTTTGTGGGTAGCGGCGGCTGTTCTTGTCGGCCTCGGCGTTCATTCCCTTGCGTTCGGGATAGCTCGGCACGTGGTCAAACGAACGGATTCCGTACTCGGCCGTTCCATTCTCAAACACAGCCGGGGACCCTCGCGCCTCATCGTTCCGCTCGTTATCGTAAATCCCGTTTTTGAGCTATTGGAGCTTCCTTCGGGCACTTTGCTCTTTTTGAGGCAGATTTTCAGCATTTTCCTCATAGGCGCCGTGGTATGGATGATTATCAAAATCGTTTATGTCTTTGAAGATGTCATCCTCGGCCAATTCCGGTCGGATGTTGTCGACAACCTCAGAGCCAGACGGATTGAAACCCAGATCCGGATCCTAAAAAAGGTATTTATCATCGCTTTGGGGATTCTGGGGCTGGCATCCGTTCTAATGACCTTCGACAGAGTGCGTCATCTGGGTGCAAGCATCCTTACCTCCGCTGGGATTTTGGGTATCATTGTGGGTCTGGCTGCACAGCGATCCATTGCAACATTGCTTGCAGGTATCCAGATCGCCATCACCCAACCGATCCGCTATGACGATGTGGTCATTGTTGAAAATGAATGGGGGCGCATCGAAGAAATTACACTGACTTACGTGGTGGTCCGAATCTGGGATTTGCGGCGTCTTATCGTACCCATTACGTATTTTATAGAAAAACCCTTTGAGAACTGGACTCGGACATCGGCCCATCTCTTAGGCACGGTTTTTCTTCATGTCGATTATTCCACGCCTATTCAGGCGATCAGAGAGGAACTTCAACGCATCGTTGAAAACTCCAAGAAATGGGATGGCCGTGTATGCGGCATTCAGGTGACCAATGCGACGGAGCGAACCATAGAGGTACGCGCGCTTACGAGCGCGGCGGATTCATCGAGCGCCTGGGATTTGCGCTGCGAGGTGAGAGAAAAGCTCATTCGGTTCTTGCAGGAGAATATCCCCGGGGCCTTACCCAAACTGAGGGCTGAAATCAAGGAGCAGGAGAGTAGAGGGAGGGACAGCGAGCAAGAAAAAGGGAATGCTCTCTGAGGCCGCCACATTCCACTTCCAGGCCGGCGCATCCCTGGAAACACGGGGTTGGTCATTCATCTGCCTCCCGCTGGTAAACCCAACCTGCTCAATGATGCGTAAGAATAGGTTCTGATGATATGGGCGACTTGATTATTGTATCCAATAGAGGGCCGTTTAGCTTCACGGACGACTTTCTGAAAGAAGCTGAAAATTGTTTTAAAGAGGGAACCCGGCCAACGTGGATCCGGTTCGGGGAAGGTGGCTTGGTTCAGGCTATGTCCGGGCTTTTAAGGCCTGGAAGATGGAAGACCACGTGGCTCGGAGCATCCTTGGGCAACAGGGATATCGACGTTGCCCGTGGGCATTACAATCACTTGTTCCAAAAGTTGGTACAAGATAAACATGCACCTCAGCATTTTCCTTATGTAGAAATCGAAGCCGGCAACCGGATGCGCTTCAAGTACAAGGATTACGATTTTTACATGCGATTTGTTTTTTTCGATACCGAGCATATGTATGGCTATTACAGCAAATTTGCCAATGGCTTCCTTTGGCCTCTGATGCATCTCACAAGATCACCTCTGTTCTACAAGAAAACGAGGACATTCCCCAGGCCCCGATTCAAGAAAAACAATTTTGTGCAATATACGAGTAGTGGCGTTACGTTTGCCCACACCATCAATGATGAAATCCTCAAGAGTGACGAATTGCAGAAAAAGGAAGGGGAAATCGTAGTCTGGAATCAGGATTATCACCTGATGCAAGTTGCCCAACTTTATAAGACCCTTCTGCGTGATGAGGAAATTCCGAGTGAAGCGAGAAGGCAAATCAATATTGGACAATTTATTCACACACCTTTTTTCAATATCCATGAAATACAGGGCCTTATCCGACAAGACAAAAGAGAGAGGGTCAAGGCAAAAGCCTACGATCCATTTGGGGAAACCATTGAATCTGCATTACAGAAATTGACGTGGGGAATGCTGTCCAATGATTTTATCGGGTTCCACACGAAAGAATATTGCGATCATTACCTGGAGTCCCTTGAAGAATGGTTTCCTGTTCATATAAGAGTTAATGGGCAATTCTATGAAATCTTCTATCAGGATAATGTGACCACCATCGGGGCCTTTCCAATCGGTCTGGATGTGGACAAAATCCTTTCCGAGGTCTCTGAAGGAAATAGCTTAAGCTGCAGATTCGGAAGTGAAGATCTTCAGGAAAAAATCAACGCGGACAGGAAGGCTGGACGGTATATTTTCGGCGGCATCGAAAGATGTGATTATACCAAGGGACTGGTCGAAAGATTGGGTATATTCTTCAACGCGTATAACAATCTGAGAAGCTCGGGGAAAGATGCGAGGTTTTACCAGGTCACGGCGCCGAGCAGGTCTGATAGTCCGGATTATCAGAATCTCAACACGATCCTGGAGGAAGCCGTCTCGAAAATGAATGCTAAACTGCCTGGTTCTCCTATTACCCACATAGATACTGGGATATCTCCTCCCCAGAACTATCGGTTTATGACGGAGGTCGATGTCATGCTGGTGACCCCTCTCGAAGACGGCATGAACCTGGTGGCCTTTGAATATATTCTCTCACAAAAGTATAAACATCCGAAAGATCGCGGTATCCTGGTTTTGAGCATGAGCGGCGCGTCAAGGGTCCTGAAACAGAAGGGCTTTGGAGAGATGGACGGAATTGTTTACATAAACCCTATGAAATTCAAAGATGCCGGAGATAAAGCTGTGACAGCCTTGTTAGAAGGCAACTATATCTCGGACAGGGTCATCAGCTACGTTGAGAAAGAACGGAGGGTTGATGACTGGGCCGAGAGAAACATCAACGCCATTTTAGACTGTCAAAAAACGGCATAAGGATGTTTCGGGGCCCTGCCACTCATACGTTCGTTCAACCGAAAATGGGACCCGGTTTCAGGCTAGCCGACGCGCTTCCACACCAGCACGGCCGTCCATTCCTTGTCCCCGATCCGGATAGAGTCGGTGGATAGGGTCAAACGATCTCCGGAAAAATCGTATAACCGTACCTGATCTTGGCCCACCCAGTTTGGAAACAGGCTCACCTCCAAGTGGTGAGAGACGGTCTTGCTCTTCTCGTTTATGGAGTACGTCCCATAATAGGAAACAAAGCCCTCGAAGGCTGCCTTGATCTCTTCGGGAGCGCCCAGCCATTGATTGTCGTTCGCGAATTTGGGGACCGAGGGATTTGACAACTGGGCCGACATGTATCCGCATTCATGGTATACGATCATGCCTTTGGCGTCTTCTCCCAACAGATGGGCGGTCTCTCCGTCCCGCCCGTGCATTATGAACGATACCAGTTTCCACACCCCGATAAACGGTGTCGCTTTGTCGATGCCGGCCCGATCCATGCGCACCTCCTTTTCGATGTCTTGGCGATGAGTAGTAGTCCTATATATCGTCCCCGGTCTTTTGGAAACAGTTTCTCAGGTTTACGAAAGCAAACCAACCGTACCACACCGACACGATCTCTGCCACTATGAACCGGATGTATAAAGAGGCAGAATACAAATTAATGGCGAGTTGTTTTCTATCCCGGAACATGACGAAGTGTGGTTTGTCTGCCGGGAGGGGGCGGGGCCTCTCTACGAACCGCCGGGAGCTTGCCGTCGGTCCATTCCCGGTTTTGATGAATGCCGAGATAACCTAAGATTCCAGAAAACAGTGCTCCGGGTGCAAGAACTTAACCGGACACGCTGGGGCAAGGGGAGTTTTTTAAGTTCCTCAGTGTATGAATGCCAAAATACAGGTTATACCCCATTATCATACGCGCCTAATTCAAATATATTGAGGTAACACTCAGGCCGAGTCGAAGTGGAGTCGGCGTCGTATTTCCGAAGGCGAGGTAAAGGGCATGGAATTCGAATGGCCGGAGATCGGACCGATCCGTGGCCCCACGATTCAAGCGACTGCCGGCGAGAACGGGTTTGAGCGACCTTAATTTCAGATGAAAGGGCAATCTCATATGGAAGTACCACCTGAAATTACTTTCCGCGGACTGAACAAAACCGCCGAAATCGAGGCGCACATTCTCGACAAGGCGGCTAAACTCGACGAGCTCCATCCCGGCATTATCAGCTGCCGGGTAGCCGTGGAAAAAGCTCAGGAGCATCAACGCTCCGGCGCTCCGTACCGAGTACGGGTCGTTGTACGGATTCCCCCGGGAAAGGAGCTTGTCGGGCGGCACGAGGTTGGGGAGGGAGAGATCCGTGAGCGCCAGCAGACTGCTGTCACCGAAGCTTTCGAAGCGGTGCGCCGACAGCTTATCAAGATCAAAGACAAGCAGCAGGGGAAGGTGAAAGTAGCCCCGGACCAGGAGCTGATTGGGTTCATTGTGCGCTTGTTTCGGGACGAAGGATACGGATTCATCCGAACCGCCGAGGGCCGGGAGATGTATTTTCACCAAAATGCGGTGCTACATGACGATTTTCAGCGTCTCGAAATTGGAACCGGGGTCCGATATTTTCCATCGGAGGGCGAAGAGGGGCCTCAGGCCAGCACGGTGCAGATCGTGGACAAGCCCGGCAGCCGGGTTTCGAAAATCGAGGAGCCGGAGATGGAACCACCGGCGGGATGGAAACCGTAAGAATCGGTCTTACCGGGGAAGCACTATAGAGGATGGCGCCGCCCGTACAGAGGCTGTGCCGAGGTAGGGGAAAATATCGATGAAGAACTTCACTCTGGAGGACATGAAACGTTTGGCGGCCATTGAAGACAAGGTGTGCATTTCCATGTACATGCCCACCGATCCGTCGTCCGCCACAACGGATGAGCAACGGATTCGCTTCAAAAACCTGCTTCGGCGGGCTGAAAAGACCATACAAGACCGGGCGCCTAGAAAAAAAGAACTCAATACGATGGTCGAAGAAGGGCGGCGGCTGTTGGAAAATGATTATTTTTGGCGTCACCAGAGCGACGGGCTGGCGGTTTTCATTGCCCCCGGTGTCTTTCTGTTCTACCGACTTCCGGTGGCTTTTGACGAAATGTTTGCGGTATCGAACCGTTTTTTACTAAAGCCGCTGATGCCGATGTTCATGGCCGACGGGAAGTTTTACATCCTGGCTCTGAGCCAGGCCGAAATACGCCTTTTTTCCTGCACGCGTTACAGCGTGATGGAAATCGACCTGGTCGACGTTCCGCAAGGCATCGCCGAATCCTTGCGGTACGACAGCAAGCACACCCAGCTCCAATTTCACACCGGCACGGGCGGCGGCGGTATGCGAGCGGCCATGTTTCACGGTCAGGGTGTGGGAACGGACGACAGGAAGAATGAAATCCTCAGGTACTTCCGGGAGGTGGACGAGGGGCTCTCGGAAATCCTGAGCGATCAGAAGGTTCCTCTTGTTCTGGCTGGGGTCGAATACCTGCTTCCGATTTTCCGAGAGGCTACCTCCTATCACTGGGTGTTGCCGGAAGCCGTTACAGGTAATCCCGACGAACTTCGAGCCGAGGAACTCCATCAGAAAGCCCTTAACCTCGTGCTTCCCGTAATGGAGCATGAGCAGCGCGAAACCGAACAGCGTTATCGCGAACTGGCCGGTAAGGGTTTTACCGCTGCCGGCATTCAGACTGTCCTGCCCGCTGCCGCTTTCGGGCGCGTGGACACGCTGTTTGTCGCCTTGGAGGAGCGGTTATTGGGGACATTCAAAAGGGACAACAACGAGGTGACGGTGATGAGCGAAGAGGATCCGGACGCCGAGGACCTGCTGGACCTGGCTGCGGTGGAAACGATCCAAAACGGCGGCCGAGTTTATACGATCAAAAGAGAAAGAATGCCGGAGGAGCACGCATCGATCGCTGCGATACTGCGATACTGACCATCGTCGTTTTGTCTATGTCCAAAGTACGGCTTTTTCCATCTTACCCGGAGAAAGAACGCATTCGGAAGGACTCGGTCGTTTCTCTCAAGCTTTTTTTATCAGAGGACACCGGGTCTTTTCGGACGCTCCGCTTTCAGTGACTATTTGACTTTGGACAAGTATGGGAGAAGGAAATGATAAAAAGCTACAGCTTCGGACAGATGAAGATCGACGGTGAGGAGTATCGCCAAGATCTCAAAATCATCGAAGGCCGTGTGGTAGGAAACTGGTGGCGTAACGAGGATCATCGCCTGGACACGGATGACGTAAAAGACATCCTTTCGGCCAGTCCCGACATCCTGGTCGTTGGGACCGGACACTCGGGTAACATGCGGGTGGAAGAGTCGCTTCGCTCTCTCCTTGAAGGACGTAATATCGAGATGATTGCTCAGACGACGACCGAGGCGGTGCATACGTTCAACAAGTTGGTATCTGAAGGGAAGGAGGTTGCAGGGGCCTTTCATCTAACGTGTTAACCTTCTACGTTTGACTCTTTCCGAGTTTGACTCTTTCCGAGGCTC
>Ga0209164_1002522_pt1 | contig 19360 bp, 15 predicted proteins | sample MTBNYHSulfiMetaG_FD_187458 | JGI IMG/M metagenome (GOLD analysis project Ga0209164, IMG submission 187458) | Enrichment culture microbial communities from rom New York Harbor, USA that are MTBE-degrading - MTBE-NYH (New York Harbor Sulfidogenic)... | ecosystem: Environmental > Aquatic > Marine >...
GATTCCGTCGGGGACTCGTCGTTCGTCTTGACCCTCGAGGACGGAGCCAAGATCCGCGTCGCCAAGGCCAGCGTCACCCAGAAGCGCGAGAAGTAAGGAGTTCGCATGGCCCAGCATTCTCCACATCACATGACGCGAAACGACTGGATCCGGTTCGGCGTGGTCTTGCTGGTCGCAATCGGCGCGCTCTACCTTGTGTATCCGTTCTGGCCCCTGCAGGATGTCGTGCAGCTCGGCCTCGACCTGCAAGGCGGGGTCCGGATGGTGCTCGAAGCCGACCTCGACGAGGGGATGAGCGCCGATCTGCGCAACGAGACGATCGACCGCTTGATGACGATCATCGACAACCGCATCAATCAATACGGCTTGACGAACACCGAGGTGCGCAAGTTCGGAGGGGATCGGATCCTCGTCAACCTCCCCGGCGCGACCGACCCGGGCGAAGCGCGGAAGCTGATCGGCCAGACGGCGCTGCTTGAGTTTCGGCGGGTGGTTCAGGCCGGCACGTCGCCGTTGGATGACCTCATGCCGGCGTCGAGCGCGCAGGAACTCCTGCGCGACCGCGACGGCGTGCCGTTCATCGTGGAGACGGACATCCTGCTAACCGGGGCGGCCCTCTCGAACGCGAGCGTGCAGGCGAGTGCTTCGCTGACGACGGTGGGGCAGTATCAGATCTCGCTCCAGTTCAACCAGGAGGGGGCGCAGCAGTTCGCCAAGATCATGATTCAGGTCGGCGCCGGCGAACGGCTGGCGATCATCCTCGACAACACGGTGTACAGCGCTCCGGTGATCCAGGAGAGCATCGTCCAGGTCGCGCGGAACCAGGGATGGCGCGGCGTGCAGGACGGATCGAGCATCTCCGGGATCACGGATTCGAACGAGGCGAAGATCCTCGCGATCGCCCTGCGCGCCGGCGCGCTGCCGGTCGCCGTCCGCATCGCCGAGGAATCGACGGTCGGCCCGACGCTCGGGAGCGACTCGATCCGCCGCGGGATGATGACGATCGTCATCGGGTTCGTCCTGATCCTCGTCTACATGATCGTCTTCTACCGCGTCCTCGGCACCGTGGCGAACGCGGCCCTGATCCTGAACATGCTGATCGTCTTCGGGGCGCTGGTGTTGTTCCGAGCGGTGCTCACGCTGCCCGGGATCGCGGGCATCATCCTGACGATCGGCATGACCGTCGACGCGAACGTCATCGTCTTCGAGCGGATCAAGGAAGAGCGCCGGACCGGAAAGTCGCCGCTCGCCGCGGTGCGATCGGGGTTTGAGAAGTCCCTGTCGACGCTGCTCGATGCGAACATCACGACGCTGATCACCGCGGTGATCCTTCTCCTCTTGGGGACCGGCCCGATTCGCGGGTTCGCGATCACGCTCGGCATCGGGGTTGTCGGGAGCCTGTTCTGCGCGTTGGTCGCCACCCGCCTGCTCCTCGAGAAGGCCGGGTTCTCCGGTTTCATCCCGGCGCAGGTCGCCGAGAAGGCCGGGGAGTAGGCCGCCGCTCGCCGGCGGCCGCGCGCGGCCCGACGGCCGCGGCGAGGACAAGCAAGAGGAGGGCATCGGACGGGGCAACCAGCCCGCTCTTGATCTGCCGGTCGAGGTCGAGGCCGCGGCGCAGTGCGGCGCACAGGTCTCCCAAGGAGCGGCGTTTCGCCTGTCCGATCAGGCGGCGAAGGAGCCACTCCTGCACGCCGACCGCCGCGGCGATGTCCGTTCGGTCCCCCGGCTGATCGAGCAATAGGCGGATCATCGACAGGCGGGTCAGATGGCGAAGGATGCCGCCAAGGATTCGTCCGGGGTCGTCGCGGAGCTCGCCAAGCTCCGCGAGCGCCGCGCCGAGGTCGCCTTCGCCGAGGCGATCGTAGAACGGGTAGACCGTCCGTTCGACGGCCGGGTAGACCGTTCGCTCGATCGCTCCCGCATCCAGAGGCCCGCTGGCGGACAGCGTGCGTAGCTTCTCCGCCTCGCGTGAGATCGCCAGCAAGTCACCGCCCGTGCGGGCGATGAGTTCGCGCAGCGCCGGCTCAGCCAGGGCGACGCCGCAGTCGGAGAGGATCTGCTTCGCGTGCGTTCGAACGGCGCTGCCGCGCGGCGCCGGCAGCGACACCAGCGCGCCGCGAGCCTGAGCCTCCTTGGCGATCGGACTCGTCGGGCGCAGCTCCTCGGCTGTCCACGTCGAGTACGTTCCCTCTGCAAACGGGATTCGCAGCAGTCCGGCGAGCCCTTTGGGGGAGCGGGCCTTGTCCGCCCGACGCACGACCACGTGGCGGGCCAAGGAGAAGAGCGACAGCGACGTCAGCTCAAGTTGGAGCGATCCCGGATCGACCTCGTCGCCGAAGGAGACGCTGCGCTCGACGTTTGGATCGTCCGCGCAAAGCGTCGCCTCGCGCGCGCGGAGGGCCAGCTCGCACCGATACGGATCGCCGACGAACAGCCTGAACGCGGGCTCATCCATCTCCGGCGCCCCCTTGATGTGGATTGGCGGACATGGTAGTCGTGCGCCGTGATGCCGGCAACGGCGCATCGCCCCGCGGGCCGTCAGCGGGCCGATCCGTGGTTGCCCGTCCGCTTCGCGGCGCTGCGCCGCATGGAGAGGCTGACCCGCTTGCGCTCGACGTCGACGCCGAGCACGGTGACGGTCACTCGCTGCCCAACGCGGACGACGCTCGAAGGATGATCGACGTAGCGGTCGGCGAGCTCGCTGACGTGGACGAGCCCGTCCTGATGGACGCCGAGGTCGACAAAGGCGCCGAAGTCGACGACGTTCGTCACCACCCCCGGAAGCTTCATCCCCACGGCGAGGTCTTCGAGGCTGCGCACCTCTTCGGAGAAGGAGAACGCATCGAACGAGCTGCGCGGGTCCCGGCCCGGCTTGGCGAGCTCCTCGAGGACGTCCGTCAATGTGGGAAGGCCGACCTCCTCGGTCACATAGCGGCCGAGGTCGATGCGCGAGCGCAGCTCGCTGTCGGACATCAGTTCGGCCACGGTGCAGCCGAGGTCGGCGGCCATTCGGCGGACGATCGGGTAGCTCTCCGGGTGAACGCCGCTCGCGTCGAGCGGGTCCTCCGCCTCGCGGATGCGGAGGAACCCGGCTGCGAGCTCAAAGGCCTTCGGCCCGAGACGGGGGACCTCCTTCAGCTCCTCCCGGCTGCGGAACGGGCCGCGCTCTCCTCGGCGCGCGAAGACGCTCTCCGCCAGTTTCAGGCCGAGCCCGGACACGCGCGCGAGGAGCGGCACGCTCGCGGTGTTCACTTCGACTCCGACCGCGTGGACGCAGTGCTCGACGACGTCGTCCAGCGCGTCGCGGAGCTTCGCGGGGTCGACATCGTGTTGGTACTGCCCGACGCCGATCGACTGAGGGTCGATCTTCACCAACTCGGCGAGCGGGTCCATCAGCCTTCGGCCGATCGACACCGCGCCCCGCACCGTGACGTCCTGGTCGGGGAGTTCGCGGCGCGCGATCTCCGACGCTGAGTAGATCGAGGCGCCGCTCTCGTTGACGAGGACGACGGGGATCGATCGGGGAAGGTCGAGCGAGCGGACGAGGGCTTCCGTCTCCCGGCTCGCGGTCCCGTTGCCGATCGCGATCGCCTCGATCGCGTAGGTCTGAATGAGGTCGGCGATCGTCTGGGCGGCGACCGACCGTTCGTGGTCGGTGCCCATGATCGAGATTACGGTATGGGTCAGCATCCTCCCCTGCGCGTCGAGGCAGACGACCTTCCCTCCGGTCCGATAGCCGGGATCGATTGCCAGAACGCGCTTCTGCCCAAGCGGCGGCGCGAGGAGAAGCTCCCTCAGGTTGCCGGCGAAGACCCGCACCGCCTCTTCGTCGGCCCGCTCTTTGAGCCTCGCCCGGACCTCGTTCTCGATCGAGGGGGCCATGAGGCGCTTGTAGCCGTCCTCGATTGCGAGGCGCACTTGATCCGCAGGCTCTCCCCGTCCATGGATGAACCGCCGTTCGAGCCGGGCGATCGCGTCCTCATCCTGCGGCCGCGCCGAAAGGCGGACGATGCCCTCCCGTTCGGCGCGAAGGGCGGCGTGAATCCGGTGCCCCGGCGCCTTGGCAATCGGCTCCTCCCACGCGAAGTAGTCGCGGTACGTCGATCCTTCCGCCTCCATCCCTTCGACGATGCGCGTCCGCAGGAGGCCGTCCGTGTCTAACAGCCGCCGAATCTCGCTGCGAGCCTCTACGGATTCGTTGATCCGTTCGGCGAGGATGTCGCGCGCGCCCGCGAGCGCCTCCTCGACGTCCGCAACCCCCTTCTCCGGATTGACGAACGCGTCGGCCGCGGCGCGGGGTTCGACCGACGCGTCCTGCGCGAACAGGAGGTCGGCGAGCGGCTCGAGTCCGCGCTCCCGCGCGGCCATCGCCCGCGTCCGCCGCTTCGGGCGGTACGGCAAGTAGAGGTCCTCGAGTTCGCAGAGCGTCTGCGCAGCGGCGAGCGCCGCGCGCAGGTCATCGCTGAGGAGCTCCCGCGCGGCGAGGGACGAGAGGATCGCTTCCCTGCGCTCGGCGAGGGCGCGGATCGCGGCGACTCGGTCGCGGATCGCGGCGATCGCTACTTCGTCGAGCGAGTCGGTGCGCTCCTTTCGATACCGAGCGATGAAAGGGACCGTCGCGCCGTCGTCGAGGAGGTGCACCGTTGCTTCCACCTGCCGCGGCGCCACGTGAAGTTCCGCCGCGACCTGTCCCCAGCCCTCGTTTTGCATCGCTCACCCCTTCTGCGCAGAGCGCGGAAACCGTACGGCTCCGGCCGGCGCGCGTCAAGCCGGGTGTCCGTACCGATCTCTTCTGGACACACAGCGCCGCCCCGGCTACCCTCAGCGTTTACGGAAGGGGGGCCGGTCCGGTGGTTCGAGTCTTCGCCAGCCTGTTCTTCGCTACCGCCGTCGCACAGCTCGGGCTGGGGATCATCTCCCCCATCCTCCCCCTCTACGCCGAGACGTTCGCCGCGAGCGCGGCGCAGCTCGGCTTGGTCTTCACCGCCTTCTCCGTCTCTCGGGCGCTCCTTGGGCCGGTCGTCGGACGGCTGTCGGACCGCATCGGCCGACGTCCACTCATTCTGGGAGGGCTTCTGATCTACGCGGTGGTGTCCGTCTTCTACGCTATGGCGGGCAGCCTGTGGGTGCTCGGCGCGTTCCGGTTCCTGCAGGGAATCGCGTCGGTGATGGTCACCCCGATCGCTCAGGCGTACGTTGGCGACCTGACGCCGAGGGGGCGGGAGGGGAGATACCTCAACGCGTTCTACTCGTCCCAGTTCGTCGGGATGGCGTTCGGTCCGCTTCTCGGCGGGCTCATCGGTGCTGCGTGGTCGTACGACGTGGCGTTCTACACCATGAGCGCTCTGAGCGTCCTCTCGCTCCTGCTCGTCTACCTGACGGTCCCCGTCGACCAGACCGCGAAGAATCGGCGTCGCGCCGAACCGAAGCGGATCGCGTCGTTCCGTGAGGTCGGATCGAACGACGCGGTCAAGGCGATGCTCATCTACTTCGCCACCCGCGGCTTCTGGCGCCAGTCGTTCAGCGCCTTCTATCCGCTCTATGCCGTTGCCGCATTCGCCGTCGACGAGGCGAGCGTCGGCATGGTGCTCTCGGCGTACATGTTCGCCGAGGGGCTGCTCCAGATCCCGTTTGGCTTCCTCGCCGACCGCTTCCCCCGGATCCGACAGATCGTCGTCGGCAGCGTGTTCGCGCCGCTCGCGCTGGTTGCCGTGCCGTTCGTCGGATCGGTGTGGGCGGTCGTCCTGCTGACGGTCGCGATGGGCGCCTTCTCCGCGTTGGGTCGCGCGTCGCTCGTTGCGATCCGCACCGAGCTCGGGCGAACGCATGGCATGGCGACGCTGGCCGGGATCCAGGGCAGCGCGTTCGCCGTCGGCCAGGCGATCGGCCCGGTGATCAGCGGGATGGTCGTCGACCTCGTGGGGTTGGTCGCCGTCTTCCCGTTCGGCAGCGGGATCGGCTGTTTGGGCACCGGGTTCGTCCTCCTTTGGCTGAACCGCTGGCTGCGCCGCGATCCCGCCGCGCCGGCGATGGCGCGGCCCGTGCCTGTTCGATGAAGGCTCGACCCGCACACGGTGCGACGTGGCTCGTCTACGATGTCTTGTCTCTGGCGTCGCGTTTCGTTCGATGCGACTTCCGTGCTCGAGCGCGAGCTGGTCGTCCACGACCTGCTTGATTTCAAGCTGCGTAACCACGGCCGGGTGTTCTCCGCGCTCCGCACCCCCCCTGCCTCTGATGCCTCTTCCCCCTGACAGGGGGGATGGAAGGGGGGAGCGTATCTCACCCCCGCCCTGTCTCTGATGTCTCTCCCCCCTGACAGGGGGGATGAAGGGGGGAGCGTATCTCACCCCCGCCCCGTCTCTGATGTCTCTCCCCCCTGACAGGGGGGATGAAGGGAGGAGCGTGTCTCACCCCCACCCTGCCTCTGATGCCTCTCCCCCCTGACAGGGGGGATGGAAGGGGGGAGCGTATCCCACCCCCGCCCTGTCTCTGATGTCTCTCCCCCCTGACAGGGGGGATGGAAGGGGGGAGCGTATCTTGCCCCCACCCTAGCCCTCCCCCATCGCGGAGGGGGAGGGGCGGCACGGGCTCGGTGCGGGGTGTGCGGTTTGCTCTGATCTGCGACGTCTGGATTCTCACCCCCGCCCTGTCTCTGATGCCTCTTCCCCCTGACAGGGGGGATGGAAGGGGGGAGCGTATCTTGCCCCCACCCTAGCCCTCCCCCATTGCGGAGGGGGAGGGAAGGGGCCGGACCAGCGCTGAGCGGGCGCGGGGTGTGCGGTTTGCTCTGATCTGCGACGTCTGGATTCTCACCCCCGCCCTGTCTCTGATGTCTCTCCCCCCTGACAGGGGGGATGAAGGGGGGAGCGTATCTCACTCCCACCCTGCCTCCCCCATTGCTGAGGGGGAGGGGAGATGGGAAAGGTGGCTGCGGAGCGCTCGACAGCCCGCGGCCGATCGGCTAGCCTTCCTCCATCGTGGGACGCGTGCACATCTACACTGACGGCGCCTGCAGCGGGAACCCCGGCCCGGGCGGCTGGGGGGCGATCCTTGTCTCCGGGGCGCACCGCAAGGAGATCTCCGGCGGCGATCCCTCGACGACGAACAACCGCATGGAGCTCATGGCGGCGATCGAGGCGCTGCGGGCCCTCCAGTCCCCGGAGGACGTCGACCTCTACACGGACTCGACCTACCTCAAGAAGGGGATCACCGAGTGGATCGACGCGTGGAAGCGAAACGGCTGGCGCCGCCGGAGCGGGAAGCGGTGGCTCACGGTGAAGAACGAGGATCTCTGGCGGGCGCTCGACGAGCTTGCTTCGCGCCATCGCGTGACCTTCCACTGGGTCGAGGGACACGCCGGGCATGAAGAGAACGAGCGGGCCGACCGGCTCGCCCGCGATGCGATCCGGCGGGAGGTGTAAGAGAGGATGGCGAAGGTCGTCTGCACCTCGTACGTGTTCCCGGAGGAGATCGAGCGGCTGCGCGATGCCGGACACACCGTATGGCTCCCTGACGGCGGCGGTCCGGTCGCCCACGATCGGCTCGCGGCCGAGCTTGCCGACGCAGAGGGGCTGATCTGCCTCTTGGCAGATCGGATCGATGCTGCGCTGCTCCGCGGCGCTTCCAGACTTCGCGTCGTGTCCAACGTCGCCGTCGGGTACGAGAACATCGATGTCGAAGCGGCTCGTGAGCTCCGGATCGCCGTGACGAACACGCCGGACGTGCTCACCGAGGCGACGGCCGATCTGACCTTCGCGTTGCTCCTCGCGTCGGCGCGGCGGGTCGCGGAGGGGGATGCGACCATCCGCCGGGGCGAGTTCTCGGCGTGGGGGCTCGATCAGCCGCTCACCGGCTTCGATGTGCATGGCAAGACGCTGGGCGTCGTCGGGATGGGCCGGATCGGCACGGCGGTGGCACGGCGCGGCCGGCTGGGATTCGGGATGCGGGTTCTCTACGTCAATCGGACGCGCAGCGAGTCGGCGGAGCGGGAGCTCGGGGCCGAGCCGGTCTCGTTCGAACGGCTCCTCGCGGAGAGCGACTTCGTCTGCGTGCACGTGCCGTTGACCGCCAAGACGCGTCATCTACTCGACGGGGAAGCATTCGCGCGGATGAAGCGGACGGCGATCCTCGTCAACGTCGCCCGCGGCCCGGTGGTCGACGAGGAGGCGCTCGTCCGCGCGCTCGAGGACGGCGTGATCGCGGGTGCGGGGATCGACGTGTTCGAGCGCGAACCGCAGGTCCATCCTGGTCTGCTCCGTTTGCGCGAACGCGTGGTGCTCACGCCGCACCTGGGCAGCGCGACGAAGGAGACGAGGCGCGCCATGGCACGCCTGGCGGTCGACAACGTCCTTGCTGTCCTCGCCGGAGAGCCTCCGGTCACGCCGGTCCCTCTTGCGTGACGGCGACCACGGAGCTTCCGTCGGGGACGAGCCCCGACGCTCGTCGGCGACGTTCGGTCTCTAGAAACACCCCAATTGGCACGGTCCGATCCGGATCCCTAGGGCATCCGCGGCACTGCCGACGACCGGCCTCGGGAGTCCTTCTCGGTCCGCGATCCGCCACGCCGCGGCGCATGAGAGCGCCCCCCCTTCCGATGCATCTTGCAGCGCCTCCGCCAGCCGGTCAGGGACGCGGGCCATCGTCGCGGCGAGCCGCTTGTCGCCGAATGCTTGGTATCCGAACAGCCCGAGCTGGCAGAAGCAGATCCGCGTGTCCTTGCGGTCGGCCTCCTCGCGGACCTCAACGGGCGTGATCCCCCAGCGCTTCGCGAGCGAGAACGCCGCCAGACACGGGAGACCGCCCTCGACGCTTCGCTTGTCGATGTCAAGGCTCCGATCGCACACGCCGCTCACCTCCGGCCTCGATTCTGGCCGATCGTCGCGCCGCGGCAAAACTGGCTGTGCGAGCCGCCCGCCTGGGGTATTCTCTCGCGCAATTGCTCGGAAAGAGGTGGCGCGTGCTCACGTGGATCGGCTTCTCGCTTTCGATCATCCTCCTGCTCTTCATCGCGCGGCGGAACCTGGCGCTTGGGATGGCGGTCGCCGCAGCGGTTCTCGCCGCGTTCACGCTGTCGCCGGCGTCGTTCGGCGCGGCGCTCTGGCGGACGATCTCGGATCCGTCGGTCCTCCTGCTCGCGCTGGTCGTCGGAGTGATCCCACTGATCGGCGGCGCGATGGAGGTTTCGGGGGAGATGGAGCGGTTGGTGTCGAACCTGCGGATCGGGGTCCGCCCGTTCCTTGCACTTGCACCGGCGCTCCTCGGGATGCTCCCCATGCCCGGCGGGGCGCTGCTCTCGGCTCCGCTCATCGAGCGCGGGGCGGGGCACACCGCCGCGGATGTCAAGGCGGCGGCGAATGTCTGGTTCCGCCACGCGCTTCTGCTCGTCTACCCGCTCGGCCCGGCGCTGATCGCGTCGGCGAAGATCGCCGGCCTCGACGTGTACACGGTTATCCCGTACCTCGTGCCGGTCTTCCTGCTCACGATCGCCCTCGGCTACGTCTTCCTCCTGCGGCGGGCGAGCGGCAGGCTGTCGCAGTCTGGTCCGTTCTCCGTTGCTGGTCTGATCGTGCCGTTGGCGATCATCCTCGCGGCGCCGGTCCTCGATCTCGCGATGCAGGGGGTGGCGGCTCTGCCGGTCGCCGAGATCGGCACGGCCGTCGGCGTCCTCGTGAGTCTCATCCTGGCGATGGCGGTCGGGCGATTGCGGATCGGCCGGCTGAGAGAGGTTGCGCGGCGGATGACGCCGTGGAAGTACGCGCTGATCGTGCTGGCGATGTTCGCGTTCCTGAACGTGTTCACGGCGTCCGGTGTCCCGGAACGGATCGGCGCGATGACGCTTCCGCCGGTCATCCTTTGCGTCGTCATCGGCGCGGCCCTCGGGTTGATTACCGGACGCATTCAGGCGCCGATGTCGATCGTCGTTCCGATCTACGTGTCGACGTACGGAGGGATGTCCCCCGCGGTCTTCGCGCTGACCTATTTCGCCGTCTTCCTCGGGTACATCCTGACCCCGATCCATCCGTGCATCTCGGTGTCGGTCGAGTACTTCCGCACGTCGATGGGGCTGTTCCTACGACGAATGGCCGCTCCGGCGGCGGTCGGGCTCGTCGCGGCGCTGGTGGCGGCGCTACTGCTTTTCTGACGCGCCGAGACGTCCGACGTAGAGCGTCTGTGTGGGATAGGCGAACTCGATCCCGCGCGCCTCGAACGCCCGCATGATCGCCAGGTTGATCGCTTGCTGCCGATCCATGTACACGACGTAGCTTGGGAGAACGACGTAGTACACGACCTCGAAGTCGAGCGAGGAAGGTCCGAACGCCTTGAAGTGGCAGCGATCGAACCGGACATCCGGCAGGTTCTCGACGATCCCCTCCACCAGCGCCGGGATCCCCTCGAGGGCATCCAGCGGCGTTTGGTAGGTGACGCCAAACGAGAAGGCGATGCGCCGCTCGTAGAGCTGTTTGTAGTTGCGCACGCGGCTTGCGAGCAGGTCGCTGTTCGAGAAGATGATCTGCTCGCCCGACAGGCTGTGAACGCGCGTCGTCTTGAGCCCGATCCGGTCGACCGTCCCCATGAGGTCTCCGACGACGATGAAATCCCCGATGACGAACGGCCGATCGATCAGGATGGACAGCGAGGCGAACAGGTCGCTGAGGACCCGTTGGACTGCGAGGGCGATCGCGATGCCCCCGATGCCGACGCCGGCGAGCAGGGTCGTGATGCGGATGCCGAGGTTGTCGAGGGCGACGAGCACGACGAGGGTCCAGATGGCCGCCCGAGCGGCGAACGCGAATGCGCTAAGCGAAGTCGCCGCTGCCGCGTCCTGTTGCAGCTTCCGATCGGCCGTCCGTCGGATCCAGAACGTGACGACGCTGTCGGCCCAGTAGCCTGCCTGAAGAAGCAGCGCCAGGACGAAGACCGCGTGAAGCGCGGCCTTCGCCGCGTCCGGGAGGACGAGGAGTGCCGAACCGGCGTAGAACGCGACGACGAGGATGAACGGAAGCCGAGTTCTCGAGAGCAGGTCGACGAGGAGGTCGTCGAACCGGCTTGGCGTCTTCTGGGCGATCCCCTTCAGCCGGTTCACGAGCAGGCGGGTGAGCACGTGAAGGATCAGCCACGAGAGCGCGACGACGGCGACGGCGACCAACCACATCCAGACCGGGTTCGCATAGACCACCGTCTTCAGGATGTCCACCGATCCTCCTCCGGGGGCCCCGTCTCACGGGCCGATCGATCCGAATCCGCTACAGGACATGATCGGAGCGTACCCGATCGGCCGCGATCGGTTCAACCCGAGGCGGGCCGTTCTCAGGGCTCACGTCCCATCGGGGTCGGAGACACGGCACTCCGCGCCACCTCCGGCGGCGCCATCGGAGGGTGACCCGTGTCCGGACCGCGTATCCGGCGGTGGCTCGGGCCCGACGCAGACGGCGGATACGATCGGTCCGATGGACAAGATCGAGATCCTGGTTCGGGCCTCCGCGCTGCACGACGCGAAGCGGGTCGACGCGATGAAGAGCGACCTGCTCCAGCGCATCTCCTCCGCTTCGTCGCGGTTCGAGCTGGTAGACGTCAAGCGGCCTTCCGGCGACCGTCTCGCCGCCGTTCTCGTCCTCACCGGAGGCGTCGAACGGGAGGCGCTCAAGGCGATCGCGCAGTTGCCGCCCCCGGCTTTGTTGATCGCCCATCCGGCCCACAACTCCCTTCCCGCTGCGCTCGAGATCCTCGCCCGGATCCGGCAGGACGGTGGCGAAGGGAGGATCCTGTTCGGATCTCCGCCGGAGATCGCGGCCGGGTTGGATCAGGAGCTTGCGATCTCAAGGGCGTGGGAGCGGCTTCGCTTCAGCCGGGTCGGTCTGATCGGCGAGCCGTCCGATTGGCTCATCGCAAGCGACCTCGACCGCGCGTTCCTCAGGGGACGCCTCTCGGTCGAACTCGTCGCGATCGAGATGGAGGAGCTGCTCCGGAAGATCCGCGAGGCGTCCCCTTCTCGCAGGGACGTGTTTCGATTCAAGCGCGGCGCGCGTTCGGTCGACGAGCGAGCGGCAGGGAGCGTCTCGGATGCCGTCGTGATCTACGCGGGGCTGCGCGCTGTGGTCGAGGCCCACAAGCTGTCCGCTTGCTCCGTTCGGTGTTTCGAGCTGGTGTCGGAGCTCGAGCAGACCGGCTGCTACGCGCTGTCCCGCCTGAACGACGAGCAGATCCCCGCCGGCTGCGAAGGGGACTTGCAGGCGCTCTTCTCGCTGTACATCGCGTCCCTCCTGTTTGGGAAGACGGGATTCATGGGGAATGTCGCGGCCGTGAACGCGAACCGGCGGATCCTTGAGCTGGCGCACTGCACCTGTCCGCTCTCGATGACGGCGGAGTACAGCATCGCGACCCATTTCGAATCGGACCTCGGGGTCGGGATCGGGGGGTCGATCCCGCCGGGACCGTGCACCGTCTTCCGCTTCGGCGGCGAGCGGCTCGATCGGTTGTTCGTCCGCGAGGGGACGACGGAGACGATGCCCGTCCGCAGCGACCTGTGTCGCACACAGGTCCGGGTGGGGATCGACGGCCCGGTCGACGAACTGCTCGAGGCGCCGTTGGGGAACCACCACATCCTCGTTCAGGGGCATCACCGCAGGACGCTTGAGATGTTCTTCGACCGGCATCTGCGGTCCTGACGCGCGTCTTGCCCCATCCCGCGGGAACCGCTACCATCCCCGCACGTGAGGAAGGTGATCGTTCCTTGTCGGAAGAACGGAAAATGCAGATCGCGACCGACAATGAGACGCGGCGCGGCCACTACTCGAACCTCGCATTGATCTCCCATCGCAAGGAGGAGTTCATCATCGACTTTCTGTTCGTCGATCCGCAGACGCAGTCGCCGAAAGGGGATCAGGCGATGCTGACTTCGAGGATCATCCTCAACCCGGGGCACATGAAGCGCCTCCATCAGGCGATCGGGGAGAACATCCAGCGCTACGAGAAGAACTTCGGCACGATCGTCCTGCCGCCGAAGCTCGCATAGCGAACGAGTTCGCGCACGGGGGCGTCGGCTCGCGGGAGACTAGCGGATCTCGCCTGGGAGGCCGCGCTTCTCCGATGGGCAGGAATCCCACGCGGGGGGAGGCGCGGCATCCGGTTCGAGGGGGGAAGCAGTGACGCGCCAGGTTGACGTTCGTGACGTGCCGATCGGCGGCGGCGCGCCGGTCGTCGTGCAGTCGATGACCAACACGGACACCGCCGACGTCCGCGCCACGGTGGAACAGGTCCTCCGCCTGGAGCGGGCGGGGTGCGAGATCGTCCGCGTCGCCGTCCCCCATCGCGCGGCCGCCGACGCCCTTCCGGAGATCCGGCGTCAGATCATGATTCCGCTCGTCGCCGACATCCACTTCGACTACCGGCTGGCACTGGCGTCGATCGAAGCCGGCGTGGACAAGCTGCGGCTGAACCCGGGCAATATCAAGGATCCGAAGAAGATCGCCGCGGTGGCGGACGCGGCGAATGAAAAGGGGATCCCGATCCGGGTCGGGGTGAACGCGGGATCGCTTGACACGCGGTTCCGCGATGCGCACGGCCATCCGACCGCGGAGGGAATGGTCGCGAGCGCGGTGCACGAGATCGCGCTGCTCGAGAAGCGCGGGTTCGATCGGATCGTCGTGTCGCTGAAAGGGACGGACGTGCCGATGACGATCGCGGCCAACCGGGCGTTCTCGCGCGCGTCCGACATCCCGCTTCACCTCGGGATCACCGAAGCGGGGACGGCGTGGGAAGGATCGATTCGCTCCGCCGTTGGGCTCGGCGTGCTGCTTGCCGAAGGGTTGGGGGACACGATCCGCGTCTCCCTGACCGGCGACCCGGTGGAAGAGGTGCGCGTCGCGTACGAGATCCTGCGGGCACTGGGCCTGCGTCAGCGGGGAATCGACCTGCGCGTCTGCCCGACCTGCGGGCGAACCCAGATCGACCTCGAGACGATCGCCGGCGAGGTCCGCCGGGGACTGGAGGACGTGGCAACCCCCCTTTCGATTGCGCTGATGGGCTGCGTCGTCAACGGGCCGGGAGAGGTTCGCGAAGCGGACGTCGGCCTCGTCGGCGGGGCGAAGCAGGGGACGGTCTACGTTCGCGGCGGGGCGGTCGGCCCGCCCGTCCCGGAGCGGCTGCTCGCGGCGGAAGTGATCCGAGAGGCGCGGCGGCTGCTCGCGGGCCGCGACGCGCGCCCCTTGTAAGCAGGTCCCGGGCATAGTCTCCCGTCCACGGCCCGTCCTGGGCGACCCGCATTCCTGAATAGCGAGATTGCCTCGCCCAGAAGGTTGCACCATGCGGGACGCCTTGCTATCATGCCGCCGATTCCTGAAGAGAGGTGATCTTCGTGGGCAGGACGATGTCGGAGAAGATCCTCGCGGAGCACGTGCGCGAGGGGGTTCTGGAGCGCGGGCGAGAGGTCGGCATCCGGATCGACCAGTGCCTGACGCAGGACTCGACGGGGACGATGGCGTGGCTGGAGTTCGAGGCGCTCGGGCTGGATCGAGTGAGAGCCGACCTTGCGGTGTCGTACTCCGATCACACGTCGCTTGGGTTCAAGGGCGAGTCGACCGACGACCACGTTTTCCTGCAAACGATTGCGTCGCACTACGGGGCGAAGTTCTCGAAGAACGGCAACGGGGTCTGCCACCAGGTCCACTACGAGCGGTTCGGCGTCCCGGGCAAGACGTTGATCGGGTCGGACTCGCACACCCCGACCGGCGGCGGCCTCGGCATGCTGGCGATCGGCGCAGGGGGGATGGATGTCGCGGTTGCGATGGGCGGCGGGCTGTTCTACCTGACGGTCCCGAAGATGATGAAGGTCGTCCTGACGGGGAAGCTCCAGCCGAACGTCGGGGCGAAGGACGTGGCGCTCGAATTGCTACGCCGGATCACGGTGAAGGGTGGCGTCGGCTACTTCCTCGAGTTCGCGGGCGCGGGGGTGAAGACCCTCTCCGTCCCGGAACGGGCGACGATTACGAACATGGGGACGGAGACGGGGGCGACCTCGTCGATCTTCCCGTCTGACGAGGTCACACGCGAGTTCCTGCGGATGCAGGGACGGGAGACGGACTGGAGCGCGCTGAAGCCGGATGAGGATGCCGCATACGACGACGTCGTCGAGATCGCCCTTGACCGCGTGCCGCCGCTGGTCGCGATGCCCGGCATGCCGGACAACGTGTTCGACATCTCGAAGGTCGCGGGGACGAAGATCGACCAGGTGTTCATCGGGTCGTGCACCAACGGCTCGTACCAGGATATCAAGATCGTCGCCGAGCTGCTCAAGGGCAAGAAGGTCTCAACCGACATCGACGTCATCGTCTCGCCCGGGTCGCGCCAAGCGTGGGAAATGCTGATGGAGGACGGGAGCTTCCTCGAGCTGACCAAGGCGGGGGTGCGGCTGATCGAGCCCGGATGCAACGCGTGCATCGGCATCGGGTTCGTCCCTGGGACGGGACACCTCTCGCTGCGCACGGTGAACCGCAACTGGAAGGGGCGCGGTGGGAACGACGCCGGGAAGCTCGCCCTCTGCGGGCCGCAGGTCGCCGCCGCTTCGGCGCTTGAGGGGGTCATCGCCGATCCGCGCGAGCTGCCCACGCCGAAGGTGGCGATCGATCGGCTGACGGTGGACGACTACCTGATCCTCGAACCGCGGGGGCAAGAGGTCGAGATCCGGCGCAGTCCGAACATCGCGCCGCTCGGTGCCCAAACGCCGCTGCCCTCCGTCCTGAACGGCGAAGTGCTGCTCAAGGTCGGGGACGGGGTGTCGACCGATGCCATCCTGCCCGCCGGCCCGCTGACCCAGCATCTGAGATCGAACCTGCCGGAGATCGCGAAGTTCACGTTCTACTACGAGGACAGGACGTTCGCTGCGCGCGCAGCCGAGAAGGGCGGCGGGTTTCTCGTCGGCGGCGAGAACTACGGCCAAGGCAGCTCGCGCGAGCACGCGGCCCTCGCCCCGTGGAAGCTCGGGATCCGCGTCGTCGTCGCCAAGAGCTTCGCCCGGATCCATCGGGCGAACCTGATCAACATGGGGATTCTCCCGCTGACGTGCGACACGGACGGCATCGACCAAAGGGACCAATTGCAGATTGAAGTCGGCAAGCTGAACGGCGATGTGCCGATCACGGACAAGACGAAAAGGACGGTGATCCCGGCGCACCACGACCTCACCGAGCGCGAGAAGGCGATCGTCCGCGCAGGCGGGTTGCTCGCCTACACCGCGAAGACGGGGAGCTGACGGCGCCGAACCCGAGATGACCGGACTGAGCACGCTCGAGAAGGCGATCCAGATTCTGGTGATGCTCTCCGAGTCCCGGCGACTGCGGGCGGAGGAGATCGCGGCGCGACTGGGTCTGCCGCGGAGCACGACGTATCGCTACCTCGCGTCGCTGCGCTCCCACCACCTGATCGAGGAGGCGGAGGACGGCCCGGGATATCGGTTGGGCACGACGATCCTCGAGCTTGCGGCGACGATGTCCCGCCGGCCGATTCGCGAAGTCTCACTGCCGTATTTGGAGCGGATCGCGCGCGAGACGGGCGAGACGATCATCCTGTGCGGGCTGCGCGAACACGTCGGGATCTGTCTCGAGAAGGTCGATGGGACGCACGCGCTGCGGGTCTCGTACGAACTCGGCCATACGTATCCCCTTCACGCGAGCGCGACGGGCAAGGCGATCCTCGCACACCTCTCCACCGACGAGCGGCGAACGATCGTGGGGAAAGTCGGCCTGGAGCGGTTCACGGACACGACGATCACCGATGTGGGAGTCTTGGAACGGGAGCTGGCGAAGATCGTGCGCGACGGCTACTCGGAGAGCAACGGCGAGGCGATTGTCGGGACCCGCGGGATCGCGGCGCCGATCTTCTCGTTCGCAGGGCGGGTCGTCGCGTCGATCGGCGCGTCGGTTCCGAAGCACCGCGGCGTCGGCGAGATGCGCCAGAGGCTGATCGATCTCCTCGTTGAGGCGGCGCGCGAGATCACGATAGGGATCGCTTCGTAGGAAGCGGAAAGCGCTTGGGGAGCGGTCGCTTCGCGAGGGGCGGCCGGAAGGACGAGTGAAACCTCCAAAGGAGGGGACAGGCGATGGCGAAGCAAGCAGCCGCGAAGCCCACCGGTGGGCAACCGATCACGAAGGGCCCGGAGGGATTGCGGGTCCCCGACCGCCCGATTGTCCCGTACATCCGGGGGGATGGGACCGGCGTCGATATCACCCCGGTGATGATCCGGGTTGTCGACGCGGCGGTGGGGAAGGCGTACGGCGGCAAGAAGAAGATCGAGTGGCTAAAGGTTCTCGCCGGCGACGAGGCGATCGAGGTCGACCATCCGAAGCTCTCCGAGGAGGAGATTGTCGCGATCCCGCCGGATGAGCGGCAGAAGCTCTACCTGCCCGACGAGACGGTCGACGCGATCCGCAAGTACCTCGTCGCGATCAAGGGGCCGTTGACGACCCCCGTCGGGGGCGGGATTCGCAGTCTGAATGTGACGCTTCGCATCCTGCTCGACCTCTACGCCTGCGTCCGACCGGTGCAGCACATCGGGACGCCGGCGCCGGTGAAGCGGCCGCAGGATGTCGACATCGTCTTCTTCCGCGAGAACACCGAGGACGTGTACTGCGGGATCGAGTGGCAAGCCGACACGCCCGAGGCGAAGAAGATGATCGCCTTCCTCGACCGGGAGATGAAGGTTGGGAAGAAGATCCGCTTCCCCGAGCACTGCGGGATCGGCGTCAAGCCGATCAGCAAGGAGGGTTCGCAGCGGCTCGTCCGCGCCGCGATCGACTACGCGATCGCGAACGGCCGCAAGGTCGTCACCCTCGTCCACAAAGGCAACATCATGAAGTTCACCGAGGGGGCGTTTCGCGACTGGGGCTACGAGGTGGCGAAGGAGTACCGAGAGCTCGTGAGCGAGGAACAGGTCGCGAAGAGCCACGGCGGGAAGGTCCCGGAGGGGAAGATCCTGATCAACGATCGGATCGCCGACCAGTTCTTCCAGCAGATGCTCTTGCGGCCGACGGAGTACTCGGTCGCCGCGACGATGAACCTAAACGGCGATTACATCACCGACGCCGCTGCGGCGCAGGTCGGCGGGCTCGGCGTCGCGCCGGGGGCGAACATCAACTACCAGACTGGACACGCGATCTTCGAGGCGACCCACGGCACGGCGCCCAAGCACGCCGGCCAGGACAAGGTCAACCCCGGATCGATCATCCTCTCCGCGGTCGAGATGTTGCGCTACCTAGGATGGCAGCCGGCGGCGGACCTCGTCGTGAAGGGGATCCAGGCGGCGATCGCGGCGAAGAAGGTCACCTACGACCTCGAGCGGCAGATGGAGGGGGCGACGCTCCTCGCCTGCTCGGCGTTCGGGGACGAGATCATCCGGAGGATGTAGGAGAGACGATGGCACAGAAAGGGATTCGCGAAGTCGACGCGAAGCGGATCATCTCCAAGGCGGTGAGTCAACTCTCCGGAGGGGAGCTCGCGTTTGATGACCGGCTCGTCCTCGTGACGCCGGAGACCGATCTCGGGGCGCTGCCGCAGCAGTACCCGTGGCTCAAGACGACGAGGTTGGTCGCCAAGCCCGATCAGCTGTTCGGCAAGCGCGGGCTGAACAACCTGCTCCTCGTCGACAAGACGTTCGACGAGGTCAAGGCGTGGATCGGCGAGCGGATGAACGTGGAAGTGACCATCGAGCAGACGACCGGGAGGACGACCGGCGTCTTGACCCACTTCCTGATCGAGCCGTTCGTCCGACATGACGTCGAGTACTACCTCGCGTTCACCGCCGGCCGCGACCATGACACGATTCACTTCTCGACCCAGGGTGGCGTGAACATCGAGGAGGTGTGGGACTCCGTCGTCCACATCGACGTCCCGGTGCTTGACAGGCCCGAGGACGTCCGCGTCGCGAAGAAGCTGCCGAAGATCCCGAATCGGGAGCAGGTTGCGACGTTCATCGAAGTCCTCTACCGCGTCTTCGTCGATCACCACTTCACCTACCTCGAGTTCAACCCGTTCACGTACGTCCAAGGCGCGTTGGCGCCTTTGGACGTGGTTGCCAAGCTCGACGACACGGCCGCGTACCCGTGCGCTGAGAAGTGGGGCAAGATCGAATTTCCCGCGCCGTTCGGCAGCGTCTCGACGAAGGAGGAAGCTTACGTCAAGTCGCTCGACGAGAAGACGGGGGCCTCGCTTAAGTTGACGGTGCTCAACCCCAAGGGGCGCGTGTGGCTGCTCGTCGCCGGCGGCGGCGCCTCCGTCATCTACGCCGACACCGTCGTTGACCTCGGGTTCGCCGACGAGCTGGCGAACTACGGCGAGTATTCGGGCGACCCGTCGACCGAGCTGACCTACG
>Ga0209164_1002523_pt1 | contig 19357 bp, 22 predicted proteins | sample MTBNYHSulfiMetaG_FD_187458 | JGI IMG/M metagenome (GOLD analysis project Ga0209164, IMG submission 187458) | Enrichment culture microbial communities from rom New York Harbor, USA that are MTBE-degrading - MTBE-NYH (New York Harbor Sulfidogenic)... | ecosystem: Environmental > Aquatic > Marine >...
TCATCGAGCCCATCGCCATGTTGTCGCGGGCCCACATGTTGTTGCCGTCGTACACGGCCGTGCGGATGCTCTGGCTGATGAGCTTGATGCCCTCGTAGGCCAGCGAGTCGGTGTGCATGGTGGCGTTCACCGAGATGTAGGCCTCGATGTTGTGGATGAGGGCGTCCATGCCCGAGGCGGCGGTGACGCCTGGCGGGCAGCTCACCGTGAGCGCCGGGTCGATCAGGGCGACGTTGGGCATGAGGAAGGGGCTCACGAGGCCCTGCTTCACGTTGAGCTTCTCGTTGGCGAAGATCGCGATCGCGGTGCACTCGGAGCCGGTGCCGGCCGTGGTCGGGATGGCGATGATCGGCAGGCCCTTGCGCGGGACCTTGTCGATGCCGACGTAGTCGTAGACCGAGTCGCCGGTGTTCGGCAGCACGGCCGCCGCCTTGGCGACGTCGATCGGCGAGCCCCCGCCGAAGCCGACGATGAGGTCGTAGCCGCCCTTCTCGACGAGGCGCACGATCTCCTCGATCGTGCCCATGGGCGGCTCGGGCACGGCCTTGTCGTAGAAGGCGACCTCGAGGCCGGCCTCGCGCAGCGGGCGCTCGACCTCGTCGCACATGCCGCACGAGCTCACGCCCTCGTCGGTGATGACGAGGACCTTCGTGCCGTTGAGCTTGGCCGCCTCGACGCCGAGCTGGTCGACGGCGCCGATGCCGGTGATGAGGGTCTTCGGCTGGCGGTGGATGCGCATCTTGCGCTCGACCCTGCGCCGCTCGAGCTGCTGCCCCCCCATGGCGGAAGAGAAGACGCGCGGCTCGGGTTCGTTGTGGACGTGGTCCATGATCCCTCCTCGAGAGATGGTCGTTCGTCGGTCGTCGGCGCGCGCCGGCCCGCGGCCGGCGCGCCTCGTACGGTGATCGCGGTCAGCGGGGCAGCCAGCCCTCGCAGTGCAGGCGCTTCACGTCGTCGCGGATCTGGTCGCGGAACTTCGGGTCGGCGATCTCGACGAGCATCGCCGCGCGGTCGCGCAGGCCGCGGCCTTTGAGGTGCGCGACGCCGTGCTCGGTGACCACGTAGTCGACGTCGGCGCGCATGGTCGTGATCGCGGCGCCCTCGGTGACCGTGGCGACGATGCGGCTGACCTCGCCCTTCTTCGCCGTCGAGGGAAGGGCGATGATGGCCTTGCCGCCCTTGCTGCGCGCGGCGCCGCGCACGAAGTCGACCTGGCCGCCGATGCCGGTGAACTGCATCGGGCCCATGGTGTCGGCGACGACCTGGCCCATCAGGTCGACCTGCAGGGCCGAGTTGATCGACACCACGCCGTCGAGCTGCCCGATGACGTGGGGGTCGTTGGTGTAGTTCACCGGGAACATGTTGACCATCGGGTTGTCGTCGACGAAGTCGTACAGGCGGCGCGTACCCATGAGGAAGGTCGCCGTCATCTTGTCGCGGTGCAGGCGCTTGCGACGGTTGGTCACGACGCCCTCGTTGTAGAGGTCGACGACGCCTTCGCTGAACATCTCGGTGTGGATGCCGAGGTCGCTCTTGTGGTGGAGGAAGCTGAGCACGGCGTCGGGGATGGCGCCGATGCCGAGCTGCAGGCAGGCGCCGTCGTCGATGAGGTCGGCGATGTTCTTGCCGATGGCCGCCTCGACGGGGCCGATCCTCGGCGGCGGCAGCTCGATGATCGGCTGCTCGCTCTCGACCACGTAGTCGAGATCGGAGACGTGGATGAACGAGTCGCCGTGGGTGCGCGGCATGTTCGGGTTGACCTGGGCGATGACCGTCTTCGCCACCGACGCGGCCGGCTTGGTGTAGTCGACCGAGATGCCGAACGAGCAGAAGCCGTGCCTGTCGGGCGGCGAGAGGTGGACGAGGGCGACGTCGACCGGGAGGTAGCCCTTGAGGAACAGGTCGGGGATCTCGCTGAAGAACGTCGGGGTGTAGTCGCCGCGGCCCTGGTAGACGGCCTCGCGCGTGCTCGCCCCGACGAACACCGAGTTGTGGTAGAAGCTCTCCGCGTACTCGGGCTTCGCGTACTCGCCCTTGCCCATCGCGACCATGTGGACGATCTCCACGTGGCGCAGCTCGCCGGCGCGGGCGACGAGCGCGTCGACGAGCTCGAGCGGCTCGCCGCAGGCGTGCGCGAAGACGACGCGGTCGCCGTTGGTGACGACCTTCAGCGCCTCCTCGGCGGTCACGACCTTCTTCGCGTACTCGGACGTCCAGTCCATCCCATCACTCCTTCAGCTTCTGTCTGACCGTCGCGGCGAGGTCGCGGGCCGGCGTCGGCCGCCCGTCGACGGTCTCGCCGGCGACGACGACCTCGCCGGGCTCGTCACTCGTCAGGCGGTGGTCCGAGGCACAGGCGCGGGCGCAGCCGCTCAGGTAGACGGTGGTGTCGCCGCCGGCCGTCTCGTCCTCGCCGAACCCGGCGGCCGCGGCGCCGCGCGACGCCGCCGGCGCGCCCGCGTCGGCGGCGTCCCCGCTCCCGGGCACGCCGCCGGGCCCGTCGCCGGTGAGCTCCGCGGCCACGGCGCCGCGGTCGATGTGCGGGTTGCAGCCCCCGCAGAAGACGATGCGCGGCCGGCGGGCCGCGCCGGCGCCGGTCGGCGGGCCGCTCCCGGGCTTGACGGCGTCGCCGTTCACGGTGCGCCGGCCGTGCCCGTGGTCACTGCGCCGCGACCGCGGCCGGCTTCTTGACCGCGGTCTTGTCCCAGGGCTTGCCGACGCCGGCGAGCGCCTTGGCGAGCTCCTTCTTGTGGTCGATGTTGCTCTGCCGGGCGATCATGATGCGCTGCGCCTGCGGCGAGCCGGCGCCGTGCATCGACTCGGTGCGGTAGCCGACGGCGGCGGTGCCCAGGGTCAGGTTCTCGACGAGCCTGAGGACGCGCAGGCGGTCGATTGTCGGCGTGTCGCACTGGCCGACGAGGAACTTCTCGACGATGGGCCCGATCTTCTCGTCGGCGAGGTCCTGCGCCGACGGCATCGTGACCATGAGCCCGCCGGCGATGTCCTCGGCGAGGCGGGCGATCTCGTAGGGGAAGCGGGTCACGTTCTGCTTGCAGACGTTGGCGAGCAGCATGTCGATCTGGTAGTTGCCCGCGGGCATGCGCGAGCCCTCGGCCGAGCAGGCCACGCCGCACGAGTACAGGGTCTCGTTGAGGTGCGTCATCTCGATGAGCTTGTCCTTGATGTGGCTCGCCTTCTGCACGCCGTTCATCTCGGCGGCGACCGCGGCGGCGCCGATCAGCACGTCGCCGACGCCGGACTTGCAGCCGCCGTAGCTCTGGCGATGGAACCCGGCGAAGCGCTCCACGAGGGCGCCCGAGAACTCGACCTCGCCGCAGAGGTAGACGCGCTCCCAGGGGACGAACACGTCGTCGAACACCATGAGTGCTTCTTGGCCGCCGTACTGGGCGTTGCCGACGTCGAGTTCGTTGCCCTCGAGCTTGCGCGTGTCGCAGCTCTGGCGGCCGTAGATGTAGAAGACGCCGGGCGCGTCGGCGGGGCAGCTGAAGCTGACGGCGAAGTCCTCGTCGCCCTCGCGCATGGCGATCGTCGGCATGACGATGATCTCGTGCGAGTTGCAGGCCCCGGTCTGGTGCGCCTTGGCGCCGCGCACGACGATGCCGTCGTCGCGGCGCTCGACCACGTGCACGTACATGTCGGGGTCGGGCTGCTGGTGCGGCGGCAGGCTGCGGTCGCCCTTGGGATCGGTCATGGCGCCGTCGGCGACGAGGTCGTTCTCCTGGAGGAACTTGACGTACTCCTTGAAGCGCTCGTGGTAGCCGGTGCCTCTCGCCTCGTCGCACTCGTAGGTCACGGAGTAGAGGGCGTTGATCGCGTCCATGCCGACGCAGCGCTGGAAGCAGGAGCCCGTCTTCTGCCCCAGCAGGCGCTGCATCTTGACCTTCTTGACGAGGTCCTCGGTCGACTGGTGGATGTGCGTGAAGCGGTTGACCTTCTCGCCGGTCAGGTGGCTCGTGGCCAGCATGAGGTCCTCGTACTCGGGCCGGCGGGCGAGCTCGTAGGTCATGGCGATGCAGTTGATGCTGGGGCGGATGACGGGGTTGTCCACCCAGTCGTCGATCTTCTCGCCGAAGAGGTAGATCTGCAGGTCGAGGTCGGCGAGGCTCTGGACGAACTCCTCGGGGGTCTTGAGCGGCATGCGTGCGACTCCTTCCTCGCGCCGCCTCGGGGGCGGGCGCGGCGCTGGCCGGGCGGGCGCGGGCGCGCGCCGAGACGGGGCGCTCGCGACTGGTTCGGTGCGGCGGGGAGGGAGGGTCCGAGGGGGGCCGACGCCCTCTCCGTATGGACTATAGGAAGCCCCGACGGCCTCGTCAATTCTTACTAACCTGCTGGCGATGCGGCGCCTGTGATTTGGACATGATGTCGAAATCGTCACCTATAGAGATGCCGCGCGGCGCGTCGCGCGAGCCTGCGGCGAGGCGCTCCGGCGTCGCGCACGCCCGTGGCGCCGGCAGGAGGGCGGCGGGAGCGCCGCAGCGGAGGCCCGGCCGAGGCGCGCGCCGTTGGCCGCTCTGTACTGATTGGCGGCCGACGGCGCGCCAAGTTGGGCCCTTGTGGATACTGCGCGCGCCGCGACCCGCACATATACTGCGGGCGGTCGCGGGCCGGCTCCCTGGTCGGCCGCGGCGCATGTCGTTCAGCGTCCGGGCGCCGAGTCCCCCTCGCGCCCGCACGCGACAGAGGAGAGTGGGCAGGGGGGCCGGTCCGGCGCTCGTCCGCGAGTCGTCCGCGCGCCACGCCCCCCGCGACACCGTCCAGGTCCCGAGTGGAGGGCGATCGATGAGCGCGTTTGTTGATGAGTTCATGGCCAAGATCAAGGCCGACAACCCGTGCGAGCCCGAGTTCCATCAGGCCGTGCAGGAGGTGGCCGAGTCGCTCGAGACGGTCCTCGAGAAGAACCCGCGGTACCGCGAGGCCAAGATCCTCGAGCGCATCGCCGAGCCCGAGCGCGTCATCATGTTCCGCGTCCCCTGGGTCGACGACAAGGGCGAGATCCAGATCAACAAGGGGTACCGCGTCGAGATGAACAGCGCCATCGGCCCGTACAAGGGCGGCCTGCGCTTCCATCCCAGCGTGTACCTCGGCCTCCTCAAGTTCCTCGCCTTCGAGCAGGTCTTCAAGAACTCGCTCACCACGCTGCCTATGGGTGGTGGCAAGGGCGGCTCCAACTTCGACCCCAAGGGCAAGAGCGACCTCGAGGTCATGCGTTTCACGCAGAGCTTCATGACCGAGCTCGCGCGCCACATCGGCGACCGCACCGACATCCCCGCCGGCGACATCGGCGTCGGCGGCCGCGAGATCGGCTTCATGTTCGGCCAGTACAAGCGCATCCGCAACGAGTTCGTCGGCGTGCTCACCGGCAAGGGCATCGAGTTCGGCGGGTCGCTCATCCGCCCCGAGGCCACCGGCTACGGCGCCGTCTACTTCGCCGCCGAGATGCTGGTCACGCGCGACCAGACCCTCGAGGGCAAGACCTGCCTCGTCTCGGGCTCCGGCAACGTGGCCCAGTACGCGATCGAGAAGATCCTCGACCTCGGCGGCACGCCGGTGACGTTCAGCGACTCGAGCGGCTACATCTACGACGAGGCCGGCATCGACCGCGAGAAGCACGCCTTCCTGCTCGAGCTCAAGAACGTGAAGCGCGGCCGTGTGAAGGAATACGCCGACAAGTACCCGGAGGCCGTGTTCACCCCCGTCGACGCCGGTCGCGACCACAACCCGCTCTGGGCGCACAAGGCCGACTGCGCCTTCCCCTGCGCGACGCAGAACGAGATCAACGCGAAGGACGCGCAGAACCTGCTCGCCAACGGCGTCTACCTCGTCTCCGAGGGCGCCAACATGCCGACCGTGCCCGAGGGCGTCGAGCTCTTCGTCGAGAAGAAGATCCTCTACGGTCCCGGCAAGGCGGCCAACGCCGGCGGCGTCGCGACCTCCGGTCTCGAGCAGTCGCAGAACAGCCTGCGCCTCAGCTGGTCGCGTGAAGAGGTCGACGCGCGCCTGCACGGCATCATGAAGAGCATCCACCAGCAGTGCGTCGACGCCGCCGCCGCGTACGGCGTGGACGGCAACTACGTGGCGGGCGCCAACATCGCCGGCTTCCTCAAGGTCGCCAATGCGATGATGGCCCAGGGCGTCGTCTGAGCGACGGCACGGACGGCGGGGCCGGGCGTGACGCCCGGCCCCGCCGGACCCGCTCCGGCTAGCGCGGCCGCGAGCGGTTCACCCTTCGGGTGCCCCGGGTATGACCCGGGCGCCGGAGGCGGCAGCAGACCCGAGGTGACAGGACCCGCGTGAGGGCCTGAAAGGAGCGCAGGCGATGAAGAAGATCGAGGTGTTCATCCAGCCGTACAACCTTGACGCCGTGGCGAAGGCGCTGGCCGTCGAGGGCGTTCTCGGCATGACGGTCACCGAGTGCAAGGGCTTCGGCGTGCAGCGCGGGTTCACGCGCGGCGAGGACGTGCAGCCGGGCCAGTACATCTTCCACCCGAAGATGAAGGTCGAGATGGTCGTGATCGAGTCCGAGGTCGAGGACGTCGTCGAGCGCATCAAGAAGTCGCTCAAGACCGAGCGGATCGGCGAGGGCAAGATCTTCATCTCCCCGATCGAGGACGCCGTCCGCACGCGCACCGGCGAGCGGGGGCGCGACGCCATCAAGTAGTACCCGGTGGGGCCAGGGGGGCGGGCGGTCCGGCGGGACCGCCCGCCCCCCTTCTCCTTGGGGTTGACGTTCGCCGGGGCCGCATCGCCGCACGCGCGCCCGGCGCGAGCCATGGGTGAACCCCGGCGCGAACCGCACGCGGGCCCGGCGCGAACCGCACGCGGGCCCCGGCGCGAACCGCACGCGGACCGGGCGCGAGCCGCACGCGCATCGGCACGAGCACACGCGGGCGCCAGCGCGAAGGGGGCGGCGGTCCGCGACGGACCGCCGCCCCCTTCGGCACACATGGCGGCCGGCGCCTGCCGCACAGGGCGGCGCGGCCGTCGCCGCGGTCAGGCGAGCTCGAACTCGCGCTCGAAGTCGGCCTTGGAGCGGGCCCCGATGACCTTCTTCGCGGGCTCGCCGCCCTTGAAGAGGATGATCGTCGGGATGCTCATGATGCCGAACTTGCTCGCCGTCCCCGGGTTCTCGTCGACGTTCAGCTTGCCGACGACCACTTTGCCGTCGTGATCGGACGCGATCTCCTCGATCACCGGGCCCACCATGCGGCAGGGACCGCACCAGGGCGCCCAGAAGTCGACGATGATCGGCGTCGCGGCGTCGCCGATCTCCTTGTCGAAGCTCTCATCCGTCAGGGTCTTGATCTCGGCCACCACGTTCCTCCTTGCCTTTCTGCCGGCCACGCGCGGCGGCCGCTTCGTTCGTTCGCGCGCCTCGGCGCGCACACGTCACACCTGGTTCTCTCCGGTCCGGGCCGGTCCGTCACCCGGTCACACGCCCTCGATGACGCGCGTCAGGCGCGCCCGGACATCGGCGGCGATCTCGTCGAGCTCCGGGTTGCCGGCGACCCCGAGCATCGCTCCGGCGTCGACCGCCACGATCCTCGTGGCCCCATCGTGCTCGTAGACCACGACGTTGCACGGCAGCAGCACGCCGAGGTCCGGCTCCGCCGTCAGCGCCCTGTGGGCCAGCGGCGGGTTGCAGGCCCCGAGGATCACGTACCTGTCGTGGTCGACGTCCAGCTTCTCCTTCAAGGTCGCCTGGACGTCGATCTCGGTCAGCACGCCGAAGCCCTCGCCCTTGAGGGCCTCGCGCACGCGAGGCAGCACGGCGTCGAACGCCTCGGGCACGTCGCGTCCCACGCCGTAGTCCACTGGGTCCATCGGGTCCCTCCAGATCGTCGTCAAACCCACGCAGGTATACCCACGGGGGGTATCTGCGTAACCGAGGCCTCCCGGGCAGTCTTGCCCCACCACCGGGCGGACCAATCACGATGACGGCCGGCCGCGACCGGGAGGCAGCGCGCGAGGGGGCGGGGGCGGAGGCGCGGTCGGCGAGACGCGGAGTCTCGCCGACCGCGCGTGCCGCCCTCCCGGCGCGGCGGCGCTTTCCGGTATCATTCTGTGTTCAATTGCCGCCAGGCGGCGGCCGCGGCGCACATCGACGCCGGCCGCCAGGACGATCGAGAGAGGTGCCACGGTGAGGAGCGACGAGGTCAAGCGCGGGGTCGAGCGGGCGCCGCACCGTTCGCTGCTGCGCGCGCTGGGCGTGACCGACGCCGAGATGGAGCGTCCGTTCGTCGGCGTCGCCAACGCGTTCAGCGAGGTCGTCCCGGGTCACCTGCACCTCCGCCAGGTCGTCGACGCCGTCAAGGCCGGCGTGCGCATGGCGGGCGGCACGCCCTTCGAGTTCGGCACCATCGGCATCTGCGACGGCATCGCGATGAACCATCAGGGCATGCTCTACTCGCTGCCCAGCCGCGAGCTCGTCGCCGACTCGGTCGAGGCGATGGCGCTGGGGCACGCCTTCGACGCCCTCGTGCTCGTGCCGTGCTGCGACAAGATCGTCCCCGGCATGCTCATGGCGGCGGCGCGGCTCGACATCCCCACCGTGATGGTCGGCGGCGGCCCCATGCTGGCCGGCCGCCAGGGCGACCGCGCCATCGACCTCAACACGGTCTTCGAGGGCGTCGGCCGCCACATGGCCGGCACGCTCGACGACGAGGGTCTCGAGGCCATCGAGTGCAGCGCCTGCCCCACCTGCGGCTCGTGCTCGGGCATGTTCACCGCCAACTCGATGAACTGCCTCGCCGAGGTGCTCGGCCTGGCGCTGCCGGGCAACGGCACGGTCCCCGCCGTGTACTCGGAGCGCATCCGTCTCGCCAAGCAGGCCGGGATGCGTGTCATGGACGTCTTCGCCCAGGGGCTGACCCCGCGGCAGATCCTGACCGACGCGACCATCGGCAACGCCCTGGCGCTCGACGCCAGCCTCGGCTGCAGCACCAACACGGTGCTGCACCTGGCGGCGATCGCGACCGAGGCGGGTCTCGACTTCCCCCTCGAGCGCATCAACGAGATCGCCGCTCGCGTGCCGCACCTGTGCATGCTGGCCCCGGCGAGCGACGTCCACGTCGAGGACCTGTACCAGGCCGGCGGCATCCAGGCGCTGATGAAGCGCCTCATCGACGCCGGCCTCATGGACGGCTCCGCGAGGACGGTCGCCGCGGCCACGCAGGCCGAGGCGGTCGCGCGCGCGCGCGTCCTCGACGACGAGGTCATACGCCGTCTCGACCGCCCGCACCACGCGACCGGCGGCCTCGCCGTGCTCTTCGGCGACCTCGCCCCCAACGGGGCGGTCGTCAAGGAGGGCGCGGTCGCCGAGGAGATGCTGCGTCATCGCGGCCCCGCCCAGGTCTTCGAGAGCGAGGCCGAGGCGTTCGCGGCGATCACCGCCGACCGCATCCGCAAGGGCAGCGTCGTCGTGATCCGCAACTGCGGTCCCAAGGGCGCGCCGGGCATGCCCGAGATGCTGAGCCCGACCTCGGCGCTCGCCGGCCGCGGCCTCGACACGGACGTGGCGCTCATCACCGACGGCCGCTTCAGCGGCGCGACGCGCGGGGCCGCGATCGGCCATGTCGCGCCCGAGGCCCAGGCCGGCGGGCCCATCGGCCTCGTGCAGGAGGGCGACACGATCGCCATCGACATCCCCGCACGCACCCTCAGCCTCGAAGTGCCCGAGGAGGAGATGGCGCGGCGCCGGGCGGCGCAGCCGCCCCTCACGCCGCGCCCCGGCGTAACCGGCTACCTCGCCCGCTACGTCAAACTCGTCTCCGGTGCGGAGAAGGGAGCTGTCCTGCAATGAGCGCCGACAAGAAGCTGAAGGGGTCTCAGGCCCTTGTGGCCGCCCTCGAGCACGAGGGCTGCGAGGTCATGTTCGGGTTCCCCGGCGGTGTCGCCATCCCGTTCTACGACGCCCTCTACGACTCGAAGACGCTGCGCCACGTCCTCGTGCGTCACGAGCAGGGCGCCGCGCATGCCGCCGACGGGTACGCGCGCGCCACCGGCAAGGTGGGTGTGTGCGTGTCGACGAGCGGTCCCGGGGCCACCAACCTGGTCACCGGCATCGCCACGGCCTACCTCGATTCGTCGCCGCTGGTCGCCATCACCTGGCAGGTGCGCAGCGACCTGATCGGCACCGACGCCTTCCAGGAGGCCGACATCACCGGCATCACCCTGCCGATCGTCAAGCATTCGTACCTGGTGAAGAAGACGGCCGAGTTGCCGCAGGTCGTGCACGAGGCCTTTCACATCGCCGCCACCGGTCGCCCCGGCCCGGTGGTGATCGACATCCCGGTCGACGTGGCCCTCGGCGAGCTCGCCTACCACGACGCCGACACCCTCGAGCTGCCCGGCTACAAGCCCACGGTCAGGGGCCACATCAAGCAGATACGCGCGGCGGCCAAAGCCATCAACGAGGCCCAGCGGCCGGTGCTGTACCTGGGCGGCGGCGTCATCAGCTCGGGCGCGGCCGCCGAGGTCCTGCGGCTCGCCGAGCTGCGCCGCCTGCCGGTCGCGACGACGCTCATGGGGATCGGCGGCTTCCCCGAGACGCACGAGCTGTCGATGGGAATGCTCGGCATGCACGGCACGGTCACGGCCAACTACGCCGTCCACGAGTGCGACCTGCTCATCAACCTGGGCGCGCGCTTCGACGACCGCGTGACCGGCAAGCTCAAGGCCTTCGCGCCCCACGCCAAGGTGATCCACGCCGACGTCGACCCGGCCGAGATCGGCAAGAACGTGCCGCCGCTGATCCCCATCGTGGGCGACGTCAAGCACGTCGCCTCGGAGCTCGTCAGGGAGCTCGAGGCCATGGAGTGGACCGCCGAGCGTACGGCGGAGTGGCTGGCCCGCATCGCCGCGCGTAAGGAGGAGTACCCGCTCCACTACGAGGAACCCAAGGACGGCAAGCTCGCGCCTCAGCTGGTCATCGAGGAGATCGACAGGGTCACCGGCCACGACGCGGTGGTCTGCACCGACGTCGGCCAGCACCAGATGTGGGCGACCCAGTACTACACGTACACCTTCCCGCGGCAGTTCATCAGCTCGGGCGGGCTGGGGACGATGGGGTTCGGCCTGCCGGCGAGCATCGGCGCCCAGGTCGGACGCCCGGACAAGACCGTGGTCGACATCAGCGGCGACGGCGGCTTCCAGATGACCGTGCAGGAGCTCGCCACGGCGATGAGCTGCAGCCTGCCGATCGTCGTCTGCATCCTGAACAACGGGTATCTGGGCATGGTCCGCCAGTGGCAGGACCTCTTCTGGAACAAGCGCTACTCCTGCACGTGTATCGAGGCGCAGCCCGACTTCAAGCGCCTCGCGGAGTCGTACGGAGCCCTCGGCCTCACGGTCACCGAGAAGGACGAGATCGAGCCGGCTCTGCGCGAGGCCCTCGCCTGCGAGCGGCCGGCCGTGATCGACTTCAGGACGTCCGCCGAGGAGAACGTCTTCCCGATGGTGCCGGCCGGTCAGGAGATCACCGAGATGATCGGCGGACAGGCGAAGGGCAGGAGGAGGACGCCATGAAGCACACCCTGAGCGTGCTCGTCGAGAACAAGCCCGGCGTGCTGACGCGCATCGCCGGCCTCTTCGCCCGCCGCGGCTTCAACATCGACAGCCTCGCGGTCGGCGAGAGCGAAGACCCGGGCCTGTCGCGGATGACGATCACCATCGACGGCGCCGCGCAGCCGATCGACCAGGTCACGAAGCAGCTCCACAAGCTCATCAACGTGGTGAAGATCCGCGACCTCGAGCCCAGGGGGATGGTCGCCGCCGAGCTGCTCTTCGTGAAGGTCAGCGCCGAGGGCGAGAAGCGCACCGAGGTGCTGCAGATCGCCGAGATCTTCCGCGCCAAGATCGTCGACGTCGACCGCCGCGTGCTGACGCTGCGCGTCGTCGGAACGAGCGACAAGCTCGAGGCGCTCCTCGAGCTGCTCAAGCCGTTCGGCCTGCTCGAAGTGGTGCGCACCGGGACGATCGCCATCGGACGCGGCAAGGGCGGCTGAGCCGCCCTTGCCGCGTCCGTCCCCGCCGGCGTGATGACGTTCCCGCCGCTCCGTCAGGGGTGAGGTGACGGTGCCCGCCAGCCTCCTGGCTCTGACGGCGAGCCTCTGCTGGGGCACCTCCGACTTCCTCGCGGGCTTCGAGTCGCGGCGCTCGTCGGTCTGGGCCGTCGCGCTCGTCGGACAGGTCGTGGCGGCGGTCGGCTCGCTCGTGCTGGCCGCGACCGTGGCGCCCGAGGCGCCCGGGGCCGGCACGCTCGCCGTGCTGGTCGCGGGCGGTCTCAGCAGCGCGGTCGGGGTGATCGCCGGGTACCGGGCCATGGTGCTGACCAAGATGAGCGTGGCGGCGCCCATCTTCGCCGGCGCCGCCGTCGTGCCCGTCCTCTGGGGTGTGGCCGGCGGCGACCGGCCGGGGCCCGTGCAGTGGGCCGGCGTCGTCGCGGCCCTCGCCGGCATCGCCTGGATCTCTCGCGGGTCTTCGGGGACCGCCGGCGGTCCTCAGCTCGTCAGCCGCAGCGGCGTGGCCCTCGCCGTCCTCGCCGCCCTCGGCATCGGCGGGATGCTCGTGGCCCTGGACGGCGGCGCCACGGGCGATCCGTACTGGCCGGTGACGGTCGTGCGCTGCTCGGCCACGCTCGCGATCGTCGCCTTCGTGCTTCTCGCCCGGCCCCGGGTGCGCCTGCGACGCGCCGCCGGCCCGGTGCTCCTGCTCGTGGGCCTCCTGATCCTCGTGGCCAACGCCGCCTTCGCGGCCGCGAGCAGCATGGCCGACCTGAGCGTCGTCGCCGTGCTCGGGTGGCTCGGTCCCGCCGTGATCGTCTTCTGGGCGCGCGTGGCGCTGCACGAACACCTGCGGCCCGCGCAGTGGGCGGCGGCCGGCCTCGTCCTCGCCGGCGTCGTGTGCCTCGCCGGCTTCTGAGGCCGCGGCGGCGGCCGGCGGGCCGCGACCGTGCGGCGTGAACGACGCGGTAGACTGCCGGCGGAGAGGTCGGCCGCACCGGAGGCAGAGCCGTGATCGAGAAGCTGATCGAGAGCGAGGGCCGGATCGTCGGGTTCCGTGCCGTGGGGAAGATCACGAAGGAGGACTACCGGAGGCTGTCCGAGGAGGTCGCGGCGGTGGTCGACCGCGAGGGGGCGCTCGGGTTGCTCATCGATCTCGAGCGGTTCGAGGGGGAGAGCCCCCGCGCGTGGGCCGCGGACCTGAAGTTCGGGAAGGACTTCCACCGCGAGATCGCCCGGATGGCCATCGTCGGCGACAGGAGCTGGGAGCGTCTCCTCGCCGCCGCCGCCGATCCCTTCTACGCCCGCGAGAGCCGCTACTTCCACACCGCGGACCGGGAGGCGGCGTGGGCGTGGCTCCGCGAGGGGGTCGGGGCGGAGCAGCGCTGACCCCTCGGCTGGGGCTCGACCGCGCAGGAGGCCGTCGAGTGGGTGCGTCGCAGGTCTGGATCCTGGTCGCGGTCGCCGTGCTCGCCGCCGTCTCCGTCCTCATGTTCGCCGTCTGGGGCGGCGAGCGGCGGAAGAGGCCGACGCGGCTCGTCGGTCTCGCCTGGGGCTGCGTGGTCGCCGGGATCGTCTTCAGCGACGAGGGTCCCTTCGCCTACGCGCTCATCGGTGCGGGCATCGCCCTGGCCGCGCTGGATGCGGCGCTCAGGTGGCGGACCTGACCCGTGCAGGAGGCGGCGGGTCGTCGCAGAACCAGCAGACGTGTCGCTCAGCCGGCGGCTGGGGCGGACGGCGTCGACCGAACGGAGATCTGATGAGCTGGTATCTCGAAGCGCTGAGGAAGTATGCCGTGTTCAGCGGCCGGGCCCGACGCAGGGAGTACTGGTTCTTCCTGCTGTTCAACGTGCTGATCGGCATCGCGCTGGTGACGATCGACGTGGTGCTCGGGACCTACGACGAGGCCAACGGCTTCGGAGTGCTCAGCGGCGTGTACTACCTGGGCGTCCTCGTCCCGAGCATCGCGGTCACGATACGTCGCCTGCACGACACGGGACGCAGCGGCTGGTGGTTCCTCCTCTCGTTCGTGCCGCTCGGCGGTCTGGTGGTCCTGGTCTTCACGCTGCTCGACGGCGAGCCAGGCCCGAACGCGTACGGCGACGACCCGAAGGGCAGGCTCGCGCCGTACGCCGCGATGGCCGGAGGCAGCGGGCCGATGTCCGTCTCGGGCCCGTCGCTGGCGCCGCCGCCGCCCCCTCCGGCCGGGCCGCCGGCCGGCTCGGCCTCCTGGACGGCCTCGCCGCCGGCGCCGCAGACGGCGAGCGTGGCGCCGGCGGAAGCGACCCCGGCCCCGGAGCCGGACGACGCCGCGACCCCGGGCGTGACCTCTCCGCCGCCGCCGGCGCCCCCGATGCCGCCGTCGCTCATGTAGCGATCGACGCGTGCCGAGGGCGAGCGACCGGGGCGGACAGGGCGGTCGCCCGGTGAGGGCGAACGTCGCGCAGGAGGCGGGTGAGACGACGATGCGACGGGGCGAAGGCCGCTTCTGCGGGGCGGGCGGCCTCGAGCTGTACTACCAGGTGTGGCGGCCCGAGGGCGAGCCGTGGGCCGCGGTCGCCCTCGTGCACGGCGTCGGCGAGCACAGCGGCCGTTACGGGAACCTCGTCGGCCCGCTCGTCGATGCCGGGTCCGCCGTGTACGGCTACGATCAGCGGGGCCACGGCCGCTCGCCGGGTCCTCGCGTGCACATCGACCGCTGGGACGAGTACCGCGACGACCTCGGCGCCTTCCTCCGTCTCGTCGCCGCCGAGGTCCCCGGGCGCCCGCTCGTCGTCTACGGCCACAGCATGGGGTCGCTCGTCGTGCTCGACTACCTGCTGCAGGGCTCCGACGGCGTGGCGGGGGCGATCGTCAGCGGTGTGGCTCTCGAGCCCGCCGGCGTCGGGAGTCCGCTGCTCGTCGTGATCGCCCGCCTGCTCTCGGGCCTGCGCCCGCGGCACTCGCTGCGCCTGGGCATCGACGCCACCGCCCTTTCGCGGGACCCCGCCGTGGTCGAGGCCTACCGGGCCGACCCGCTCGTCACCTCGCGGGCGACCGCACGCTGGGGCGCGGAGAGCCTCGCCGCGGTGCGCCGCGTCAAGGAGGGTATGGCACGCCTCGACGTCCCGCTGTTGATCCTGCACGGCGAGGCTGATCCGCTGAACATGGTCTCGGGCGCGAAGGCCTTGCGCGAGGCCGTGCCGCGCCAGGACGTGACGCTGCGCGTCTACGCCGGCGTCCGTCACGAGCCGCACAACGACGCCGGGCACGAGCAGGTCGCCGCCGACGTCGTGGCCTGGCTCGCGCGACTCGCGGTCTCGCCGGCCGCAGGCGGACCGCGCGAGGCGCCCGCCAGGTGACGCGCCGCCGTCGCTCAGCCGTCGCCCCAGAGCCCCCACGTCTCGTGGTCGTCGCGCCCGTCACGCCAGGCGAAGCGCGCGACCACGGGCGCGTCGGCGAGCTCGGGGTGCGCGGCGGAGAAGGCCCTGTCGCCGTAGCGCAGCGAGGCGAGGACCAACGGGCGCACGTGGACGAAGATCCGGCGGCGCAGGGCTCCGGTGCCGAACACCGGGAGCCCGCCCTGCGCCGCCATCCGCAACTCGAGCCTCGTCCCGTCGCCGTCCACGAACCACTCGCCGAGCACCTCGTCGCGCTCCAGACGCACCTGCAGCGCCCGGAGCACCGTGCGGTCGTACTCCGTGCCGATGGTGAGGAAGAGGTGCCCCGTGATGTCCGAGTGCGTGTACGTGTAGCGACGCGGCGCGACGGGGCCCGACGGCAGCGTCCCTTCCTGGACCTTCACGTGCAGCCGGACCGGGTCGAGATCCACGAGCCTCCACTGGAGACGGACGGCGTGTTGTGGGGAAGATACCCACGGGCATCGGCATGCAGGCCTGTGCCGACGCGCGACGACGACGAGAGCGGGTGGCGATGGCCTCGAGACCGAAGTACGACGCGCGACACAAGGAGGTCCTCGACGACCTGCTGCTCGACGACGTCCGTGTACGGCCGGGGAAGATGTTCGGCTACCCCGCGTACTACGCCGGCCGCAAGCTGGCCATCTGCCTGTACGAGCAGGGCGTCGGGGTCAAGCTGCCCGAGGGGACCGCGGCGAGGTTGCTCGAGTCGGACGCGAACGTGACCCCGTTCCAGCCGATGGGCCGGCGACCGATGAGGGAGTGGGTCCAGATAGATCTGACCCGCTCTGAGGACTACCGGGAGTACGCGCCGGTGTTCGGCGAATCGATAGGGCACGTGCTGGCGCAGCAGGAGGACTGAACCCTCTGGCGCGGCAGGCGGAACGAGACCGCCGGCGTGGCAGGCGGACTGAGGCCGAGCCGGACGCACGCGTGTGCGCGGCGTACCGCTCGGCCGGGACGCGAGCGGCTCGCGCCGGGCGAGAGGAGGTTCGAGAGCGTGCCGAGCGCGAGCGACGGTGACGTGCGGGTCGCCACGCAAGCCTTCCTTGTCGACCCCGACACGATGACGGTCGGATGGATGAACGAGGCGGCCGCGGCCGCCGTCGAGGATCGCGGCGCGGCGGCGCGGGGGAGCTCCGTCGGGACGGTGCTGCCGCTGGCGGCGGCGCTCGGGCTGCCGGAGGCGCTGCGCGAGGTGGCGGCGTCGGGCGTCACGCGTCATCTGCGGACCGACGTGATCGGCATGACCCGCCGTAGCCTCGCGCTCGTGGTCGCGATCCATCGTCTGCCGGACGGGGAGCTCCTGGTGCTGGCCGAGCACACCCCGGGCGCGGGGCGCGGGCGGCCGGACCGCCGCCCGCCCGGGCGGCGCGGCGGCGGGTCGCGCTAGGCGGCGACACGACGGACTGCCCGGCGGGGCGCCCGCCGTCTCAGCGTCCGCCGTCTCGGCGCCCCCGCGCGATTCACGCTCCGCGCCCGCGGACACGGCGCCAGGCGCCGGCGGCCGGGTTCCAGCCGGGCACGCGTCGCATGTAGTCACGGTAGGCGTCGCCGAACTTCTCGATGCCGTCGGCGTCGGCGTCGCGGAAGTCCCAGAGGACCAGGGCCATCGCCACGAGGCCGAGGGCGACGACCGTCCAGCGCTGCACCATCAGCATGAGCGCGACGCTGAACACGGGCCACGAGAGGAACTGCGGGTGCCGCACGACGGCGTAGATGCCCGTGTCGACGAGCACGGTCGTGTGCACGTACTGCGCCCCCCGCGCGACGCCGCCGCGGCGCTTGAGCTGGATGACGGGGACCCAAGCGAAGACGACGCCGATCCACCACAGGGCCAGCCCGGCGTACGCGAGCCACGCGATGTCGCCGAACCCCCAGACGATCCACAGGAGGACCTGGGCGGCGGTCAGCACGCTGCCCAGGGTGGACGCCCAGTACTTCCTCCAGCCGTGGCTGCGCCTCACGCCGCCCTCCGCGTGGTCGCCGGGCGAAGCTCCACGAGAGACATGCCCGGCCGGTAGCCGTCTCTCACGAAACGAGCGTCGGCGGGCCCGCTGCCGTAGACTCGCACGGGCACGGCCGGAGCGGCGAAGGGCCTCGTCGCCGGCGAGGCACCGCTCGTGCGCACGACGGACGGTCGAGGAGAGCGATGGTGAGTCATGCGGAGGGCTGACGATCCCGGCGGCGTGCGGCCGAGCAACCGCGCGCGGCCGGCGTCGCCGCCCGGCGCCGCCGGCCTCACCATCGTCGCGCTGGGCGACTCGACGACGGCGGTCGACGACTGGAGCGGCCTCGGTATCGAGGTGTATCCAGACCTGCTGCCCGGCGCCCTGGTCGCCTACGGCATCGCGGCGCGCGTCGTCAACGCGGGCATCTGCGACACGACGACGCGCGAGGCGCGCGAGCGCCTCGACCGCGACGTGCGCGCCCACGCGCCGGACCTCGTCGTCGTCCAGTTCGGCATCAACGACTCCTGGATCGACGCCGGCGAGGGCCGGCGCGAGCCGCGCCTGAGCCGCCAGGAGTACCGCGACAACCTGCGGCACATCGTGCGCGTGCTGCGCGGGGACGGCGCCCGGGTGGTGCTCATGACGCCCAACCCGATGCGCTGGGTCGAGGGAGGGTACGTGGAGGTCTTCCGCGCGTATCCCGGCGTTCTCGACACCGCCGCCGAGAGAGGCCTCGACGAGGTGCTCGACGTGTACGCCCGGGAGGTGCGGAGCGTCGCCGGCGAGGAGGCCGTGCTCCTGGTCGACGTGCACGCCGCGTTCGAGGAGTACGGCAGCGAGCCGGGGCGGTCGGTCCTGCACCTCCTGATGGAGGACGACGGCATCCACCCCAACGCGGCCGGGCAGCGGCTCGTCTGTCAGGTGCTGGCGCCGGCGATCGCGCGGCTGCTGCGCTGAGCGGCGCGGCGGCGGGTGCGGGGGATGAGCACGAACGGAGGGGCGATCCTCCGGGCCGCGCGCGCCCTGCTCGCCCTGAGCGCCGCGCTCTGGGCGGCCGTCGGCCTCCTCATGCTGAGCGGTGCGTTCTCCGCCGGTCTCGGCGACAGGGGCACCGCCCGCGTCATGGGCGTGCTCCTGCTCGCCGTCGCTGCCCTCGTCGGCGTGCTGGCCGCCCGCGTCCTGCGCGGCCACCGGCTGACGGACCTGGCTGCCGTGGCGGTGCTGGTCGGCAGCCTCGTGGTCTCCGTCCTCGACGAGCCGGGCGCCTACGACCTGGCGTTCATCGCGCTGACACTGGTCGCCCTCGCGGTCCTCGTGGCCGCGCTGTCCCGCGGGCGGCGCGGCCGGGACAGGACGTGACGCGGGGCGTCCGGCGCAGAGGGCACCGTCGGCGTCACACGGCCCCCGCCCGCGCGCCGGGGGCGCGGCGCCTGCATCCTGTGCGAGACTTGACGTCATGGAACTCATCATTCGGCCATGTCAGCCTGACGACTGGCCACGGCTCTGCGCGGTCCACGACGCGGCACGCGTCGACGAGCTGGCCGCGGCCGGGCTGAGCGATGCGTTCCTGACATTCGCGCAGACGTACGAGAACGAGGCGCTCTTCGCCGGCGAGGTCGCCGTGGCCGAGTCGGGCGGGGGGGTCGTGGGATCCGTCGCCTGGACGGCCGACGAGCTCACGTGGCTCTACGTGGATTCGCGGCGCTACCGGCAGGGCATCGGCAGGGCACTCCTGCGTCACGCACTCGCGGCGGCGCGGGGCCGCGTGACCGCCGAGGCCCTGACCGGCGATGCGGCTGCGCTCACGCTGTATCTCTCGGAGGGCTTCAGGATCCTCGAGAAGGCCGACGGCAGGCTGGTGGGCAACGAGGCGTTCGCCGCCTCGGGCTTCGTGCTCGAGCACGACGGAGGGGCGGCGTGAGCACCGCCGGGCCGCGCGACGCCGGCGCGGAGGTCGCCCTCAGGCCGGCGACGCCGGAGGACTTCG
>Ga0209164_1002526_pt1 | contig 19317 bp, 14 predicted proteins | sample MTBNYHSulfiMetaG_FD_187458 | JGI IMG/M metagenome (GOLD analysis project Ga0209164, IMG submission 187458) | Enrichment culture microbial communities from rom New York Harbor, USA that are MTBE-degrading - MTBE-NYH (New York Harbor Sulfidogenic)... | ecosystem: Environmental > Aquatic > Marine >...
ACTCGTTGCCCTGGATGTCCCAGACGACGGCGCCCTCGCCGCGCTCGATGACGATGGGCGTGACGCCCTGCATCTGGGTGAACGGCGGCCAGAGATGGTCGCGCATCTGCTGCTCGAGCAGCTCGGCGTCCTGGGCGGACGTCGCGTCCGGCATGGCTCCTCCTCTCGATCGGCGAGGGTGTGCCGACGACGGCCCCTCGCCTCCTCCCCACGGGGGTCGATCATGCGACCCCGGCTGATATCCACCTGGGTGGATTTTAGCATCCTCCCCCGCGGTGTCGAGGGCCGTCAGACTACCACGGAGGGCCGGTACTTGTCCGTATCGCAGTCCATCCGGTCCGCGATGCGGACCAGTCGGCCGGTCGGGGCGGGCCCACCGGCCGACTCGGCCGATTCGGGACGATCACCCCAGGCCGCACACCTCCCTGACCGCCGCCGCCGTCTCGGCGTCGTAGGGTCGTTCGGTGGTCTCGTGCCGCGCCAGCAGCTCCTCGACGCGCGCCCTGGCCGCGTCGATCTCCGTACGGCCGTCCTGCTCCCATGCCTGGTACGACAGCCGCGTCGCGACCGAGGGGATCAGGTACTCCCCCGACCGGTAGCGGCGACGCGTCTCCTTCTCGCCCAGGAAGCTGCCGCCGATGCCGACCCGCGCGATCGCCTCGCTCTGCGTCGTCTCGGGCGAGATCTCGACGTCGCGCAGCAGCCGCTTGACCATCGCCACGATCTCGGCGTCGATGACCGCCTGCGGCAGGCAGAGCAGATTGGCGGTGTCGAGCTGTCCTATCCCGCCGCTCTGGAAGTCGGCGCCCGCCGCCGTGACGGTCAGCGACTTCAGCGCCTTCTCGAAGCAGGCCTGCGGCCCCGGGTACTTCGCCTCGGTCGCCACGCCCGGAGCGCTGACCGGGATGCCCAGCTCGTGCGCCACCTCGACACAGGCGACCGCCATGAGTCCCGTCTCGCAGGCGCCGTAGCTGATGGTGCCCGTGCGCATGTCGAGGAGCGTCGGCGACGCGCCCATCACGAGGCGGGCGCCGGGCGCCAGGGCCTGCAGGGCGCAGGCCGCCGCCAGGAACTCGGCGAGCGTGGCGACCATGGTGCCGGCCGGGGTGATCGGCGACGTGCCGCCGGCCATCGGCACCGTGTAGACGAAGACCGGCGCCCCGAGGGCGGCGCTGGCCGCGTGCACGTCCAGAAGCCGGCCGTCGATCTGCAGGGGCGACGCGACGGTCAGCAGCGTGCTGAAGCGCGGCCGTCGCGCGAACTGCTCCAGATCGCCGGCGAGCGCGCCGGCCAGCTCGCGCAGGGGTCCGGGGTCGTTCGGCGACTCGACGAAGACGACGTGCTTGGCCGTCTCGAGCAGTACCGTGCCGTACTCGACGAGCTCACGGTGCTCTGAGACGACGTCGTTGGCGGCGACCGTCGTCCAGATCGCGTCGATCTGCGGCAACTCGTCGAACAGCGCCGTGGCCTGCCGCAGGTCCTCGAGGGTCGAGGGACGACGCTCGCCGGTGTCCATGTCGAGGGTGAACGCCGCGCACCCCGACGGGCAGAACCGCGGCGGGCCGCCGTCCTCGACGAGCAGATCGTCGTCGGGGGTCGCGCCGGCGGCCACGAACGTGCGCGGACACGCCTCCGCGGCGGCGCGCACCTGCGCCTCGGGGAATCTCACGACACCCGAGACAGCGTCGATCTCGGCGCCGGCCTCGCGCAGCTCCTCCAGTCGTGCCGACCCCTCGATGCGGACGCCCACGTCGCGCAGCACGGCGATGGCTTCATCGACGAGCAGCCGGCGCTCGTCCGCGGTGGTCCAGATCGTCTGCTGCTTCATGCTCCACTCCTCCTGAACGACGCACTTGCCCCGCGAGGCCCGTTCAAACCGCCGTGCCGGCGGAGTCCCGGATCACCGGCAGCACGAGATGGGACGCGCGGCCGGCATCGTGCCAGATGGTCGTCGTCGTGGTCACGGGGACCTGGTCGGTGCCGAGCGGCAAGCCGGTATTGAGATTCCTGTCCCAGCGGCCGAAGCTGCTGCCCGACACCTCGACGCGAAGGCGATGGCCTTTCGAGAATCGGTACGATGTCGCCACCAGATCGACGTCGATGGGCTCCACCTCACCGACCGGCAGCGGTCGCTCCTCCCGGTCGGACTCGCGGAAGCGAGCCCGGCACACACCTTCCTGAACGAGTTGCGCCCAGCCGTCCGGGAAGACATCCACAAGCGCCACCACGACGTCGGTATCAGAGGTCGCAGAGGAGACGTGGAGGCGGGCGCGCAGCGGACCGATGACGGTGAGATCCTCCGGCAGCGGCTCCGTCGAGTAGACCGCCACATCGGCTCGCTCCTCGAGCCCGCGCCTGTCGTCCAGCTCCATCGCCGACTGCCACAGATCGCGCCCCAGCCACCACGTCACCGGGTCACTCGGGTCGTAGCGGAAGCTGTCCGGCCGCTCCTCGACCGGCTTCTCGGGCGAGAGACGGCCGTCGTCGGGCGACGATGACGCTCTGCCGCGGCTGTGCAGGAAGAGTATGGTCTCTTCCAGCGTCGGCGGCGGCCACTCGTCGGCGGCGTGCCAGCGATCGCCTCCCATGACGTATGTCTGCACTCGTGGGTCCCGCTCCTGTCCGTTCGGTTCGTCGCGCACCCAGCGGTCCATGAATCGCTGCACACGGTCGAACGACCAGACGTCCGCTCCCACGTGATGTCGTCCCGCCCGTCCGGTCATCGTGGGGGTGAGAGCGTGATCGGTGCCCGCGATGGCCAGCCACTGCCGGTCGCGAGCACGCGCCTCCCGACACCCGCGCCGCATGGCGCCCCAAGCGCCGAGCGTCCCCTCGAGCAGGACGTCATAGCAGCCTCCCCAGTGGAACACCGGGATGCTCGAGTCCGCCAACGCGGCTTCGGCGCGCAAGTCGTCCCAGTAGGCGTCGCGCGCCCAGTGGCGCACGTAGTCCTTGTACAGGGTGCTCGGCACCCCCGCTGCCTCGTCGGCGTCTACCAGGGGAAGATGCCAGGGGTCGAAGAGGCAGGGATCCAGGTTGTGGCGTCCGTGCATCTCCCACGCCCAGAGGCCGGCGGTCGTCTGTGCGAAGGCGCCGCCCGGATGCACGAACCGGTAGATGTCGGCGGAGCTGTTCCCCGGCGCGATGCAGCGCAGGTTCGGGTGACCCAGCGGCGCGACCGCGAACTGGGTCATGCCGTAGTAGGACTCGCCGACCATGCCGATGCGACCGTCGCACCACGGTAGGCCGGCTAGCCAGTCGAGTGTGTCGCAGCCGTCCGCCGCCTCGTGGACGAGCGGCTCCCACCGGCCTCCCGAGGCCCACCGCCCGCGGACGTCCTGGATCACGCACGCGTACCCCTTGCGCGCCCAGTAGGAGCCACGGGCCGCCATGAACGGGTGGGCGCCTTTCCCGTACGGAAGCCGGATGAGCACCGTCGGCCACGGTGCCGGCAGGCTCGGTTCGTAGAGGTCGGCACACAAGCGGACGCCGTCGCGAGTGGACATCGCAAGGCTACGACGGACACGGACACGGGCGCAGCGGTCCGGCGTCGAGGTCGGCGTCTCTGTCCGTGGGTAGGTGAGACGGCGCCGGTACGCCTCGACCGCTGCCTCGAGCCTCCAGCGCAGGCCGGCGGCGAGGCGCCCCCGTGCACCGCTCCCACGGCGCACGGGGGCCCCGCTCAGTCCGGGGTCACCGAGCCTCGGCATGGCGCTCCCCGACCACGCGCCGACCTCACACGGTCGGCGTGTCGGAGAGCAGCTTCTTCGTGTAGTCGGCCTGCGGGTCCTCGAGCACCGCGTCGACCTCGCCGTACTCGACGATCTTCCCTTCGCACATCACCGCCACCTCCTGGCTGATGCTGCGCACCAGGGCCAGGTTGTGGGTCACGAAGAGCATCGAGAGGCCCATCTCGCGCTGCAGGCTGGCCAGCAGGTCGATGATCGCCGCCTGCACCGAGACGTCCAGCCACGAGGTCACCTCGTCGCAGATCAGGACGCTCGGCTTGGCGGCCAGGCCCCTGGCGATCGCCACCCGCTGACGCTCCCCGCCGGAGAGCTGGTCCGGGTAGCGGTTCAGGAGGCTCGCATCGAGGGCCACCTGCTCGAGCGCCTCGATCATGGCCTGCTCCTGCTCCTCCTTTGAGAGGTCGAAGAAGACCTGCAGGGGCTGACGGATGATCTGGCGGATCGTCTTGCGTGGGTTCAGCGAGGAGTACGGGCTCTGGAAGATGTACTGGATCGCCTGGCGGGTCGCCTTGGGCCGCGAGCGTGAGTCGCGCGGCAAGGGCTTTCCCTGGAACTCGATATCGCCCTTGATCTTGTGCGGATGCAGCCCGGCGATGCAGCGTGCCAGGGTCGTCTTGCCCGACCCCGATTCACCGACCAGGGAGAGACAGCGGTGCTCGTGGAGGGTGACGTCGATGTCGTGCAGGACCTCCTTGTGCTGGTAGAAGACGTCGAGGTCACGGACGTCGACCATCACCGGCAGTGTCTCGGCGGCGACCGCGGCGCCCTTGTCGCGCAGCTTGACCTCCTCGGCCGTCTTGTGGGCGCCGACCTCCTTCCAGCGCCAGCAGCGGGCGGTGTGCTCCTCGGACGGCCCCTCGACCGGCGGGTAGGCCTCCGAGCACTTGTCGATCGCCCACGTACAGCGCGGCGTGAAGGCACAGCCTGGCGGCCGCTGGCCCGGACGCGGCGCCCAGCCGGGGATGCCGGTCAGGGCCCGCTCGCCCGAGATGTCGGGGATGGAGGCGAGCAGCTTGCGGGTGTAGGGGTGCACGGCGCGCTCGAAGAGCTCCTCCTTGGTCCCCTGCTCGACGATCCGCCCGGCGTACATCACGGCGATGCGGTCGGCCAGGTTGGCGACCACCGCCAGGTCGTGGGTCACATAGAGAGCGGCCACCCCGTAGGCGCCGGTCAGCTCACGGATGGTGTCGAGCACGTGGGCCTGGGTGGTGACGTCGAGGGCGGTGGTCGGCTCGTCGAGGACGATCACCTTGGGCCGGTTGGCGAACGCCATGGCGATCGCCACCCGCTGCTGCTGGCCGCCGGAGAGCTGGTGCGGGTAGCGCTTCAGGAACGCCTTGTCGGAGGGCAGCAGCACCTCCTCCATCATCTGTACCAGGCGCGCTTTGCGCTCCTCGTCGGAGCCGAAGGCGTGGGCCTCGAGGATCTCCATCAGCTGCGTGCTGATCCGCAGGGCAGGGTTCAAGGAGGCCGAGGAGTCCTGGGGGACGTAGCTGATCGTCCCGCCGCGGATGCGGCGCAGCTCCGCAGGGCTCATCGCCAGGACGTCCTTGCCGTCGATCTCGATCTGTCCGCCCTCGATGCGGGCCCCCCGCCGCTGGTAGTCGAGCAGCGAGGTGGCGGCGGTCGTCTTGCCGGAGGCCGACTCGCCGACCAGGCCGAGCACCTCGCCGGCGCGGATCTTGAGGGTGACCTCGTCGTCGATGTCGGTGCCGGAAGGGTCGAGCACGATGTGCAGACCCTGCACCGTCAGGGTGACCTCGCCGAGGCCATCGGGCCGCGGCTCGGTCGCCAGGGCACCGGCCGCCTCAGCGGCGGCGGCCGGATCGCGCTGCTCACCGCAGGCGGCCCCGGTCTGCTGTCCGTTCGGCGTCTGTGTCTGTGCGTCGTCCATGCGCCTCACGTCCCCGAGGTATCGCGCTCGATGCCGATCAGAGCCCGGCCCAGACCGTCGGCGATCAGGTTGGTGCCGATCGTCAGGATGCCGATCAGCAGCACCGGCATGAACACCGGCCAGGGCTGGACGGTGATGCCGATGCGGTTCTCGTTGATCATCAGACCCCAGTCGGCGGCCGGCGGCTGGAGGCCGAAGCCGAGGAACGAGAGGGCCGCGATCAGGCCGATCGAGTAGGTGAGCCGCAGGCCGAACTCGACCAGCAGCGGTGAAGTCGTATTGGGCAGGATCTCGTAGAAGAGGATCTTGAGCTTGGAGACCCCGGTCGCCTCGGCGGCCCGCACGAAGTCGCGCTGGGAGACCTCCAGCGTCGCCGCCCGGCTGACGCGGGCGATGCGCGGCGCATGCGAGATGCCGACCATCAGCACGATCAGCCACAGCTTGGGGCCGACGATGGAGACGAACAGCAGCGCCAGGACGATCTGCGGGAAGGCCAGCACGACGTCGAGGATGCGCATGATCGACTCGTCGATCCAGCGCCGGGCATAGCCGGTGATCAGGCCGAGGGTGACCCCCAGGGCCAGCCCGATGACGGTCGCCGCCAGGGCCAGGGTGATGACCGTCCGCCCGCCGTAGAGGACCCGGGTCAGGACGTCGTGACCGAGGTAGTCGGTGCCCAGGTAGGCGGTCGATGACGGCCCGGTGAAGGGCGGGGCGACGAACTCGGTCGGAGTGTAGGGGGCGAACAGCGGCCCGAAGATGGCCAGGCCGACGATGAACGCGAAGATGCCGATGCCGATCTTGGTGCGCCCCATGCGCCAGGCCTCGAGCATCGTCTCGACGAACTCGCTGCGGCGCTTGTCTGCGTGCACGGTCGCCGGCTCGACGAGCTCCGAGTCGGTGACGTGGGCGGGGTTCTTCATCTCGCTCATCGCAACCCCGTCCTCAGTCGGGGGCTGACCAGGATGGTGCCGATGTCGGCCGCCAGGTTGGCGACCACGTAGACGCCGGCGATGATCAGGCAGACCGCCTGGACCATCGGCATGTCACGGTTGGCGACCGCGTCGACCAGCGCCTGGCCGATGCCGGGGAAGCCGAACAGGTACTCGACCACGACCACCCCGCCGGCCAGCCAGGCCAGGTTGAGGGCCGTCACCTGGAGGGCGGGCCCCAGCGAGTTGGGCAGCGCATGGCGCCACAGGACCAGCCGCTCAGGCAGGCCCTTCAAACGGGCCATCATCACATACTCGCTCTCCAGGACCTCGATCATCGAGGCCCGCAGGATGCGGGTGATGTAGGGGGCCACCGCCAGGGTCAGGGTGATCGCCGGCAGCACGAAGAGCTGCAGCTGGTTGATGATCGGGACGTCGGGGTCGATCCTGCTGACGGCCGGTAGCCAGTTGAAGACGGCGGTGGCGAACAGCAGGATGAGGCCGATGCCGGTGACGAACTCCGGCAGGGCCGCTAACGAGAGGGTGCCGATCGAGACCGAGGTGTCGAACTTGGTGTCCCGCTTGAGCGCCGAGAGGCTGCCGAAGAGCAGCGAGAGCGGGATCGAGAGGGCGGCGGCGATGATGACCAGCACCGCCGAGTTGGCGACCCGACGGCCGAGCAGCTCGGTGACCGGCTCGTCCTGGACCAGCGAGTTGCCCAGGTCGCCGGTGGCGACGTTGCCGAGCCAGTCGATGTACTGGCGCGGCACACTCTTGTTGAGGCCCAGCTGCTCACGCAGAGCCTCGTAACGGGCCTTGTTGGCGGCCTCCTTGCCCAGGATCGCCCGGGCGGTGTCGCCCGGAAGCGCCTGGGTGGCGAGGAAGACCACCAGACTGACCAGGAACAGGGTCAGCACGCCGAGGCCGAGGCGGATGAGGATCAGCTTCAGCAGAGGTGGCACGAGCCCCGTTCACCCCCTTTCCATGACGGGTCGGGCGGGCTTCCGCCCGACGGCTCCTGGAGACCGCGCGGCTGACGCGGTCCCTTCGATACGACGGGCGTCGAGACGGCCGTCGAAGAGACCAAAGGTGGCATCGGGCACGCCAACGACTCCAGGTGCCTTGCCGGATGGTGCCGATGGAGGTACAGAGAACGGACACGCATGCCCGCGATGGTGAGTGCGCGGAAGGGAGACGTCGGAAGAGAGGGTCCTGAGTGAGACTGCCCCCTGATCCTGACCATCGATGTACTCCCCCCGGAGCGGTCGACCCGATGCCCACCGTCCCCACCCGCCGTGCGAGACGTACTCGCAAGAAGCGGTATCCACCTAGGTGGTTTCACCGGATGCTCGCATGCTAGTCGCCCCCGGCCCACCTGTCAAGGGTGGACGCGACGGGCGATGTTAACCATATGGTTAACGACCCCACACTACTATCCCTCATCCGGAGCTGTCAACGGTCGCTCGCGGAAGGGACGCAGGTCCCCTTGCCGATCGAAGGCCAGCGGTCCCGGCGGCCCGATGACGTCGAGCAGGTCGTTCGCCTCGACGTCGACAAGAAGCGCCTCAGAGGCGTCCAGCTGGGCGAGTGAGGAGGTGTTCCTGATGCGTACCAGTCGTACGTGTTCCGGAGGCGGCGCACCAACACACTTCACGGCAGCTCCGATGGCTTCACGAGCACTCGGCAGGGTCATGGGGATGCGCGCCATCTCCGGCGTGACCCCGGTCAGCGCGTTCATGTTGAGCGCCTCCAGATCGATCTGCTCGACCAGGCGCCGCGTCACGAAGTCGACGATACCGACACCGACGGCATTGCCGAGGCTCCCCGGCGTGAGCTCACACGCCACGATGCGCTTGACTCTCGGCTCCGGCGGCTCGGGACAAAGGAGCGGCAACCCGATCCTGCCGACGACCTTCGTGTCGAGTCCCGTGCCGCTGATGTCCTTGCCGATCTCGTCGATGACGAGGACATCGATGTCGGTGAACGGCAGGCCCGGAGCGAGACGCCTCGCGACCGACAACAGCTCCGCCTCGACGCGCGGAAGGTCCGCCGGCCGCGCCGCTCGAACGAGCGCCGTCTCCCCCCTTCCATCTTCGACGACTCCGACCGCGAAAAGCACCGGCGCCTTCTCCATCACCACAGACGCGACGGTCGCGATCACACGTGCGTAGCCGAAGCGGAACATGGCGTCGTGGTAGACGGAAGCCCCACGCTGCTTTCCAAGGCCGACCGCGAGCATCTTCTGAAGGCCGCTCTCGAACGGCTGGTTGACGAACTCCGTGTGCTTCTTCACCCGGTTCACGACGACCACGTGGTCGGCACCCATGGCGACTCGATCCACCAGCACCGGGACACCGTCCTCCGTGACGCCGACCTCTACCACGTCCAGCGACGACCGGACCGGAACGCCCAGGGCCCGTTCGGAGATCCCCATGTCCGCGAGGACTCGCGCCTGCCCTTCCGCATCGGCAGCTCCGTGACTCCCCATGGCGGGCACGACGAACGGCTCGAGGCCCAGATCGCGAAGCCGGCGCACGATCGCACCGACGATCACACCGTGGTTGCTGATACCGCGGCTGCTGCACCCCACCGCCACCGACTGGCCGGGACGCACACTGGTTTCGAGATCGAGACCGGCCAGCGCACCTTCGACCGCCGTCGAGACGTCCTCCAGCGGTGCCCTTTCCAGATGCTGCGCCAGGCGCATGACACGCGGCAGTCCGTCCGTGCGCGGCATGTCACCCATACCTTGACGACCCCACGACGACGACGACGAGGTCGTTGACGTTGGTGCCGGTCGGACCCGTGACGATCGCGTCGCCGACCGCACACAGGACGCGTGACACGTCGTGCACGTTCAGGGCCTGCGCCAGGTCCATGCCGGCCTCGCGGGCGCGTGCCGGCGTAGTGCCGTCGGTGAGTGCTCCGGCGATCGATGTAGGACCATCGGTTCCGTCCGTGTCGAGCGCCAGGACGGCCACCGGTGCGTCCTGCGCCAGATCGAGACAGGCGCCGACGGCCAGCTCCTGATTGGCACCACCCTCACCCAGCGGCACACGCCTCAGCCGCACGGCGGTCTCACCTCCGGCGATCAGCGCGCACGGAGGTGGCACGGGGTTCCCGCTGATGATCGCCTCGCGCGCCAGCGAGACGAGCGTCCTTCCGACTTCTCGACTCTCCCCGCTCAGCAGTGTCGTGAGGACCAGCGGCGCGAGTCCCAGGTCGGCGGCTCGTCTCGCGGCGGCCTCGGTCAGAGCGCGCGTGCGGACGATCATGTGCTCGCGTATCTTCTCGCGATCGATGTCGACGGGCCGCTCGTTCGCCACAGCGGCACCTTCCAGAGCCGTCCGGGCAGGGAGCGGCACGCGTTCCCACAGCTCGTAGCGATGCAGGATCGCCACGGCATCGGCCGGTGTGGTGGAGTCCGGGCTCGTCCAGTCCGTGTTCCACTCCATCGAGTCGGTCTTCTCGTCCGAGACGGTGAGCGCGAGCACGGTTGCAGGGTGGAGCCGGGGTGCGAGCCGCCCCCCCTTGATGCGCGAGAGATGGCGGCGCACCGTCATGATCTCCGTGACCTCGGCGCCGCTGGTGACAAGCAGGCGATTGACCGCCGCCTTGTCGTCGACCGACACGCCTTCGACCGGCGCGATCACCTGAGCGGAGACGCCGCCCGACATGAGCAGGATCACAAGGTCGTCCGCGCCTGCCCTGTCCGCCAGGGCGATGACCTCGCGGCCGGCGTCGTAGCTGCTCTGGTCGGGCACCGGATGTCCGGATTCGACGACGCGGATGCGGGAAAGCGGGCCGAGGCGCTCCACGAAAGGCGCGAGCTGTCCCTTCTTGACCGAGATGAACCCGTCGTCGATGCGGTCCCCGAGCAACTCCTCGACCGCCAGGGCCTGAGGATAGGTCGCCTTCCCGGCACCCAGCACGTAGACGTGATCGAAGTCATCGAGCGGGTAGGCTGGCCCCTCCGGCTCGGCGGTGACAAGCAGTCGACCGTCAGCGACGGTCAGCTGCTCGAGGACAGCCCGGCGCGGGTCGACCGCCGCCAGCGCGGCCTCGGCGATGTCGATCGCGAGTCGGCGGCCCTCGACGAACCCGTGCTCCAGCAGAGGAGCGCGGTCGAAGGGCGCTGATGCGGAGTCGTTCGCTGCGACGTCCGCCGGTCCCCCATGGCTCGGCAGCACGCCCACGTCAGTCCAGTCGCGCGTAGTCGCGGCCGGCGTAGCGCGCCACCGGGCCCAGTTCGGCCTCGATCTCCAGGAACCGATTGTAGTTGGCACCCCGGTCGCTACCGTGCAACCCGCCGGTCTTGAAGAGCCCGGCGTTGAGAGCCACGCTCACGTCCGAGAGGATGTCGTCCTCGGTCTCGCCGGAGCGCACCGACATCACCACTGGACAGCCGCGGCGCACCGAGTAGCGGGCCGCGTCCATCGCCTCACTCAGCGTGCCGATCTGATTCACCTTGCAGAGCGCCCCCGTGATCGCCCCGGCGCCGATCGCCAGCCGTAGCCGGCCGATGTTGGTCGCCGTGAGGTCGTCGCCGATGATCATGACGCCGGGCAGCTCCCCCACGACCGTCCGCCAGCCTTCCAGATCGTCCTGCTGGAGAGGATCTTCGATGGAGACGATGGAGGGGAAATCGCGGACGAGCTCGACCTGGGCGGCGATCATCTCCTCGCGGCTGCGACGACGTCCGTCGAAGCGATACGTGCCGTCGGTCTCGTCGTAGAGACCGGTCGCGGCGACGTCGAGGCCGTAGACGACGTCGTCCGCATAGCCGGCGTCTTCCACGGCCCTGCTGAGCAGCTCCATGGCCTCGCGGGAGCTGCGCAGGGGTGGGGCGAAGCCGCCGTCCTCACTGAAGTTCGTGGCCGTGGGGCCATGCTCGCGTCGCAGCAGCGTGCGAAGTACATCGAAGACCTCGGCCAGCAGACGGATCGCCTCGGAGGCGGTCGGGGAACCCACCGGCATCACGCAGAACTCCTGCACATCGACGTCGTTGCCGGCATGCAGGCCGCCGTTGAGCAGGCTCGCCTGCGGCACCGGCAGCACGTGTCCGTCGCTGCTCAGGTGTCGATACAACGGAAGCTCGAGTGCCGCGGCGGCCGCGCGGGCGCACGCCATCGACACAGCGAGGATCGCATTGCCGCCGAGCCTCGACTTGTCCGGCGTGCCGTCCAGGTCGATCATCAGCCGGTCGACGAACCGCTGCGCGGCCGCGTCCGAACCGATGAGCGCCGGGCGCAGCACGTCGTGGATGTTCCCGATCGCCTTCTGCACGCCCCGGCCGCCGTACCGTCCATCACCGTCGCGCAGGTCGAACGCCTCGTAGGACCCCGTGGACGATCCGCACGGGACGTCCGCCCATCCCCGTCGGCCGGACTCGACCTCGACCCACGCCCGGATCGTGGGCCTGCCGCGATCGTCGATGATCTCGAGTGCCCGGATATCGGTGATCGCCGTCGCGCTCATCGTCAGCCCTCTTCCCTCGACCCGTTCACGTATGCGCCTGTCACCCTGTCGCCAGGCCGCACGCGGCCTCATGGTCGTTCAGCAGACCCGCCATCTCCGCACCTGCCCCGCTCGGCAATGGCACGGGGTCCTGTTCTTCGATGATCACCGTCGCGGCCTGTCGGGCGACCACATCCGCAGTCGCGGCACCGTCGGCACGCCACTCGGCCTCGCTTCTGCGATCGAACCATCGCGGTCTGGACTGGGCACGCATGCCGCGAAGGGTGTGGTCGTGCATGAGATACGAGCCGTACGGGCCGGTCTCTGCGATCACGTCGAGGGCGACCTCCTCCGGACCGAGCATCACTCCGTCTCTCACCCGGCGGATACCGGCGATCGCCTCGCAGTCGAGCAGTAGCTTCCCGTAGTCGAAGGTCAGGCCGCTCTCGAGCGCACCCGCCCCATACACGATCGTCGCGCCGCACAGCGCCGGCACCAGCGCGTTGAGTCCATACTCGTAGCCGGCCTGAGCATCGGTCGTCTTCGCATCCGAGATGCCGCCCCCCACCCACGATGGCAGACCTCGATGCCGTGCCATGGCGGCGGCGGCGGCGCTGATCAGCGCCTGCTCCGGCGCGCCCACGGCGGAGGCGGCGGAACGAAGGTCCATGATGGTGCTGACGCAACCGTAGATCACCGGCGTGCCCGGTCGCGTGACCTGCGCCAGGACCAGCGTCGCCAGCACCTCCGCGTCGTGCTGGGCGATCACACCCGCCAGGGTGACCGGTGCCGTCCCGCCCGCCAGGCTCATGGGGATCACCAGGATCCCCAGCCCCGTCTCCGCTGCTCCGCTGGCCACATCACAGCACTCGGCCGCCAGGCCGAGCGGGCTCGTAGGACACACGTTGGCGGTGAAGAGCGGTCGTTCCATGAACCGCTGTCGGCCGCCCGCCGCGGCGTATCCCATCTCCACCATCACCTCGAGGTTCGCGCGGCTGCCGGCACCGAGGAACACATGCTTGCCGGTGTTGCGCAGGGTCACGTCGAGGTTGTGCAGAGGTGCCGTCGCGGGCGGGACGTCGGAGGGCGCCAGAGTGCGTTCCATGACCGGGAGTTCTTCCAGCGCGTCGACCAGCCGAGCGACCCGGGCGCAGTCGGCCCTGGTCGCCTCCCGCCTTCGACCGGTCGTCGTGTCGATGATGTGCAGACACTCGCCGAACGTCGCGAACCCCAGGCGCCCCGGCTCCGCGACGAAGTCAGAGGCCGGGTCGCGGCCGTGGCAGGTGATGGAAGCGGGCGCATCGGCGATGCAACGCTCCACGAGCGCGGCCGGCAGACGGACGCGCCATTCGTCGCCGTCGGTCTCGACCGCCGCTCCGGCACCGGAGAGACGCTCGACGGCCACAGCACTGCCGACCCGCACGCCGGTCTCGGCGAGAAGCGTCAGACTCGCGTCGTGGAGAGTGCTCTCGGCACCAGCCGGCAGCACCTGCAGCCCCGACCGTGTCATGGCAGAACCTCTCCACCAGTAGTCGCATGGACCGCGCCTCCATCTCTGTCGCCCACGCGGGCTTCTGCGACGATGGTGGGGTCGATGGGGTACCGGCCGTAGTCCTGGTTCGCCTCGCACATCGTCAGGATGTTCGCCGGCTCACAGTGGTCGGTCACGCTGTTGGACGTCGCCAGGATGTAGCCGCCACCCGGCGCCAGACGACCGATGCGACGACGGACCGCCGCCCTGACATCGTCTGCCGAGCCCCTGGTCAACGTCGCGTCGATATCGATGTTGCCCCAGAAACAGATCCGGCCCGCGTACCGGTCGTGGTACTCCTCGATGTCCATGGCGCCCGGTTCGAACGGGTTGTAGCCGTCGGACCCCAGTGTGAGAAGGTCATCGAAGACGGGACCCAGATCCCCGTCGCTGTGGAAGACCCAGGGGATGTCGACGACGCCGGCGAACCGCCGCATCCGCGGCAGGAAGAGCTCGCGGAAGATGGACGGGGAGAAGAAGGGGCCCGACCGGTAGGCGATGTCGTCGTAGGTCACCAGGAAATCGAAGCCCAGCCGCTGCAGTATCTGCGCGAGTTCGATGTTCCATTCGATGTAGCCGTCAAGAAGCGCTTCGATGAGGGCCCGCCGGTTCCTCAGCGCCGTGCAGAACGTGATCATCCCCATGGAGAAGATCGTGGCCATCATGCCGGTCCGTAGGCCGCACCAGATGGCAAGCCCCTCGTTCCCGTACCGGTCCAGATAGCGTTCCGCCGGGTCGAAGTAGCCGGGAGCGTGGAGGTCCGGCAGGGCGAAGCGACGCAGATCGTCTTCCGTCTTGATGAGTCCCTCGCCGAGGTGCACCCTGCCGGCCCGATCGACCGTCTTCTCACAGAAGACCGGTGCCATGTACCGATCGTGGGCGAAGCACAGAGCGTCCAGCCCGATCCGCCGGGCGAAGAGCGCGTCGTCCATCTCCGCGTCGCCCAACAGCGCGGCCAGCCTTCGGCGGATGCCCGGATCGATCCAGTCGGCGAACGGGACCCGGTCCGGCTCCTTGCAGGAGAGCGCGGCGAGCATCCGTTCGCGAGAGGTCATGGTCTCCGGAGCCGTCCGCTGCTCGTGTGAAATCATATGGTCATCCTATGTGTGTGGATCGATGCAGTCTGCCTTATGGGATCCGTCGCGCTCGCCGGTCAGTTCCCGGCGGTCGAGCCCGGTCCGCAACACCGGGAGAACAGTGCATCTGTGTCGAACTCGATCCCGAGCTGCTGCTGCGCGGCACGCACCGACTCCCGCAGATGCTCGGTCATCGTGTCGACCGCTCGGCCGGCCTCATGGAGCCGTACCGCCTCAAGGACCTCCGAGTGGCGCCGGAAGTCGAGCTCGACCGCTCCCGGCGTCTCGACACCGGCGCTGAGGAACCGCTCGAGGAGATCGCGGGTGATCTGCAGGAACCGCGCCAGGACCGAGTTCCCGGAAGACTTCGCGAGGGCGACGTGAAAGGCCGCGTCGTGCTTGACAAAAGCAGCTCCGTCGTGTTTCTCGACGGCCGACCGTTGACGCTCTACAGCCTGGGCTGCCTCCGCGAGCGCCGCCGGGTCGCCGTCCTCGGCAGCGAGCCGCACGCTCGCCCGCTCGAGGATGAGCCGGGCCTCGACGAACTCACTCACGGTCACGGGCTCCAGCATCAGGTGTCCCAGAAGAGAGTCGACGTAGCCGCCGGGGCGCCCCTCGTTGACCACCGTCCCGGATCCCTGGCGCACCGTGACGAGCCCGAGAGCCGCAAGCTTGTTCACCGCCTCACGGACGGTGTTCCGGCTGACGCCGAACTCCTCCGCCAACTTGTCCTGCGAGGGAAGCTGGCTGCCCGGGCTGAGTTCGCAACTGGCGATCATGTCCTGCAGGGCTGCGAAGACTGCCTCGACTGCCGTCGTCCGTCGGATCCCAAGGGCCGCCGGTCCTGCCACCTCAGTCCTTTCCGAGTCACTTGAACAGAGTAGTCATTGAGTCATCCTACTTCTGCACGTCTTGCTGTCAAGCAGCCGGGTCCGCGCTCCCGACTGCATGCCACGCCGCCACGTGTCGGCGCGCCGGCGCAGGCCTCGCCGATCCGTCATGCGGCGATCCCGATGCGTGGAAGACGAGGGTGGGTCCCGCCACAGGCCCGGAGCCCACCCTCGTCCGATGCGGGAGCAGCACGGCCCCACCGCGGCGCGGCGCGCCGTCGATGGGACCGCCACCTCCGCCGCTCTCACATGTAGTAGTAGTTCGCGTAGCGATAGCCGCCGATCGGCAGACCGGAGACATCGGGCACGACCCCGCCGATCTTCTGGCTCACCGCGTCCAGCTGGTTGTTGAAGCTCCAGATGATGTAGCCGCCGCGGTCATGTTCGATCCTGGCGGCCTCGCCGACGAGCTCGTTGCGCTTGTCCGCGTCGACGGTGCGGAACGCCTCATCGATGAGCTTCTGCCACTCTTCGTCCTTCCAGTGCGTCTCGTTGTAGGGAGCCGTGGTCGTGGAGCCGGCCGACGCCTGGACCAGGTAGTTGCGCATGAGCCACCAGTCCATCGAGAACGTCCAGCTGAGGTAGTTCTCGCCGTACATGACACCGCCGTCGACCTTGTTGATCCTGACGTCCACGCCGGCGCCCTTGGCCTGTTCGGCGAAGACCTGCGCCGCAGCCACTGCTCCACTGCTGATGGAGTCGGATGTCACGAGCTCGACGCTCAGGTCGCTGTAGCCCGCCTGTTTCAGGAGCGACTTCGCCTGCTCCAGGTCCTGCTCGCGCTGGGGCAGGTCGCTCGGGTAGCCGGGGTCGTACGGCGAGTAGACGTCGTTCGCCACCCAGCCGAGTCCCGCATAGGCCTGCTCCAGCATCTGAGGCCGATCCACCATGAGGCGGAAGGCCTGCCTGACCCTGACATCGTCGAACGGCTTCTGGTCGATCCGCATGCAGAAGGGGATCCAGCCACCCGTCTTGGCCTCCAGAGGCGCAAGCCCATCCGTGTTCTCGATGATCTGCTTCTGGGCCCGCGGAAGCTCGCTCATGATGTCGATAGTGCCGCTGATGAACGCGTTCACGCGAGCGGTGGGATCCGCGTACTCGATGAGCGTGAGCTCATCGACGTACGGACCGTCACCCCAGTACCCATCGAACGGCAGGAACGTGATCTGCTCTCCCGGCTTGAAGCTGTTGAGCTTGAACGGGCCACAGCCGACCGGGTTCTCCGTCGTGAAGCCCTCGGGGACCATCATCGTCGTCCGCAAGGCGATACCGTCGGTGAGCACTGAGTTGGGTGCCGGGAGCTGCAGCTCGACTGTGCGATCGTCCTTCTTGACGACGCCGTCGGGAGTCAGCCCGCCCAGGCTCGACGCGCTCGGAAGCGGGCTGTCCGGGTCGCAGATGCGCTGGAAGGAGAAGACGATATCGTCGGCCGTGACCGGCTTGCCGTCGTGCCATGTGAGATCCGGCTTGAGCCGGACGGTCCACACCGTCGCGTCCGCGTTCGGTGTGACCTCCTCGGCCATGTGGTTCTCGAGCTCGTAGTCGGGAGTCCAGCCCAGGAGCGTGTCGAACAGCGCGAACTGGATGGCAGTGTCGGGCGCGGTCGTCGCGTTCTGCGGGTCGAGAGTGTCCTTCGCGGAGCCGCCGACGATCCCTATCTTGAGCGAACCGCCCTTCTTCGGGCCGTCGCCGCCACTGCCGCCGGTGTCTCCACCGCCCCCTCCGTCGCTGCTGCCCCCGCACGCGCTGATCACGGGGCCGAGTGCAAGTCCCGCGCCGACGACCCCCGCTCCCTTCAGGAACCCCCTTCGTGTGACCGATCTCGTCGCGATCTCCCGGATGATCCTCTCGTCTTCCTGACTGCCTCGACTCACTTCGACCCCCTTCTCTCCGCTCGATCCCGGATGTCGCGGGTCTCCCACGGATGTCCTTGGGACGCCGCCCGTCCGACCCCGCGTCTGGCGATCCTGACTGAAAACGAATCGCTCAATGGCTGAGTCATCCTACCACTCAATGACTTGCTGTCAACAGGCTCGTCCGCCTTTCGAGAGCGCTCGACGCACTGCTCGCCGGCGGGCCTCGAAACGTGCTTGACACAGGTCACCAAGGCGATATCATCCGGGCGATTAACCAAGTGGTTAATCATGCTTCGCCCATGACCCAGGAGGATCGGGGCGTGCATGACCAGCGCCTGGACCGGCCGAGGACGTGGGGTGTGACATGACGGAGGAGCGGCGAATCCCGACGCGGATGGGGGACGGTTCGATCGTCCACCTCACGCGCAGCGAGATCCGGGCCGACATCGAGGACGGCACGGCGGCGGCCGCCAAGCGCGCCAAGCTCGAGCCGCTGAGCGACGACGAGCAGGCCCACCTCCTCGAGATCTACGGCAGCACGGCGCGCTTCGTCGGCGTCGATGTCGGTGAGGAGGTCATCCTCTCCTGCGACGGCACCGGCATGAAGACCCACGCCACCCGCCAGCAGGACATGCAGAGCTTCGAGCAGTGGATGGGCGCCGACCTCGTCGAGCTGTGCGTCGGCGACTACTCGCTCAAGGTCGTGCGCACCATCCTCCCCTACGAGGCCCAGTACCTCCACGACGCCCAGCTGCAGACGGTCGTCCCGATGCAGTACGGCGTGATGCCCAACCTCGGCCTCTACTCGACCCCCGACGGTCCCTGCCAGAACTGGAGCGAACTGCTCCCGCTGGGCAAGATCGACGAGGCCCGTGCCGCCGAGGAGGAGGCGGTCGAGATGGCCGTCGAGGACATGGTGAAACTGGGCGACGCGATGTGGGAGGCCGGCGCCGACGGGCTCGACTGGGACACCACCGGCGCCTCAGGCGATCCCGAGTTCGCCGCCGCCCTGCGGGCCACCGAGATCCTGCGCCGGAAGTACCCCGACATGGGCGTCGAGCTGGGCATGGCCGGCGAGTTCGTGCTCGGCATGCACGGCGAGCTCACCTACGACGGGGTGCGGCTGGCCGGCCTCTGGCCGCATGAGCAGATGCTGCTCGCCCAGAAGGCCGGGGCCACCATGTTCGGCCCGGTGGTCAACATCAACACCGGCAGGACCTGCGCCTGGAACATGGCCCGCGCCGTGACCCTCATCAAGCCTTGCATGGCCGACGCGCAGGTGCCGATCCACCCCAACGTCGGCATGGGCGTCGGCGGGGTGCCGATGTTCGTCTACCCGATCGTCGACGCCGTCTGCCGGGCGAGCAAGAGCTTCGTCGAGCTGCTGCACGTGGACGGGTTGTAGGTCGGCTCGGGTGACCCGCTCGGGATGCAGGGCACCCACACGCAGGCCGCCGGCATGGGCGGTATGCGAGCGGCCGGAGACCTGGTCGCCCGTATGCAGATGACCCGCGGCATGCGTCTCGCCGACGCCAAGCAGTACGTCGCCGACAAGCTCGGCCTCTCCCCGTGCGAGCTCAGCGACCCGGCGGTGATGACCGACGTGCGCGGCGAGCTGGGCTTCGGCCGCATCCACAGCTACGCGATCAGCCAGCCGGCGCAGGCCAACTTCATCGAGGCCAAGTTCAACATCAGTCGCGCCCTCGACATCCCCATCAACTGCGTCGAGAGGTTCAAGGAGCGCGCCGGAGTGGGCTGAAGCGGCGCTCACCCCGGGGCCCACCCACCTCCTGACCGACGGGACGACCCAAGGAGCACCCCATGTCCGACCTCTACTCCCAGGCCGCCGAGGCGATCATCGAGGCCGACGCCGACGCCGCCCGGCAGGTCGCCGAGAAGGCCCTCGAGCAGGGCATCGCCCCCGGCGAGATC
>Ga0209164_1002527_pt1 | contig 19305 bp, 29 predicted proteins | sample MTBNYHSulfiMetaG_FD_187458 | JGI IMG/M metagenome (GOLD analysis project Ga0209164, IMG submission 187458) | Enrichment culture microbial communities from rom New York Harbor, USA that are MTBE-degrading - MTBE-NYH (New York Harbor Sulfidogenic)... | ecosystem: Environmental > Aquatic > Marine >...
ACACCGCCATCCAATATTACACATTAATGTAAATAACAAGAGATGGGCTGTCTGAAAAAGAAGTCAAAATCTAAGAAAAACGAAGTAATTGAAAGATAACCAAAGTATATTAAGGGAGGTAAACAAATGGATTTACAAGCACTACGTCAAAAACTGGGCGCCCTTTGCGACCAGCAGCAAGTAATTGTGAACAAAGCTGTCACTGAAGAACGCGGAATGACCGAAGAGGAGCAGACCCAATTCAACGACCTGCAGAAGCAAATTGATGGCCTGAGCGAAACCATCAAAACTGCCGAGGACATGCAGACCCGGGACGCTGTATTGAACAAACCGGAGGAGCCCGTCTTCAAACCTGGCTTCGCGCCCGGCGAACCTTCGCGAAGCAACAAGAAGCTGGATGATAGTGGATTCAAAAATATCGGAGAGTTTGTCGATGCCATCCGTTTCGGTGATCATGCTGGGCGACTGAAGGAAGTTAAAAAGGATGAAAACGGAGCATATGAGGTACCCGAGGCTTATAGGGCCGCCATACTCCCCCGCATCAGCAACGAGTGGAGCATGGGAACGGGTAGCGAGGGTGGATTTGCGGTACCGGAACAGTTCCGGCAGGATATACTCATAATTAGGCCTGAAACCGCAATTGTTCGCCCGCGTGCGACAGTCATACCAGCCGGAGAGCCACCCGACTCTAAAATCACCATTCCTTCGTTCCACCAGGGTGCCAACGGTGTCTGGGGCGGCGTAGAAGTACATTGGACCGAAGAAGGCGGCGAAATCAAGGAAACCAGTGGTTCACTGCAGGATGTTTCGCTGGAACCGCACGAGGTATCCGCTTTGACCGTAGTTACCGATAAGCTCTTGCGTAACTGGCAGGCGGCTAACGCTTTCTTGACTTTCCTGCTGCGCGGAGCAATGATGTCCACCGAGGATTTAGTGTTTATTAAAGGCAATGGCGTTGGTAAGCCGATTGGTATGATTAGCGGGGATGGGGCTATTGTGGTAAACCGCGCCATCGCAAACCAAATCAAATTTGTCGATGTTGCAATGATGCTGGCCAAACTCCCATCAGAAAGTCAAAGCAACGCAGTCTGGGTTGCCAATCAGAGCGCAATGCCGCAACTTATGACCATGAAGGATGACGCCGGTAATTATATCTTTATCCGCGGCGACGCAACTCGCGGTATTCCGGATACTCTGGCCGGCATCCCGATCCGCTTCACCGGTAAGACCTATGCGTTGGGAACCAAGGGTGACCTGATATTGGTAGACCTGCAATACTACCTCATCAAGGATGGCAGCGGCCCGTTCATCAGTGCCAGTGAGCACGTTTACTTCAAGAACAATAAAACCGTCATCAAGGTGTTTTGGAACGTTGATGGCAAGGGCTGGGTAGTTGAGCCTTTGACCCTGGAGGATGGCTCCACTCAGGTGAGCCCGTACGTTGTACTTGACGTTCCCCAGGGTTAATTAGCGGCATAGTCAGTAAGCGTATATGGGGGAAGGTTTAAATACCTTCCCCTGAATTTAAAAAGGAGAGATCTGATATGCCTATGAAAATTTCAGAGCGTATTCAAATTAAAGAGGCGGTAACCCCGCAGGATATTGCGACGGCTGACGTAACCAGTGTATATTACGATATGAAGGGCATTGGACGCGTGGCGGCTGCTCTAACAACTGGCACTATCGCCGAAGGCAAGAAGGCCACCGTGCAACTCATGCAGGCCAAGGACGACCAGGGCACAGGCGCTAAAGTGCTTGGTGATGCGGTGGAGGTGCTGGCCGGTACCGGCGGTGCAGAGTTGCTGGTGATTGCCGAGGCAACCGCTGCGGAAATGGACGATGATTTCACCCATATTGCGGTCAAGGTCGGTTCCGACGATCCCAATGCTACGCCCCCGGAAGGTGCCGCTATCCTGATTTTTGGGGACCTGTCTTTTGAGGGTTGATGTACGAAAACTATATGCTAGGGGTTGGCTTTTGGCCAGCCCCTTAAACTTTAAAAGGTTGGTGATAAAATGCCGCGTTTTACGGTAATCGCGGAGTTTATTGACAGGGAAACCGGCAAACGACTAAAGCCTGGTGACACATTTGAGGCATCCGGCGAGCGGGTTGACCATCTTAAGCAAATTGGTGTCATTGGTGAAAGTGCTGCTGACTCAAAAAACAATGCCGCCCCAACCCCTAGATTTTTTAATGTGACTTACGTTGATGATTCAGGCAAGTCAGTCACAGAAAGCATTGAAGCAGCCAGCTATCAAGAAGCCGTAAATAAAGTCATTGATAGCCAGTTTGCAGAAGCCGAAGTCGATGCTTCTCCGCCGCCGCAAAAGACTGCCACAAAGGCAACTGCAAAGAACAATAAGTCAAACAAATAAGGCCGGGGAGGTGGTAAGGCCATGGCCTTAAAACTTATTACCCCGCCGTTAGCTGAACCGGTTAGCCTGGGCCAGGCGAAAGACCATTGCCGAGTTGATGGCGATACCGAAAATTCGTTCATTACTTCGCTGATAGTGGCAGCTCGGGAATACTGCGAAGGTTATCAGCGGCGGGCTTACGTCACCCAGACTTGGGAACTCTGGCTGGATGCCTGTCCGGATAAAGACCATATCACTATTCCCCGGCCGCCGCTGCAAACAGTGACAAGTGTTAAGTACTACGGCACGGATAATGTTGAATATACTATGGATCCTGTAGACTACTTTGTCGACAACAAGTCCGAACCTGGGCGCCTGGCTCTGACTTATATGAAAAGTTGGCCGACAATTACGCTGCGCCCGGTTAACGCGGTTGTGGTCGAGTTTACGGCAGGGTATCCACCGGTGGGAGGAGACCCGCCGGATCCCGCGGGGAACGTGCCGCAAATGGTTAAACAAGCTATGCTCCTGCTGATCGGGCACTGGCACGAAAACAGGGAAGCAGTTTTAACGGGTTCCATAAGCAAAGAAATTGAGTTTGCGGTTAAGGCCATTCTTAGACTGGATAGGGTGATATCGGTATGAAGGCTAAGTTTAGAAGATTTTTTATTGTGCGAATCTCGTTTGATATAACATACAGCCGGCCAATATTAGGCAGATTGTATGCGGCTTATGTTTTTTTAAGATGTATCAAGTTGTTTAAGGTTAAAGTTCCCAGTTATCCCGCACCTATAATTTTTTACGGGTTGACTATACCACAGTATAGGGTGGTGAGTTCCGATGAGGGCCGGGGCACTGCGGCATAGGTTAACCATTCAGGAAACTATAGAGGGTAAAGACGACAGGAACACTGTTACCGTAACCGGGTGGCAGGACATTGCCACGGTATGGGCGGCGGTGGAGCCTTTGCGCGGCAGGGAATACTTCCAGATGCAGAATACTCAGTCCGAGTTGACTGTCCGGGTGCGCATCAGGTACTTGCCCGGGGTGGCCGGTGCAATGAGGGTTATTTACGGAGATCGGATATTTAATATTCAATCGGTGATTGACGTTGATGAGCGCCGCCGGGAAATGGAATTGATGTGCACAGAAGGTGAGACCTGATGGTTGAACTGAACGTTTGGGAACGGGAGCTGCTCGGGGTGATTCAGGAGAAGGCGCCCAGGGAGTATAACAAGCTGCGCCGGAAGGCCGGCAACCTGCTTCGGAAAAAGGTGCGCAACCTGACTCCGAAGGTAACCGGTGACTTGCGGAAGTCGTACCGGGTAAAGCTACAGCGGCGGGATGAAGTGTTTGTTTATACCACCAAGTTTTACGCCAGGTTGGTGGAAGAAGGGCACCCGATTGTAAGGTATACGAGGGAGCGCGATAATGGCCGGGTGCGCAGGGCTAAGCATGTGGTTGGTTTTGTCCCGGGTAAGTTTTATCTGCGCAAAGCCCTGGAAGAAATGGAGGGGGAACTGCCGGAACTGGTGTATGAGTTCCTGGCCCGGGTGGGGAAGGAGATGGGGTTTGATGTTACGCGATAGCCTTGATGGATTAAGGGATCTGCTTAACGGTACCTTCCCCTCGGTTGGTCAGATATACCTTAACACGGTACCGGACCGGTTTAAAAGGCCCAGTTTTTTTATTGCCCTTGTGTCCAACCCGGAAGATGCTTTAAACAAAGCCATGTACCAGGCCAGGGCAACCTGGCAAATTGTTTATTTCGCGCCCCTGGACGGCTCCGGCTTTCCGGAAAAGTTTAACCAGTTCAGTGTCTCAGACACATTAAAAGAAAAGCTCATGCAGGATATGGTTGTCACGGGCCCCGGCGGTACTGTGTACCATATCAGGGATGTGGACGGCGGACCAAGGGATAACGAGGTGTACATAACTGTGCAGCTGGAGACCGAAAAGACCAGGCCGGTGCCCGAATATGAGTTGATGCAAGACGTTGAGCATGAATTTAAGGGGGAATGATAATGCCTCTGCCGAGTGTAACGATTATATTTCAAAGCAAGGCAATTGCGGCCATCGAGCGCGGCGCGGTCGGGATACTGGCCGTAGTATTGAAGGATGCCAGCGTGGCAGCCGTGACCGAGTATAAACTGCAGGATATCGCGGACATACCTGATACTTTGAGCGCAACCAACCAGGAATACCTGGAGCAGGCCTTCATAGGTACGCCAAAAGAGCTCAAGGTGGTGGTTATCCCGGCCGATGCGATTGATTATGACGATGCGCTGAATTACCTGGAGACCATCAAATGGAACATCGGTTGCATCCCGGGAATTGCGGCCGGCGATGTGGCCACGGTTGCCACCTGGGCCAAGGGAATGCGGGACACTAAAGAGCGCAAGATTATGATGGTGCTGTCCGGGAACGCGGCCGACCATGAAGCGGTGATTAATTTTGTCGTTGAGGACGGCGCCGCGTTGGCCGGTGATGTGACCGTGGGCGAGGATACCTATAACGCCAGTGAATACAGCGCCCGGATAGCCGGTATTGTAGCGGGGCTGCCGCTGACCGTGGCGCCGACGTTCCAGGTGTTGACTGAAGTGGATGATGTACCGCACCTGACCAAGGCTGAGGCGGATACCAAGATTGATGCCGGCAAACTGATTTTGTACCACGACGGCGAAAAGGTCAAGATTGCCCGCGGGGTCACCAGCCTGACGACCACCACGGAAACCAAGGGCGCTGACTGGAAGAAAATAAAAATCGTCCGCATCCTGGATATGATGTACCACGATATCAAGGACACCATCGAGGATGTGTACATTGGCAAGTACCAGAACAGCTATGAAAACAAGCTGCTTTTGATAGCGGCTATTAATGCGTATTACGAGACGCTGGAACTAGAGCGGGTACTGGACCCGGGTAAGAATCGGTGCGAGATAAACTTGCCGGCACAAAAAGCCTACCTGCGGTCTATTGGGGAAGACGTCGACAATATGACCGACCAGCAGATTAAAGAGGCTAACACCCGGGACCAGGTATTCCTGGTTTCGACTGTGCGCCCGCTGGATGCCATCGAGGACGTCCAGCTGTATGTGAACCTGTAATAGGAGGGCGAAGCAATGAACGGAGAACGAATTATAAACGGTACCTTCGGGGAATTATGGCTGGACGGTGATAGGGTAAGCGAATGCTACGGCCTGACGGCCAAGGTGGAGATTACTAAAGAGGACGTAGAACTTTGCGGCAAGCTGGGCACCGACACTAAAATGATGGGTTATAAAGGCACCGGGACCGTTAAGCTGCATAAAGCCAACAGCCGCATGGTGCAGAAAATCTCAGCCGATATCAAGCGGGGCATTAACCCGCGGCTGCAAATACTCTCTGCCTTGAAAGACCCGGCCGCATTCGGTGCTGAACGCATCCTGATTAAGGATGCCGCTTTCGATGATCTGACCCTGGCGGACTGGGAGGCCAAGGTTAAAGGCACCGTTGAAGCGCCTTTTACCTTTACCGACTGGGATCCGGTTGATACCATCGCGCCCAGAGATTAATCCAGTCCGCGTAAAAAAAATGGGAGGAATTAAAATATGGGGCAAACACTTGATATGCTGTTAAAGGCAGACCCGGCTAAAGTTAAGAACATACCGACCAGCAAGGTGGAGGTTAAGCGGTTATCCAGTGAATTGGGCCAGCCGTTTTTTATTAACTATCGTGCTGCCACGCTGGACGAACTGAACGAAATCGGAGAAAAGGCAGGTAAAAGTGACGCCGAGGAAATGAAATGGACCATCTATGAGTTATCCACCGACCCGGACTTTAAAAATAAAGAATTGCGGGAAGCATACGGAGTTACCCGGCCGGTGGATATCGTATCCACTATCCTGCTGGGTGGAGAAATCCTGATGGTTTACAGCGCCATGATGAAGCTATCCGGGTTTGACAAGGGCGCCCAGGTGGATGTGGAAGAAATAAAAAACTGATTGAGTCAGACGGCCAGGCCCAAATGGTGCACCATTACGTGCAACTCGGTTGGCGGCCGTCTGAAGTCTATAACGCCACTGAAGGTGAAAAAGCGTTTTTGTTCGCATCAATGTTGGTGCAGATGGAAAAAGAATCTAAAAAAGAAGGAATATGCCCCTTTTTTGGCAAAAAGTAATTTTATATAGCACACAGAAAAGGGGGATTTGGAATTGAGTACTAAATATTGTCCATTGTGTGAACGAAAAGTTGAACCAACCAAAAAGTTTAATTGGCCGGTGTTTATAATCTTGTTGATTATAGGTATTCTGCCGGGGATACTCTATTTTATCTACTACTTGCTTAAGCCTAAAAATAGATGTCCGATTTGTGGAACGAAACAGCTCCAGTCGCCAGATAAAGCTGCCAAAGATGCAATAATACAACATAACCCAAGTTAGCGCCCGAGGGGGCGCTTTTCCTATACCTCGAAAAGGGGTGTGTTTTATGATTTTCGGCGCTACCATACGTCTTAAAGACCAGTTTACATCCACCATACGCCGCGCCCGCGAAGAGACTAAAACCTTCAGAAAGGAAGTTGACCAATCCACAACCAAGTTACGCCTGCTCGGCCGCATGATTGTACGTCCGGTTATCGCCGTCAAAGACCAGGCCAGCAAGGTTATTGGCGGTATAGGGCGGCAATTAAAGTCCCTTCAGGCGTTGGCCGCAGTAGCTCTCGTCGGTCTGGGCGTCGGGAAGGCTCTAAGCGGCGGCATGATGCTGGAGCGGCAGCAGATATCCATGCAGCATTTCATAGGCACCCAGAACCAGGGCATGGATGCCGCGGCGGTTAAAAAAGCCTCGGATGAGTATGTTCAGTGGCTTAGAGATTATGCGAACGCAACCCCCTTTTCTACAGACGAGGTTATAGGGGGCGGCGCCCGGGCAATAAATGTGGCCGGTGGGGATATCAACAAGGCCAAGGAGTTGGCCAAGATTGCCGGTGATATGGCGGCGCTGAATCCGGAAAAGACTTTTGCCGATGCCATGGAAGCCCTGGCCGACCTGCGGGTTGGTGAAACCGAACGTATGAAAGAGTTCGGTTTTAAAATCAGCCAGGATGATATTAAAGCGGCCGGCGGCGTCGACGCCGTTATAAATAAACAGATAATGCCCTTTTTTGAGGGTGGCGCCGCCAAGTTGGCGGAATCATCTGCCGGCCTCTGGTCAACCATTACTGGCAACTTCGGCACCGCGTTAACCACCACCGGCGAAGGTATGCTGAAAGGGCTCAAGCCCCAGTTGCAATCGGCTGTTAAATGGATAACCGATAATGGCGATACTATAAGCGGAATTGCAACTAAGACCGGTGCAACTATTGGCCGGGGGATAGAGACGGTATCCGGGTGGATTTCCCGGTATATGCCCCAAATAAAGGCCGGTATCGCGTCTGTAATGGACTGGATGGGGCCAAAGATTGATTGGGTGGGCTCTAAAGTGCCGGTACTAAAAAGCATGTGGGCGGATGCCTGGCCCACCATATCAAGCGTACTGCAAACTGCCTGGAAGATTGCTAGTCCGATATTAAGCGCCGTCTGGAGTGCAATTAAAATAGTTTGGGGTATTTTTGAAGCGGCCTGGCCGTCTATTGTAAAGGTGGTTGAAGTGGCATGGCGGGTGCTGGAACCGATTTTTAACGCCCTGGCCAAGGGGTTAGATCTTATCGCCCGTGGGGTTAAGTGGGTTGCTGAGAAGTTTGACGCTAATCCCAGCGAAGTAAAGGTGGCCGGCAGCAATGTTGTAAGCATGGGTGAATATAGGGCCCAGGGGCTTGCCTCCGGACTATCTTATGTGCCTTATGACAATTACCCGGCCCTGCTGCACCGCGGCGAGCGGGTTATGACTGCGGCTGATAACCGCCAGTACCAGCGCGGCCGGCGCCCGTCCACGATTATCTTTGAGAAACTGGCGGATCGGATTGACGCCAGCAATCCGGCGGACGTGGATATGCTGCTTGATAAAATTGAGCAGCGGTTGCTGGAGGTGGAGTTTAACAGCGGCAACGCCAGTGTTGCGTAAGGGGTGAGTCGGTTGGAGTTTTGGCTCTCATTCAATAATTTTGCCGAGAAACTGCAGCTTCCCGTTAATCCAACGGGTGAGTTTCGCCTGAGTACCGGCAATAAAAATAATATTGTTGACATCCATGGTCTGGGCGAATTGCACCTGGCCGGTGGGCAGAAGCTGGCTGAGATACAACTTTCCTCTTTTTTTCCGGTCTATTATGCCCCTTATTGTTCTTATCGCAGCATTCCGGACCCCTATGCCGCTGTGGGCATCATAGACAACTGGCGCCGGTCCAGCCAGCCGATTCGATTGGTGATTACCGAGACCAACATCAATATGGCGATGCTGATAGATAGCTTTGAGTATGGTGAGCGCGCCGGCAGCCGGGATGTGTATTATACCCTGGCGCTGCGGGAATATCGGTTTGTGCAGATTCGTCAGGTGACGGACCCCGTACCAACCGGCATGAGCGCCCCGCGACCGGACCCCAAACCGGCGCCGAAAACATACCAGGTACGGCCGGGGGACAGCCTGTATATGATTGCTAAAAAGGTGTACGGGGACGGGGCTAAGTGGCGTGATCTGTATGCGGCCAATAAGTCAACGGTAGGAGTTGACCCGAACCTGATTAAGACCGGGCAACAGTTGGTGGTGGCATGATTTACACAGTGCACAACATTTCGCAGGGCGGCAGTGTATACGATATTACATCTCTGGTGGGCACTATCAAGTGGGGTGGTGACATCCGCCAGGCGGCCCGGAAGCTTGAAGTTGACCTGGCATTTGGCCGGGATAAGTATCTGCCCAAATATGATGTGCCGCTGGGGTCAGTTCTGCTGCTTAAAAAGCAGGATGCGCCGCCCCGGGAAATCATCCGGGCCGTGGTGTTTGATCGGACAAAGGACACCGAAGGCGGGTACCATGTTTTAGGTTATGACCATTTGATTTATCTTCTTAAAAGCAAAGGCACTTATATTTTCCGCCAGATGGCGGTAGACGGCATAATTAGAAAGCTGTGTGCTGATTTTAGTATCCCGGTGGGTGATATCCCGGCCGCCGGCGTGGTATTGCCGAAGTTGATCTTGCGGGACATGACCATATATGATATGTGCTTGGTGGCCCTGACCGAGACCACAAAACGCAACGGCAAGAAATACATCCTCCGGATGCGCGAGGGTAAACTGCATGTCATTGAAAAAGCCAAACAAACGGTCCGGTGGTTAATCACCGAGGGCAGTAATCTGGCCAGCGCCAAGTATAACGAGAACATAGAAGACATGAAGAACAGAATCCTCGTGGTGGGCGACAAAGACCAGGTACTGGCCAGGGTGGAGGACGCTGGGTTGATTAAGCAGTACGGGGTACTCCAGGAATTGAAGAAAGAGGGCAATATCAAAACCGGCGCCGCCCAGACCATGGCCAAGAACCTGCTGAAGGAGCTTGGCCGGGTATCCCGGGAGGCTAGCATTGACTGCCTGGGCCTGGACGATGTGGAGGCCGGTACCGCCATTGAGGTGCAGGAGACCCTGACCGGTCTGATTGGTACGTTCTACGTAGACACCGATGACCACACGGTAGAGAACGGCCAGCACATGATGCACCTGAAGTTAAACTGGACTGACGAGGTGGCCACGAAGGAGGCGCCGGCGGAATGAGCGGAAGTAATCTGCTTGGGTTGATACGGAACCAGGCCAGGGGACAGTTGCCAAGTGGGATTGAACTGGCCACAGTGGTGAGCCCGCCGCCGGCGTTGAAGATCCGGCTTGATAATATGAGTCTGGTCCTGGAGGGCGACGACCTGATTGTCTGTGAGCACCTGTTGGAACATCAGCGCAGTTATTCCACTACTCCGGTTGTCGCCGGCAGTAATGTCTCGCAGTGGGCGGATACCAGTGCGCCGACTCATAGCCACACCCACCAGGTGGAAGGGCTGACGATTACTAACCAATCAATGACCATACATACCAAACTAATGGTTGGCACCAGGGTGGCCGTCATGGCCCTCCCCGGCGGCCAGCAGTACCTGGTGTGGGACAAGGTGGTGACCATAGATGGCTGATGCAATTTTCCCTGAAGTCACTGTTCCAGATTCCGAGCAGAGTGATACCGGTACCGTTACCGTTACTTACGGGAAGGAGCTGGCCTTTGACTTTGCTGCCGGGAACTTTATTATGGTAGACGGCCGGCCGAAGGCGCTTGAGGGCGTCGAGGCCTTGAAGGTTTGGATTGAAAAGACTATCCGGACTGCCCGGTACCGGTGGCCGGCGTATACTTTTCAATACGGCTGCGAGCTGGAGGATATTATTGGGCTGGACATTCCCCGGGTGGTGCTGGAAAGTGAGGTGCGGCGGGTTATCCGTGATGCGCTTATATATGATGACCGTATTGAGGACGTGCGTGATTTTGTCATTGAACGGGGTGGTGACTGGCTGAAGGTGGCGTTTACCGTTATCACCTTTGATGATAATTCATTTATACAGGAGGTGGCTGCCGATGTATGAGAACCAGACTGAATCCGTTATAAAGCAAAGGATGCTGGACCAAGTTTCCTCCGATCTTGATAAGCGCCAGGGCAGTTTTATTTACGATGGTCTTTCCCCGGCTGCCATTGAGTTGGCCCTGTCTTATATCGAACTGGACCGGGTGCTTAACCTGGGGTTTGCCCAAACAACATACGGCCAGTATCTCGATTATCGAGCCGGTGAAAATGGCCTTGAAAGAAAGGCTGCGACAAATGCCACCGGCCAGGTAACCATAACCGGCAGCCAGGGCACTCCGGTACCAGTCGGGTCTATCTTCGCAACCGGCGCCGGTATCCAGTTCGAGACCACTGCAGAGGTAACGATTGACATCACCGGCCAAGTAGACGCAGATATTGAAGCAGTGGATGCCGGTGCCGCCGGCAACGTGCCTGCGGGAACTATCACTGAGATCCCGGTGTCCATCCAGGGTGTTACTGGTGTGATGAATACTGACCCGACTACCGGCGGTACAGATACCGAAACTGATGCGGTCTTGTTGGGGCGCGTCCTGGACAAGGTGCGATTGCCAGCAACCAGCGGCAATGCTGCACATTATAAGCAGTGGGCCAAGGAAGTACCCGGGGTGGGTGACGCCAAAGTGTTCCCTATTTGGAACGGGGCAGGGACGGTAAAGGTGGTAGTCATAGACAGCAATAAACAGCCAGCTAGCGCCCAAATTGTCCAGGATGTGGCTGACTACATTGAAGAAGTGCGACCCATTGGAGCCACGGTGACGGTTGAGAGCGCCACAGGCTTGGCCATCGACGTTGCCGCAACTTTAGTTCTGGCCGTGGGCGCGGTCTTGGCTGACGTCCAAGTGGCCTTTGAAAGTTCGCTTATTGATTATTTGGCGGGTATTGCTTTTCAACAAAACTACGTAAGCGCTGCACAGGTTGGGAATCTACTTCTGAGCACTACGGGAGTTATGGATTATAACAATCTGACATTGAACGCTGGGACTGGAAATGTAGCTGTTGGTGATACCCAGGTAGCCATTAAGGGGACGGTGACGCTGAGTGAGTAGATCAGATGTGATGCTGGCCTATGTGCCAAAGTTTATCCAGCAGGCTCAGGCTTACAAGGCGGTCATTAATGCCCAAGGCTCAGAGTTTGATCAACTGCGAACCGGCATCGAAGATGTCCTGAAACAGTTTTATGTCGAAACGGCTACTGAGTGGGGTTTGGACTTGTGGGAACAGATGTTGAATCTCAAGAGTTACGCAGGGAAGCCCCTGGACCAACGCAGGAGTCGAATTATCTCAAGGCTTAGGGGTATTGGTACTGTGACTGTGGCAATGATTGATAACGTTGCGGAAGCTTATACCTACGGCGTCGTAGAGATTATTGAAAACTCTGTGGCTTATAGCTTTACTATCAAGTTTACTGACCCCCGAGGGGTGCCGCCGAACCTGGACGACCTTAAAGCGGCGATAGAGGAAATCAAGCCAGCCCACTTGGCCGTAAATTACGAATTTACTTATACGACGTATGGGGAACTGAAAACCTGGGGGCTCACCTACGGAGACATGAAGGCCCATACATATGGTGGGATTAAAACCTACAGGCCGGTATAGGAGGTGGAGTGATTGCAACAAACAGCTAACTATGGTTTTCTGAAACCGGAGGACAATGAATCGTTTGACCAGCAGCTACATGCAAATGCCAATATGGACTCCATAGACGCCGAACTAAAAGCCCAGTCTGATGCCGCAGCTGCAGCCGGGATTGCGGCGGCGGCTGCGGTCCAGCAGGATGTTGATGAACATAAGGCCGAAACTGTGCATATCCCTTATGCTGCTACAGCAGGGGCAGCTAATGCTTATACAGTTACCCTTGACCCCGTGCCTACGGTATACAACGAAGGTATGGCCGTTGCTGTCAAAATTAACATCGACAATACAGGGGCCTCAACGATAGACGTCAACGGACTTGGGGCAAAGGCAATTAAAAAACCTAACGGCAACGATGTTTCAGCGGGTAATTTGAAAGCTGACAGCGTATATACACTACGCTATAATGGCGTAAATTTTATCTTACAGGGTGAGGGAGGTGGTGGAACCGCACAGCCCGGCGAAGTGTTGGCCGGTGAAACTTTTACAAATGATAGCGGGGAACAAACAGGTACCATGCCAAACCAGGGGCAGAAGATTTTAACTCCTGGCGTTAACAATATAGCTATCCCTGCAGGATATCATGACGGTACAGGCTACGTTATAGGTGATGCTGACCTTGTAGCAGCTAATATAAAATCAGGAGCAAATATCTACGGTGTTGCCGGGAATGCAAATGTAGTTGACACCTCGCCCGGTACTGCGGTTGCAGGGGATATATTAGCTGGTAAAGTTGCATTTGTTGATGGGGCACAATTAACAGGTACTATGACAAACAGGGGTGCATACAATATAACTCCTGGCGTTAACAATATTGCCATCCCCGCAGGATATCACAATGGCAGCGGGGTTGTTTATGGCGTCCTTGGCATTAATGTGGGTACAGTCTTGTATATAATGGGTAAACGCATTCCTATGGAAACGGGGGCCGCATACGGTACTTATACTATAGGTTACAATGATACAGACGGAAGTGACACTGTTCTTAGCATATTTGTAGATGCGTACTGGGCCACTGTTGTAACTTCATCGCCTATTGATTTGACAAATGTATCTAGAATTATAGCATTAGTTAAAAGCAGTAATGGGATTGGGACAACGTATTTAATTGCGAGTACAAGTAAAACAGGAGATTATCAAACTTATAATGCGAGAGCGGTTATATCCCCAACACCATCAGATTTTTATCGGGTGCTTGTATTAGATGTATCTACATTATCAGGTAATCATTATATTCGTTTGCATTACAATATTCAGGCAACCGGGAACACAGGCACTTTATATTGTAAATCACTATTAATGGGGTAGGAGGTACAAAACATGGTATGGCTCGAATACCAAAAATCAGACGGTTATGTGGTTAAGATACACGAAACAGCGCCGTCATTAGTTAATGAAAATCACGGTGTTATCGCAACCGAACAATTTAATGTAAATGATGAATTCACTTATGCTATCTATGCTCATTTGGACGAAAACGGAAACGCCAACGGCGTTTTTGGTGCAGTACAACAAGCACCTGCCGCACAATATATGTTAAGTCAGTTAGCAGATAAGGATAACCGTATCAGCCAACTGGAACAGCAGCTTGCAGTCACCCAGGCGGCATTAGACTATCTGATTATGGGAGGCGCATAACATGGTGGCTTATCTGGCTATGCGTATTGAGCAAAGGGCACTTGACTATGCGGCGGTAGTTTCGAGGTATCCTCAGTTTAAAAACGACATTGACATAATCCTTGTTGCTGACAGGTACCAGCATCTTATTACATCATAGGATTATGATGCGCAGCACCACGGCGCCCGGGGTGAGGCGTCTTTTTTATGCCTGGGCAAGGAGGTTAAAGCGGAGGTGGGGACGGTTGGACCAGGAAAACGAAATCATATTTCTACGGGGGGAGGTGGCCACGCTGAAAGCGGACGTAGCTAACCTGAATGGCTGGCAGAAGAACCAGAATGGTGCCCTTCTGCGGGTGGACTCAAAAGTAGACGGGATATACAAAATCATGCTGGGCACTGCGGGGACGGCGGCCCTTTCTTTTTTAGGGACCATTGTCACCCTGCTGGTGGTGCTGGCCAATAGGGGTGCCCCGTGATGCGCGGTTTTTGGAACGACCCTGACGGCCTGACCATAGACGAATTTGCGGCACTGCTTGTGCTACCGCTGTTCCTTTTTGTTGGCGTGAAAATGGCCATTGCAGACGACATCTCATCCACCCAGGTGGACTTTTTCACGGTGCTGACGTATCCCATCCTGGCTGTGGTGGCCAGAAAAGCCGTGGAAAGGTTCGGCTTCCCGTCCCTGGGTGGACGTGGCCAGATACCGGCGGCGGCGTCACAGCCGGTGTACAGTGAGGCCCAGCAGGCACCGGCATATAGTGTTCAGCAGACGCAGACAGCAGTACCGCAAGTACCGCCGGACATCGCGCCGGCAAATACGAAGGGGGAACTATGATGAAGATTGAATGGGCGGGCACACCGAACCAAACGGCAGGCAGGGCAGGGAGGAAACCCGTGGCCATCGTAAACCACATCACGGCCGGCCTGTATCCCGGCTGCCTGAACTGGATGCAGAATCCCAAGGCACAGGCCAGCGCCCACTACTTGGTGACGAAGGCCGGGCAGATATTCCATCTGGTCAAAGACGAAGATACGGCCTGGCACGCCGGGGCGGTCAACAAACCCAACTGGCCGCTGTATGACGGCACTAACCCGAACCGGTACACTATCGGCATCGAACACGAGGGGCTTTCTGGGGACGCCCTAACGGAGGACCAGTACCAAGCCACGTTGTGGCTGCATAAGCACCTGGTGGCGAAGTGGGGCATATCGGTGGACCGGGACCGCATCATTGGCCACTACCGCATTGACAGCGTGAACCGCCCCAACTGTCCGGGACCCCGGTTCCCGTGGGACAGGCTGTTTGTAGATTTGGCTGCCGCTAAGGTGGTCAAGATCCAGGTCGGGGGGAAGGTCCTGGAGGGCATGATATTGGCCGATGACAGGACATATGCGCCGGTGCGGGCGTTCGGGGAAGCGCTAGGCTTCCCGGTTGTCTGGGACCCAAAGACCGGTGTAACCGTGGGCGGGGTGAAGGTTGACGTGACGGTAATTGGCGGTACCTCATATGCGCCGGTCCGGACCCTAGCTGAGACCCTGGGAAAGACGGTTACATGGGATGGCGTAAAGGTGGTGATTGTCTAATGCTAGCGATTGATTTTGCTTTGCTTCAAGCCCTGGTGTTCCTGTTGCTGCTCATCGTTGTGGACGTGATCTTGGGAATCTCTATTGCCTTGAAAGAAAAAAGATTTTCTTTGGCCGAGTTGCCCCGGTTTCTGCAGACCGAAGTGCTGCCCTACTACCTGGGCGTGCTGGCCGTGGTGGGCCTGGCCATGTTTGAGGACGTGCAGCAGTTCGGCACGGTGCCGCTGGCCTGGGCTGTGGTGGTGGCCTATGGGAGCAAGGTGGTTTTTGTGGAGATTCGGCAGAAGGTATTCGTGCTGTTTGGGGTGGAAATGGAATAGTTTTCTATGTAAATTAGAACCCCGGTCTATATGGCCGGGGTTTTTATCTTTGATGCGGCTGAATATTATTAAACGAGGTGAGCATGGTGCTTTCTATTATAGCTTTTTCAATTGGCTTTTTTGTGGCCTGGTTTCTTTTTGCTCAAATTGGTGATGAGCTCGGAAAAATGTTTTTAAAAAGGTTTATTAAGCGGGGTTAGTCCTTTTTCTTGCCAATTATAAGAAATTAATACATAATTAATGTATTAATTAGCCAGGCTTAGAAAGGGTGGTCCAATGCCCGAGATTAATAGCGTTATCATAGCCGGATTAACTATGTGGGCAGTTGAATGGTGTAAAAGAAAAGGAATGGATAAATTCTATGCTCCAGTGGCTGCATTTATTGTAGCCGGCATTATAACAGTTGTTTGGAATTACTGCTTTGAACCGACGGTATCCTGGCAAGATTCATTGAAGCAAGGACTTATTTTAGGGGCTATAACCGGCGGTCTTTACGGCTTCGGGAAAAGCGTCATTAAGAAAAGCGTTGAAGATAATTCACCGGGCAATTAACTCCCTGGCCGCATAGGCTGGGCTTTTTGTTTCATGTGGTGGAAGAAGGCGGGGCCGCCGGTGTACCGGTGCGAGACGCGGCAGAGGATGGTGTGTGAGCTGGTTCGGGATGGGGCGGGGTGGGTGCTGGAGCGGGTGTGGGACTAATTTACCCTGGCTCCCACAGGGTTTTTCTGTTATCAATTATGTAAGTTTAGGTTTTCCCATCGCTGTGGCGGTTTACCTGCTGGTGCGGATTGAGAATCGTCTGGACGGCCTCTCAGCCAGCATTGGTGAACTGGCCCGGGCCGTGGGTGAAATGCGGGAGGAAATATGATGAACCGGGACCACATTATCGTGCATCATACCGGCGCTGAGGAAAAAGACGCCAGGCAGGTTAAACGTTTTCACCTGTCTGTGGGCTGGCGGGATGTGGGTTATAACTATATCCTGGAACGGGACGGCAGGGTGGTTGAAGGCAGGCCGCTGGATCTGCCCGGTGCTCACTGCCGGGCCGGCGACATGAACCGGCGCAGTATCGGCGTGTCATTAATAGGTAACTTGGACAACCACCCGCCCACCAGGCCCCAAGTCGATGTGCTGCCTGTTCTACTGCGGGAGTTAATGGCCTTACACAATATCCCGGGCCAGCGGGTGTTGGGCCACCGGGAAGTGCCAGGCGCCGCCACCTCTTGCCCCGGCCGGTACATGGACATGCACGCACTACGCCGCAAACTGGCCGTGGTCCTGGGAACACCTGAAACCGGCAGCCCGGTTCTTAAGGAAGACCGGGCTGTACTGGTGGTTAACAATGAAACAACGGAAAATGCCGTGACTCCTACATCTATGGGTGGTATGGAGGGCTTTTTGCTCAGCTCGGATCCGCCCCCCGGGTATACGCTGCCCGAACCCATCGGGCCGGTGGTCTGGCGCGTGCTGGCCGGAATATTTCGCACTCAAAAAGAAGCCGAGTACCGGGTTCGGCAGTTGCGTGATTTAGGCATTGAAGCCCTGGTCGTCCAGGGACGTTTTGTCACAAGTCATTTTTGGGGGTAGACAAAATGTGCGTCTTTCATACAGTTTTTTGCCAGTAACATTTCTCATATGTCTGGCATTAACTACCAAGATCATTGCGGTACCATCAAATGCTTCCTCAATGGCGTTTTTAATGGCAATCCCTTCATGGGTAACCACGACCTCAACATTCTGCTTGTTTTTTTGAGCCAGTCAACATCAAGGGTAAGCTGTCCTATTTTGCTTACGAGGACATCCCTCTCAGCCTCGTGCTTTTGTTTAAGCTCTTTCTAATTTTATGGAAATATATTTTTAAATTAATAGGGTATTCTATATTAAAGACTGCGGTAAAAGTCAAGTAAATTGATGAAAAAAACATCTTTTTTATGACAGTGTTTGCTTGATCAGTATATGTACCTGATCTGCCAATTCTTGCGGGATAGGGAAAGAATCCCGGGCGGTTTGGTTGACCAGGGCAGCCTTCTCATCAACATTACTAAAATGACCTCTATGAATAGTTGTAGCAATTCTCTGAGGTCGTCAGTTGAGACCTGCTCCAGCTCCTGAGCTGAATGAAACTTCTTCATCAGCTTGGGAATCTCAAATTGGAGCTAAGTTAATTTTATACGAGGCAATTTCAAAATGAAAGTAATTAATCCTAGGGATAGGTTTGCGAGGGCCTTAATAGCAGGAGTTTTTTCTTCTGTAATTTTATTTGGTCTTAATTTATTCTCTTACTATGTACTCCACCTATCTGAACGCCGCTATATAAATTATTCAGCTTTAATGATCTTTGGAAGAAAATTCAATAACCTTTTCGAGGCTATACTTAGCTCCATTGCCCAAATTGGTTTTGCTGCCGGATTAATTGTTATTTTTAGCTACCTTATTCTTAAAGAAAAAAGGGAGAATAATCTTTGGAGAGGATTGTTTATTGGTTTTGGAAGCTGGTTTTCAATCATGTCATTTTCTTATATAATTGGAATTCATGAAAAATTACCTATAAATATTGGTTCCGCTATTTCTTTTATGGTTACTTCTTTGATTTGGGGGATTTCTGGATCTTGGTTTTTGCATATATTGGATGAACGGTATGGTATCCAAACAGAAACTCAATTATCAGGTGATAAACAAGAGATTTCCAAGAGAAAAAGGTATTTTTTTTCCACCGCTCCTGCCTACAAAATAATGTCAAAGAGGACAGTAAAACCTAAAAAAATTAAACCTAAAAAACTTATATAAACGGAAGGTACTATAGAATAAAATAAGGCATGGTTGATTTTAACGGGGTGATAGTCTCGTCCCTTCTACATAGTACCAGGAACCCGAGCAGTTACTATATCGGCCTTATCGTGAGCCGACTGACACGGCTTACAAGGCTCTTTTTTTATGTCAATATAGGAAGGTATTAGGAACGCAACGAAAGGGGGCTAACTTATCATGGTGGGAAGAACATCGAGTAAACACTTTGGTGAAAATCTCAGACATGTTGTGGCAAGCCAAGCTTTTTCTTATATCAACAACACACTATATCTCCTATTGCAACAATGGGCAAAACACCGGCACCCTAACAAAAATAAATGGTGGAGACTAAATAAATATTGGCATGAAAAGAATGGGAAAAGATGGTTGTTCATGGCAGATGAGTGCAGCCTTATCAACCTGAGAAGAATAGAGATTATCCGCCACCCTAAATTGCAGATTTCTAAAAATCCCTTCATAC
>Ga0209164_1002529_pt1 | contig 19289 bp, 26 predicted proteins | sample MTBNYHSulfiMetaG_FD_187458 | JGI IMG/M metagenome (GOLD analysis project Ga0209164, IMG submission 187458) | Enrichment culture microbial communities from rom New York Harbor, USA that are MTBE-degrading - MTBE-NYH (New York Harbor Sulfidogenic)... | ecosystem: Environmental > Aquatic > Marine >...
CCCAAAGAAGTGCTTTTGGTGGCGGATGCCATGACCGGGCAGGATGCCGTCAATATCGCAAAGAGTTTTAATGAACGTCTGGGCATCGATGGAGTCATCCTGACCAAGATGGACGGCGATGCGCGGGGAGGAGCTGCCCTTTCGATCAAGTCGGTGACCGAAAAACCCATCAAATTTATCGGCGTGGGAGAGAAGCTTGACACCTTAGAGACTTTCCATCCTGATCGAATGGTTTCAAGAATTCTGGGGATGGGAGATGTCCTCACCCTGATTGAGAAAGCAGAAGCCGCCTTCGATGAAAAGAAGGTAAAAGAATTAGAGAAGAAGATTCGGAAAGACACCTTTACTTTAGACGATTTCCGGGACCAGATTCAACAGGTTCGTAAAATGGGATCATTGGAATCCATCTTAGGGATGATTCCGGGTCTTCCTAAGAAGATGAAGGGAATGGGAGGCCTTGATTTCGACGAAAAGGAACTGGTGAAAGTTGAAGCCATCATCAACTCCATGACACCCAAGGAGCGGGCCAACCATCAGATCATCAATGGAAGTCGGAGATTGAGGATTGCTCGAGGCAGTGGAACCAGCGTTCAAGATATCAATCGACTTCTTAAACAGTATGCCCAGGCTCGGAAGATGATGAAACAATTTAGCAAAATGGGGGAGAAAGGACTTGGAAGAGGAGGAGCACCTTTCTTCTCGTAAACGCATAGCGCCTGCCTACCGCAGGCATGGCGCTTAGAGCATAGCGTCTTAGATTCGCTTTCAAGGAAGATTTTCTCTATGCTCTTTGCGATTCTTAGATAGAGGAGGTGGTTAAAACAATATGGCTGTTTCTATGAGATTGAGGAGATTTGGTGGGAAGAAGAGCCCTTTTTACAGGATTGTGGTTTCGGATCGTCATTCTTCCAGGGATGGTAAATTTATTGATCAGGTGGGAACCTATGATCCCAAAAAAAATCCTGCGGAAGTTCGATTCAAGGAAGAGAAGGCGATTCAGTGGCTGAGGAAAGGAGCCCAACCCACCCCGACCGTCCGTCAACTTTTAATTCGATCTGGAGTGACCAAAAAGTTGACCGAAGGGAAAACGGAATAGGTTGCCTTTTCTTAGACCCTTGCTGATGATAAATCTCTTCCAGGACTGATGCGAAAATCGGAGGTGGGGAGTTATGAACGCAAAGGAGCTCATTGAGTATATTGCCAAGGCATTGGTCGATCATCCAGATCAAGTTAGGGTTTCCGAAGTCGAAGGCGAAAAAACTTCTGTCATCGAACTCTATGTGGCGAAGGATGATTTGGGGAAGGTCATTGGAAAACAGGGCAGAACGGCCAGGGCTATCCGGGTCATTCTGGGGGCTGTCTCGGCGAATTTAGGGAAACGTTCTGTTTTAGAGATTATCGAATGATGAGGTATGGGAAATAATCTTTTCCCCATTGGCAGGGTGGTCAAACCTCACGGGGTCAAAGGGAAGATGAAGGTGGAATATTTTGGAGACAATCTCCACCATTTTTCTTTCTATCGAGAGGTTTTTATCGAGGGCGAAAAAGGCATGCCTGAGCCCTACGAAGTTTTGGAGGCCATCCCTCAACCCCCACGTCTCATTCTCCGATTTAAGGGGGTTGAAAAGATTGAGGAAGTAGAGCTTCTCATGGGGAAAGAGATTTTTGTCAAGAGAGAAGCATTCCCTGCATTAGAGGAGAGAGAATATTATTGGATGGACATTCTGGGAATGAAGGTGGAGACGGAGGCAGGCAAAAGGATCGGAAGAGTGAAGGAAATCTTTCCTACGGGAGCCAATGACGTCTACGTTGTCGAAGGGAAAAGGGGAGAGATCCTTTTGCCGGCGACAGAGGAGGTGATCCAGAGCGTAGATCCTAAAAGGGGAGTCATGAAGGTTATTCGATTGGAAGGCTTATGGGGGGATGAGGATGAGATTTGACATTCTTACCCTTTTTCCCAATATGTTTTCCTCCCCCTTACGGGAAAGCATTTTAGGGAAAGCCATCGAGAAAAGACTCATCGAAATTCAGATTGTTAATATCCGAGAATTTACCCTGGATAAGCATCAAGTTGTGGATGATACTCCTTATGGAGGGGGCCAGGGCATGGTGATGAAAGCGGAACCCATTGCTCGGGCGATCGAGTCGGTCAGGTCTCGGAACCCATTTGCCAAGACAATTTATCTGACTCCTCAGGGGAAACCCTTCAATCAGGATTTGGCCCGGAGATTTTCTTCTCAACCCCACCTCATTCTTCTTTGTGGCCGATATGAAGGGGTGGACGAAAGGGTGAGAGACCTCTTTATAGATGAAGAGATATCAATAGGGGACTATGTCCTGACGGGAGGGGAACTTGCGGCGATGGTCCTCATCGATGCGATCTCAAGGTTCATTCCCGGAGTTCTGGGATCGGACCGCTCAGCGGAGGAAGATTCCTTCTTCAATTCCCTTTTAGAATATCCTCAGTACACCCGGCCTTTTAATTTCAGGGAGTGTTGCGTACCGGAAATCCTCATTTCAGGAAATCATTCAGCAATTTCTTCATGGAGGAGAAGAGAAGCGCTCCGGCGGACATCATTGAGGCGACCCGATCTTTTAACTAAAGCTAATCTTTCTGAAGAGGACAAGAAACTTCTGGAGGAGATCCTCCCAAACAATTCGTCATGAATCTCTAAGTCATCGACCATGCATGAAAATAGTCTCAAGGTTTTCTGGTCAGGGTTAGGAAGCCGGTCTGGGTCAAAGTGAAAGAGTGAGGGTGTTAAAAAGTTAGAGACGATAGACATCGCCCGTTGACAAAACTGGCATCCTTGCCCTAATTTCTTGACCAAAGACTTCATTTTTAAAGCTATGGAGTCCAATATTTACATTGGATTAGTTCACCATCCTATTTATGATAAGAGAAAAGAGGTGGTAGCCACCGCCATTACTAATTTTGATATTCACGACATTGCTCGTTGCGCAAAAACATTTGGGGTAGGGGGTTTCTTCATTATTACCCCGTTGGAAAGTCAAGTTCAGTTAGCGGATAGGATTCTTCGTCATTGGAGAGAAGGGACCGGGTCGGTTTATAATCCAACGAGGAAAGAATCCTTTTCCCTTGTCCGGGTTTCCCGGACGATTGACGAGGCAGATCGAGAGATTTTCAATCTCTGGCAGACAAAGGTGAAGAGGGTGGCGACCGGGGCCTCCCCCCATCCGAAGAATATTGATTTTGGATTCCTGAGGAACTTATTGAAAGATGAAAAAACTCCCTTCTTCCTTCTTTTTGGGACAGGATGGGGTTTGACTCAGGAGGTGAAGGACAGTTCCGATTATATCCTGGCTCCGATCGCAGGGAAGGGTTATAATCATCTTTCTGTCCGCTCAGCTGTGGCCATTATCTTAGACCGGTTATTAGGGGACAGAATGAATAGTTTGGAGTGATTGGTTCGGAGTTCGGAGACAATCTCTATAATACTCTGAACTCAAAACTCCTAACTCCGAACTAATTTAGGAAGGAGAAGAAGATGAACCTGATGGAATTGGTTGAAAGGGAACAATTAAGGACAGATCTCCCAGATTTCAAGGCAGGAGATACGATAAGGGTCCATGTGAAAATCGTGGAGGGAGAAAAAGAGAGGATACAACCCTTCGAAGGAGTGGTTATTCGTAAGAAGAGGGGAGGGATTCGGTCTACTTTCACGGTGAGAAAAATCTCTTACGGGATTGGTGTTGAGAGAGTTTTTCCCATCCATTCACCCCGGATTGATCGGATCGATGTGATCAGTCGAGGAAAGGTGAGACGGGCTAAACTCTTCTACCTGCGGGGCCTGAAGGGCAAGGCCGCTCGTATTCGAAGCGAAAAGAAACAAGTCGCCTAATTTTCAGTAGGCACTGGGCAGTAGGCAGAAGCAGCCTAATTAATATTTGGTTTATTCTTTTTTTCTGCCTTCTGCTAACTGCTTTCTGCCAACTTTTACGTTTATGCTCTTTCCATCTCTTCCCATCCAACCCATGGATTATTTTGAAAAGATGTACTATCGTCGGGGTTATCATCGGATTGCCGGCGTGGATGAGGTGGGGAGAGGACCTTTGGCCGGGCCGGTTGTCGCGGCAGCCGTTATTCTGCCCGAAGATGGTATCGACGAGAGGCTTTTTGATTCAAAAAAAATCTCATCAAAAAAACGAGAACATCTTTACGGAATAATCCTTGCAAAAGCGCAAGGGGTTGGAATTGGTATTATCGGACAGGAGGAGATCGATCACCTCAATATTCTTGAGGGTTCGCTAAAGGCCATGGCTTTAGCGATTGGGAACCTTCCCATCCCTCCGGATTTTGTCCTGATCGATGGTCCTCACGGCCTCAAGGTTTCCATTCCTCATAAACCCATCCGAAAGGGTGATCAACTCTGTAACTCCATTGCTGCCGCTTCCATCATCGCTAAGGTGACACGAGACCGAATGATGTTGGAATGTCACCAGAAATTTCCTCAGTATAACTTTGCCAGACACAAAGGGTATGGAACAAAGGAGCATCAAAGGGCAATTGCAAAATTTGGTGTCTGCGAACTTCACCGTAAAACCTTTCGAGGCGTCAAAGAATATCTTTAAGAAAGGGTTCAAGGAGCCCAGGGTTCAAGTGGTCAAAGGGGTGTTTAAGAAATTTTAAAAAACTTGAACCCTTGAACCCCTGCCTACCGGCAGGCAGGCTCGAATCCTAGACCCCTTCGAGTAAAAAGATGCAAAAGAAGGAACTCGGGAAAAAGGGTGAAGAGCTAGCCCTTCGATTTTTGAAGAAAAAAGGATATCGTATTATTGAGAAAAATTACATCTGTAAAATGGGTGAAATGGACATCATTGCCAGAGAGAAGGATACTCTGGTCTTCATCGAAGTAAAAACTCGTACTTCCATGTTTTTTGGCCCTCCTCAATTAGCCGTCAATTTCTCAAAGCAAAGACAGCTTTCCAAGGTGGCGTTGAACTATTTAAAGGAAAAGAATCTCGGAGATGTAAAGGCAAGGTTTGATGTCGTGGCCATTTTGATTGGGCAAAAGGGAGAAGAGGTTGAATTGATCAAGGATGCTTTCGATTTACAATACCCATAAAAAGGGACTTTTTCCGGAAAGGGAAAATTTTTTGCATGGAATTATCAGCGGAGCTTTAATTATAATGACGGTTAATCGCATTGCTCAGAGACAGATGCAAGACCAGTTGCTTGAAAAAAGGATAGAGAAGGTTAAAAGACAAATATTTAATATTTAAGATGTGACCCGTTACTACCTCACAGAGTGGCCGATCTTTACCGGCCACTCTGGAACTTTACGATCAGTGAAGACAAGACGCACTGCATCTGCCCTGCGGGGAAACGTCTTTACCGCAATGGTGGCAATGTGGTGGTCAACGGTCAGCGGGCCATCAAATTTCATGGGAGAAAGACCGACTGCAGGACCTGCGAACTGAGGGAGAGGTGCCTGAGATATCCGGACCGTACGGAGGCCAAACAGGTGTACTTCTTTCAGGGGCGATCGGAGAAGAAGCCGGAGACCTTCACAGAGAAGATGAAACGCAAGATCGATTCGGTAAAAGGGAGACTCATCTACAACAGGAGACTCGGAACGGCAGAACCTGTCTTTGGCAATATTTGCTCTACATTAGGCTTGAGCAGATTTACCTTTCGAGGGAAAAGGAAAGTAATCACTCAGTGGTTACTCTACTGTGCAGTGCACAATCTCTTTAAAGTGCATCGATATGGGTTGGAGTTCGCGTGAAAGAAACCGGATTGGGTGATAGGGTATTGTGGTAAGAAAAATATCATGAAAAGACGAACATTGCATCAAGGGTTGTAAAAACTTTCAATGAAAGAAAATAATTTCCTATTTTTGATCCAGTAGAAGAAACGGTTTTTTAAAAAGTGACTTTTTCTACGGGCTCGTTGGCCTCTGGAATAAAATGGAGGAATCTGGTAGGCTTATGTTGGTATGAATACTAACGAAATTGCGAAACAGATAGCCGATTGTACTTCCAAGGCAGTCGCCCACTACTGGCAAACAAGGGCTGCCCAGCGCAAAAAACAGGAAGCAGGTGGCAAAGCCGATCAAGGTTTCCGAAGTGCCGTCACTGGCGGTGCCCAGATGGACGGGTTCATTTACCTTTTCACAAAACTTGTCACACAAGCCGGAATCCCTGAGAACTGCATTTTCAGAAAGAAGGCCGTCGAGCTTCCTGGTTTCTTCAGACCCACCAAAGAATGGGATCTCCTCGTTGTCCGTGAGCGGACACTGATCGCTGCTATCGAAGCCAAATCCCAGGTTGGCCCTTCCTTTGGCAACAATTTCAATAATCGGACAGAGGAGGCGATAGGCAGTGCCCTTGATCTCTGGACGGCCTTTCGAGAAAAGGCATACCTTGACAGTCCACAACCGTTCCTCGGCTACTTCTTCATGCTTGAGGACTGTGACGCATCAAATCGGCCTGTCGGTGTGCAGGAACCACATTTTAAGGTCTTCCCCGAGTTTGTCGGTGCCTCGTACATGCGCCGTTATGAACTGTTCTGCCGGAAGCTTGTGTTAGAGAGGCATTATACGGCATCCGCCTTCATCAACTCATCCAGCCTTGAGGGTCTCAAGGGTGTTTACAAAACACCGGCGAATGATCTGTCCATGGAGCGATTTGCAAAGGTGCTGGTTGCCCATGTGGCAACCTTTGTGTGAAACCATGTTGTCAACGGTCCATAGACTAATCAATGGCGATGCACGGGATTTGTCCTTTTTGGATGGTGAGTCGGTGCATCTCGTCGTCACGTCACCACCCTATTGGAATCTCAAACGCTACAACGAAACCCCTGACCAGATGGGACATATTCAGGACTATGAGGCCTTCTTGCGGGAATTGGAAAAGGTCTGGAGGCATGTCTTTCGTGTTCTTGTTCCCGGAGGCCGACTGGTGTGCGTGGTTGGTGATGTCTGTGTGGCCAGACGCGATTTCGGACGTCACCTGGTGTTTCCTCTCCATGCAGACATCTGCGTGATCTGCCGGCGAATCGGTTTTGACAATCTAAATCCGATCATCTGGCACAAAATCTCAAACGCTTCGTACGAGGTTCCAAACGGATCGAAGTTTCTCGGCAAACCATACGAGCCAAACGCCATTATTAAGAACGACATGGAATTCATCCTGATGCAGAGGAAACCGGGAGGATACCGGAAACCCTCTAATGCTCAGCGAGATGCCAGCAGGATTTCAAAAGACGAGTTTGACCGTTGGTTCCAACAAATATGGAACATCCCAGGAGCATCGACTAAGCACCACCCTGCGCCTTTCCCTCTGGAACTGGCTACCCGGCTAGTAAGGATGTTCTCGTTTGTGGGAGACACCGTCCTTGATCCATTCTGCGGCTCTGGTACAACGGTGATTGCAGCCTTCCAAACGGGCCGCAACAGCATCGGAGTGGAAATTGACCCAGATTATTGTCGTATGGCAGCACGGTATCTTAAGGCGGAGACCTTGAACCTTTTCTCAAGCGCGAAACTTATCTTTGAGAAGGTTTCCACGGAGAGGGCCTCCATGGTCAAGGAAGATCAAACTTTGTACGAAGTGAGACCTGCAAGGAGAAAAGTAAAATAGGCCAACAAGGCGCGCTGCACCTGATCGCCGAAAAAGCCGGCTCCAGGTGAGCCGCGTGTCATATATGAAGGAAATGAATCAATACAAAATAGATTTGAACTCGATTCCGTGGGAAACGCCTGCAAACGGTATTCGGTATAAAGCATTATTAAAAAACGGCAAGAAACTTCGAATCATCGAATTCACAAAAGAATTTATAGAACCAGATTGGTGTAAGAAAAGCCATACTGGATACGTACTCGACGGCAAACTTGAAATTAATTTTGACGGTGACATCATCGTTTACACTTCAGGAGATGCCTTATTTATTCCTGAGGGAGACAAGCATAAACATATTGCTAAGGCGATAACTGCCACGGTAAGAATATTCTTAGTGGAGGATGCATAAAATTACTCCAGCGCCTGCCTGCCTTCAGGCAGGGATGCCTTACAGCCATCGCTGACCTTGGTCGTCATGCTATAATATTGACAGCCGGTCTTAATATGGTACTATATAAAGACTGGAGGTGATAAAATGAAGATTTCAAGAGACATCAAACCGGTTACCTACCTCAAAGCAAGAGCCTCTGACCTGCTCAGACAAATAAACGAGACCCACCGACCTGTTGTCATTACCCAGAATGGAGAACCCAGGGCTGTACTGCAGGACCCAGAAAGTTATGAGAACATGCGAAACGCCATTGGTCTATTGAAACTGATCTCCCTGGGAGAAGAGGATATTAAGGACGGGAAGTCAAAATCACAGGAAGAAGTATTTACAAATATCGAGAATATCCTGAAAGAAAAAATGAGATGAAAAAAATATATGATGTTATATGGTCGGAGACATCACAGAAAGATCTCATGGGTATTGTTGAATATATTGCCGCAGACAGTCCTTCCAATGCTTTTGAAATATTCAAGCAAATTAAACAAAAAACATCAAGCCTTTATACTTTTCCTGATAGAGGCCGGATCGTCCCGGAACTTCAAGATCAAGGGATTATTCTATACCGTGAATTAATTGTTTCCCCATGGAGGATCATCTACAGGATATCAGACAAAGCCGTTTATGTCTTATCTGTGCTGGATTCAAGACAAAATGTTGAAGATATTCTCTTAAGAAGACTCATTCGTTCAAAATTATAAAACTGCTAACAAACAAATCCAGAGGACGGCTAAGAATTTGGGGAAGGATTCAGATTTAAAGTCTTATTCGATAGCCCGTAATAGGAACCCGTCTCCAATTTCACATGCCCCCCATTCACAGGCAAATATTTAATATTTAAGATGTGACCCCCTAGATGATTCCTCCGTCCACGACAATGGTTTGGCCGGTGATGTAGTTTGAATGCTCTGAGGCTAGAAAGAGAACGGCTTGGGCCACATCCTCAGGGCTTCCCATCCTTCCGAGGCTGGAGGATTTGATGATCGCCTCGACTTTTTCCTTGGGCATCTTTGAAACAATTTCAGATTTAATCAAGCCTGGAGCTACGGCATTGACATGGATGTTGAAAGGACCCAACTCCCGAGCAAGGGATTTGGTGAAGCTGATCACCCCGCCTTTGGTTGCCGCATAATTGGTCTGGCCGGAAGTACCCAAAATACCGCTGATGGAGGAGATATTGATGATCTTCCCCTTTCTTTGGGGAATCATCTTTCGAATCACCGTTCTGCAGCAATGAAAGAGGCTGGTCAGGTTGGTTCTGAGAAGGGAATCCCAATCCTCATCACTCATCAACATGAGGAAGTTATCCCGGACGAGGCCTACATTGTTTACCAAGATATCAATCTTTCCGTACTGAGCAAAGGTCTCCTCCACCATCTCTTTGGCCTGATCGAACTGTGTGACGTCGGCCTTAAACAGACCGATGCTCAATCGTTTTGATTTGGCCTCGCTCATCAGAGCTTCTGCAGCATCAACATCCTTTGAAAAATTGGCAACGACTTTTGCGCCTTCCTCAGCCAAGAGAAGGCAGATCGCCCTGCCGATTCCTTTCGTACCCCCTGTGACAATCGCCACCTTATTTTCCAATAACATCTTATTCTTGCCCTCCGAAAGCCATTCCTGGATTTTAAACTATGTAGATTTTACATAATACGTTTTAAATCCCAAACTCCAAGCACCAAATCCCAAATATATTTCAATGAACCAAATTCCAAACATTATAAATTGTTTCGGTCATTTGAAATTGGTATTTAGAATTTATTTGTCATTTGGGATTTGGAATTTGGTGCTTCCCCACACTATGCTCTATGCCCTCTGCGCTATGCCAGTGGTTTTAATCTCGGTTTCTTCATCCTTCCCACCAGTTCCCACAAAGGTCCTCGAATCCGAAATTTGCGTATTTGCTCCACCAAATTCTGTGTGATGTTGATTTCCAATCCGGGAACAATCCATCGTTTCCTTGTAAGGGCTTTCTCAGAAATCATTTCACTTAATCTCCCCTTTAATGTTGGGGAGATATAAAAATGGGGATAGATGAGATTGTCATCCTGAGAGATGATTCTTTGTGAAAGGGAAATTTGCTCCATTTCCGTCCCCGGATAGATTCGGATCCCCAGCATGGCGATGATCGCTGTGGGATCGAGTTGATCCATCAGTTGAAAGGACTCTTCGATCGTCTCTTCATCTTCCCCTGGCCCCCCAAAGAGAAGATAGTGACAGTGATTGACATTCAGTTTTGAACAGATTTTTGAAGACCGGATAATATCTTCTTGAGTAAATGACTTCTTGTAGTTTTCGAGCATTCGCGATGATCCTGAATCCGTTCCAAATTCAATTCCCATACACCCAGCTTCTTTCATCATGTTTAAAAGGCTTTGGGTTAAAAATCCCGGGTGGACAAAAGCGCTCCATTTGACATCAATCCTTCTTCGAATGATCTCACGACATAAAGCTTCTGCAAAGGAAGGTGGATAATTGAAGATGTCATCAACGAAATAGACATAATCGATTCCCTCTTCGGTGAGGCGATGAATTTCCTCCACCACTTCTGGTATTTTTCTCAGCCGGGTCCGTTTCCCTTCCAACAAAGGATATGTGCAGTAAATGCAGGAGAAAGGGCAGCCCCGTTTCGTCTGAATATTTCCCATCCCCCCTTCTTCTAAATAGCGATGGGTTTTGAAAAGGCTTCGATCCGGACTTCGAATGGGAAAGACCCTCGCTCCTTCTGTCAAATGAGGAAAAGGTTTCTCTTTCACAAGGAGATGAGGAGATGGCGAGATAACGCCATTCTTTTCAAGGCTCCTCACCAATTGCAGAAAGACTTCTTCCCCTTCCCCGACTATCCCGAAATCGACATTCAGGAACCGAAGAAGTTCTTGGGGGACTAAAGAATATCCTGAGCCCCCGATGACCAATCGCAACGAAGGGGATTGACGACAAATTCCAACAATTTCTTCCACCTCCTGGAGATAAGAAACGGAGGCCGGATAGGTCAGGTTATCGAGATTTCTCAAAGAGATACCGATCAGGTCGGGTTGAAATTGATAAAGAGTCTGGTTGAGATCAACCGATATCTCTTGAGAAAAACAGAGATCCATGACCTCAATCTGATGGCCTTTTTCCCTTAATGCCTTGGCGATGTAAGCCAACCCCAAAGGAAAGACAGGAAAAGGCATTCTCTCACGATTGACGGAGATCAATAAAATTTTCATAGGAAACTTACCATTATTTTTTCCCTCATCTCCAAATAAGCTCCGATGACCAGTCATCAAACAAATTCAAAGGCTTTTTTAATCAGTGGCGGTTGATCGCTGGTTGTTATTTGATTATTGTAGTTTGGTTATTGATCATTTTAGGCATTTCTTCTTTCTTGATCCTTCGGACCACATCCATCTGGGCACCCCGCAGGACGAAGTTTGACATCAAGAAATGAAAGAAGTGATGTTTGGGGCCCCAAAGCAAGCGTTTCAATATAGACCGAGGAGCGCAGACATATTTTTGTGCCCAGAGATATCCTCCCTGGAGTTCTTGGGCGGTCATCCTTTTTGGTCTGAAGACCACATGACTCATGTCGTAATGTGACCAATCACGGTCAAAGATTCTTTCTTCCCTTTCCAGCCGGTCATAGAGGGGGGTTCCCGGGAAGGGTGTGAGAACAGAAAAGGTTGGAAGCTCGATGTTATTCTTCTGGACGAATTCAACCGTTTTTTTAAAAACGGCGGGGTCATCTTCATCGAATCCAAAGATAAAGGCTCCCTGAATCCCGATTTGGTGGCGTTGAATCGTTTTCACTAAATTCGACAATTCCTTAACATTCACAAATTGCTTCGAAACATTGTCCAGATTCTCCTGGAGAAGAGATTCAAATCCAATGAAGAGAGACACACAGCCGCTCTCTCGAGCCTTCTTCAGAAGCATCTCGTTCATAGCGATCTTGAGAGTGGTAAACGCCATCCACTTCACTCCGTAGCGCTTAAAAATTTCAAACAGGCCAAATGCATAGTCTTCTTTTGCCGTCACATTGTCATCGGCCAAAAAGAGATATTCTCCTTTTTTCTTGATGATCGTGGAGAGTTCGTGATCAACCTCTTCAAGGGGACGGGCCCGGTAGCGCTTTCCGTTGATGGTAGGAACCGAGCAAAATTCGCACCGGTTTGGACATCCCCGGGTCGTCTCGATCACCTTAAAAAAAGGATGATGACGTTTATTCAGAAGGTCCCTTTTTGGAAGAGACATTCCTCTTAAATCAGACCACTCTCGATTCTTATAGAAAGGCTTTAGACTTCCGGACTCAAGGTCCTCTATCAGTTTGTCGAACATCCCTTCCGCTTCTCCGATGAAGACTGAATCGGCATGTTCTTTTGCTTCATCGGGTAAAAGGCTCGGGTGAACTCCTCCCAAAATGACTTTCACCCCTTTTCTCCGAAACTGATCGGCAATCGAATAGGCCCTTTGGATGACACAGGTTAAACCGGTGATCCCGACTAAATCGACATCGGTATCGAAATCAACCTCTTCAATCACCTCATTAATAATCTTGACATCATAGGTTTTCGGAAAAAAAGAAGCGAGAAGGGTGAGGCCTAAAATAGGAAAAGGGTAAAGCGTATCGTTTGAGAATTTGATCCCCTTATCTCTGGGGAAAATTAAGAGAACCTTCTTCGATTTCGGATTGCGCCTGCCTGCCGGACAGGCAGGGATTGCGGATTGCGGATTCAAATCTTTTACCTTTAAATCAATTCTTGTTTTTCTGTATTTTACCTCCACCCTCAAGCCTCATGCCTTTAACCTTGATCGAGGTTCGGTTGTTTCCAGGGCCTCTTGGTGGCGTTCTCCCAGACATATCGGAGGATGAGCCGGTAGGCCATCCGTTTGAAAGGATTCGGATTGAAGAAAGCCCCCAGAAGGATCCTCGGTTGGATGTAATATTTTTTCAGATAGACCTGTTGGAGACGATAAACCTCTTCGGCAGATAGAAATTTTGTATCCATGACAGGGTGCATAAAATCATATTTGCCGAAATCCCTCTCTCTAATTCTCCCCAATCGTTCTGCCTCTTCAAAATATTTCGTTCCGGGAAGAGGGGTGGTTAGAGTGAGAACCAAAAAGTCGCTCTGACCTTTTATAAACTGGAAGACTTCCTTGATTGATTCTGCAGAGTCATTCCAATCTCCGCACATGATGTTGGCCATGACCATAATTTTATTTTTTCTGAGAATATCGATGGCTTTTTGAGCCATCTCTCTCGATTGCTGTTTTTCATATCGGCTGAGCACATCGGGTTGAATGCTCTCGATTCCCAACATCACTTCATAAAGACCGAGGCGCTTCATCTCGGGGATGAGCTCTTCGTCTCGAAGAATATCTTTGATTCGGGATTGAAACCAGAAATGGATGCGGAGATTCGACTTTCCTAATTCTTCAAGAAACTCCTCAACTCGCTTCTGACTCCAGTTGAAGGTATTCTCGTTGAAGACAAAAAGAGTCTTACCATATTGGCGGTGCAGATAAGAAATCTCCTCCACTATTTTCTTCCCACTCCGTCCCCTCCAGACCCCTTCCCAGAATCTTGTCTCAGAACAGTAGGCGCATCGGTCTCCACAACCACGGCTGGTGGAGAGACCGAAAGCCTTTTTTCCCATTCCATGCCAGTAGTATGCCGCAGTCTCCATATCGATGAGATGGTAGGCTGGAAGGGGAAGGGAGTCTAAATTTTGGATGGGAGGTTGTCTTTTATTGAGAGTTACTTTCCCATTATCGGAATAAGCAATGCCTTTCACCTCTCGCCCTTTTCCACCCCGGGAGAGGTCTTGGAGAAATTGAGAAAAAGCGATCTCCCCCTCACCTAAAACGATGGAGTTCAGTCCCTTCAGTTCGTGAAGGATCGTTTCAGCCATCAGGGAGAAGTGGCTTCCCCCTGCCACGATGATGGAGTTCGGTGAAAGTTTCCGGCAGAGATGAATGGTCTGAATGGCCTCTGGGGAGAGACAGGTGGCAGAACAAGTAATACCGATGACGTCCGCTTTTGATGTGGAAACAGAATTCGCAAGGTCTCTCCAGGGGACCTGGAGAGCAGTCGCATCAATAATTTGAATCTCGTGGCCCTCTTTTTCCAGATAGGCGCCTAACTGAAGAAGACCAAAAGAGGGGGTCCACATCCGAAGGCCCGGAAAAAGCTTATGAGGAGGATCAATGAGAAGAACCTTCATGGCATTTTAGATTTCAGATCGCAGAATTTAGATTTAAGAATTTAGGTTTTAACTCACAACTCCGAACTTCTTTCTACACCTCTAAGTATTTTTGCATCGCGTCAATTCTTTCGAGTACCTCCGGGGGGACCCGGTAGAGAAGATTCCCCTTAAGATCGGTGAGGACATGTGTGGTGGAGCCTGTGGCGAGGGTCTTTTGATTCTTTTGATCGAGGACCCGATAATGGAAGATCAGTTTGGCCACCTCCGTTCTCTCCATGGTGGTCTGGATGATGAGGAAATCGCCAAAGATAGCTGGAAGCTTGAACTGGCAGTTTAATTCCACCACGGGTGCCAAAAGATTCATTCCCTTGAGCTGAAGGGGGCCCATCTGGTATCGTTGGGTCAAGTCATTCCGACCCTTCTCGAACCAACCCACATAGTGACCATGCCAGACCACCCCGTAGGCATCCACTTCATTAAATCGAACCTGGAGGGATGTCTCGTGGTACTTCATTTTACATCCTTTCCGATATGACGATCTCCGGCAGAAACGGCCTCCACCTCAGGATTAATCCATCGCATCAATTTTGTTAGCGTTGCTTCATGTCCCACTTCAATGAATTGGACAAATCCTTCCTGAATCAATTTCTCGACACATCGAATCCAATAGACGGGGCGTCCGACTTCCTGAGAGAGAAAGTCTTTGATCTCCTCTCTTCTTAAAGGTTTAATCGTCCAATGATTGAGAATGGGGACTTTTAAGGATTGAATCTTAATATCTTTTAAAATCTTCATGATCTCTTCTCTCAATGAATAAAGAGAAGGGGAATGAAGCGCCGTATTGAAAGCAAGGCGGCTGGCGGAGATGGCCCTCCGAGACAGAGCAAGGGAAATTACTTTTTCCACCGCCTCCTCTTCCCCAGAAAGAACAAAATGCATCGAACCGTTATAATTGGCGATGGAGAGATTGAAACCATTGAGGTCTTGACAGATTTTTTGGATTTCCTCTAAATTAAGACCGATGATGCTGGCCATGCCTCCCCGGTGGATTTCCCCTTCTTTCTTGAGTCGCCTGCCAATGGCTTCGGTGATGAAGAGCCCCTCTTCAAAAGAGATGGCTTCCGAGGCGGCTAAGGCTGAATAGATTCCCATACTATGTTCGGCAAAAATATCCGGAGTCCACCCTTCGTCCCTGAGCCGGTAGAAGTAAACCACGGAAAGGAGGTAGGTGGAGATCTGAAGTTTAAGGCTAATATCCTCCTCTTTATCCTCATTCCCAAATGAGAAGTCGAGGAGATTGAATTTCGTCTGGCGGGAAGCCCTTCTTAACAATTCTTTAAAATGCGGATCCTTCCTCAGGGGATGATGATCTTCCAAAATCGGTTTCTCTTGAAGCTGGCCAGGAAAACAGAAAGCAATTTTCCCTGTCGATGGCATCATGCAGCCCCCTTATGTTCTAAAACATATTGGGCCATGGTTCTCACCGATTGAAAGACTCTTTTCCCCACCTCTGCATCAGGAATGATGACACCAAACTCTTTCTCCAAGCCCAAGACAAGTTCGAGGGCATCGATGGAGTCCAGCCCTAACCCCTCACCGAAGAGAGGGGCGTCGGTCTCGATCATCTCGGGGGTCATGTCCACAAGCTTTAATCTCTGGATAATGAGTTGCTTGATTTTTTCGATCAGGTGATCCTCTGGTTCAACCATACGTCTCCTCTTCTAAGTAAAAATTTCAAAAGGGTCCCAGGATTCAAGGGGTCTAGGGTTCAAGATTTATTTCTTATTTACTTGGCCACTTGAACCCTCGACTCCTCGAACCCTTTCTCACTCTTTCCAATAAGAATAAAAATTATACCATTGATCTGGATATTTTTCGATATAGACCTCAAATATTTTAATCCATTTTTCCATTCCTTCTCGAATGACTGCTTCTCGATCTTCCCTCGAAGCGGGGTTAAAATAGATGGGAGGTTCAATAATTCCCCGATACTTTCGATTGCTGCCCATGACCACAAAAACCGGTAGAACCGGAGCTTCGGTGGCCATGGCGAGGAGGGCGGCACCTATGGGGAAAGCCGTTTCCCTCCCAAAGAAATTGAAGACCATTGTCTTTTGAGATTCGGTCCGGTCTCCCAACATCGCCACGATTTCATTTCGCCGAAGGGCCTTGACGGCATCCAAGATGGCCAGAGGAGAATCATCCTTCGGATTGATATAGAGGTTTTTAATTCCCTTTTTTCTCCTCATCTCCTCCCGAAAAGACCGGGTATCCAAATCTCTCTCGTCGAGGGTGAGGACATTAAGCTTCCCTCCTTTGAAGGAAAGGAGCAGTCCTCCAATCTCCCAATTTCCAAGATGAGGTGTAACACAAATCGCCCCTTTTCCTGCACGGAGAACCTCCGTCATGTAATCCGCTCCGACCTCTTCTTCTACCCATCGGTCCTTATTAGATGGGCGGAGGCGATGCATCACCATGTAATCCAATAGGTATTGACCATAGTTCTGGAAAGTTTTCCGGGTTAAGGCATTTACTTTTTCTGTTGACCAGTTCCCTCTGCTCACCCCTTCCATATTTTTCCGGACATGTGCCCTCGTCTTTTTCATCAGGAGGTAGAAGAGATCCCCTATGACCACACTGAAGAATTTTTGAACCGAACGGGGGATGAGTGTCGAGCAGAACTGGAAGAGAAAGAGGTAAATAAAACGATTGAGAGATCGGGGGTGACGTTTTTCCATCTTAGCCCCCGAAGTGGTCTTTGACAGATTTGAATTGGCTCATTGAAATTTATTTATCCTGGTACTTGCCCTTTCGTTACGCTCTATGCGCCATGCCTGCCCGCCGTCCATGTACTTTGGCAGGCGGGGGTGATACCATTCTTTGTTTGCCGATAACGTTCGCAGAGATCGCCCCAGCAGGCCACCACTTGATGGTCCACCAGAAGTTCGATCACCTCACATTGATTTTCACATTCCCCACATTCAAAGCCCCTTGTGGAGCAGGACTTTTGCGGAAGGTCAAATCCCCTGAATTGAGTTTGGGAGAGTTTACCCTTCTTCAGCAATTTGGCGGCCCCGATGGCACCCATGACATCAAAATGTTCTGGAATGATGAGATGCACTTCCAATTCTCTTTCAAGCGCTTTTTGGATCCCCCGATTGGCTGCGACGCCTCCTTGGAAGACAATGGGAGAAAGAATTTCCTTCCCTCGGCAGACATTATTCAGATAATTCTTCACCAGGGAGTCACAGAGGCCAGCCACGATATCCTCGACAGAGTGTCCGATCTGTTGTTTATGAATCATATCTGTCTCGGCAAAGACGGTACATCGCCCAGCGATCCGGACAGGGTGATTGGCCTTGAGAGCGAGATCTCCAAAGGCTTCAATGGAGATCCCGAGTCTGGCAGCCTGTTGATCTAAAAAGGAGCCTGTGCCTGCCGCGCACACGGTATTCATGGCAAAGTCGGCAACGACGCCATTTCTCATTACGATGACCTTGGAATCCTGGCCACCAATTTCAATGATCGTCTTTGCCTCGGGGAGAAAGTCGATCACTGCCATGGCATGGGCGGTGATCTCATTTTTGATCAGATCAGCCCCTACCAAATAGGCCGCTAAATGTCTGGCACTCCCTGTTGTGGCGACCCCATCGATGGGAACGGTTTTCCCCAATTGGATTAAAATTTCCTCCAACCCTTGCTGGATGGCCTCAATGGGCCGACCACTGTTCCGAATATAACACTTGGCTAAAACTTGATTGTCTCCGCCCAGCACCACTAATTTGGTGGTGATGGAGCCAACATCAATACCTAAATAATTTCCCATTCTTTAGATCTCACAATGTAAAACGCAAAGTGCAGAGAGCATAGGGCATAGTGAAAAGGGAATCATTAAAGTCTTAATCTCAACCTTAACCTCAGCCTAAATATTTTCTTTTCTTCTCTGTTCCATCACATCCCGGAACGCCTCGAGTCGAGTTGCCAGTCCTTCTCTTCCGGTATGTTCATCAAAGGAGAGAATGAGAAGGGGGGGGGAGGAGCCTCCCCGAACTTTCAATCTTCTTTTGATGAATTCTTGAAGGAGGGCATCAATGCCACATTTAAAGGAAGTGAGGAAGACGACCCCATCTACCCCGCCGGATAGAAAGTGAAACAGGGACCCCACAATCTCTCTTCCCGATGACCAGTAAATCTCTTTGGAAAGGTCTGAAACTTCTCGATCGATCTCCCTTTCAGAAAGGACATCAGAGGTCGTAATCTCCATTCCCAGCCTTTTTGTCAGAGTGAGAAGATCTTTGTTGATATCGGTGTCGAAGAGATTGTAAGGATGGCCGATGAAGGCGACACGCAATGGAGGCTTTCTCCCCGCAGGCGGTATTGGAATCTCTATTTCAAAAAGTTGCCTCGTGGGAAGCCGGTTAATACGATCGATCCACTCTTTTTGGAATTTGGAGAAAGACTTTTCAGCCTCCCGAAAGGCTTTTTTGCTCTCTGGCTTTGATGCGTTTAACCTTTCGCCGATCTTCAGGAAAGATTGAAAAAGAGAAATTCCTCCTTTTCGAAGGTCAATGGTTTCATCAATGACGGAAACACTTCCTTCCGTGGCAAGCCGCACAATATCCGGAGCTCCCCGAAACTTAGGGCACATCATGTAAGTTCGATGGATGCTGACTAATCGCGGGATGAAAAGATGATCTACTTTGTCTTTTAATTGGATGGCATGGGTCACCAGAAGTTTCATGGGAAGACAACTGTCTTCAAAATAGATGATCTTCTCCTTTTGTCTTACGCCGTCGGAAACCATCACCTTCCAACCCAACGTGTCAAAGAAAGTGTGCCAGAAGGGAAAGTATCGATAAAACATCAGGGCTCTGGGAATGCCTAAGCAACCCTTCTTTTCCATTCCAACATTTCCACAAAGGCCTCAAGGAGTGTCTGAATTCGGCCTTCGATCTCCTGCTCGTCTAAAATGAGTGTGAGGATGGGGATATCCCAGTCCTTCCCAACCTTAGTCAGAATTCCAGAAGCCGTGGTCTCCGGCATGCAGGCAAAGGGCATAAGATGGA
>Ga0209164_1002530_pt1 | contig 19274 bp, 15 predicted proteins | sample MTBNYHSulfiMetaG_FD_187458 | JGI IMG/M metagenome (GOLD analysis project Ga0209164, IMG submission 187458) | Enrichment culture microbial communities from rom New York Harbor, USA that are MTBE-degrading - MTBE-NYH (New York Harbor Sulfidogenic)... | ecosystem: Environmental > Aquatic > Marine >...
CCTGGTAGACCATGGAGATCTTGCCGCCGCGCCACTTGCGCAGGGCCTCCTCGCTCAGCGTGCTCACGTCTTGCCCGTCGACCGCCACGCTGCCCGCATCGATGGTGCCGTTGGCGGCGAGGTAGCGCATCGCCGCCATGGCCAGCGTGGTCTTGCCGCAGCCCGACTCGCCGACGAGGCCGTAGGCCTGGCCCCTCTCGATGTGCATCGTCACGCCTTTGAGCACGCGCAGGTCGCGGCCGCGGCGGTGGAAGGTGACCTCGAGGTCGCGGACGTCGAGGGCGGCGGCCTCGGCCACGGCGGCGTCAAGGGGCTGTTCGACCGTGCTCACTTGGAGAACACCCTCCCCAGACCGTCGGTGATGAGGTTGACGCCCACCACCAGAGAGGCGAGGGCGGCGGCGGCGAACAGCGACGACCAGGGGGCGATCTGCAGGAAGACGCGCTGCGTCGAGATGGTCAGGCCCCAGTCGGGCGACGGCGGCGCGAGGCCGAAGCCGAGGAACGACAGCGTCGCCGCCGTGAACACGGCGTAGCCGAGACGGACCGTGCCCTCGACGATGATCGGCTCCTTGATGTTGGGCAGGATCTCGCGCGCCATCACGAAGACCGAGCGCTCGCCGCGCAGCCGCGCGGCCATGACGTACTCGCGCTCGCGCTCGCCGATGACCGCCGAGCGTACCGTGCGGCTGATCACCGGGGTGAACAGCGCCCCGATCGTGATGATGATGATCGAGAGCCCCTTGCCCAGCAGCGAGAGGATGAGGATCGAGGTGATGATGATCGGCAGCGCAAGGAGCACGTCGACGAGGCGCATGATGATCTCGTCGGTCAGCCCCCGGTAGAAGCCGGAGACGAGGCCGATGATGCCGCCCCAGAGCAGGGCGAGCGCCGTGGCCAGCGGCGCGATGATCAGCACCGTGCGCGCGCCGGCCATGGTGCGGGCGAAGACGTCGCGCCCGAGGTCGTCGGTGCCGAACCAGTGGGCCACGCTGGGCGCCTGGAGCGAGGCGAAGGCATCCTGCGCCGTGGGGCTCTGCGTGAAGGAGGTCGAGAAGAGGGCCATGAAGACCCAGAAGAGGACGATGATGAGGCCGGTCATGAAGGTCGGGCTGCGCAGCAGCGCGTGCATCAGGTAGCGCCGCTGGCGCCGCTGCTCGCGGGCGGCGGCCTCGTCGGCCTTGAGTTCCCCACCCTGACCGCCGGCCTCGCCGTCGGCCAGTGCCTCGACGACTTCGGGGTCTGGTTCGCGCAGGTCGGCCGGGCGGACGTCCACCGTCAGCCCCCCATCCGGATGCGCGGGCTCAGCAGCGCCACGACGATGTCGGCGATGAGGTTGGAGATCATGTAGAGGATCGCCACCATGAGGACCGAGGCCTCAAGCAGCGGGATGTCGTTACGCTTGGCCGCCTCTACCATGAGCTGGCCGATGCCCGGGTAGGCGAACAGCACCTCGACGACCACGAGGCCGCCGATGAGCCAACCCACCTGGCTGCCGATCACCGTGACCGTGGGGACCATGGCGTTGCGCAGCACGTGGCCGCCGATCACGCGGCGGCGCGGCAGCCCCTTGAGGACCGCGGTGCGGATGTACGGCATCGCCAGCACCTGGACGGTGCCGACCCTGGCCATGCGCGCGATGTAGCCCAGCTCGAGGAACATCAGCGGGATGGCGGGCAGGATGAGGTAGTAGAAGCGGCTCACGAAGGGAGAGCCGGCAGGCGGCATGGCGTTGACCGGCAGCCACTTGAGCCACACGGCGAACACGTATAGCAGGACGACGCCGCTGACGAACTCGGGGATGACGGTCATCGACAGCGTGGAGACGGTGATGCCGCGGTCGAGGAAGCTGTCGCGCCGTAAGCCCGCGAACACCCCGAGGGCGATGGACGTGGGCACGATGAGCACCAGGGCGAAGCCCGCGAGCAGGAGCGAGTTGCCGAGGGCGCGCATGACCAGGGGCAGCACGGCATCCTTGTACAGGAGCGAGTCGCCCCAGTCGCCGGTGACGAAGCCGCCCGCCCAATCCGCGTAGCGCTCGACGAGCGGCCGGTCGGCACCCAGCTTCTGGTTGAGCAGATCGACCTGCTCTTGCGTGGCGTAGGGCCCCAAGATGGAGCGCCCCACGTCGCCGGGCAGCACCTCGGCGAGCGCGAAGATGAGCATCGACGCCAGGATCAGCGTCGGCACCATCAGGAGCAGGCGCCGTCCTATGAGGCGCAGCATCCCGGGGACCCTACGTCAGCTCGTGTGTCAGTCGTCGGTCGTCGGCCTTACGCGGTCATGAAGGCCTGGCTCAGGTCGCAGTAGAACGACCCGGGACCCTGGATGCCGTACACGTTCTTCTTCTGTGTACGGAGCTGGGTGATGTAGAAGGCCAGGAGGATCGGCGTGTCGTCCTGCTGGATCCTCGACAAGTTGGCCGCGATGTCCGTGCGCGACGCTTCATCGGCCGTCGACTGATACTGGTCGAAGAGGCTCACCCACTCGGGGTTGTTCCAGTGCGACGAGCTCCAGACGGCGTCCGGCAGCAGCATCGCCGCGGCGTAGATGCCGGGCGCCGGGCGGCTGCCCCACTCGGTGATGGTCATCGCGGCGTTGAGCCACGGCGTCGTGCCGTAGTAGTCGGCGTCGTCGCCCGCGTAGTACGCCTCGTAGCTGAGCTGGTCGAGCTTGACGTTGATGCCGGCCGGCTTGCACTGCTCCTGGATGAGCTGCGCGTACTGCGGGTTCTCGAGGTACTTGGCGTACGTCAGTGTGATGTCGAGCCCGTCGGGGTAGCCGGCGTCGGAGAGCAGCTGCTTGGCCATGTCGTAGTCCTGGGCGCGCTCCGCGGGCAGGGCCGGGCTGCCGGCGAACACCGTCGGATCCCAGAAGGTGTCGTGGCCGATGTTGCTGCGCCCGTCGTAGAGGGCCTGGTTGATGGCCTCACGGTCGAGGCAGTAGGCGACCGCCTGGCGGAGGGCCTTGTTGTCCTTCCACGGCTCGACGTTCACGTTGAACGCGACCTCGCGGATGCCGGTGCCGGGGTAGATGTCGACGCGCAGGTTGGGATCGCCGAAGAGCGCCTGGGCGCCCTGGAAGACGGTCTGCGGCTGGACGTCGATGGCGCCGGACTGCAGCTGGAGGTTCTGGGCCGAGTTGTCCTCGACCATGACGTACTCCATGCCGTCGAGGTAGGGCAGCTGGCGGCCCTGGGCGTCCTTGCCCCAGTAAGTCGGGTTCTTGACGAACGTCGCCCTCTGCTTGGTCACGTAGTCCGTGAGCATGAAGGGGCCGGTGCCGACGGGGTTCTTGACGATGTCGCCCTTGTAGTTGCGCGACAGGATCGCGGTGTTGTAGTTGCCGGAGGAGACCATGTAGGGGAAGTCGGCGTACGGCTTGTCGAGAGTGAACTCGACGGTGTACTGGTCGACCGCCCGGGCGCCGCCCGGCGAGAGGACGCCGCCCAGCTGCGAGAGCGCGCCCGAGCCGTTGGCGGGGTCGAGCACGCGCTCGATGCTGGTGACCACGTCTTCGGCCTCGAACGGGCTGCCGTCGTTGAAGGTGACGCCCTGGCGCAGGTTGAACGTCCAGACGTCGCCCGTCTCGCTGGGCGTCCAGCTCTCGGCGAGCTTGGGCTTGAGCCCGTTGCTGTTGTCGAGGTCGATCAGGTACTCGAGGAACTGATACACGAGGACGATGCCGCCCTGGTCGTAGATGGTGACCGGGTCGGGGTCGGTGATCGGGGCCGGGCCGATGAGCTTGATCGTGCCGCCCATGACGGGGTCGGGGATGCCGCTGTCGCCGCCGGTCGGCTCCTCTTCGCTCTCACCGCAGGCGGCCAGAAGCTGCGCAGCGACGGTCGCGGAGAGGCCGAACACGGAGGCGCGCACCAGCAGCTGGCGGCGCGTCATATGCCCCTTCTTGCACTGCTCGACGAGGTGCTCGGCGTACTCCCTGCGGTACTGATCGGTGGTCATGTGTGCTCTCCCTTGGCGCGCGCATGAGCGGCGGTGCGGGCGGTCGCGGCGCCCCACGCCGGCTGCCGCCCCTGACGACACATTTGGGGCACCATACAACCTCCAAGACTGGAGGGCAAGAGAGATTGACCGGTTAGTTAGCAGCTTCTTCACGCTTCTTCACGCGAAGATGCGGTAGGTCAGCCCGCAGTCAGCATGAAATGCGGGCAAGACGGACACCCGGCGACAGATATGCGACGCGGGTGCATCGGCCCCAAAGATAGGACCGTTCGGGCCCGATTACTGGTATGTACCAATGCGGGCTATGGTACGCTTGCGACGCCCGAACGGCAAGACTCGTGGCTCGTGGCGTCGAGCGGGCCGGCGGCCCGGGCGGCGCTTCGCAGGGGGAGGTGTGCTTGGGCAGTGAGCGACGCCGGCCGGCCCGGTCGAGTCCGCTGTACTCGTGGGTCGCGGCGCTGCTGCGCGACGAGATCGAGGCCGGGCGCCTCGACCCGCACGTGTCGGTGCCGTCCGAGCGCGCCCTGAGCGAGCGCTACAAGGTCAGCCGCATGACTGCGAGGCACGCGCTGGAGACTCTCGCGCGCGAGGGGTACGTCTACCGCAGCGCCCGCCGCGGCACGTTCGTCGCCGAGCCCCGGCTGCGCTTCAGCGTCGGCAGCTTCACGCGGGTCATGAGCGATGCCGACAGCACCCCGGGCACGGAGGTGCTGGCGGCCACTACGCTCGACCCGGACCCGGTCATGGCGGCGCTGCTCGGCCTTCCATCTGGCGGGCGCGTGCACCTGCTGCGGCGCCTGCGCACGGCGAAGGGCGAGCCGGTCGCGATAGAGAACATCCATCTGTCGGCGGCCCGCTTCCCCGACCTTCTCGAGCACGACCTCACGGGATCGCTCTGGGAGCTCCTGCGCGCCCGCTACGACGTCCGCCCCGTCAAGGCCGACGCCCGGGTCGTGGCCGTGACCCTCGACCGCTTCGAGGCCGAGGCCTTGGGCGTGGCGCCGGGCAGCGTCGCGATCGTCCTGTCGCGCACGGTCTTCGACGTCGAAGGTGGCGTCGTCGAGCTCGCCCGGGACGTCTACCGTGGTGACCGCACGGAGTTCTCCGTGTCCGCGCCGGTGGACGACGGGCCCGCCTGACGGCGGTCAGAAGAGCCGCACGCCCTGCCGCTCGAGGGCCGCCTGCACACGGGCGACGTCAACGCCGACGGTGGTCACGCCGTCCCTGAGCGAGACTGCGGCGGCCACGCCGGCAGCCTGTCCCGTCACCGCGCAGCACACCTGGCTGCGCGTCGCCGCGTGAGCGACCTTGTCGCCGGCGACGCAACGCCCTGCGACGAGAAGGTTGTCGACGTCGCGGGGAACGAGGATCCCGTACGGCACCTGGAAGTAGCGTCCGGTGGTCGGCAGAACGAGCAGCCCATAGCCGTCGATGAACTCGGGGAAGATGCCGATCGAGTCGGCGAACCGCGCCTCGCCGGTGACCTCGGCCGCCGTGAGCTCGTGACGGCCGGCGATCTTGCGCGAGTCGCGCCCGCCCGCGGCCATGCTGAAGTCCCGGAGACGCGCCGACTCGAAGCCGGGGGCGAAGCGCCGCAGCGCCTCGAGTGCCATGAGCGCGTGCCGACGCCCATCCATCTCGGCTCGCGTCAGGTCCCGCACGTCGGTGCAGTCGCAGTCGGCGATGTGGACCATGTTCAGGCAGGTCGCCTCGCCCGCCGCCGTGAGGCGACCCCACGTGCCGCCGAGACCCCTGACGTCGGCGGGGATCAGGCCGGACTCGCGGGCGCGGTCGAAAGGCTCCTGCAGGTAGGGGCTGAAGAGCGCGTCCTCCTTGCCCGTCGTCGCGACCTTCCAGCGTCTCCGCCAGTCCCCGTAGGTCGGGGCCGCTCGGGCGACGTACTCGAGGAAGCGCTGCCGGTCGACGCCCACGCACGAGAACACGACGCTGACGCCCATCCTCTCGGCCGCGGGTGTCGTGTGGCAGGGAGCCCCGGCGCGCGCCGCGAGGTCGGCGTCGCCGGTGGCGTCGACGACGCGCCGCGCGAGAATCGCCTGCCGCCCCGACTTGCTCTCCGTCACCACGCCGGTGACGAGGCCGTCGTCGACGAGAGGCTCGACCGCGAGACAGTGCAGAAGCGGCTCGACGCCGGCCTCGCGGACGAGCTCGTCGGCGACGTGCTTGAAGAGCTCGGTGTCGAGCGCCTCGCTGCAGGACTGCGACTCCGGCCCGGTCGCGCCCATGGCGGCGGCGCGCCGCTCGAACTCGATGCCGATGCCCTCGCTGTCGACCGTGCCCTCGTGCCGGTACCAGGCGATGGTCTCCACCCCCGTCTGGGTGATGAGCCCGCCGAAGCACCCGTAGCGGTCGAGCAGGATCGTCCGCGCCCCCTCACGTGCCGCCGCGATCGCGGCGGCGAGGCCGCCGGGACCGCTGCCCACGACGAGGACCTCGGTCTCCGCGAGGACGGGGATGCTCCTCGCCGGCTCTGCGATCTGCTTCATTCGGCCTCCTGGGGCACCGGCGGCGCTCCTCGTCGTCGGCGCGTCGGGCCGCGCTCGCGCGGAGCACCGATGGCCGCTCGCGTGGCGGGTCCGTGGCCCGCTCGTGCGGCGGGTCCGTGGGGAGCGCCGGCCCGGCGTGACCGTTGCAGCCCGACCGTCGCGGCGCCACCGCACCGCTCGTCGCCGGCGTTCGCGCGCCGGCCGGCGATCTCCGCCCGACGTTTGACAGGAGCATAGCGCAGGGTTCATGGTACATACCAGTCGCGTGGTACATACCAGCGAGCGACGGCCGCGCGTGGCAAAGGAGCGTGTCGATGAGCGACGAGACCGGGACTCACTCCCAGAGGCGGCAGACGAAGCCGAGCGGCGCGCTCCCCGTCGGCGAGGGCGCCATGGCCGTGGCGCCCGCGCTGCAGGAGCGCCGGCGCGACCTCGCGCGCCTGGCCGCCGACACCTTCGACGTGCTCGTCGGCGGCGGCGGCGTGACCGGCTGCGGCGTCGCTCTCGATGCCGCGACCCGCGGCCTCTCCGTGGCCCTCGTCGAGAAGCGCGACTTCGCCGCCGGCACCTCGAGCCGCTCGAGCAAGCTCATCCATGGGGGGCTTCGCTACCTGGAGCGCCTCGACCTCGGGCTGGTGAGGGAGGCGCTCCATGAGCGTCGGCTGCTCGTGGAGAAGCTCGCCCCGCACATGGTCCACCCGACGCCCTTCCTCCTCCCCCTGCAGCACGGGCTCCGGGATCGCTTGTACATGGGCTCCGGGCTCCTGCTCTACGACACCCTCGCCGGGTGCCGTCCGGCCGTGCCGCGCCACCGTCACCTCTCGCACGCCGCCTGCGTGCGCGCCGTCCCCTCGCTCCGCGACGACGCCCTCACCGGCGGCATCCGCTACTACGACGCCCAGGTCGACGACGCGCGCTTCTCGGTGATGCTGGCGCGCACGGCGATGGCTCAAGGCGCAGTCTGCACCCCCGCCGTCGAGGTCGTCTCCTTCCTGCACGAGGACGACAGGGTCGCCGGCGTGCAGGCACGCGACCTCGAGACGGGCGACGGCTTCGAGGTGCACGCCCGCGTGGTCGTCAATGCGACCGGCGTGTGGACGACGCACATGGAGCGTCTGGCCGGCGTCGAGTCGCCGCTGGTGGTGCGGCCGTCGAAAGGCGTGCACGTCGTCGTGCCCAAGGCGCGCATCGACTCCGCGTACGCACTCATCATCCCCACCGAGAAGAGCGTCCTCTTCGTGCTGCCCTGGGGTGAGCAGTGGATCATCGGGACGACCGACACCGACTGGCAGTTCGGCCTCGACCACCCTTCGGCCACCCACACCGACATCCAGTACCTGCTCGACCACGTCAACGCCGTCCTCGCCGAACCGCTGACGTTCGACGACATCACCGCCGTCTACGTCGGCCTGCGACCGCTGCTCGGCGGAGGCGAGGACGACACGGCCAAGGTGTCGCGCGAGCACGCCGTCCGGCGCAGCGCACCGGGGCTCGTGAGCGTGGCCGGCGGCAAGTACACGACCTACCGGTTGATGGCGCGCGACGCGGTCGACGCGGCGGTCGCCGACCTGCCCTTCACCGTGGACGCCACGCGCACGGCCGACACGCCGCTCCTCGGCGCGGTGGGTGCCGCCGGCGCCGAGGAGCGTCTGAGATCGCACCCCGCCGCGCCGCTGCTTGCGCCGGGGCACCTGCGGCACCTGGTGCGACGCTATGGGGCCCTGGCGGCGACGGTCCTCGACCTGGTAGCAGCCGAGCCGCACCTGGCGGCGCCGTTACCGGGGGCGGAGCGCTACGTGTCGGCCGAGGCCGCCTACGCCGCGCTGCACGAGAGCGCGCTCCACATCGACGACGTGCTGACCCGCCGCACGCACATCGCCTTCGAGGCGGCCGACCGCGGCCGCGAGGCGGCCGCGCACGTGGCCGCCCTCATGGCCCCCGCGCTCGGGTGGGACCGAAGCGCCGTCGAGCGCGAGGTCGGCCACTACCACGCGCGCCTCGACGCGGAGCGCGCCGCCCAGGCGATGCTCGACGACGCCGCCTCCGACTCGGCCCGCTCCGCAGTCCGCGACGTCAGACTGTCGGCCGCGGACGACGCGGCCGGCCGATCCGGCACGCCCTCCCCCGACACCGCGGCGGTCCCGGAAACGGGGGCCACCCCCGACGGCGCGGCGGTCCCGGACACGGGGGCCGCCCCTGACAACGCGTCCACGGACGCCCGTCGACTACCATAGGAGCCGGCCCGTCGGCGACGGCCGCGACACCGATCAGGGAGGACCGCAGACCATGACCCAGAGCGCAGCAGGCCCGGCACCGGGCGCGACCTTCTCCCCCTTCACGCCGCCCGCCCGCATCCTCATGGGGCCGGGCCCTTCGGACGTTCACGCGCGCGTCCTCGAGGCCATGGCGCGGCCGACCATCGGGCACCTCGACCCGGCCTTCGTCGGCATGATGGACGAGCTCAAGGAGCTCCTGCGCTACGCCTTCCAGACAGCGAACGAGGTGACCTTCCCCGTCTCGGGACCCGGCTCGGTGGGCATGGAGACCTGCTTCGTCAACCTGGTGGAGCCCGGCGACACCGTCGTCGTCTGCCGCAACGGGGTGTTCGGCGCGCGCATGCTCGAGAACGTGCGGCGTTGCGGTGGCGTGCCCGTCGTCGTCGACGACGACTGGGGCACGCCGGTGTCCGTCGACAAGGTCGAGGCGGCCCTCGGCGAGCACCCCGAGGCCAGCCTCGTCGCCTTCGTCCAGGCCGAGACCTCGACCGGCGCACATACCGACCCGGCCCCCCTCGTCGCGCTCGCTCACGCCCATGACTGCCTCGCGATCGTCGACACGGTGACCGCCGTCGGCGGCGTGCCGGTCAGGGTCGACGAGTGGGCGATCGACGCCGTCTACTCGGGCACCCAGAAGTGCCTCTCCTGCCCGCCGGGGCTCTCGCCCGTGAGCTTCAACGAACGCGCCGTCGAGAGGGTGAAGGCGCGCAAGGCTCCCTGTCAGAGCTGGTTCATGGACCTCGGCCTGCAGCTCGGCTACTGGTCGTCGGGCGCACGGACCTACCATCACACGGCGCCGGTCAACGCGCTCTACGGGCTGCACGAGGCCCTGCTGATGCTGCACGAGGAGGGTCTCGAGGCGGCTTGGGAGCGGCACCGGCGCAACCACGCCGCGCTCGCTGCGGGTCTCAGGGAGCTCGGGCTCTCCCTGCTGGTCGCCGAGGAGCACCGCCTGCCGCAGCTCAACATGGTCGTCGTGCCCGACGGTGTGGAAGAGGCCGCGGTGCGCAAGCATCTGCTCGGCGAGTCCGGCATCGAGATCGGCGCCGGCCTCGGCGCCCTCGCCGGCAAGGTCTGGCGCATCGGCCTGATGGGCTATGCGAGCCGCGAGGAGAACGTGACCGCCTGCCTCGAGGCGCTCGGCTCGGCGCTGGCCGCGCAGGGCTGGAGGGGCTGAGGCCGAAGTCGGCGGCGCGGCGCCGGAGGCGCGGAGCTCGCCGGCGGCAGGATCGCCGAGGGGCCGCGCCGGACGACCGTCCGGCGCGGCCCCTCGGCGCCTCCGGCATCAGTCCGTCAGCCCCTCGGGGATGAGCACGATCTTGCCGACGTGCCGCTTCTCGAGGAAGTCGCGTTGCGCGTCGGCGATCCTCGCCAGCGGGTAGGTCGCGGCGACGACCGGCCGGATCTCGCCGGCCTCGATCGCGGCGACGAGGGCGGGGAAGGCCGGCTCGTCCCATGCCGTGCAGCCGATCACCGTCAGGTCGTTCAGGTACAGCGTGCGCTTGTCGAAGCTCACGAGCGGGCCGGCGATGGCGCCGGACGTGACGTAGCGACCGCCCCGGCGCAGCGCTCCGAGCAGCCCGGCGAAGGCCGGCCCGCCGACGTTGTCGACCACCACGTCGACCTTGCCGTCGAGGCTGCCGACGATGTCGTCGCGCCCGCCGACGACCCGGTCGGCGCCGAGGGCGGCGACCGGCGCGGCCTTGGCCGGCCGCGCGACCGCGGTGACGACGGCGCCGCGGCGCTTGGCCAACTGGACCGCGGCTGAGCCGACGCCGCCGGAGGCGCCGGTGACGAGGACGCGCTCGCCCTCGGCGACGCCGGCCCGCCCCAGCATGTTCTCGGCCGTGCCGTAGGCGCACGGGATCGAGCCGAGCTCGGCGTCGCTCCAGTCGCAGTCCACCGGGAAGACCTCCGACGCCGGCACGCGTACGAACTCGGCGAAGGCGCCGTCGAAGTCGGACCCCATCCAGACGGTCTCCATCGAGCCGAAACCCTCAGGGCGCATGCAGGGTCGCACGAGGACGCGCCGCCCGAGGTCGCCGGTATCGCCACCGGGACCGACCTCGACCACGCGCCCGCAACAATCGGTGCCCTGGATGAAGGGGAAGGGGGTCGGCGCGCTCCACCCGCCGTCCTCTTTGGCCGTCGCGCGCCGCTCCTCGGCTGCGGCCGTCGACTCCGTGCTTCCGTCGACGGCGGCGGAGTACCAGCCGAGGCGCGTGTTGATCTCGGTGGTGTTGACGCCGGCGGCGAGCACGCGGAGCAGCACCTCGCCTGCCGCCGGGACGGGACGCGGCACGGCCCGGTAGTCCAGCCTGTCGAGGCCGCCGTTGCCCGTGGTCACGACGGCCATCATCCGGGGGTCGTCGTCGGTCAGCGCGAAGCGCGCGGGATCGACGACGATCCGCCGGCGGATCGCTTCGTCAGTCGCCACGAGGGCCTCCCTCGGGCGCGCCGGTCGCCGGGCGGCGCCTCGCGCTCCGGCTGAGCGCGCCGTCCCTCAACCCCGTCCTCCCTCGCGCAGTCTCTCGAGCGAGAGCCGGCGCAGCGTGGCGTCGGTCGGCACGCCCTCCGCGTCCCAGCCGCGCAGCGCGTAGTACTCGCCGAGTGCCTCCTCGAAGGCGCCGGCTCCGATCACCTTGCCGGCGGCGCCCCCGTCCGGGTGCGGTGTCCCGACGATGCGCTCGGGGAGACGGTCGTCGGCGCGGCTCAGGCCCTCGCGCAGGTTCAGCAGGCGGCCGAGGTTCCAGATGCGCGCCCCGGCGGTCAGCAGCTCGTCGGCCGTCGTCTCGCGGCCCCACAGGTGCCGGAAGTGAGCGCCGAGGAACGCGGCGTCGAGAGCCATGTTGGCGCACCAGACGCCGCTCCAGGCGATGGACGTGAAGTCCTGCTGGTCGACGACGAGCCGGGCCCGCCCGGCCAGGGAGTCGGCGGCGGCCGACCCCCCGAGGATGTCGTCGCCGGCGGTGAAGGCGCGCATGTGGCAGGCGCCGCGGTCGGAGGTCGCGTAGGCCAGACCCATGCCGAACGTGCCGCGCGGGTCGTAGGCCGGCATCTCGAGGCCCTTGACCTCGGCGGCGAGGTCGGGCCGGCCCTTGAGGGCGGCGAGGGCGCGAGCGCCGAGCGCCAGCTCGGCGCCGTACCCCTCGCCCGACGCGATGAGATGTGGCGCCTCGAGGTAGCCGGCCGTGTCGCCGAAGGCGAGGCCGTAGTCGGCGGCGCCGCAGGCGCAGAGGTCCATCGCGAGGCCGACCACGGCGCCCGTGGAGATCGTGTCGAGGCCGAGCTCGTCGCAGGCCATGTTGAAGGCGGCGACGGCGGCGAGGTCGTCGATCCCGCAGTCGGCGCCGCAGAGGCCGAGGGTCTCGAACTCGGGGCCCTCGCACACGTAGTCCCCGAAGGTGTGCACCTGGCGACAGGCGAGCGGGCACTGTGTGCAGGCGCGGATCTTGGAGCGGACCCGGAGCAGGGCCTCGGAGTCGATCCGCCCGCTGCCGGCGAAGGTGCCGGTGCGCCAGTTGCGTGTCGGGAGGGCGCCGGCGGCGCTCACCGCGTCGAGGATGGCCGGGGTGCCCTCCTCCCACGTCCAGGCGTTGTCGGGGGTCAGCACGGCGTCGTTCTGGAGGCGCAGCATGTCGGCCGCGAACGCAGACGCGTCACCGACTGCGACGGCGCCGTGGCCGCGGACGACGACGGCCTTGAGGTTCTTGCTGCCCATGACCGCCCCGGCGCCGCCGCGGCCGGCCTTGTGGAACTGGTCGGTGGACAAGCAGGCGTAGGGCACGAGCCGCTCGCCGGCGGGGCCGGTCGAGAGGACCTTGTGGCGCGGGCCGAAACGCTCGCGCACGAGAGCCTCGAGCGCCGAGGTCTCGAGGCCCCAGAACTCGCCTTCCGCCGGCACGAACTGCACCGAGTCGTCCTCGATGAGCACGAGGACGGGCTCGGAGGCGCGACCGGTGACCAGCACGACGTCGTAGCCGGCGAACTTGAGCTCGGGGGCGAAGGAGCCGCCCACATACGAGTCGAGCAGCGTGCCGGTCGCCGGACTCTTGCAGCCCACGGCGAGGCGCGAGCAGGTGGCGGCAGCTGTGCCGGCGAAGGGCCCGGTCGCGAGGATCAGCGGGTTCTGCGGGGCCAGCGCCTCGGTGCCTGCGGGCAATTCGTCAAAGAGGTGACGCAGCAGCAGGCCCTTGCCGCCCACGAAGAGGCGCGCCCAGTCTTCGTCGAGGGGCTCCACCGTCGCTCGCTGGGCCGTGAGGTCGAGCCTGAGCACCTGGCCGGTGTAGAAGTGCACGAGTGCCTCCTCAGCTGATGGGATCGGTGTGCGACAGGTGGTCCGGCGCGACCGGCCTGCGCGTTGACCCGTCTGATAGGATGGCCGCGACGAAGCTAATCAACCGGTCAGTCAGGCGCATTGCATACCGGGGGGCCGGCGGTGTCAAGCGACCGGGGCTCGGTACTGCGGTGAGGCGCGGTCGCTCCCGGTCCCGGTGGTGGGAGGCGAGCGAGGCATGAAGTCCGACCCGGGCGCAGATCCCGTCACGCACGGACAGGCGAGGGACAAGTGTCCGCGGGCCCGCCCGACCGCCGGTGCGGGAGCCGCCTTCGGCGACCCGCTGTCCGAGCTCCCCGAGACCGCGCAGAAGCTCCTCCTTGCCGCCAAGCGGATCATCGCCGCCGACGGCTTCGGCGCCCTGACGCTCAACGCCGTGGCCGCCCAGTCGGGCGAGAACAAAGCGATGATCTCCTACTACTTCGGCAACAAGGCGGGGCTCGTCGCCGCCGTTCTCGACTCTGTGATCCACGACGAATACGTCGTCTCGCGGCGCCGGATGAGGGATCTCGACCCGGAGCAGCGGCGCGAGCAGCTGGTCGCCGAGCTCCGGCGCATGAGCGGCGCCGCCGACGAGTTCCTCGTGTTCTTCGAGCTCCTGCCGCACGTGCTGCGAGACGAGGTGCTGCGGCGCCGGATCGCCGAGCTCTACAGGTGGTACTGGAACGCCAAGCTCGAGTGGCTGGGCGTCGGCCGGGAGGACGGAGCGGCGGCGGACGCCGAGATGCTGGGCCTGAGCCAGGTCCTCTCCGCGGTCATCGACGGTCTGGCGCTGCAGGCGGCCATCGACCCGGACCTCGACCTGTCCGTGCCGTACCGGGTGTTCGGCAGGATGCTGGCCGGGGCGGTCGCGCTGCCCAACGGCAAGCCTTCGCCGGCCCGAGGCTCCGCACGCGACGCCTGAGCGGACGCGCCGGTCGCGACGACTAGGCGGACGCGCCGGTCGCGGAGTGACCCGGCGCTACCCCAGGCAGTACTCGTCGAGTTGGCGCCGTGTCACCGCGTCGAGGTCGTCGGGGGGCGTGTAAGCGCGCAGCGCCTCGTCGACCCGCGCCGCCCCCGCCTCCGCGAGGTCGCGACCCCCGAGGCCGAGCCACGTCTGGAAGGGTGCACGGTTCATGAGCGTGCCGCGCAGCGCGTCGCGCGCGTGGCGCCGGGTGTGCGGCTGACCCAGCGCGGAGCCGCCCGGGCCGATGGCGGCGATCACGTCGAGCGCTAGCGACTCGTCATCGACGACGATGCCGGCGCGGGCGACGCGCAGCGCGCCGATGAGCGCGTCGTCGATCGTGAACTTCACCGGCGAGTAGCAGTTGAAGGACGACAGGATGCCGGCGGCGTGCAGCACGAAGTCGACGTCGAGGTCGAGCACCGTCTTGAGCCCCAGGGCCGACTCGATGCCCGCCTGGGCGTCGGGCACGTGGGCGTCGGTGATCGAACCCCCGGCCCTCACCGGCAGCCCCAGCGAGTGGCCGAGTTGCACCGTGGCGCCCATGAGCGCCCAGTACTCGGGCGCCCCCATCATGAGCGCGCCGGTCTGCATCGAGGAGAGCGAGGACGTGCCCCCGTACAGGAAGGGGCAGCCGGGCCGGGCGAGCTGCGTCAGGACGAGGCCGCAGAGCAGCTCGGCGTGCTGCACCACGAGCAGGCCGGCCGGGGTCAGCGGCGCCGTCGTGCCGCCCATCGCGCAGACGGCGAAACAGATCGGCTGGCCCAGGCGCGCGAGCCGCAGGAGCACCTGGGCCGCGTCGGCGGAGACCTGCAGCGGCGACGTGCTGTTGATGATGGTCCACAGCCTGGGCCGCTCGTGCCAGGCGGCGCCGTAGACGATCTCGCAGACGTCGGTGGCGACCCGGAGCTCGACGACAGTCGAGACGTTGGGCCGGAAGCCCTTGTCGCTGCCGACCAGGTGGGCGTGGGCGCCCACCGCCGCACGACGGTCCTCAGGCACGTCGGTGGGCTCGACGCTGAAACCGTGCACGTCGATGTGCGGCGAGAGGTGGGCGAGGGCGATCGCCGTGCGCAGGTCGGCCAGCGTGCCGTGGCGCTGCACCCCGCCGTCGAGCACGAGGGCCGGGCCTGAGGCGGCGCCCAGCACGGTCGGCGCCCCGGGCCCGACGCGGAGGTCGAGCTCGGGGCGCCGGCCGGCGACGGTGTACCCGGCCGGCGCCGTCTCGAGCGCCCGGGCGACGAGCGCTTCGCCGAAGCGCACGCGCTGCCCGTCGACGGTGGCGCCGTGCGCCGCCAGCAGCGCCGCCGCCTCGGGGTCGAGGACCGCGCAGCCGACGTGCTCGAGGACCCAGAGCGCTGCGTCGTGCACGCGCTGCCGGTCGGTCTCGGCCAGCGTCATCGCCGCCCCCTCGGGAAGCTCCCGGTCGCGGTCCGGGCTCACGAAGCCCCGACCAGCCCCTTGGCCACACTGACCGCCTCGATCGCGTCCTCGGCGTAGCCGTCGGCGCCGATCTCGTCGGCCCAGGCGCGGGTCGTCGGGGCGCCGCCGATCATCACCTTGGTCGACTCCCTGAGGCCGGCGGCCTTCAGGGCCTCGATCGTCTTCTGCTGGTTGGGCATCGTCGTCGTGAGGAGAGCGGAGAGCAGGAGCAGGTCGGGGGAGAGCTCCTTGCACTTCTCGATGAAGGTCTCGACCGGCACGTCGCAGCCCACGTCGGTGACCGTGAAGCCGGCGGCGGAGAGCATACTGCAGACGATGGTCTTGCCGATCTCGTGGATGTCGCCGGCGACGGTGCCGGCGACGGCGACGCCCGCCGAAGAGCGCTTGGCCCCGGCGGCGTCGAGGGCGGGCTGTAAGACGGCGACCGCGGCCTTCATCGCCTCGGCCCCCTGGACGAGCTCGGGGAGGAAGAACTCACCGCGGCCGAAGAGGTCGCCGACCTCCTCGATGCCCTTGACGTAGCCGAGGTCGAGGATGTCGACCGCGGGGAGGCCCTCGTCCAGGCCCTTCTGGGCGAGCTCCTCGGCGAGCTCGACCTCGCCGTCGATGACGGACTGCTTCATCTGCTCGAACAACTCTGACACTTCGTCCTCCTCAACGACCTCTGGCTGGGTCGGTCGGTTGCCTGTCTGCCGCATGGCGGCCGGCGCCACCGGCCCGGCGGTACGCCGGGCGCGTCGCCGGGCCATGCGCGGGTCATGCGCGCGTCACGCGCCCGCGCGCACGTACTCCTCGACCAGGGCGTCGATCTTCGCCTTCGTCGCCGCCGGCAGCGGCTCCGGGATGTGGTTGGTCATGATGTCGGTGAGCTTGCGGTGCGCCTTGGCGGTGAGGTCGAGCGAGCCCTCCGCCTCCCACTTCTGCTGCGTGCTGCGGTTGAGGATCGTGGGCCGCCACTGCAGCCCGCGAACATGGCGCTTCGTGTGCTTGGCCCCGAGGAAGTCGCCGCCGTGCCCGACCGCGGCGATGGTGTCGAGCGCGAGGGTCTCCTCACTGACCTCGATGCCCTCGAGCGTGCGCCGGTTGAGCGAGATGACCTCGTCGGTGATCACGACCGACTCGCCGGCGCCGGTGAGTCCGAAGTCGAGGTAGCCGATGTCGTGATTGAGGTTGGAGCCGGCCTGCATGGAGAGCAGGGTGAGCTCGGCGACGTCGAGGCCGACCTGGGCGTCGACGCACTGCGAGTCGCTGGTACCGGCGTAGCCCCAGTTGGGGATGTCCATCCACTTCGCCATCTCGGTGATGCCGAGGTAGGTCGTGTAGTACTCGGCCGAGTTGTAGAGCGCCTGCACGGTGCTCATGTCGAGCTTGACGGGGCCCATGCCGGTGAGGACCGGCGAGCCGGGGCGGCGGAGCTGGTGGATGACGATGCCGAAGAGCGACTCGGCGACCGCCTGCACGATGTGGCCGGCGTGGGTGATCGGCGCGGTGGCGCCCGCGATGGGCGCCGGCGAGTAGATCAGCGGGATGCCCCAGTCGGCGCAGAAGAGCAGCTTGTCGAGCACCTCGGGCGCGTGCTGCAGGGGGCTCACCGGCTCGCCGTACTGGATGAAGTACGGCTTGGCGCGCAGCTCCTCGGCGCCGCCGCGCAACTCGGAGGCGATCTTCCACATGACTTCGAGGTCCTCGACCCCGGCCGCCGTCATGACCATCGGCTTGGTCGTGTTGCTCACCATCTGGCGGAAGCTCTCGAGGTATGAGGCGTAGGCCTCGACGTCGTGGGGATGGGCCATCGACATGATGAAGTCGATGTTCGGCAGGCCGTCGCAGAGGTGCGCCATGCGGCCGACGTCGGCGATCACGCTGAGCCGGCGCTCGCCGGTCTCGAAGTCGTAGATGCTCATCAGGTCGGAGCCGGTGCCGAAGTACGAGTTGAAGCCGCCGAGCTGCATGGCGAGCTCGCCGTTGCGGTCGTGGACGTCGATCATCCGCGGCACGGTCGCGCGCGCCTCGGCGACGAGCTCGCGGGGGATGCGCACGAGGTCCTCGCCCTCCACGCTCGCACCGGCGTCGGCGAGCAGGTCGCGGGCGGCCTGGTGCGGCACCTTCATGCCGATCTCGGCGATGATCGTGAGCGCGCCGTCGTAGATGGCCTCGCACTTCTCCGCGGAGAGGAGCGTCAGACGGCTGTTGAGCACGGGGGTGGGCTTCTCGTTCATCGTCGTGTCTCCTTCGGGGATCAGTCGTAGCTCTCGATGAAAGCCTGCATCTTGCCGAGGCCCTGCTGGATCTGGTCTGTGCCGAGCCCCGAGTACGCGAGCCGCAGGTAGATGCGCCGCTCGCCCTCGAGGGCGTGTCCGAAGTGGAGGCGGGTGCAGAACGAGACGCCGGTGCGCTTGAGCACGAGACGGCGGAAGCTCTCGTGGTCGGCGTACCCGACGGCCTGCGCCGCGCCGGTGACGTCAGGATACAGGTAGAACGTGGTCTCGGGCGTCAGGCAGCGGACGCCCGGGGTGGCGTTGAGGATCTCCAGAGCCGCGTCGCGACGGGCCTTGAGGGTCGCCATCATCTCGCGGGGGCCGCTCTGGTCGCCGGTCAGGGCCGCCACGGCCCCGTACTGCGAGAAGTGCGTGGGGCACGACTCGAGATTGACGTTGAGCCGGGTGATGACGTCGACGACGGGCGCGGGGCCGACGGCGGCGCCCAGCCTCCACCCCGTCATGGCGTACTTCTTCGAGAAGGTGTAGAGGATCACGGTGCGCTCCTGCATGCCGGGCAGGGAGGCGATCGAGCGGCTCGCGCCGGCGAATCTCACGTCGAAGTAGGCCTCGTCGCTGAGCACGAGGAGGTCGTGCTCGCGCACGAGCTCCGCGAGCCGCTCGAGCTCCTCGGCCGTGCACTCGGCCGCCGTCGGGTTGTGCAGGTCGTTGAGGATCAGGAGGCGGGTGCGCGGCGTGAGGCTGCGCTCGATGCCCTCGAGGTCGAGGTGGAAGCGGTCGGCGCCCTCGACGTAGGTATAGGGCACAGGGACCCCGCCGAAGAACTCGATGAGCGAGCCGTAGATGGGGAAGCCGGGGTTGGGGTACAGCACCTCGTCGCCGGGGTCCATCAGCGCCAGCAGGAACTTGGCGATCACCGGCTTGCCCCCGGGCTGCACGGAGACGTTGTCGCGCCCGTAGTCGAGGCCGCGGGCGCGGCCGACGTCGGCAGCCAGCGCGTCGCGCAGCTCGGGGATGCCGGCATTCGGGCAGTACGTCGTCTTGCCGGCGCCGATCGCCGCGAAGGACGCCTCGACGATGTGCTCGGGCGTCGGCAGGTCGAGGTCGCCGAGGTGGAAGGGGTAGACCCTCCTGCCCTGCGCCGCGAGGGCCGCCGCCTCGGCTGAGACGGCGAAGACGGTCTCGGTGCCGAGGCGCTCGACGCGCGCGGCGAAGTCGAAGCCGGCCCTCGAGGCACGCACGCCGGCGCCGGCGCTCGTCGCACGCACGGCGGCGCCGGGTCCGGCGGTGACGGTGGAAAGCGTCATGCGCCGGCCCAGGCGCTGAAGCGCTCGTGCTCGCCGTCGAGCATGCGGTAGCAGTGCTCCTCCTCGGGGAAGCGCGCGCCGCGCACGTCGGCCACGTACTCGCTGAGGGCCGACGTGGCGACGCCGGCGAGGTCGGCGTACTTCTTCACGAACTTGGGGGTGAAGGCCTGGAAGGTGCCGAGGACGTCGCTGACGATCAAGAGCTGTCCGTCGACGTCCTCCCCGGCGCCGATGCCGAGCACGGGGATCTCGAGCTCTGCGCGGATGAAGCCCGCGACCTCT
>Ga0209164_1002531_pt1 | contig 19264 bp, 19 predicted proteins | sample MTBNYHSulfiMetaG_FD_187458 | JGI IMG/M metagenome (GOLD analysis project Ga0209164, IMG submission 187458) | Enrichment culture microbial communities from rom New York Harbor, USA that are MTBE-degrading - MTBE-NYH (New York Harbor Sulfidogenic)... | ecosystem: Environmental > Aquatic > Marine >...
GGCAGCGTTTGAAGGCGCGGCAAGCAGCGCCCCTACTAGGGTGCTTTCCAGCAATGGAAAACCGGTGGCGTTGGCGACAGCGTATGAAGGTGCGGAAAGCAGCGCCTCTGCCGGAGTGGTTCCTGACAGTGGGAAGCCGGTGGCGTTGGTGACAGCGTTTGAAGGCGCGGCAAGCAGTGCCTCTGCCCGAGTGGTTCCTGACAGTGGGAAGCCGGTGGCGTTCGAGGCAGCGTTCGAAGGCGTGGCAAGCAGTGCCCCTTCAGTAACGGTGAAGCCCACCCCCTTTTCAACAGTGGCGAATGTTACGGGCAATTCCGGGCTGGTGAACCCACTGCCTGCGGGGACCGCTGTGGACGGGACAGCGTCGAATGCGGGATCAGTTGAGGTCTTGTCAGAAGCGTCGAAGGCTTCGATCCGGGTGCCCAATGATGGATCGAAGGCGGTGTTCGAAGCTCAGAGCGCTCAGGCCGCTTTGCCGGCCGGCGGTCGGGCGGAAGCAGGAACAGGCCGGCTGCCGGAGAGTACAGCGGGAATGGCACAGTCCGAGGGCGTCGCAACGACTCAGGCTTCATCCGGTGATGCCCGGGGATGGAATAGCGAAATCCCGGTCGTGGATGCGCCCATGCAAAGTCGCGCGTTCGGTGAAGTATCTCCGCCGGCGCATCCGGTGAGGTTGACTGAACCCGAATCGGCTTCTGATCCATCCAAAGTGTTTCCGGTGTCTTCGACCCGCGCGGAAGCGTTGACGGGGGGCGGGCAAGCAAAGTCTCCCGTCGAGGCATCGCCCGTGGCTCGGGACTGGCAGCCGGTGTTCGAGCAGATTTCCCGGCAGGTTCAAACCGCATTGCCGGAAGGCCGGGGCGAAATGCAGTTGCGGCTGGAACCGCCCGAGCTGGGCCGGCTTCGGTTGCAGGTTGCTGTGGAGGATGGTCGGGTGACAGCCCGGTTCGTGACCGAAACGCGGGAAACCCATGCGCTGCTGCGGAGTCACCTTTCGGAGCTGCAATCCGCGCTGAGCGAGGCGGGCCTGCGGGTGCAGGAAGTCAAGTTGACGCTGGCTGGAGGAGACGATTCCGCGACGGCCGACTCGGGCGGATTTAGCCGAGGGCGGCAGGGACTGCCGCAGGGGTTTTCTCAGAAGGCGGAAAGCGGCTACGGCCAGCCCTCCTCATATACCGAGGAGCATTCGTCGCCTTGGGAACAGCAGCAGCCGTCTTTGCGCAGCTGGGAGTCATTGCTGAACTTGGACGGGCGAAGCATTGACTATCGCGTTTAGTTGGTGATTCACATGGGCAAGATGCCCATGCCACAGCGATGTTGTTCGTCGAAGGAGGTGAAGCAAGTGTTTGACGTGGGAGGTATCAGCAGCGGCAATGTCGGAAGCAACTATACGCCCCTGCTCAGTTCGACCGATCAGGCGATCCTCGGGCGGGATGACTTTCTGATGTTGCTCATTGCCGAGCTACAGCATCAGGATCCGCTCGAGCCGCTGAACAACCAGGACTATGTGGCGCAGCTGACGCAGTTCACCTCGTTGGATGAGTTGCAGGGCATCCGCAGTTTGCTGGAGGACCAAGTGGCCGGCGAGGTGGTGAACCTCAATGCCCAGTCGATCGGAATGATCGGCCGGGAAGTGACCGTTCTGGACGAAACCCTCGAGCATACGGCCGGCCGGGAGGTGGAACTGCGCCTCAATCTGCCCGCCTATGAGGAAGTCGAGGTGAGCATCTACAACGCCTCGGGTCAGGTGGTGCGACAGGACACCCTGCTGGGAGGAGCTTCAGGCGGCTGGCAAAGCTACGTGTTTGACGGTCGCAGTGACGGCGGCAGTGTTCTTCCGGACGGTACATACTACGTTCAGGTCACGACTGCGCCGGACGCGAACGGCAACGTGACGGTCTATCCCGTCTATCAGGCCGGTCGCGTGACGGGAGTCGATTTCAGCGGTTCGGTGGCGATGCTGGAACTGGAGGGTGGCCAGCGGGTGCCGCTGTCAAACGTGGTTGGGGTGCGCGAGGCGCCCCCCGAAGTTTAGAAGGAGGTGAGCTCCATGGTTGGACAGGTCCAGTTTCCGCCGGAGGCGCTGAGGCCCATCGAGCCGACTCGAAGTGGGACGGCCGGAGGAGCGGCTGCGAAGGTGGAAGGACCGAGTTTCCGACAGGTGTTGCAGGACCAGTTGAGCGGGGTGCGCTTTTCGGCGCATGCCCAGAAGCGGCTGGATTCCCGGAATATTCACCTGTCAGAAGCCGAACTCGCCCGCCTGAATCAAGGCGTGAAGCAGGCGGACGCGAAAGGGGCCCGCGAGAGCCTGATCCTGATGGATCAGGTGGCCTTTGTGGTGAGCATCCCGAACCGAACGGTAGTCACTGCGGTGGATGCTCCCGCGATGCGCGGGGCGGTCTTCACGCAGATTGATAGTGCGGTGATTGTCTAGCGGCGATGCCGACGGGGAAAGGCTCTGAGGGAGCTGGTCCTCAGCGAGGAAGCTCCCGCCACCGCGGATCGACTGACGCGGTGACTACCTCGCTCCAGTGAAGGAGGACGGACAATCATGACGCTGCGATCCATGTTTTCCGCGGTCTCCGGGCTGCGGAATCACCAAACCCGATTGGATGTCATCGGGAACAATATCAGTAACGTCAACACGATCGGCTTTAAGGCCGGGCGGGTGACGTTTCAAGACATCTTCAGCCAGACCTTGAGAGGGGCCGGCGCCAGCCTGGGTACGGTCGGCGGGATTAACCCCGTTCAAGTCGGCTTGGGCTCGAAGGTAGGGACGATCGATACGCTGTTCACCCAAGGGAACTTTCAGACCACCGGGCGGACGTTCGATCTCTCCATCGAGGGGGATGGTTTCTTCGTGCTGTCGAATACGAATGTCCCCGGCGGCGGGGTGCGCTTTTTCACCCGGGCCGGCAATTTCGACATCGACGCGCGGGGGTACCTGGTCAATCCCAGCAATGGGATGTTCGTGATGGGGCTGTTGGCGGATGCCAGCGGCCAGATTGATGACACGCAAGCGCCCCAGGCGATCCAGGTTGATTTTGCCTCGGTCTCCCCGGCGGTGGTTACACAGAACATGATCCTGTCAGGCAACCTGGACACGAATGTGGCCCCCGAAGCGGCGACCCGCTCGACCTCGCTGCGGGCCTTGTTCGACGGCGATGGAGCCGTCGGCAACTTACGTCTTGGCGATGTGATCCAGTTTGCCACCGGCACGATCGGTGCGACTTCGCTGGCCGATATTGAGATCATGACGGTCAGCGAAAGCAGCACGCTGGAGGATTTCCTGGACTCTCTTCAGTCGGTCTTGCAGGCCAACGGAGCCGGGGACGAGCTGGTGGTGCTGAACAATGACGGCACCATCCGGATCACGACCGGGGGTCAGGCCATCGCCGACGTAACGTTCGAGGTGGTTGACGTCGCGGGGGCCGGAGGCACCCCCTCAGCGGCCCAGACCGCTTTCCTCAACGGAGTCCTTGACGACGGCGACGGGGACATTGACGTGGTGGCCAACGGCCAAACGGACACGGTCGGCTCGTTCCGCCAGGCGGACTTGACCACCTCGATCGACGTGTTCGATTCCCAGGGCAATGCGCGTACGGTCACGATTGCCTTTGCCCGGGACACGACCCAGAACAACGTTTTCAACTGGCAGGCGATTGTTCCTCATCTGGACGGCAATGCCGCCGACGGCAGTTTCCCTTCGGGGGACACCGGAACGCTGACATTCACCTCGGACGGGCTGCTCGATACGACGCTGACGCCGAGCTTTCCCCCGCTGGTATTCGACCCGGACGGCACGGGTCCGCAGAACGGGGGCGTGGAGCCGCTGCGCATCGCCCTGGACTTTTCCGGGATCACGCAGTTCTCGGCGGAAATGACGGCGGCGATCGAGTCTCAGGACGGTAGCCCCCAAGGCTCTCTGGACAGCATCTCGATTGATACGCGGGGGATGATCCGAGGGCTTTTCACCAATGGCGTGACGCGGGATCTGGCGCAGGTGCTGCTGGCGGCCATCCCCAACGAAGAAGGATTGCTGAAGGTGGGCGACACCCTGTTTCAGAGCAGTCCGAATTCGGGCACGCCGCTGTTGGGTTCGCCCATGACGCGCGGGCGAGGGGCGATCACCTCGGGAGCGTTGGAACTGTCCAATGTGGACCTGGCGACAGAATTCACCGATCTGATTATCACCCAGCGGGGTTTTCAGGCCAACGCCAGGGTGATTACGACCGGTGACGAGATTCTCAACGAGTTGGTCAACATCATCTAGTGCTGCACCCCGGGGGGAGGGCCTCGAGGCGAGGCCCTCCCCCCACAAGGCCGTCGCGGGAAGGGGAAGGGGCGGATGATCGAACTGACCCGGCTTAACGGGAAAAAGTTCTACCTCAACGCCGAGCTGGTGGAATCGATGGAGGCGGTGCCCGATACCACCATCCGCCTCACGAGCGGCAAGACCTATGTCGTTCGGGAGGACTGCCGGACGGTTTGGGAAGCGCTGCTGGCCTATCGGCGAGCGATACTTCGGGCCGGGGAGACATTGTCCTTCCCGGAGTCGGAACCCTGAGCGTGTTATGCGTGCGTGGCACGGGCATCGTGCCCGTGAACGGCGCGCACGGATCATGGGCAAGATGCCCATGCGGCCTGGGATGAAACCGCAGGGCTGAGGGCGCCCGGCGGATTGACCTTGGAGGAAAGAGGTTTGACATTATGGATACCGGAACCACCTTCGGAATTGTGATCGGATTCACCCTCATTATTCTCGCCATCCAGCTGGGGGGCGGGCTGACGTTTTTTGTCGACGTCAAGTCCCTGATGATTGTGGCCGGGGGAACGATCGCCTCGACTTTGATCTCCTTTCCGGTCAGCCGGGTTCTAGGGGTCATGCAGGTAGTCAAGAACGCCTTTCTGCAAAAGAACCTGGCTCCCAATGCCACCATCGAGAACCTGGTGGCGTTTGCAGAGAAGGCCCGGCGGGAAGGGATTCTTTCGCTGGAGAACGCGCTGGAGGAGGTGGACGACGAGTTTCTCAAGTCGGGCATTCGGCTCGCCGTGGACGGGGTCGAACCGGAACTGATCAAGGATATTCTGGATACGGAACTGGCCTTCATCGAAGACCGTCACAAGATCGGGCAATCGATCTTCAGCACGATGGGGCTTTATTGTCCCGCCTTCGGGATGATTGGCACGCTGATTGGGTTGATCCTGATGTTACAGCAAATGGAAGATCCCTCGGCCATCGGCCCGGGCATGGCGCTGGCCTTGCTGACGACTTTGTACGGCGCGGTCATGGCTAACGTGGTTTTTCTCCCCATCGCGGGGAAGCTGAGGAATCGCACCGCGGAGGAGATCCTGATCAAGGAAATTACCATCGAGGGGATTATGTCGATTCAGTCCGGGGACAATCCGCGGATTGTGAAGCAGAAGTTGCAGGCCTTCTTGTCGCCGCAGCTGCGTTCCCAGGAAGCGGAGTAGGCCAACCGGGAAGCCGAGTCGGAGGAGAGGGGCCGAAGGCAGCGCAAGCGCCTGAGGGGCAGGTTCGAGGAAAGGACGATGAACAAACGAAATAAGGTCGAAGAGCAGGAGCCGGGCGCGCCGGGCTGGATGGTGACGTATGGCGACATGATGTCGCTGCTGCTGACCTTCTTTGTGTTGCTGCTCTCGTTTGCGACGCTCGAAGAGCGAAAGGTCAAGGAGGCCATCAGTTCACTGAAAGGCGCTTTGGGGGTTCTGCCGCAGAGCCGCTCGCAGCAGGCTGTTCCCGATCCCTTGCCGCCGAGGATTGTGAAGCCGGTTCGCAATGAAGCGGTCGAGAAAGAGATTAAGAAGCTGCGCCGGGAGTTGCGCTCGCAGGGCCTGGAACGACAGGTTCAGGTGGGAGAACGAGAGGAGGGGATCCTGAATATCCGGCTCTCCAGCTCGCTGCTGTTCCGTTCGGGTTCGGCGGAGATTCTCCCTTCGGCCTATCCCGTGCTGGAGGATGTCTCCGAGTTGCTGAGGGAACACATGGCGCAATACGACTCGGACGTGCGGGTGGAAGGGCATACAGACGATGTTCCTATCTCCCCGACGCTGGCGCAGGTTTTCCCGACGAATTGGGAGTTGTCCGTGGCGCGGTCTCTGTCCATTATGCGTTTTTTCACCGAACGGGCATCCCTGCCGGCCGACCACTTTGGTGTCGCCGGTTATGGCCCGCACAGACCTCTCAAGCGTCCGATTGATTTGGAAGAGAATCGAAAGTATAACAGAAGAGTCGAGATTATAGCGATTCCAAAACAGAATATGGAGAATAAACCCGAAGATTATGCGCTCGATCCGGGCGGAATGCAACACCAGCCGATACCGAGGGATGATCTGCCAGAACCGATCTGAGATACTTGCTGGGAAAAGGAGCGATTCGGGTCGAGATAACTTGACAGGGCTATACAGTTGTAATAATCTTAAAAATATAGAGTTGAAAGCAATGTCTTAAAGGAGATTCACAAATGGCGGTTGAGGAAGAGGCCCAAGACAAACCCCGGCAGGCGGGTGCGTCGAAGTCGCGCACCATCATCCTGGCCTGTGTCGGGCTGGCTTTCGTGGTGGTGGTGGCCGTGTTTGTGAAAACGCTGATGTTTCCCAGCGGGGGAGGGATGGGCATCCAGGCCGGTAACAGCGCGACGCTGACGGAGCCGGGAGAGGTGCTGCAGATGTGGGAGATCCTGACCAACCTGTCGAAACCCGACCAGGATATTTATATTTCGGTGAAGGTCGCGGTGGAGCTGGACGCCGCCCCCGGCAGCCGGGAAGCGCGGGAGCTGAGCCGGGAATTGAATGCCCGCAAGATTGAATTCAAGCAAATCATCGAGGAGGTTCTTCAGTCGCGCACCCGGGATGATCTCTCCAGCGAAACGGGGCGGGAAGGCACCCGGCAGGAGATGCTTCGGAAAATCAATGCGCGGCTTCAAAAGGGAAAGCTGCGGAAGATTCTCACGACGGACATGCTCTTCAGTTAGGGCGGTCCGGGCGCGCCGGAAAAAGGCGACAGGCTTATGGGAGACATCCTTTCACAGAGCGAGATTGATGCCCTTCTCTCGGCACTGTCCAGCGGGGAGGTCACGCCGGACAAGCTCGAGGAAGAGCAGGTTCGAACGGTGAAGGTCTACGATTTCAAACATCCGGACCGGTTTTCCAAGGACCAGACCCGAACCCTGCAGATGCTGCACGATCATTTCTCGCGGCTGCTGGCGACCTCGATGTCGGCTTTCCTGCGAACGATCGTCGAGGTCAGCCTGGTGTCGGTCGATCAGCTCAGTTACAACGAGTTTATCCGCTCGATTGCGAATCCGACGTGTGTCAGCCTGTTGAAGATGACCCCCCTGGAGGGCAGCGCGCTGTTGGAAATCAGTCCGAGTCTCGGCTTCACCATCGTGGATCGGCTGATGGGGGGGGCGGGCAAGGAGATGAAGAAGAACCGGGAGATGACCGAGATCGAGCTGACGTTGCTCAAGCGGGTCATCGATCGAGTCTGCGAGGGGCTGCGGGAATCCTGGCGGACGGTGGTGCCCATCGAGCCGGAACTGGAGACGCTGGAGACCAATCCTCAGATGTTTCTCCAGTTGTATTTACCGACCGAGATGGTGATTCTGATGACCTTTGAGGTCAAGATCGGGGAGCATGCCGGTTCGACTTCGCTGTGCATCCCTTACGTTGTGCTGGAGCCGGTCGTGCAGAAGTTGACCTCCCGGTCGTGGTTTTCGGCCACGCGGAAGGGCGTCGCGGAGGAGAGCCGAAGCATTCTGGAGAAGCGAATCGCTCAGGTCGGCCTGCCTCTGCGTGCGACGCTGGGCGTGGCCCGCCTGAGCGTTCAGGAGATTCTTGATTTACGTCCCGGGGACGTCATCCCCTTGTCGACCCGGGTGCGAGGCGAGGTCCCGGTCTATGTCGGTGAGCATCCCCGCTTCTGGGCGAAGCCCGGGATGAAGGAAAGCCATCGCGCGGTTCAAATCCGCGCGGTGATCTTACAAGAGGAATAAACCATGTGCGCGGAAGCTCTCTCCCAAGACGAAATTGATGCCTTGTTGCGAGGCCAGTCGAACGCGGCGTCCGAGGACGAGACCGCGCTGCCGCCGGAAGAACACGAGGCGGTCGCGCTCTATGCGGGCCTTTTTCGCTCGGCCTGCACGGATGTCTGGTCCAAGCTGCTGGGACAGGAGGTCAAGTTCGATGTTGAGGCGCTGGAAAGCCTGGCCCCGGAGCAGCTGCCTGCCCGGTGCCCGGAAGATGCGGTCCTGCTGCGATTAAAGCACGGCAAGGATCTGCAAGGTTCCCTGCTGATGGTTTTCCCCGTGACGCTGGCCACAGCGCTGGGCGGGGCGCTGACCGGCACCGGCGGCGAATTCGGCGAATTGGAGCAGAGCGCCCTGAGAGAGGGACAGTCTCAGGTGTTTGCAGCGGTCTGCGCACAGTTGGCGCAGAAGCTCAAATTGACGACACAGGTGCGGGCCACCCCGACCGAGGTGTGCCGGAATTCAGATGCGCTGCTCGCCGAGGAGGCCGGGGCATTGGGCGAGCCGGTGGTGGCCGTGTTTCTCCGGGCGCGAGCGGGAGAGGCGTCCGGCCCGCTGATTCTGGCCTTCTCGCACACCGTTATCGCCGGGCTGATGAGAGCGCTCGTGGAACCGGAGAAGCCCCGAGCGACTCAGGCCCGGCGGGAAACGGGCCAGGCGCGCGCCGTCCATCCGGCGGTTTTTGATGAGTTTCCCGGTGCCGAGGTGAAGGCCCAGCCGCCGAATCTGTCGTTCATTCTGGACATCGGCCTGGAAGTGCGGGTCGAATTGGGGCGGACCTCGATGCGGGTCAAGGAAGTGCTGGAGCTGGGGCCGGGAGCGGTCATCGAGCTGGACAAGCTGGCGGGGGAGCCGGTGGATTTGCTGGTGAATGATAAGCTGTTTGCTCGAGGCGAAGTGGTCGTCATCGACGAGAATTTCGGCGTTCGCGTGACCGATATTGTCAATATCAAAGATCGCATCGAGGCGATGGGAGAGGCATGAATCGACTTTCGGGGTACAGGGGATTTGGGGCGGCTCTCGGGCTGGGGTTATGCCTCGTCGTGCTGGGCACCATGGGAGCCTCTGCAGAAGCAGTAGCACAGCCGCCCTCGGCTGTGGGCGATTCCGCGCCGGACGGCTCCCAGGCGGCAGACCCGGTGATTGATGCCATCGGGCAGCGCATGTCGGGCGTAGCCGACGACCCGGCGGAGAGCGCCTCGGGAGCCTTTCCTTCCTTCGGGCGCTTGGTGTTTCGGCTGGTTGTGGCCCTGGTGTTCACTCTCGGTGGACTGTATGCGGGGTTGCTGGGACTGCGGCATTTCATGGGCAAGCGGGCAGGCATTGTTTCGCCCCACATTCAAGTGATCGCGAAAGCGTCTTTATCCCCGAAAGCATCGGTCTATCTGATTGAAGTTGCGGGCCAGACCCTGTTGGTCGGGGAAGGAGCAGGCGGGGGACTGTCTTTACTCACCACGGTTACGGATACGAGGGCGCTGACACCGAAGGCCCTCGACCGAGCGGATGAAGCAGCGCTGCGCTCGCCTGCGGGCAAGGAGCGCATGGCCGCAGCGTTTCGCGGCTTCGGAGAGCAGCTGGGGATCACGCAACGGCGATTGAACGCCCAGTCGCTGGCGGGCAGGCTCCGAGAGAGCACCCGGGCAGTGCAAGCGCTTTGCAGGCGGGTGGGCGGACGGGCCGAGCCTCGGGCGGCGGAGCGGATTGATCTCGGATTGGATGATTAACCCGCAGGTGGAGGCCACTTTAGGAAGTGGACTCCAGCTGTACCTGTACCTGTTGATCAAAGGTGGAGGCCGCTTGGGAGGTGGACTTCACCTCGATTGAGTCTGACCGACGATACGTCGGTTGTGGGTGAACGGTGCCTAGACAACGGAGGAAGCTCGTTCAGGCACCCGGCGTTGTGGACGGGATTCGGGGGGCGCGGCGCAGCGGCTGGCTGCCGGGCCGCCCCTGTGTCGTCCGGCGCGGGGGGGGCTGGGTGGGGGGGATCGGCTTCGCGCTCGTTCTCGCGCTGGGGTTGTGGATGTCGCCGCCGGCCGCAGCGCAGGATACGATTCCCTTTCCTGCTTTGGATGTCGGCGTTCGCCAGGCCACCTCGCCCCAGGACGTTGCCGTCACGCTGCAAATCCTCTTCCTGCTGACGATTCTTTCCCTCGCTCCGGCGATCCTTATTCTGACGACCTCCTTTACACGGATTGTGATCGTTTTGTCGTTTCTGCGCCGGGCGCTGGGGACTCAGGAAACTCCCTCCAACCAGGTGCTGGTCGGCCTGGCCCTTTTTCTGACCTTCTTTGTGATGACTCCCACGTGGCAGCGCATTCACCGGGAGGCGATCGAGCCTTATCTGGCCGGGCAAATCGAGGCGGAGGTCCGGGAGAAGGAAGTCGGCGGCGAGCGGGTGACGCAAGAGGTGGCGCCCTTCCAGATCGCGGTGGAACGGGCGCTGGTGCCCCTGCGGGACTTTATGTGGCAACAGCTCAGCCTCGGTGACGGGGCGGGGGACGTCGCCCTCTTTATGAATCTCGGCCATTACGACAAACCGGAAACGCGGGAGGATGTGCCGACAACGGTCCTTATTCCGGCCTTCATTTTGAGCGAGCTGAAGAAAGCGTTCATTCTGGGGTTTGTAATCTTCCTGCCGTTTCTGGTGATCGATATGGTGACGGCGTCGGTCCTGATGTCCATGGGAATGATGATGTTGCCGCCGATTCTGATCTCGCTGCCGTTCAAGATCCTGCTGTTTGTTCTGGTGGATGGCTGGCATTTGCTGGCGCTGAACCTGGGTCGCAGTTTCTTCATCGGCGGGGGGTAGCACAGTCGCCCTCGGCTGTGCGGCTTTGGGTGCAGCCAGCAGCGCCCCTACCGGGTGGGAGATAGGTTCGCGGGCGATGGCCCGGGGAGAAAGAGAATGACGACGCTGGAAGTGATCACGTTGGGCCGGGAGATGCTCTTGATGGCGTTGCTGGTGGCCGCGCCGCTGCTGGGTTTCGGTCTCCTGGTCGGTTTGCTGGTCAGCCTGATCCAGGCGGTCACGCAGGTCAATGAGCTGACGCTGACGTTCGTGCCGAAGATCGTCGTGGTGGCTCTGGCGCTGGCGTTCTTTCTTCCCTGGATTCTGGATCTCATGACGACCTACACCGAGGGCTTGTTCGACAGCTTCGTGCGCCTGGTCCAATAGCGTGGATTTTGACGGCATAGATGGATGAATGGATGGAATCTTTTCCTGGCGTGAGCGGGGAGCAGTTTCTGATTTTCCTTCTGATCCTGACGCGGGTCAGCACGCTGTTGGTGTTTGCGCCGATCTTCGGCGGCCGAGGGGTGCCGGTGCAGGTCAAGGCGGGCCTGTCGCTGCTGGTGGCGGTACTGATCGCCTTGACGCTGCGGTTCGAAGTGGCGCCGGTGCAGTGGGGGCTGGGTTTTGCCCTGCGCCTGGGGGGTGAGGCGCTGGTAGGGATGGCGGTGGGTTTTGCGGCGACGCTGCTTTTCGAGGCGGTGCAGTTGGCGGGCGAGCTGGCCGGTGTCCAGATGGGCTTCGGCATTGTGAACGTGATTGACCCGCTGACCAGCGTGCAGGTCAGCCTTGTGGGGCAGTTCAAGTTTCTGCTGGCGGTCTTGCTGTTTCTGGCCCTGAACGGTCACCGGATGATTGTCGAGGCGATCGGGCAGAGTTTCCAGGCGATTCCACCGGGCCGCCTGGCGCTTGAGACCAGTATCGGGCAGCATTTTGTCGGCCTGTTCGGGCAAATGCTGGTTATCGCGGTGAAGCTGGCCGCGCCGGTGCTGGTGGCGTTGCTGCTGGCGAGTTTTGCCGAGGGGATCATTGCGCGCACCGTGCCGCAGATCAACATCTTCATCGTCGGTTTCGGTATTCGCATTGCATTCGGAATCTTTGTGCTGATGTTATCGGTGGGGTTTTTCGTCCTGGTGATGACTCGGCAGTTCGAGCAGTTGCCGTTCGAGTGGGCGAGGATTTTCCGAATCTTAAGCCCGTAAACGGTTTGCAGGAAAGGAAGGAGCGCGGTGCCGCCGGAGACGGATACCGGGCAAGAGCGAACGATTCCCGCGACTCCGCGTCGGCGGGAAGAAGCGCGCCGGCGGGGGCAGGTCGCCAAGAGCCGGGAGGTGAATTCCGCCCTGATGCTGCTGGCGGCTCTGGCGGCGTTGAGCCTGTTGGGGCCGCGCCTGCTGCGGGAGGTCGGGAACACCTTTGGGTTGTTCTTTGCCTCGCCGACGTACCAAAGCATTGCCGGAGGGGATTTGGCGGCGGTGTTGCTGCTCGTGCTCGAGCGCTTCTTTGTCATTCTGACGCCTTTCCTGATGGTGATGGTTCTGGTGGCGGTGCTGGTCAACGTCCTTCAGGTGGGCTTTCTGTTCAGCGGGGAGGCGGTCAGCCCCAAATGGGAGCGGATCGATCCGGTCGCCGGGCTGAAGCGGCTGCTGTCGAAGCGGAGCCTGATGGAACTGCTCAAGTCGCTGCTGAAGATCGCCGTCGTGGGTTATGTGTGCTTAAACACGATCCGGCAGGCGGTTCCCGACTTGGCGACGCTGGCCGATCGGGGGCTCGACGAGGTGTTCTTCTACCTCGGCGAGGTGGGCTTCAAGGTCGGTATTCGGGCCGGCATCGTCCTGATCGTGATCGCGATCATTGATTACGCTTTTCAGCGCTACGAGTACGAGCAGTCCATCAAGATGACCATTCAGGAGTTTAAGCAGGAGATGCGCGAGGTGGAGGGGGACCCGATGATTCGGGCGCGCATCCGATCGATCCAGCGCGAGATGGCCCGGCGCCGGATGATGGAAGCGGTGCCGGAGGCCGAGGTGGTGGTGACCAACCCGACCGAGTACGCGGTGGCGCTTCAGTACCGGCCCGAGGAGATGGACGCGCCGAAGGTGGTTGCCAAGGGGCAACGCCTGATCGCCCAGAAGATTCGGGATTTGGCTGTGGAGTCCGGCGTGCCGATCGTGGAGGATGCCCCCCTGGCCCGGGCGCTGTTCAAGTCGGTCGAAATCGGGCAGTCGATCCCCGAGAAGTTGTACCGGGCGGTGGCCGAGGTGCTCGCTTATGTGTATCGGCTGGATCAGGCGGGAAAGCAAATGGCGGCCATGGGCCGCTGAGGAGCAATCTTTGCATTCGGATAAGCAGGAGAACATGGCGTGAGAACAGCGCCGGCGGGAGGCGGGCCGCGCTCGCTCAAGAATATGGCTGATATCGGCGCGGCGGCGGTGATCATCGGCATCCTCGTCGTGATGATCGCCGGTCTGACGACCTGGCTGATGTCCCTGTTGCTGGCTTTGAACATCTGCTTCTCGCTGGTCATCCTGCTGATCTCGTTTTACATTTACCGCCCTCTTGATTTTTCGACCTTTCCCTCGGTGCTGTTGATCGCGACGGTTTTTCGCCTGGCGCTGAACATCGCTTCAACGAAGCTGATTCTCTCCCGCTACGTCGGCGATCCGACCGAGAAAGCCGGGGACGTGATCAACTTCTTCGGCCGGGTGGTCGCCGGGGACGATCCGATCGTCGGCCTGGTGATCTTCGCCATCCTGGTGATCATCAATTTCATTGTGATCACGAAGGGTGCGGGGCGTATCGCGGAAGTCGCCGCCCGCTTCACCCTGGATGCGATGCCGGGCAAGCAGATGGCCATTGACGCCGACCTGAATGCGGGGCTGATTGACGAAAACGAAGCGCGGCAGCGACGCCGGGAGATCATGCAGGAGGCCGATTTTTACGGGGCGATGGACGGCGCCAGCAAGTTCATCCGGGGCGACGCGATTGCCGGCATCCTGATTACGCTGATCAATATCTTTGGAGGTTTTGTGCGCGGGGCCATTGACCACCTGAGCGTCGGCGACATCATCCGCAGTTATACCCTGTTGACGATCGGGGACGGTCTGGTCACTCAAGTCCCGGCGCTGTTGATTGCGACCGGGGCCGGGATTCTGGTCACTCGCACCGCCGGCCGGCAAACGCTCGGCCAAAGCCTTGGCCAGCAGATTTCCTCCCATTCCGCTGCCCTGATCATCGGGGGTATCACCGTCGGCCTGATTGCCATCGTCGGGTTGGCCTTTCCGGAGACCCGGGGGATTTTCGTTCCCTTTCTTCTCATCGCGGGGGTTTTCTCCCTGGCCTCCGCCCTGTTGAAGCGGCACGAGAAGCAACAGCGGGTGGCGGATGAACACAAGCGCGCCGCGCAGCAGCGGGCCGAGCAACGCGCCCCGGAGCAGGTGGACGCGCTGCTGCATATTGATCCGATGGAGATCGAAATCGGCTACGGCCTGATTCCGCTGGTGGACGTCGAGCAGGGGGGGGACCTGCTGGACCGGGTGACCCAGATCCGGCGGCAGGTCGCCACCGAGCTGGGGATGGTCGTTCCGCCGATCCGGATTCGCGACAACCTCCAGCTGGCGCCGAACTCGTACCAGGTGCATATCCGGGGCGTGCGGGTGGCGCGGGGCGAGCTTCGGGTGGACCGCTTTCTGGCGATGAATCCGGGGCAGATCGAGGAGGAGCTGGCCGGGGAACAGACAACGGAGCCGGCGTTCGGCCTGCCCGCCATCTGGATCAAGCCGGAGCAGCGGGAGCGGGCCGAGCTGCTTGGCTACACGGTGATTGAGCCGGCGGCGGTGCTGGCGACTCATTTGACGGAAGTGATCAAGCGGCATGCGGCCGAGCTGCTGGGACGCCAGGAGGTGCAGAAGCTGGTCGATGCGCTGCGGCAAACCCATCCCGTGGTGGTGCAGGAGCTGGTTCCCGACCTTCTCGGCTTGGGCAGTGTGCAGAAAGTGCTCCAGAATCTGCTTCGGGAACGGGTTCCTATTCGGGATCTGGCGACGGTTTTTGAGGCCTTGGCGGACAATGCTCCCATCAGCAAGGATACCGACTTCCTGACGGAGTGCGTGCGGGCCTCTCTGGCGCGGGTCATTACGCAGCGCCACCTTGCCTCGGACGGAAACCTCTATGTCATCACTCTGGCCCCGGAGGTGGAGAAGCTCGTGGCCGACGCGGTGCAGAAATCCCCCCAAGGCGGCTACCTCGCTTTGGATGCTTCGACTGCGCAGCGGATCATCCGGGCGTTGAAACAGGAATGCGATCGGGCGCTCAGCGGGGGCAAGGAGCCGGTTTTGTTGACAAATTCGCAGATCAGGCTATATTTAAGGAGGGTGACGGAACGGGCGCTAAGTGGATTAAACATCGTATCTTACAACGAAGTTTCCCCCGACGTTAAGGTGATCAATCTATCCCAGGTGAAATTGAGTCGTGAAGGTCAAGAAGTTCACAGCTGACACCGTGCAGCAGGCGATGGAGCAGGTCAAGCGGGAGCTGGGCGTGGACGCCGTTATCCTTCAGACCCGAACGACCTCAAAGAGCCTGTTCGGCCTGTTTCCCCGCCGGGCCGTGGAGGTTACAGCGGCGGCGGACGTGGTGATCGGCGACGGCGGGATGGGGCAACGGTCAAGGGACAACTCCCCAGCCGACCAGCCCGCCGGCGGAGGATCGCCGGGGCCTTCGAGCGATGGCGCTCTGGCGGTTTCCCGGCTGGAAAGTCTTGAGCAGAAGATCGCCAAGCTGACCTCGACGGTTGAAACCTTGGTTGACCAAAGCTTCGACAGCCGGGGCGTCGCGCCGGCCTGGTCCGCCGTGCATCGGCAGCTGGTGGACTCCGGGGTGGAGGACGCGCTCGCCCGAGACGTGATTGAGGAGCTGTCGCAGTTGTCTCTGGAGCCGGAGCGGGTGGTAGCGGAGGAGCGCCTCCTGGTGGATTCCATTGCCGAGAGCATCCGGGCCGAGGGCGGGGTGCGGCTTCCCGAGGACGGGCAGAAGGTTGTGGTGCTGATCGGCCCGACCGGGGTAGGGAAAACGACGACTCTGGCCAAGATCGCCGCGGGATTCCTTCAGCAGGGCCGCCGGGTCGCCTTTGTTACGGCGGATACCTATCGCCTGGCCGCGGTCGATCAATTGCAGAAATACGCGGACATTATGGGGCTTTGCCTGGAAACGGTTTACAGCCCGGAGGAGATGGCCCGGGCGATCGGCCGGCACAGCGACAAGGAGATGGTTTTTGTGGACACGGCCGGTCGCAGCCAACGGGACCTGGGCCAGATGGAGGAGGTTCAGGCGTTTGTCGCGGCCTGCCAGCCGGCCGAGGTTCATCTGCTTTTGTCCGCGACGACGAAGCGCGAGGATCTCGAGGAGATTCTGGAGCGGTTTTCCATCTGTGCCATTGATCGCTTGATTCTGACCAAAGTGGATGAATCGACCTGCTTTGGACCGCTTTACAGTGTGGTCCGGAAGAATCCGATTCCCTTTTCCTATATCACGACCGGGCAGAATGTACCGGAGGACATCGAAGAGGCGACCTCGGAGAAGATTGCGGAGCTGATTTGCCGAGGCACCCTGGAGGCGGTGGCAAGTGACGGGATCGCTTCGACTTCACTTCGCACAGAGCCTTCAACTTCGCTCGAGGCAGGCCCTTCGACTACGCTCAGGGCGGGAGTGGACGCTCAGGATGCCTGACCAAGCCGAGAAGCTGCGACAGCTGGTGCGTACCAAGCCGAAGGACAGCCTTCCGGCGGCCGCCGTGCGGTTGGACGGTAAGGCGATGGCCGAGACGGAGCGCAAGGCGCGCCTGATCGCCATCACGAGCGGCAAGGGCGGGGTGGGCAAGACCAGCATTGCCGGGAACCTGGCCATCGAGCTGGCCCTGCACGGCCGGCGGGTGGTGGTCTTCGATGCCGATCTGTCTTTGGCGAATATTGACGTGCTGCTGGGGCTGCGGCCGCGCTTCAACCTGAACCACGTCATCAGCGGGGAGAGGACCCTGGAGGAAGTGGTGCTCGAGGGGCCGCATGGCGTGCGGATCATCCCGGCCAGCAGCGGGGTGCAGGGGCTGGCGAATCTCTCGCGGGAAGCGCTGAACCGCTTGACGGGACAGTTTTCGGGCTTGGAGCGGGAGTGTGATTTTCTCTTGATGGATACCGCGGCGGGGATTTCGGACAATGTGCTTTCCTTTGTCCACGCCGCCGATGAGATTCTAATTGTGACGACGCCGGAGCCGACCGCATACACCGACGCCTACGCCATGATCAAGGTGATCTGCGAGCAGCAGGCGCGGGGAGCCATCGGCCTGGTCATCAATATGGCGCAAAGCCGCCGGGAGGCGCAGAATGCCGCCTCGGGCATTATTCTCATCAGCCGGCAGTTTCTTCAGGTGGGCGTGAAGGACTACGGCTACATCCTGCGGGATCCCGAAGTTCCCCGGGCGACCCGGCGGCAAGAGGCGTTTACGCTTTTTAATCCCACGGCCTCGGCCTCACGCAGTGTTCGAGCCTTGGCGGTCCGGTTGTTGAAGGAGCAAGTCGTCCCGGGTAAGGGATTAGGCCGGGGCTTCCTGGACCGGGTCGCGGCCTATTTTCGCAGGGATTAAGGGGACGCACGGCGCGATGCCAGCGCAGGGCCGAGACCGGGCGGGTTGCCCCCGGGTTGACTTCGCTCAGGGCAGGCGAAACGGCGGGATCGGTCGAGACAAAGACGACATCCAAGGGACGCGGTTCAATGCAGAAAGCGGTTCTTTATCACCCCAGGCGGGCTTTGTCGCCCCTGCGCTGTCCAACTGCTGACCAGCCCTGGTGGGCGGACGCCCACTGTTTTCTTCCCCTGTTGCTTGGGCCGCTGGCGTTCCTGGTGACCGTTGTTCAGGGTATTGCGCCGCTCCTGGAAGGCCAGGGTGCCGATTGTGCGGGGGTGTTCTCCCGGGCTTTGATCCGCCTGGTGGTTTTCTCCGCGGTGGGCTACGCCGGGGGGCTGGGTATTCACTGGCTTTACCGGCTGGCTGCGGCGGCAAGGGCCGTGCGATTCGACGCGACGGTCGGCGGACAGGCAACAAAGCATTCCCCGGCCAAGCCTCCGGCGAGCGTGCCGGTGGCCGTTTGGGTCGGCATTGACCAGGTTGAAGCTGGCATGAAACTCGCCGGCGCGCTGATGAGCGAGGAGGGGCAGCAATTCGCGCCGAGCGGCGCTCTGCTGACCGAGAAGATCCTTGAGGCCGCCCGGAGCGCCGGCATCGGCCGCCTGGCGGTGGAAGGGATCAAATACCTGATGCCCGAGGGAGAAGGGAAGGAGGTGTAGGCCACCTGGAAGGTGGACTACACCCCGGGAGATATGTTGAAGGGGCGCTTTCATGATGAGCGCACATGACGAGGAGTCGCTCTGGCGCGAATACAAGGAGTGCGGCAGCGCGGAGGCGCGGGAAGCACTCATTCACAAGTATCTTCATCTGGTGAAGTATGTGATCGGGCGGATTCTGGCCGGATATCAGCTGGGCAGGGACGCCGTGAGCGTGGAGGACCTTTACAGTTGCGGGGTCCTCGGGCTGATGGAAGCGGTGGATGGGTTCGATCCGTCGCGTCTGGTGAAGTTTGTCACGTATGCGATTCCACGCATCCGAGGGGCGATTATTGACGAGCTGCGGGCTTTGGACTGGATTCCCCGCTCGCTGCGCCAACGGACCGGTCAGTTGCAGGCGGCTTACACCGAACTGGAGCAGGAGTTGGGCCGGCCGGCCGGCGATAGTGAGCTGTGCGAGCGCCTTCAGCTTCAGCCCCAGCAGTTCTACGAGCTACTCGATCAAGCCAGTCGCATCACGTTGCTGTCGCTTGACGAGTTGATGTACCTCGGTGACGATTGTCCGGTGAGCCGGCTGGCGCCCGCAGGAGATGGCAGCGAGAGCATTCGGGCGCAAATCCATCGGGATGAGGTGATCGCCTTGTTGGAAGCGGCGATTGAACAGTTGCCGGAGCGGGAACGCCTGGTGCTGGTGATGTACTATGTGGAGGAGCTGACGCTGAAAGAGATCGGCGAGGTTCTCCATGTGACGGAGTCGCGGGTCTGCCAGCTGCATTCGAAAGCGGTGTTGCGCCTGCGCGCCCGACTCGGCTCCCTGGAACGGGATCTGGTGCTCGAATAAGCTGGAGTTGGCCGGGAGGGGAACTGGCATGGTTCGCGGGATTGATATTCAGAACGTGGTGGCCAACACGCAGTTTGTCACTCGCGAGCAGCAAATCGCGCAGCAACAGGCGAATTTTGCCCCGGCTCACGCGGCTCAAGAGGGGCAAAAAAGCGAGGATATGCACCGGAAGCAGGTGCGCCAGGGACAACAGACCGAGCAGCAAAACCAGGCGATTGATCCCAATCGTCGCCAGGCGTTAACAGGGCG
>Ga0209164_1002533_pt1 | contig 19247 bp, 17 predicted proteins | sample MTBNYHSulfiMetaG_FD_187458 | JGI IMG/M metagenome (GOLD analysis project Ga0209164, IMG submission 187458) | Enrichment culture microbial communities from rom New York Harbor, USA that are MTBE-degrading - MTBE-NYH (New York Harbor Sulfidogenic)... | ecosystem: Environmental > Aquatic > Marine >...
AAGTTGCTCATGTCAACGCCTCCTATCTTTGTTTTCTCTTTCCGAGGGTTTCAACGGTAAACAGATAGACCACGGTGGTAATGGCCAGGCAGATCGCGCAGAACCCGAAGGCGTCGATGAAGGCCGAGCCCCCCATGGCGTCATCGGGATGCAGATATTTCATCATGTTGCCCAGTCCCTGAAGGAAAACCGCGACCCCGATCATGGTGAAAAAATTGATGCCGGTCATGGCCGCCCCCGCCCGTTCGGGGGGCATGCGCTCTTTGATGTGGGTGTACATGATCCCGCCGGCGCTGCCGAAAAAACCGAACGAAAAAAAGAGGATGCTCAGCGCCGCCATGCCCGTCCCGGGCGACAGCCGGGTCAGCACCAGCAAGACGACCGCCATGCCGATCAGCCCGCTGATCACCACCCCTTTGCGATTATGCAGGATCGTATCGGAAAGCCATCCGAAGACGGGACTGCCCACCACGATGCCGATGCTGGTCAAGATGAGCAGGTTGCCCGCCGAAACCGCAGGCACCTGGAGGGTCTGGATGAGAAAAGGTCCGGCCCAAAGGGCCTGCACCGCCGCGAAGATGCCGTAGCGGCAAAAGGTGCCCAGAGAGATGATCCAGTAATCCTTCTCTTTGAAAAGACGAACGAGGCTTTGCAGAATGTCCCTCATCTGGGTCGATGCTGCCTCGGGCACATCGGGAAAGAGCGGCGTTTGCGGACGGTCGCGGGCAATGATGAAAAAGAGAATCACCAGAATCGAATTGATCCCTGCCATGACCAGGAACGAATTGCGCCACCCCATGGCCTGGGCCAAAAGTACCAGGGGCGTGGCCGCGATCAGATTGCCGATGGTCCCTGTCGACACGACCAGGGCCGACAGCGTGGCAAAATAGCGCGGCGTGAACCACAGGGTGATGATCTTGAGCGTGCCCATCAGGTTGCAGGCCATGCCGATGCCCATCAACGCACGGCCCAGCACCAGGGCGGATACGGAATGGCCGGCGGCAAACACCAGCGAACCTGCTACGGCGATGGCCGAAAGGACGGTCATCGATATGCGCGGCCCGATGCCGTCCAGGTACATGCTGATGGGGATCTGCATCAGGGCAAACGCATAAAAGAAAGCGGCCGAAATGAGGCTGATCTGCGGGGTGTCCAGCGAAAGTTCACCGATCAGCTGCGGGGAGATCACCGCCACGGAAGCCCGGTAAAACTGGGAAAGCACGAACAGCAGGCAGGCGATCAAAAAAATGAGCCAGCGTTTAAGGTGATCGGGTATCATTGCGGATCGTTACACCTTAAGTAAGTTGTTTTTTCGGCGGTAAGCGCAAATCCAGCGCCAGGACCGGGCTTTTGTTTGGTCCTGCCATATTAAATGCGAGCGGTAACAGGGTCAACATTTGTTTTGGACGGCCTGTTTTACGATCCGGAAGCGTGTTTGTGCTCACCGAACACACGGTTTGATCCCTGCTTCCCTGAGGCCTGATGCATCCCTGTCTCCAAAGTTGGCCCCGCCCCTTTGCCGGCGCCCATTTCATAATGAATAATACAGTTACAAATTTTTCGGGAAACATCATAGGGAATCCTGTTTTTAGATTTCTCGGATGGTCGCAGTTTGATGAACTTGTAAAGTCGCACAGGCGTCATGCCGGCGAACGCCGGCATCCAGAACATAATGAAAATGTTGGATCCCAGCTCTCGACGGGATGACAGGCAAAGCCAATCCCCCTTTTTTATGAAGCCGTCGAGTTTAAATCATGGCCGAAAAATCCGCTTGACATCGATCACCCGAACTGGTAGCTACTGCGCTTCATCCACGGGCGGATAGCTCAGTTGGTAGAGCACCGGCCTTACAAGCCGGGGGTCACAGGTTCAAGCCCTGTTCCGCCTACCAAACGAGCTGGAAAGCTCAGCAACATGTTCTTTTGGATCAGTTTCGGGGGTGTAGTTCAGTTTGGTTAGAACGCCGGCCTGTCACGCCGGAGGTCGCGAGTTCGAGTCTCGTCGCTCCCGCCATAATATCAAGGGGTTAGCCATTAACAGCTAACCCTTTTTTATTTTCATGGGTACTCGAAAGGGTACTTCGTTTGAAAGTCATTCGAGGTCTAACCGCATATCATCGTTCAAGTTGTAAATGTATCGTTCCGTCGTCCGAATGTTCGCATGCCTCAAAATCCGCGGTACTCGCTTGATTGACAGCTTATGGGTGCCGGCCAACACACTTGCCACATAGCGCCTCAAACCGTGATATCTGAAATATAGGATGCCGGCTTTTTTGCATGATTATTTCATCCGGGGGAATATCTGCCCGCAATTCTTGACAATACCTCGACTTATGGTATCCTGCCCGATAAACAGCAGCCATTGGATAACCTTCATGCGCAGGCCAGGGACATGTCGAGCAGAAAACGCCGCACTTGCGATCACCTCAACAGAAAGAAACATCCCACCCGAGAAAATTCAACCCCACTCCGCCGCATCCCATGCGGCGCAAAGTTGATCGACTGAGTTTGGCCATGACCAAAGTAACCGCCGCACTCATCATCGAAGCCGGAAAAGTCCTTGCCGCCAGGAGAAAACCCAATGCAAGGCTGGCCGGCATGTGGGAGTTTCCAGGGGGCAAGGTCGAGAACGGCGAGACGCCGGAACAGTGCCTGAGGCGGGAGCTTTGGGAAGAGTTCGAGATCGATGTGGTGGTCGGCGAACATGTCGGGACCAGCGTGTATGAATATGAGTTTGGCACCATTGAATTGATGGCCTTCAGGGCAAGGATCGTGGGGGGTGATTTCAAGTTGAACGATCATTCCGAGGCGGCCTGGGTGGTGGCTGACAGTATCGATAACTACAATTTCACGCCGGCGGACTTGCCGTTTGTCCAGATGATCAGGCAGGGACAGATCAAGCTTTGAGCCTGTCTTGCCGGTTTGAGGTGGATGTCACGGGAGGAGGCCTATGAAAATAAATTCCATCGATCATATCAGTTATGCGGTTACGGACATCGACAAGGTGACCGAGGCCTGGTCGCGGCTTTACGGTCTCGGCCCCTGGCGGTTCATGGAAAACGGCGGCAAGGATGTCAAGGGCCGTCCATGGAAAATCCGGATGGCTTTCGCGTATGTGGGCCCCATGGAGATCGAGCTCGTCCAGTGCGTGGAGGGACGGATATTCCAATCAAAATTTCTCGACAAGTGGGGTGAAGGCGTCCATCACATCGGTTTATTTGTGGATGATGTCGATGCCGAAGTCGCGGCCCTGGCAAAAGAAGGCGCCCATGTTCTCATCCATGATCCGGGACGTTTTGCCTACGTGGATGCCGGGGGGCCGGGCGGCGCCATCTTCGAGTTGATGTGCAGGAGGGCTTGAATTATAAGAACCCACGGGACGAACGGCAATTTCAAGGAAAACAAAAACGAAAAGGACATTCAATGACCCATTCAATCATCGATGATATCTCCTTTGATGCGGGCAGATGGCCGCTCCATGCGGATCGACCGACCATCTTCTTCATTCATGGTTCCGGCAACAACCGTCTGTTCTGGAAAAACCAAGTCGAGGCCTTGAGTGATTGCGCCAACACGATCGCCGTCGATCTTCCCGGCCATGGAAATAGCCCTGGCACGGGCATGGATAGTGTAGACGACTATGCCCGGGTGGTGGAAAAACTGATCGCGAGCATGCAGGCCCCCATGCCGATTCCATGCGGCTTGAGCCTGGGCGGGGCCGTGGCGCTTCAGATGCTGCTCGACGGAAAAGGGCGGTATCATGCGGGCATCCTGATCAATACCGGGTCGCGTTTGAAAGTCATGCCGGCAATTTTTGACATGATCAAAACCGACTACCAGTCCTATGCCGAATCCAGTCCGCAAACGGCGGCCTCTCCGAAAACGGATCGCAATCTGCTGAGGGAGTATATCGAAGAATCGAAAAAGTGCCGGCCCGAGGTAGCGTATAAAGACTTTGCCGCCTGCAACACCTTCGACGTGATGGCCCGTCTGAAAGAAATTTCCGAGACCGTCCTGATCCTTTCGGCCGAAGACGATCTGCTGACGCCCCCAAAATACGCGCAATACCTTCACCAGGGCATTGCGAATTCAAGCATCGTGAACATCTCTCAGGCAGGCCATCTATCGCCTGTTGAGCGTCCGAACGATGTAAACAGGGCCATCCGGGAATTCCTCGGACGGTTGGCATGAAATATCGTTGCCGGACCCAAGAAGAACAAGGGGAACAATTTTTTCTCCGGGTAGCGGCAAGAAACAAGAGTGAGTGAATAGCAGCAGTGCAATGTTTCGGCTTCCGAGCGTTCCTGCTTCTCGAGGAATCGTATCAATGGCAAATGACAATTCCCATCTGGTTTATTCAACCGAAACAGGCCGCATGTGCCCGAGTTGCGGCCGGCCTTTGAAAAAGTGCGGTTGTAAAAACAAGCATTCCAAATCACCGGACGATTCAAGCGTCGATGGCATCCTCCGCATAAAGCGGGAAACCAAGGGACGGGGCGGCAAGACGGTCACGACCATCTCGGGTTTTGATGAAAATGATGATGTGGTGAAAAAACTGGCGTCCCATCTTAAAAACCTCTGCGGCACCGGCGGTTCGGCCAAAAATGGCGTCATCATGATTCAGGGAGACCATCGAGAGGCCATCAAGACGGAACTGGAAAAGCAGGGATTCAAGACCAAACTCGCCGGCGGGTAAAGCTTTTAAACCCAATTGGGACTCACTGGAGAAATGGCCTCATGGCGTGTCCGTCTGCCCTCCGCAGGATCATCCCATAGTGATCGCAAGGTGATCGCTGAACGCCCGGGAAGCCGCCGAAGCGTCATGCCGGCGAACACCGACATCCAGAATTTCCGACAGGAGATGGATGCCGGATCGAACACGGCATGACGGCTTCAATTTTTAGGACATGCCACATCCATCATTTCAAGGCGGATTTCAAGGCATCGAGGCCGACCCTGTCGATCATTTTGCCGAGCCGTTCTCCCTTGGTGGCCGTTTCGGTATAGCAAGCGATCACTTTTTGGGCAAAATCCAGGGCCTGTTCGTCGGTGAGGCCCTTGGCAACCTCATCGGCTATTCGGGGGGTGACGCCGACGTTGCCGCCCACCACGACCTTCCAGCCATCGGCTTCGCCGATCAGTCCGAAATCGCGAACCGAGGATTCGGCGCAATTGATCCTGCAGCCCGAAACCGCCATCTTGAACTTACCGGGCAATTGGGTCCCATGATAAAGGCTATCCAGCTTCATGCCCATGCCCAGGGCATCCTGTTTGCCCATGGTACAGAAGGTGGTGCCGGGGCATGCCCGAACGCTGCGGACGCAAAGGCCCACCGCCGCGCCCTTATCCATGCCCAGTTCACCCCATACCTTATCGATATCGTCTTCTTTCAATCCAACGAGGGCGATGCGGGTGGCGCCGGTGATTTTCATCGCCTGGACCTCGTATTTCTCCGCGATGTCGGCCAGCTTCCGCAACAAATCCGGCGTCACCACACCGCATGGGATGTGGGGGGCAATGGCATAGGTGGTCCTGTCTCTCTGGGGAATGGCTCCCTTTTCTCCGATTTTCAGCATGGGGTTCCTCCTTATTTTGATCATTGGCTCAAAGTGGACTTGAAAAGGTCATTCACCACTTTTCTTTATCATTATTAGCCATAGAATCAAAAGCAAACGTCAACGCAAAAGAGAGGGGACACGATAACCCCGAGTCCTTCGGACGATCGCGATGTCGATCTGAGTGGAATGGGGTTGCGTTTTGTCAGAATGTCGAAAAAAGCAACCAGGCGTAAAGACGGCTTCAGGCCGCTCTTCGACCGGTGGTGGTCGAGTGTGGCGGCTCATCCGTTTCATTTCGCGTTTTGGAAAAGGCGGCCGGTTGGATGACGCCCGCGGACGTCTGCAATGCCTCGTATTCGCTCAATCGCTTTTTGATTCGAAGCATTTTCAGGCCAACGATCCCAACCGCGACAATCCCGATCGCCATGGCGAGTTGCGTCACGCTGAACGGCTCACTTCCCAATGAAATCAAAAATTTAATGAAGAACGCCACGCTGAGGGCCATCATGGCCACGATGGCAGGCGTGTAAATATTGCCGACGAGAAAATCGGTGGTCCAGGCCGATGGCCTGGGGTTCCGACACATGATCAACACGACCCCGAAAAGCAGGACCGAAAGCGCGACTCCCGCGGCTCCATAAACCATCATCATAACCACCTCCCCCTGGATCGACACGGCATGGTGCGACTCAGGTTACCGTTGCTTCCCGGATTTTTTCAAATTGTTATCGCCAAGGCTTTCACAATGCACAGAATAATGGATTCTAATCGCCGGCCAAGGCGAAATCAATAGCGATAAATAATATTATTAGTAGTTTATTGGTAGGTCCACTGAAGGGTTTCATCGATGGATCCCCAGTGGCCGACCTAGAAAAAATACCTCCAAAACCTAGTAATTCTCCGAGTTGTTTTCAATTTTCCCTTCTGGTTGAATGCCTTCTAAACAATGGCCCGGACAAAATCTCGCGAGGGAAGAGAAGACCGCGTCGATGGGCGCCATCCGAACCCATTTTAATCGACCGGAACCGTTTTAAGACGACTTTCAGAAACCAATACTTTTGACCGAGGAGCAGACATGCTGACGATGACCCGCATCAAATGGATGATCAGCCTGGCGATTCCCGTTGCGATCTACTTTGCGGTGGATTCTACGGTTCACCCCAAGATGCCGCTGTTTTTCGCCTTCACGGCATGGGCCGTGACGGTTTGGGCCTTGGAAATCCTGCCCGCCATTCCCGTTGCGGCGGCCCTGACATTCTTCTACGTGCTGGGGGAAGTGGCGCCAGCCAAAGTGGTCTATGCCCCCTGGAGCTCTTTTTTGCCCTGGCTCTGTTTGGCCGCCCTGGTGTTGGGGGATGCATTAGAGCATACGGGGTTGACCCGGAGAATGGCGTTGCGTCTGATGCTGCTGGTCGGCGCTACCTACAGGAATACGATCATCGCCATGATGGCCACGGGGATGTTCATGGCTTTCCTGCTTCCGGATATCATGTGCCGGGTGATCATCTTCGTGGCGATCGCCCATGGTCTGGTGCTGGCCCTGGATCTGAAACCCACCTCGCGCATCTCGTCGGCGATCATCATGGCGGGATTTTTCTCGGCCACATCACCCGGGTACGGCTTTCTTACCGGCACAGAGATGGCCCTGATCACGGCTTCCATCGCCACACCGGTCATCGGCCCCGTTTCGTGGGGTGAATTTGCATTGGCCAACCTGCCATTCAACTTACTTTATTGCGCCATGTCGGTGGCCCTGTGTGTCTATGTGATTCCCGGAAAGGAGCACCTGCCCCAAGAAGATCACCTCAAGGAGGTGATTCACAAGCGCCTCGAAGAGATGGGGCCGATGACCACCACCGAATGGAAGTTGCTGGGGGTTTTGATCGTAGCGATCATCGGTCTGCTGACCCAGAAATTTCATGGCATGCCCGGCACCTTCGTGTATGCCATGGTCGGTTTGACTTGTTACCTGCCTGTGCTGAACATCTCCAAACCGGAGAACTTCCGTCACTTGAATGTGGGTTTCATCATCTTCATCGTAGCCTGTCTGGGTATCGGCGCGGTGGCCCAGTTCATCGGCGCAGATAAATGGATGGCATCGCTGGTGTTGCCTGTGATGCAGAAATTACCGCCCAGTCTGAGTGTCCTGGCGGCCTATTGCACCTCGGCGGCGGTCAATTTCATTCTGACCCCCCTGGCGGCCGTCTCGTCGCTCACGGCCCCCATGATCGAAATCGCCCAGGCGTTGGGCATCAATCCCAAGCCCATGCTCTTCGCCTTTCTCAACGGACTCGACCAGTACATTTTTCCCTATGAATATGCCCTTTACATGTATGCCTTCACCACCGGCTACATCACCGCGCGACATATCATGAAGGGATTGGCCATGCGCATGTTTTTCACCGGCGTCGGCATCATCGCCATCCAGGTCCCCTACTGGCGATTCATCGGAATTTTATAAATCCAGGGTTATAAACTACGATCCAAAAAGCTAAGGAGGCATCACATGACAGAAAACAAGATCAAAAACGTCGTCTTCATCATGCTGGACACGTTGCAGTTCAACTATCTGGGCTGCTACGGCAACAAAACGGTCAAAACCCCCAATTTCGACCGATTCGCGCGCAACGGCATCCTCTTCGAGAACGCGTACAGCGAGGGCCTTCCCACCGTACCGGTGCGCCGCGCCATCATGACGGGGCGCTTTACCCTGCCTTTTTCCGGGTGGCAAGCCCTCTCCCCCGACGACACCACCATCACCGATATCCTGTGGGGACGCCAGGTACAGACCGCCCTGGTCTATGACACCCCGCCCATGCGGCTTCCCAAGTACGGCTATTCCCGCGGCTTCGATTACGTGAAATTCTGCCCCGGTCACGAATTGGACCATACCACCTATGCGGAGCGAACCCTCGATCCCGGCATGCGGCCCATCGATTATACCTCCCCCACCATGGTCTATAATGAGAAGGGAGAATTGATCGACGATGCCAGCCAGGCCCTGCTGGACGAAATCGATTGCTTTCTCAAGTTCCGCCAGGATTGGCGTTCCGAGGAGGACAACTACGTGAGCGTGGTGGCCCGCGAAGCCGACCGCTGGCTGCGCGATGTCCGCATCAAGACGCGCCCCTTCATGCTCTGGGTCGACTCCTTCGATCCCCATGAGCCCTGGGATCCACCGTCGGTATGGCAAAAAGAGCCGTGTCCGTATGATCCAGAGTGGAAAGGCAACCCCATTTTGCTGGCGCCGTGGACACCCGTGGAAGGCCGCATGACCGATGCCGAGTGCGAGCACATCCGCGCCCTTTACGCGGAAAACATCGAGCTGGTGGACAAACAGGTCGGAAAACTGCTCGACTCCATTCGGGACCAGGGCCTCTGGGACGAAACCCTGATCGTCATCGCCTCGGATCACGGACAGCCCATGGGCGAAGGCGAACATGGCCATGGCATCATGCGCAAATGCCGTCCCTGGCCTTACGAAGAGCTGGTCCACGTGCCCCTGATGATGCATGTGCCCGGCGTGGCCGGCGGCCAGCGCATCAAGGGTTTCGTGCAAAATGTCGATGTGGGCGTCACCATTCTGGATGCCCTCGGCCTGTACCAGGAAATCAACACCCTGGACGGCGGCCACGGCTTTCCGGTCTACGGATGCATCGACATGCAGGGCAAGAGCCTGATGCCCTTGGTACGCGGCGAAGTGGATAAGATCCGCGACTTTGCCATCGCCGGCTACTTTGGAATGTCCTGGTCGATCATCACCGAGGATTACAGCTACATCCACTGGATTCTCAAGAATGCCAGCCAGCGCGATTACACCAGCCAGGACAATCCCGGCAAGGTCACCATGGAAAACGAAGAGATGTGGTCGTGCACGGCCGGCGCCAAGCAGGAGTGCCCCGAGGGCGACGAACTCTACGACCGCCGCAGTGATCCTTTTCAGCTGCGCAATATTCTCGGCCAACAGCCCGAAATCGGCGAAAAGCTGCTCGAGCAACTTAAACTGTATATCGGCGAACTGCGTACCCTGTAAAACCATCTCGCGGAGGGGGGCTGACCCCCCCTCCGCGTAACACATCCAGAGAAAGGAGATTTCCATGTTTGAACAACTCACCGACGCAACCTACGAGAACCGCATCGCCGAGACGGCAGCGGGTGTCTGCATCTTCATCAAAAAGCTCTGCCCTCATTGCAAAAACATGATGAAGGTGATGGAAAAGTTCAGCGCGTTGCAACCCGGTGTCACCCTGCTCTCCATCGATGTCGAAGAGAACAAGGCGGCGGCCGACGCCCTCGGCGCCGAACGCGCACCGACCACGCTGATCATCAAAGGCGGCAGTGTGGTAGGCAAGAAGGCCGGGCTCATGAATCCAAAAGAGATGTTGGCCTTTTACAAAAGTGTGTGATGCCCCTCGGCCTTCGGCGTCACCCCGGGGTGCACGCTGCGGCACGGCGAGACACATCGATATTATGAGGAGTCAGACATGACTGAAGAGCGTATCTTTGACTTGGTGATTCTCGGCGGCGGACCGGCGGGTATGACCGCGGCGATTTACGCGGCACGGGCCAAGCTGAATACCATCATTCTCGAGAGCAATATCACCGGTGGACTGGTGAACGCCACCTACACCGTGGAAAATTTTCCCTCCTACCCGAGCATCCATGGCATGGATCTGATGGAAAAATTCCGTGCCCATGTGGACAGCCTCGAAGTGAAAGTGGAAGAGGTGTGCGAGATCGATCGCCTGGAGCTTGGCGGACCGTTCAAGCGCGTGATCACGGATGAGGGCACCTACGCGGGCAGAGCCATCATCCTGGCCACCGGACGCAAGCCCATCCCGCTGGCCACGCCCACGCCATCGGAGCAGGTTCACTGGTGTGCCATCTGCGACGGAATGGCCTATGTGGGCAAGCGGGTACTGGTGGTCGGCGGAGGCAACAGCGCTTTCGATGAAAGCTTGTATATGCTATCCATCGGTATCGAACATATTACCCTGGTCGAGGAGATGCCCCGCTATTTTGCAGCCCAGGCCACCCAGGAGCGGCTCTTCAGCTGCGGCAAGGCGGTCGGCCACACCTCCACGAAAGTGGCGGACCTGATCGTGGAGAACGACGTACTCAAGGGCGCCGTACTGAAACATACGGAGAGCGGCGAAACCAGCACCGTCAAGGTGGACGGCGTCTTCGTCTTTCTCGGGCAGCACCCCAACAACGAGCTGTTCAAAGATCAGCTCGAGCTGACGGAGCAAGGCTACATTCGACCGGGGCAGGACATGGGCACCGGAATACCGGGTGTCTACAGCGCGGGCGACATCAACGACAAACCCTTTCGCCAGATTACCACGGCGGTTTCCGACGGCACCATTGCCGCCCTGGCCGCCGAGCGCTATATTCGATCCCAGGGGAATGTTTGCTGAACCCCGGAATCCGAACCCCTGCCGTCACCAACGGAATTGAAGGATGCCAGGTCATGAAACGCATCAAACGTCACCACCCTTGGTGTCGCCGAGCCGCATGGCTTTTTGCCGGGGTGTGGATATGGCTTGCGCTGGGGGCACCCTTCGGGCCTGGGCTGGTGGTCTATGCCGAAGAGGGTCAGACCCGTCACGTGCTGGTGCTTTATTCCGGCCCGCTCGACTTTCCGGCGACACGGCAGGCCGAAAAGGGCATCCGGGAAGTCTTCGTCAGCCGCACCCGCTTCACTATCCAGCTCTTTTCGGAGTATCTGGACCTGTCCCGATTTCGGGACGAGGGGCAGCGAACGGCCCAGGTGGATCTGTTGCGCCAGCGATACGCCCAGGACGGCATCGACTTGATCATCAGCGTCGATCTGCCGGCCGCGGAATTCCTGTTGCAATGCGCAGAGCAGGTATTTGCGCAGACGCCCATCGTCATGTGCTCCATCCCCGAGTCTCAATCCGATCGTTTCACCGCCGACGCGCTGAAATCCAGGGCGATAGTGGTATTTGAACCCAGTATCGCGGAAGAGCTTGTGGCCACAGCGCTGACGCTCAGACCGGCGAGCCGGCATGCGGTGTTGATTGCCGGCGATTATGACAATGACCGCGTCAGAGTCTCGCAATTACGAAAAGCGCTCTCTTTGCGGGGCAATGAGCTCGAACTGATCGATTTGTCGGGTCTTGCCGTCGAACACCTCGTCGAACGGCTGAGGCGACTGCCCACCGATGCGGTGATCTTCTTTTCGACCTTTTTTGTCGATGGAACGGGTCGCAGTTTCGTTCCCCGGGATGTGCTCAGATTGGTAGCCGACAATGCGGATATCCCTGTTTTCGGACCGTACGAATCCTACATGGGCGAGGGCATTGTCGGCGGACGCCTGATCAGCCTCATGCGACAAGGCCAGAGAGCGGCCGAGCTGGGCAGCCGGATTCTCAACGGTGCAGACCCCGCAGATATCGCTTCCGACGACGGCAGGGATACGTGTGTGACCGCTTTTGATTGGCGGCAGATCCAACGCTGGAAAATCGATCTTCAAAAGCTTCCGGCGGACGCAGAGCTGTTGTACCGTGAGCCAACCTTGTGGGATTTGTACAAATACTACTTTCTGGGCACCTTTCTTCTGGTGGCGCTGCAGTCCGTGCTGATCGTCGCCCTCATGGTCAATCTGCGCCGGCGTAAAAAGGCCGAAATGGCGTTGCGCGACAGTCAACAGGACCTGGAAGTGCTGGCCGGCCGATTGATCTCCTCCCAGGAAGAGGAACTGCGACGCCTCTCACGCGAATTTCATGATGACATCGCCCAACGGTTGGCCGCCGTCTCCATTGCCGCCGGTACCCTCGAAAAGCAGTCCGGAAAGCTGTCGCCGCATGTCCTTGAGAAAATCGAACACATCAAAGACGAGCTCATCTGCCTGTCCGAGGATGTCCATTCGATCTCCCGCGAACTGCACCCGGCTATTCTCAAAGATCTCGGCCTGGAGAGAGCCGTCCGATCGCTCTGCATGACCGTCTCCGACCGTGAGAATCTGAACATCGAATTCCGCCCGGAGGCCATACCGGAAACCGTGCCCAAGGAAGCGGCATTGTGTATCTATCGCATCGTGCAGGAGAGCCTGAGAAACATCGCCAAGCATGCCCGTGCCCATAACGTCGAGGTCTCGCTGAGACAGTGCGGCGCCGCCTTGTGCCTCGAGGTGACCGACGACGGGGTCGGTTTTGCGCCAAAAAGTGTCCGCCACACCCCTGGCATCGGCCTGGCCAGCATGCGGGAACGGGTGCAATTCGCAAAGGGGGAATTCACCATCCGTTCCGAACCGGACAAGGGGACCTCGGTGGCCGTGGCCGTCCCCATTTAAGGGAGCGCATCATGAAACGTCCCAGGATTCTATTGGCCGACGACCACCGGATGGTGGCCGAAGGACTGCGCGGACTGCTCGAACCGGATTTCGAGCTGGTGGGTATCGTGGAGGATGGACGGGCCATGCTCGACGCCGTGGAACGGCTGCATCCCGACGCTGTGGTGGTGGACGTCTCCATGCCCCTGCTCAACGGCATCGAGGCGGTGCGTCAGCTGAAAAAAACAAACAAGAAGATTGCCGTCGTTTTTCTGACCATGCATCTCGATGTGACCTATGCGGCCAGCGCCTTCGAGGCGGGCGCTTCCGGCTACGTCCTCAAACATGCCGCACCCACCGAACTGATCAGCGCCATCAACAGTGCGCTCAAGGGCCGCACTTACATCACCCCCATCCTGGCCGGTCAATTGCTGCAGTACCAGAAGGGCAAACCACGGGGAACCGAGGACGAACGCGTGGCCCTCACCCATCGCCAGCGCGAAGTGCTCCAGTTGATCGCCGAGGGTCGCTCGGTCAAAGAAGTGGCCACGATCCTGAAAATTTCCACCCGCACCGTTGAATTTCACAAGTACACGATCATGGAGAACTTCGGGCTGAAAAGCACCGCCGACCTGGTCCGATTCGCCATAAAAAACCGCATTTAGCCGCAGTCGCCGGCCGATCGGAAATCCAGTATGGTTTTGAAGCTCCGGCCCTCGAGAAGATCGGAAAACCGCCGTTCCACATCCTGGGGCGGCACGATCGCTTCGACCAGCAGCTCGAAGGCGCGGGGATAACGGCCGATGAGCGCCAGGGCCGCTGTCATGTGCCGACGGGTGAGGCCATAGGCGCCGAAAACCGCGGCCTCCTTGTAATGGATCAGGTTGATCCCATCGGCGGAAAGCTGCCCGCCCCCGGTCAGACCGCTGAAAAAGGCGCAACGTCCGCCTCTGGCTAGCCGGGCGAGTCCCTGGACGAACGCCTCGGGATCGGGGCAGGCATTGAGCACCGCGTCAAATTCATCGTCCTGGGTCGCGATGCTGCACGCCACCTGCGCCGTCTGCCGAAAGGCCTCGGATTTGGCGATCTTATCCGGATGGTGTTCGATCACCAGGGGCCGTGCGCCCATGGTCCCGGCCGCCAGGGCGGCGACCAACCCCAGGGTCCCACCGCCATAAATGACGAGGCGTTCGCCGGCTCCCAGACCGAGTTTTTCCAAGGCATTGAGGGCGCATCCCGCCGGTTCCGCGAAGCAGGCCAGGTGGGATGGCATATCCGCCGGAACCGGAATCAGGCTGGTGGTGGGCGCCAGCAAGTGGCGGCTGAAACCGCCGTCGAAATGGAAGCCCATGATTTGCATGCCGTCGCAAAGATTCTCGCGACCCCCAAGACAATGCCGGCACCGTCCGCAGGCCTTGCCCGGCCAAACCGTGAACAGGCGGCCGTTTTCATCCCGGGCCGCGACCTCGTGCCCCGGCACCCGGGGCAACACCAAGTCCCTGTGCCCGGTGCGCCACATCTTCGCATCGGTACGGCATATACCGCAGTATTCTACTGCCAGCCGCGTCATGCCATCCTGGGCCGCCGGCCTGTCAGACGCCTGTGCCTCCAGACGACCGGGAGCGGTCAATACCAGTTTCATGCTGTTTCTCCTTGCGACGCCGTCAGGCTTCGCAGCCTTTGCAATCCCCGCTGGGGATCCCTGTTCTGACACGCCACCCAGGCTTCCAGGGTCCGATAGGCGTCTCCGCGGTCCATGGCCGCGGCGGCCGTCTCCATCCCCGCGGCGACGGTGGCGGCCTTGCCCGCCACCTTGAGGATCAGGGCCGTATTGAGCAGCACGGCCTGGCGTCGGCCCGAGAGACCGTTCTTCTTTCCGCGAATCAGGGCCACAAAACGCCGGGCTTCGGTCGAGAGGTCGCCTTGGGGTACGAGTTCGGCTGGATCGACGGCATCCAGACCCAGGGCAGACAGCGATAACGCATACTCATGGATGCGCCCCGCTTCATCGAGTTCGGCGCACCAGGTGGTGCCGCATACCGAAGCCTCGTCGATGCAGTGTCCGGTGTCGCCGATCTCCCCGCAGCACACCAGCGCCCGTCGGTAGCCGATCGCCCACATGGCCGATGCCACCGGTACCATCATGTCGCGGGTATATACGCCGCGCACGGCATGCCGCGGCCGGGCCGGATTGGCCAATGATGCGGCGATGTTCAGCGGGGAACCGAAATGGATCTGGGAGAGGATGCGTCCCAGGGCCTGGGCGTGGATCCGGGCGCTCATGCCATTGAAGAGGCCGATGTTGGCCTGGGCGATGCTGCCGGCCACGAGGTCGGCCTCGCATTCGACATCCACGCCCAGGGTCTCGGCCAGGTCCACCGTGCCGCACACCGACGTGATGGCCCGCGACCCGTGGCGCGCCATGGGCACGCCGGCGGCGGCGGCAACGATGGCCGCCGCCGTGCTGATGTTAAAGGTCTTGAAGGCGTCCATGCCGGTTCCGCAGTTCTCCATCAGGGGGGCGTCAGCATCGCGCGCCGCACTGCAACGCACCTTGGTGGTATCCAGCTCGTAGATCGCTTCCCAGGCGCCGGCCACCTCCTGGGCGGTCTCTCCTTTGGCGCGCAAGGCGGCCAGAAAGGCCCCCTGTTGCATGGGCGTGGTCTCATTTTTCATAAGGCGGGTAAAGGCGTCCCGGGATTCTTCACGGGTCATGTCCCCTTTTTGGATAAGCCGGGTGATGAGCTGTCCAAAGGCTTTGTCCTGTTGCATCGACCGTTTGCTCCTGTATGAATGAACCGAGAAAGAGGGCCGAGCGATCCGGAAGGAAATTCGACAACAGAAGGGCCTGACGAAAAAGTGGGCGCAAAAAAACCCGCAGGCACCTGCGTATCGCTTCCCTTGGCGCATTCGACCGGGCCAAAACGATACGGACAGCTTCCAGCGGGTATCCGTCAGGGTGGGCAATGGGTTGCCCCGGCAATCGACAGGCAGGCTTTCTGGCTCACGGGCGATGTCTATAGCGCCTACCGGCCGCGCCTTCCCATCGACACGGTGTCGACAGTGGCATGCTGCGGCTTTCGTTCCCGATCACAGCAACGGCTGGTATGCGATGGACTCTCACCATCTTTCCTTTTAACGGGGCGTCCTTTTCCGGGTCGCTCCCGCACCTGTCAGCCGGTCCTCTCCTAACCCGAAACGGGGGTCGTGTCAACCGGTCGGCGGTAATTGCAGCAGTTCTATCCGAATGCCATTCATTAAATCCGGCCCGGGTGGCGCAGGTGGCCGATGCCACACGCCAATCGGTCAAGAGCCAGTAAAATGCACGGCGGACGGCCCAGAAACTAGCTGCGCTCAAACAGTCTGGGCCGCTTGTCCGACGTCTGCATTTAACTGGCTCTAAGACCGCAGGCGCATGTGGCCCTGGCCACCTGCCCCACCCGGGCCTGCCGCAACCGTTGCCATGCGATATTTTTTTTAAACGACTTCTATGATGCAGGCCCTTCAGGGTGAATCGCACTCAGTTAGAATCGCTGCGGTAATTGCAGTTTTAATGGAAGGGATATCGATGGAATCGACCGGGTTCGTCCATGGCCGAACACCGCGGACGAACCCGGTCGGATACGCTAATTGATAGGGGCGTGTTTTTCTGGCGGGTTATCCACGCCGCTCATGTCGAAATGAACGTCCTGATTGGCAAACAGGCTTTCTCCCTCGCCCAGCACCAGGGCGTGGGGCAACACCTCGTCCATGTGCTCGACGCTGACGATCTCCAGCTGTTTGGCGATGGTGGCGGGGATATCCTTGAGATCTTTCTCGTTCTCCTTGGGGATGATGATCTTTTTGATCCCCCCCCGGTGGGCCGCGATGATCTTCTCCTTGAGCCCGCCGATGGGCAGCACGCGACCGCGCAGGGTGATCTCGCCGGTCATGGCCACTTCGCGCCGGGTAGGCCGGCGGGTCAGGGCGGAAATCACCGAGGTGCACATGGCGATACCGGCCGACGGGCCATCCTTGGGAATGGCACCTTCGGGTATATGGATGTGCAGATCGTACTTGCGATAGAATTTGTTGTCGATGTTGAGCAGATCGGCCCGCGAACGCACGAAGCTGATGGCGGCCTGGGCCGACTCTTTCATCACGTCGCCCAGCTTGCCGGTGACCATGACCTGGCCGCGGCCGGGCATGACGAGCGTTTCGACGAAGAGCAACTCGCCGCCCACCTGGGTCCAGGCCATGCCGGTGGCCATGCCGACCTGGTCCTCTTCTTCGATCTCGGTCTTTTTGAATTTCGGCGGCCCGAGGTACTTGAGCACGGCCGCTGCATTGACGCGAATGGGCTTATCGGTCTGGGTCTTGACCACGTGGCGGGCCACCTTGCGGCAGATGGAGGCGATTTCACGCTCCAGGTTGCGCACACCGGCCTCGCGGGTATAGCGGTTGATGATCGTGTAGATCGCGTCTTCCGAGAAGGAAACCTGCTCGGCCTTCAAGCCGTTGAGCTTGATCTGCTTGGGGACCAGGAACTCTTTGGCGATGTTGTATTTTTCGTGCTCGGTATAACCGGGCAGGCGGATGATCTCCATGCGGTCCTGCAACGGCAACGGAATGTCGGGCAGGGTGTTGGCCGTGGTGATGAACAAAATTTCGGACAGATCGTAATCCAGATCCAGGTAATGGTCGTTGAAGGCGTAGTTCTGCTCCGGATCGAGCACCTCGAGCAGGGCGGCGCTGGGGTCCCCGCGGAAATCCATGCTCATCTTGTCCACTTCGTCCAGGCAGAAAACCGGGTTGTTGGCGCCTGCCTTCTTGAGCGATTGGATGATCTTTCCGGGCATGGCACCGATGTAGGTGCGTCGGTGGCCGCGGATCTCGGCCTCGTCGCGCACGCCGCCCAGCGACAGGCGCAAGAAACGGCGACCGGTGGCACGGGCCACGGATCGGGCCAAAGAGGTTTTGCCCACCCCGGGAGGACCCACCAGGCAGAGGATGGGCCCACGGATCTTTTTGACCAGGGCCTGCACGGCCAGATACTCCAGAATGCGCTCTTTCGGCTTTTCAAGGCCGTAATGGTCTTCATTGAGGATCCGCTCGGCCTCGGTGATGTCGATGTGCGTGCGGCTGCGGTCGAACCAGGGCAGGCTGATGATCCACTCGATGTAGTTACGCACCACGGTGCCCTCGGCCGACATGGGGGTCATCAACTTGAGCTTTTTGAACTCCTGGCGGGTTTTGTTGGCTGCCTCCCTGGGCATGCGCTTGCGCTTGATGCGCTTTTCCAGCTCCTGAAGTTCATCGGCGGCCTCGTCCTCGGTCCCCATCTCCTTTCGAATGGCGCGCATCTGTTCGTTCAGATAGTAATTTTTCTGGGTCTTTTCCATCTGCTCCTTGATACGACCCTTGATGCGCTGATCCATGCGAAAAACTTCGATCTCCAGATTGATCAACTCTACGAGCAGATCGAGCCTCTGGTTGACCGGAACCGCTTCCAAAATCCGCTGTTTGTCTTCAATCTTGAAAGAAAAATGAGACGCCACGACATCGGCCAGCTTGATATAGTCATCGATGCCGGCCACTTTGGCCACCAGGTCCTTGGAGATGTTTTTGTTCAGCTTGGCATAGGCCTCGAACCCCTCCTTGACCTTGCGCGCCAGGGCTTCGGTTTCGGCCTCTACCGATGCGGGAACCACATCGACGATGGGCTCGAGTTCCACCTGGAAAAATTCCTCGGCCTTTATGAATCGGCGCACCCGTGCCCGCTGCTTGCCTTCGACCAGGGCCTTGACCGTGCCGTCGGGCAGTCTGAGCAACTGCAGCACCGTACCGATGACGCCGATGCGGCTGATGTCTTTTTCGCCGGGGTTGTCGACGTTGGCGCTGCGCTGGGTAGACAGAAAAATATACTTATCCGCCGTATTCATGGCATTGGAGAGCGCTGCCACGGATTTGGGTCGCCCCACGAACAGGGGGGCGACCATCTGCGGAAAAATAACGATATCGCGTAACGGTAACAGGGGCAGCACCTGTCCGCTCTGTTCATTTTCTTCATTTTTAAAAAAGCGAGTAATATTCACCATTCTTGCATCCTACTCCTGGAAACCTGTGATTGATGCGTCGACCATCCTATAATTCATACACTAATGCACCAGATCAGATTGTACAGCATTCAGGTGCCAACAGACAAAGCGTCCCGTTGAATGCGAGAGGGGACCATGCGGAGGGGGGTGGTCGCCCCACCCAGGAACGAGGCCCGGTCCGGGCGGCACCGGCCGGACCTCAGGGGCGGGGATGACACCAAACGGTTAAGCCTGTTTTTTCGTTTGTTCGTAAAGCAGAATCGGATCTTCCTTGTGCAGCACCACATCTTCGCCGATGACGCACTCTTTGACATTTTCG
>Ga0209164_1002538_pt1 | contig 19187 bp, 16 predicted proteins | sample MTBNYHSulfiMetaG_FD_187458 | JGI IMG/M metagenome (GOLD analysis project Ga0209164, IMG submission 187458) | Enrichment culture microbial communities from rom New York Harbor, USA that are MTBE-degrading - MTBE-NYH (New York Harbor Sulfidogenic)... | ecosystem: Environmental > Aquatic > Marine >...
GATTGCGGCCAAGGTCGTTGCTGATCTTCTTACAGTTTCGGGACTGGATCGGTTGATCACTATTGATTTTCATGCCACTCAAATTCAAGGCTTTTTTGATCTGCCGGTGGACCATTTATACGGCACTGAAGTCTTGCTGGAAGATGCCAGAAAGTGTTTGCGCGGAGAGGACACCGTCGTGGCTCCCGATGCAGGTGGAGTGGAAAGAGCTCGAGTATTCGCCAAACGATTGAATGTGAATTTGGCCATTATGGATCATCGAGGCACCGAAGGTTCTCCTTCTTCCTCTATTGTCGGAGATGTGACCGGCAGGCCGGTGATGATTCTCGATGACATGGTAGACACCGGGCAAACGCTGATTAGAGCCGCTGAAGCCGCTCAGGCTGCAGGGGCTTGTTCTATTGATGCATACTGTGTGCATGCAGTTTTGTCAGGGAACGCATTGGGCAAAATAGAGCTCTCACCGCTGAGATCGTTGACCGTAACGGATACGATCCCACCGCCCGCACAGGCCGGGCAAGCGACCAAGCTTCGAACGGTGAGCATAGCACCTCTTCTGGCAGAGGTGATAAAACGCGTGCACAATGAAGATTCAGTGAGTTCCTTGTTTAAATGAAGCACATCCCCTATCGCTGTGCTTTGAATTTTTTTTAGGAGGCAATTTAAGAATGGACATTGAACTGGCAGCTCAAATGAGGAGTACTACAGGCAAGGGGGCGGCGCGTAGCTTGCGCCGACAACAAATGGTTCCGGCCGTTGTCTATGGACCTAAGGCCGAGCCTCTTCCTATTTCGCTGGCAGCCAATCGGCTCGAGAAATTGCTCAGGGAGATGGGCGAGGAGAGCAAGCTGTTGCGTCTGAACATTGAAGAGGGAGCAGATCGCAACGTTCGGCAAGTGCTGATTCGGGAAGTCCAGGTGCACCCTGTGCGTCGTCAGTTTCTCCACGTGGATTTTTATGAAGTTCCCCTGGATCATCCCATAGTTGTAGAGGTTCCGGTGGAACTGCTGGGCGAACCTGTTGGTGTGAAAGAGGGAGGTTTGCTCAATCTCATCCGCAGGACTCTGTCTGTGCGTTGCCTGCCGGGTGAAATTCCGGAAAAGGTTTCAGTAGACATTAGCGGGCTTGAAATAGGATCCGCGGTGCATGTGGCTGATCTTGTCAACCAGGTACCTTTTGAGTTGACGGATGAAGAGCAGTTGACAGTGGTCACGATGAACGCCCCGGAGGGGCTGGAAGAAGCAGCTGGAGCTGGGGAAGGCGAAGAAGTTGGAGAAAGTGCAGAAGGAGGGGAGGTGACAGCTGAGTAAAGAGCAGGGTTGATGAAACCCGAAACCAGTAGATGAGTTGATATGACAGCTTATGGGCAGGAGGCTAAAATTGCGGCATTGTGCGGGTTGGGAAATCCGGGTAACGAGTATGCCAAAACCCGGCATAATGTCGGCTTCCAGGTGGTGGATCGGTTGGCGCAAGCGTTCGGCATTGCCCTGCAACAGCGCAAGTTCAGGGCTGGTTGGGGCACAGGAACAGTTGAAGAACGGAAAATTTTAATTGTGAAACCGCTCACTTTTATGAACCGAAGTGGCGAGGCGGTGGTGGAAGTATTGAAGTATTTTGGAATTACAGCCAATCAGATGTTAGTGATTCACGATGACCTCGACTTGCCGGTCGGGCGCATTCGGCTGGTGCTGAAAGGCGGAGCGGGCGGTCATCGAGGTGTGTCATCTATTATCCAGCACCTGGGACACCAGGATTTTCCGCGTTTGAAGCTGGGGATAGGAAGACCTGCTTACGGAGAGACAGTTGAGAGTTATGTGCTGCGCCCCCCCTACCCTGAAGAGACGCTCGCCTTTAACGATATGGTCGAGCGTGGCTTTGAAGCTGTTCAAACGGTGTTGTCTACTGGCCTGGTGGCTGCCATGAACCGGTTCAACCGGCAGGAGCAGCAAGAGTGAAGCTTTTTTTTGCCATCTTTAGTTAAAATTTGCACAAGGTAAAGGAGGTTGGGATCTATGTTAGAATACACGATATACGCACCTGGTCTGGGATTAGCCGGCTTGATCGTGGCTTTTCTGATCTATGGATGGGTCAAGAAGCAGCCCAATGGCACCGATCGCATGAAAGAAATAGAAGAAATGATTCACGATGGCGCCATGGCGTTCCTCAAAACGGAATACTCCGTGTTGATCGTCTTCATTGCAGTTGTGACCGGATTGCTCTATTTCTTCATCAATCATCAAACAGCATACGCCTATATCTCCGGTGCGGCTTGTTCGGTCCTCGCCGGCTACACCGGAATGAGCTCGGCAACGCGAGCCAACAGCAGGACTTCCTGGGCTGCCAACCAGTTCGGGCAAGCCAAGGCGCTGACGGTTTCCTATTTCGGTGGTGCGGTCATGGGATTGGCCGTGGCAAGCCTTGGTTTGATGGGTGTTGGAACGTTCTTCTATCTCTATGGCGGCGACCCCGTGACTGCCAGCTACATCAACGGCTTTGCCATGGGCGCCAGCTCTATCGCTCTGTTTGCTCGTATGGGTGGCGGTATCTACACCAAAGCGGCGGACGTCGGTGCCGACCTGGTGGGTAAGGTAGAGGCAGGTATCCCTGAAGACGATCCGCGCAACCCGGGGGTTATTGCTGACAACGTCGGCGACAACGTGGGTGACATCGCCGGTATGGGCGCCGACATTTTCGAGTCCTATTGCGGCTCAATCATCGCTACCATCGCCATCGCTGCCACCATGTCCAATGAAGCCCTGATGGGCGCCGACCGCGCGGCCTGGATGGCGATGCCGCTGCTCACGGTTATGGCTGGTCTGCTTGCCTCCTTCGTAGGTGTCTTCAGCCTGAAGGCAATGGCAGGAATGGCACCCCAGGCCGCGTTGCGCTACACTACTTTTGTGGCCGCCGCGATCTTCGTCGGGCTGACTTATTACCTGAACACTGCAGTGGCGCTGCCATTTGGTGTTTTTTATGCGATACTCTCCGGTCTCGTAGCGGGTATCGTCATTGGCCTGCTGGCGGAATACTACACCTCATCCAAGCCGGTATGGAAGATCGCAGGACAGTCAGAAACCGGGCCGGCCACGGTTCTCATTGCCGGTTTGGCTGTGGGTATGGAAAGTACCGCTCTGCCGATACTCGGCATTTGCGCTGCAACTTATTTCGCTTTCATTTCGGCAGGCGTATACGGAATCGGTATCGCGGCGGTTGGTATGCTGGCGACCGTAGGCGCCACCATGACCGTTGACGCGTACGGCCCCATTGCCGACAATGCCGGTGGTATCTCCGAAATGGCCGAGCTCGGACCCGAAACCCGCGAGATCACCGATAGCCTGGACGCTCTGGGCAACACCACGGCTGCCATCGGAAAGGGTTTTGCTATTGGCTCTGCGGCCCTCACGGCAGTATCTCTGTTCGTTGCATACAGTCAGGCTGTCAAACTGGACGTCATCAACATCACCGATCCTTACGTTATTATCGGTGCTTTCATCGGCTCCATCGTGCCCTTTTTGGTTGCTGCTCTCACCATGACCGCCGTTGGCGATGCAGCTTTTGATATGGTCGAAGAAATTCGCCGCCAGTTCCGTGAAATCCCCGGCTTGATGGAAGGAACCGGCAAGCCCGATCCGGCTAAATGCGTGGCCATCGCCACCAAGGGAGCCATCCGCAAAATGATGCTGCCTGGCTTGGTTGGCGTGAGCGCACCGGTGATCGTCGGCTTCCTGATCGGACCGCACGCACTCGGTGGTATGCTGTTGGGTGTCACACTGTCCGGTACCTTGATGGCGCTATTTATGTCCAATGCGGGTGGCGCCTGGGACAATGCCAAGAAATACATTGAAAAAGGTCATTTTGGCGGTAAAGGCTCAGCCAATCATAAGGCTGCAGTTGTTGGCGACACCGTAGGCGATCCTTTCAAGGATACCTCTGGACCCAGCATGAACATTCTGATGAAGCTCATTTCGGTTATTTCACTGGTTATTGCTCCTCTGTTGATCATCGTGAAATAACTTAACCTCTCGATTCGTTAATCGAAGCCGGCCCTCCATGCGGAGGGCCGGCTTTTTTTGTCACTCCCCGCATGACCCGACGGATCACTCCAGAGACTGAAGCCGGCTCACTCACACCGCAAATTCCGGCTCATCGCGGATTAGCCTGATCGTGTCGCTCTGCAGCCGTTTGCCCTGAGGTATCGAAGGGCAACCCATCCTCTCGTGCTTCGATACCTCAGCACAAACCGAGTGCGTAAATCACGGTAATCCGCGATGAGCCCAAATTCTTTGCTTCCACATTGTTGCTGGAAATGTTAAATTAAATAAGCGGGATAGCGACCATACTTTTGGGTTGATCAGGAGTCTTGATTCACAACTATTGCTCGCATTGCTCACCTGCCCCGCAACCTTTTTTGCCTTCTTGATTTTTGCATGGGGCTTTGCATGGCTGTTTGCTAATGCTACAATTGATTAATTTTTCCAAACGCTTAAGAAAGCCATGGAATGACCGGGAGCATGGAGGATATAATGTTTAAAGTCGGAGATTTGGCTGTTTATCCCGCCCATGGGGTAGGTAAGATCGAATCAATCGAAAGTAAGACCATCGGCGGCAACAAGCAGGATTTTTATATTATGCGCATTCTGGAAAATGATATGAAAATTATGATTCCCACCCAGAATGCAGAGGCGGTAGGTTTGCGTGGGTTGATAGCCTCCCATGATATTCCAAGGGTGTACGAAATCCTGAAGACAAAAGAGATATCGGTCAACGGCGGTACTTGGAACCGCCGGTACCGGGAATATATGGAAAAAATCAAAACAGGCTCCATTTACGAACTGGCGGAGGTGCTGAGAGATCTTACGGTGCTCAAAGGTGACAAGGAGCTTTCTTTTGGTGAGCGAAAGATGCTGGATACCGCGAGGGGATTGCTGTTAAAGGAGCTCTCCATTGTGTTGACCGTCAGTGAAAATCAACTGGAAGAAAATATTATCGACATGTTGAAATAACTTCCGAGTCTCTCCATGCCCTCTTTCCACTCATCATTGAGTTTTATCATGAAAGACATATTGCTTTATGGCGGGTGCGAATTTACCCTCAATTAGACTATTTCGCTACAGCCTAATTCATAAGGCCTTCACGGCGGTTCATTCAACCCGTTATAGCCGTCTGGTTGAGATGACCGTTGGTGTGCCTTTAAGACCAAGACGAAAGGAGGTGATTCATTTGAGATGGGCCTGGCTTGTGCTCAGAGTAGTTCTGTTTGCCATTTGCAGCGTTGGGGGCTACCTCATAGCGGCCCAGATGGGCAGCAGATTCTGGTGGGCGCCTTGGGCCGGCTCGATGGCCGGGATACTGTTTGCCTTAGCCGCTTTGTCGGTTGAAAAGCTTATCAAGCATATTCCTCTTAAAGTTATTTCGGGAGGAACCATAGGCCTGGTGGTGGGGCTTTCAATTGCCAAATTGATCAGTTTCACCTTCACCGGTCTTGAAAACACCACGATTAGGGTTGCAATCTACGTCATCTTATCCTGCATTATTGGTTATATTGGAATGGTTTTAGGGAGTATTAAAATTGAAGAGTTACGCTTCCCGAACTGGCCGTGGTTTGGGAGAGGATCATTTCGTGGCGGTCAGGGCAAAATTCTGGATACCAGCGTTATCATCGATGGACGTATTGCGGACATCGTAGAGACCGGGTTCGTGAGTGGAACCCTTATCATCCCGGAGTTCATATTGCAAGAGCTGCAGCATATTGCAGACAGCCCCGACAGTACACGGCGTGTTCGGGGTCGGCGCGGACTGGATGTAATCAGGCGCTTGCAGCAGGAAAACCTGGCCGAGGTTCGCATCGAGCGACAGGATTTTGAAAACCTCAGCGACGTGGACGCCAAATTGGTCGCTCTGGCGTTGCGGCTGAACGCCAAAATTGTAACTAACGACTACAATCTGGCCAAGGTGGCTGAAGTACAGGGAATTCAAGTGCTGAACATCAACCAGCTGGCGAATGCTTTGAAACCGGTGGTGCTTCCGGGTGAGATGCTGCGACTCCAGATTCTCAAGGAAGGTAAAGAACAAGGGCAGGGAATCGCCTATTTGGAAGATGGAACGATGGTGGTGGTGGAGAATGCAAGCAGATATTTGGGGCGAGAAGTGGAAGTATCGGTTACGAGCATTTTGCAGACCACCGCAGGTCGGCTGATTTTTACCACCCTTAAAGATGCCGAGCAGAGTCGGCATCAACATTAGTCGCTTCTTGTCCAACCGGGCATCGGATTCCCGGGTAGGCTCCGGGGATGATTCTGATGCCCGGTAACCGGCGTTGGATGAGTATAAGCTCTCGCGTCCTCGTTATCCTCCAATTCCCAAGCCCGCCCTTTGTGCGACCTCGAGCCAGTTTTGTAATCGGACCTGGAACCTGGAGCGTGAACTTTGCAGCAACCATCGGAATTTCCCGCGAATCCGGATTATTGCCTGATAGTCGAAGAGCAAGATCGCGGACAGCGGCTCGATTCATATTTGAGTCGCATGCTGGGTCAATGTTCCAGGAGTCGGTTCAAAAAACTGATCCGGGAAGGACAGGTATTGCTCAATGGTCAGGCGATTAGACCCCGGCATGAAATCAAGCCGGGGGACAGCATTTCAGTGTGGCTGCCGGTCCGTAGCTCTGATGAGGAGCTAAAGCCTGAGTTTATGCCGCTTGACATTCTATTCGAAGACGAAGAGATCCTTGTTGTCAACAAAGCGCCTGCCATAGTTGTTCACCCGGGTGCCGGTCAAGAACAGGGTACTTTGGTGCACGGTCTTCTGGCTCACTGCCCTAAGCTCGCTGCACAGGGTGCTCCGCGAAGACCCGGCATCGTTCATCGGCTCGATCGTGATACTTCGGGCGCCATGGTGGTGGCCAAAAGCGACCTGGCCTATCTCAATTTGATCAAACAATTTAAAGAGCACAAGGTCACAAAAGAGTACCTGGCTTTGGTGCATGGATCGTTTGCGCAGTCAAGTGGAGAAGTGAGGGCCGATCTGGGGAGGCATCCGACCGACCGCAAGAAGATCGCGGTGCTGGAAAAAAAAGGGCGCGAGGCCGTTACCCGCTGGCAGGTGAAAAAGCAGTGGGGCAATCTTGTCTCTTTGCTCTTGGTAGTTATCGAGACCGGCCGAACCCATCAGATTCGCGTGCATCTGAGCCATCTGAATCATCCCGTGGTGGGCGATCAGACTTATGGGGGAAGCAAGCAACGGGCACGTTCATTGAAGTCAAAAGCCGTGAGAGACCTGTTGGTCGGAGTGAACCGGCAGATGCTGCATGCATGGCATCTCGCTTTCGAGCATCCGATCACTTTTGCTCCTTTAACCTTCGAGGCACCTCTGTCTTTCGATTTTGCTCAGCTTCTCGAAAGACTTGACCAGCTAGAGGAGTGAGTTCTTGAATCTATCGAACCCTGCTTTCGATGCGTGTTTTAAGCGTTCTGAGCTTATCCAGAAATTCGCTGGTCTGTCGAGCTTCTTCGCGCATGTTGATGATTACATGGGGAGTGATGGCAATGATGAGTTCAGTGCGCTTATAATCGCTACTAGTTGATCCGAATAGAGGGGATATAAGCGGGATATCCTGCAAGAATGGTATGCCCGACTTAACGTCCCGTTTCTCATGCTGAATAATCCCGCCAATGACAACGGTTTGGCCGTCTTGAGCGAGCAGCGTCGTTTTGATTTTTCTCTCGCTGAACCCGGGCGAATTGATCGTCGAAAACTGGGCTGGTTGCGGAGTACGAATGGTCTGGTCAACCTCCATTCGCACCTGCCCGCCTTCGTTGATATGGGGGGTGACGGTGAGAATTATGCCGGTCTCTTCGTATTGGGTGGAAGTGACGGTCGTGCCGCCTTCAGTGACGGTCTGCCCGGTCTGGATGGGCTCTCGCCCTCCAACCGTAATGGATGCTTCCTGATTGTCGCTGGCAAGCAGAGTCGGGGTGGAAAGAACATTGACCTCGGTTTTTTCGGCCAGCGCATTGATCAAAACCTTCAGATTGGCGGTGTCCCAAAACATAGTGTATCCCGCGAGTGAGGCTTTTCTAAGATCGATTCCCTGAAAGTTGGTCGCCCCGGTCTTAGTCAGTGAGTTTTGCACCCGATCTTCTTTGATAAACCATTCAATCCCATACTGCAGGTCCTTGTTGAGCTCGATTTCAGCCAGCATGACCTCGATCAGCACCGCCCGCGGAACAATATCCAGAGTCTCGACCACCTTGCTGATCATGCTGTAGTCGGCCGCATTGGCACGGATGACCAAAGCGTTATTGACTTCATCGGCAATGATGACGACCTCCCCGGTCAAAGTGGTCGAAATGGAGATTCCTTCAGTCACTTGAGTCTTTGCCTGTGGAGCTGGAGCTTCGGTGGCGCTCACGATTTTCTCAGACGGCTTTTTGCTGTCGGATTTGCCGCCCGTCTTGAAAACCTGGTTAAGAATATCTCCAATATCTGCAGCCAGTCCATTCTTGGCAAAATATACATAAACCTGCTCTCCGGTCTCCTGCCCTCTGACGTCAAGAGCCATCAGCCAGCGTTTTGCCGTCTGCAGCACTTCCGGATTTTGCGCCAGAACCAGAACCCCGCCATACCTTTCCAGCGGTATGAATGCAACATCCGTCTTGAGCCCGCTCTGCTTGAAAATATCGAGTTTGGTCATCAGGGCCTCGATACCCTTCACCGCCTCTTCCGGGCTCAAGGCTTGAAGCGGCACGACCTCCATCCCCATTTCCCGAAGAATGTTGACATCCAGACTGCGAAGAATGTCGACGATGGTTCTGGCGTTATCGGGCTCCTCGGCAAATATGATGCTGTTGGTGAGAGGGTCCGTAGTAATCGGGCGTCCCGGGGTAAGGAACAATTTAATAGTATTTACGGCCTGTTGGACATCCACGTATCTGAGTCGGTACATGACGATCACGGGGCTTATCCCCCCTGCGCCCTTTTCCAGGTCAATTGCCCCGGCAACGGGCAGGCTGCTCGAGGTACTTCTTTGGATAGACTGAATGTAGTAAATTCCGTTTCGCGGTACGATGCTGATGTTACTGGCCGCATAGGCTTTCGTGACCAATTGCAGCAGTTCCTGTTTAGTGAGCTCACCTTCGAGATAAAGGCTGATTCGTCCCTGCAATGCGGGGTCCAATACGTAGTTGAGTTTTAGATAATCGCCGAATATCTGGGCAGTCACCTCCGCAACATCAGCTTTATCGTAGTTGAGGATGACTTTCTGCTTTTCCGGACCTGAAGGAATGGCTTCCGCTTCTTGCGGTGTCGAGGCAGGACTCATCAACCCCGTTTGTAGTTGAGCCGGTTTGTTAAAAAAAGAAGGCACCGCAGCAGTCTTGGCTGCGGTTGGAGCAGATTTGGCGTATCTTGAAGGGTCCTTCGTAGCTGCACGAGACGATGCTTCCGCAGGACCTTTGAGGCCGGCGGCCGGCGGCGGTGGAGTTTTGGGTCGGGATGCGCAGCTCCCCAGAAATACTGCCAAAAGCAGTAACAGCGCGGCCTTATATGCCTTCATGAGTCAGCCTCTTTCGTCTGAAATTATCCGTTAAGTCTTTGTGTGAAAATCATTCAGCTTCGCGGTTAACATCCTCTGGTGAATTCAAAAGCACCTCGATTACCACCAGCTCACAACGAAACACGGTAACACGTGTCAACTCGGTGCTCCCTGCTCCCTGTTGCCCGCTCTCACCGGGGTTTTTCCAGCAATGCTGCAAGAACCACATTGACCACCAAATCAGGTCCAGCCCTGCGCCGAATATTCTGGATGTTGATTTCCTGAACCAAAATGGATGCCTGAAAATTCTTTATGCGGTCAAGAAAATAATACAAGCCTTCAATGCCGGTCATGAAATTAAACCTGATATGAACCTCCTGATAGAGTCCATATTCTTTGCTGGCCAACACCTGATAGGTTTTTATATCCAGTTTGGGTCCGTCTTTTGTTGCCAATAAATCTCCCAGGGAAGCTGCCAGTTGATAAGGATCTGTACCCTGGAACAGCTGCGTTTGCATTTTTTTCAGTTCGTTTTCCTGTTGCTGCATTTTTTTCTGAATGGCTTGCGCCTGCTCCAATTTTGTCCGGTATTTCTGGACTAGCTCCTGTTGTTGCTCGATCTGTTGCTGTACGTTGTCTATGTCCGATGAAACAGGCGTAATCCAGACAAAATGGATCACCAATAGAGCTGCCAGCGTTCCCAGCACAGCCAGAAAGGAAATTCGATACTTTTTCAGTTCGCTCCAAGAGGGTGTGCGCACAGCCATAATCACTCCACATTCCGGTTTAGCGTTGCATTATCATCGCCCGATTGTGGAGACATAATGATCATCGTGGCGTTGTCGTCGTCGGGCCCCGGGATCTTCGCCTCGGGTGTCGCCGGCGCTTCGGGTTCTTGCGCCGGTGGTGGCGGCTGACCGTTGGCGGCACTGCTGTCGGATGCACTCGTCTGCGGAATTGCGGCAGTCCCGCCTTCCAAAGGAATCGTCGCAAGAATACCTTGCAGCAGCTGCACGTTGAGCTTCATTTGCACATTAAAGCGCTCTTTGTCGCTTGACGGATTGCGTGTTACAGGTGAGGCGAAGCGCACGTCTTCGAAACCTTTCACCTTTGAAAGCTCGGTAAGGTATTTGATGGCGGAACTGCTCTCACCACGCAACGTGAGCTCTCTCTCCCGTAAGGACAAGTAGTTGAGCCAGGTGTCTTGCGGCGTAACTTCTGTAAGCAGTGTCAGTATTCCCAGCATGGGGTAGCCCTGATCGCCGAATTGTGCCAGAGCCTGCTGGTCTTCCTGGAACTTGCCGATACGAGTCTGGAGTTTTTCAATAGGCTTCCATTGCGCTTCCAACTGAGCCCGTTGTTTGTTCAAGAGTTGACTGGATTCCCAGAGTCGATCGTATGACTTGGTCTGGTAAAAGGCATAAAGGGAATAAAACAAAATCATTGCAAATACAACGTAGGAAGCTTTGGGTATCTCCCAAGGCTTCAGGAGCAACGGAGGATTGAAAGTCTGGATGGCATCCTGTGTCAGGAGATGTTCCATCCAGTAAGAAACCAGAGGGTTTTCTATTTCAATCAGCTGCAGCGGAAGATCTTGTTCTCTCCACTGGCGAACATAGTCTTTGCTCCATTCACCTGCTTGACATATGAGGTGGATAGGGATGCTCTCCGAAGATCCGGTTCCATCCAGACTGCGTAAGCTCTCACGAAACAGCCTGAGCTGCTCCCCATCCTTGCGGATCATCGCTGAATCCAGCAGAAGGCCTTTATAAAATTTATGAATTTCGAGATATGACGAGTTGATCACCCTTCCACAGATTTCCACATCGGAGGGCTCTTGCCTGAAAGCCTCATTTGTTAAAAGCGCACCGTAACTCGGAGCGGCAGGCAATACATTAAAAGTCTGGAAATTGCTTCCTACAAGAGCCTGGTAGAATTTTTCATAAATGTCATAACGCAGCGAAAAAATGGGCACAGAAAGCTGATGATCGATTGAAGCTGCCTGTCCAAAAAAATGAAGCGTTTGCTCCGGCCCGTGAAAAACATTCTCGGGCCAGTCGAACCCCAGTGCTTCTTCCAGGTTGTCTTTAAGCGCCGCCGGGTAGTGTTCTCGATGAAAACCATAATATAAACGAGGCAGAAGAAGCAAAAGTGCGGTGCCTCTTCTGGCCCTTGGTCGCAGGTTGAGCCTTTGCAGAAAATCGTAGATCGCCTCACCGTCCGGCACCGTGAATTGCTCCACCGATTCCGTTTGCCATGTACGCCACTTCCGGCGAGCCCTCAGCACATCCACCTGATGAGGTTCGACGTAAACAGCCAGAAGCTGTTTGGGGCGATGCTTTATGAAACTCTTTAACAACCTGTTTTCCTTCTGGTTCTCTGTTCTCGATCAGAGGATCTTGCGATAAAGGACCTCATAGCCCGATTCAGATTGTGGTGTATAGCGGACAATCAACCATAAGATCACTGCAGGTGCACCGGAAGAGAGCATCCCGCAAGAAAGGATGCGATACGTTCCTTCTACCTCCCAGGTGACGTAATCCATTTCACCCTTAGCCTGGTCCAGAATCTCCTCGTCTTCAAGGCTCAGGTTATTACCATAAATGGTGAACATCTGAAACAGCGAATCTTTTTTAGACAAGAGTGGAGCTTCAGAACTTTCCTCTTCGGTTTCAGTTTCCTGGTCATTCAAGTTGAAGCCGTAAAAGAGCTGCTGAGTGACGCCGGGTACCAGAAGTAATTGATCGATACTGGTCAACTTGTCGTTGAACGGGATGTAGTGAAGCTCTTCCTGCTTGTAGTAATCCTCTTCCGCACCGTTGAGCCGGGGAGTATCATCCCCGTCCAGGAAGTCTGCTATGACATCTGCCAAAACATCCGCCTGATCTTCCTCCAGGCCTCTCCTTTCCAGAACCGCTTTGATCTGTTCCTGACTGGCTTCGTTTATATTTACTTTGTCGGTTTCTTTCTGAATGGAGACTATCGCCTTGCCTGTCCTGTATATTATCTCGTGAACCGTGCCGTCGGGTTGCCAACTTGCATTCTCAGGATCTTCCGTCTCCAGAGAGATCGGTTGTCCCATCCGGACCAGTGCCTCGTAGGCTCCTCCGGTGGCCAGGTAACGCGCCTGAGTCTGCCTCAGCAAATGAACCCGTTCGTCCGCCTGCAATCGTGTTTCTGCCCCGATTTGCAGGGCAAGCCACATGATCAGAGCACAAATCCACAATACAGCTACGATCACAATTCCGTCTTGTTTTTTAATCATGATCCCCCGGGGGCAGAAAGTACCTTATTGCTCTCTGTGTCAGGAGGAAACGGCACACCCGGCAACATCAACCGACTAAATGAGTTGTCCTGAAAATTCCATTTTATCAAAACGGCCTTGGGTATTTTGTCCCGATCATCCCAGGAATCCTTATACTCTCCTTCTCCTTCAGCTGAATACTCTATGGAAAACTCTTCCACCTCAACAGGGAAAAAACGGGGCCAGGCGTCTTCGTCATCGCTTGGCTTCATCTCCAAAAAATCTCTGAGGGGCTCAGGATGGTATGGATCCATTGGGATCTCGGCATAATAGAGAATTTTATCCTTTGGCTGATAGACATATCTGGCAACAACCGGAACTCCATTGGACAAGGCTTTTACTGAATGATCCGTTGCCAAAGCCAGAGAAGTCTCGTCACCGATAAAAAACTGTGCAGTTGCACCAAGCTCCGATGGGAGCGGGGTCGGGTCAAAATTGGCCAGCTGCAATGCCAGAAGTTCCATGATCATCGGTATCTCACTTGGTGTGCGACCCTGCTGGCGCGCCCACATGCGCAGAGAAAACGACAAAGATACGGACAGGATTCCGATGACCAGGGTAGAAATCAAGGTGGCTAGAACCAGCTCCAGCAGAGTAAATCCTCTGGAATGAAAGAGGATTTTGCCTATTTCCCGTCTGCTATCCATGAACAAAAGTCTCGATGATTGGTGCGCTGTCATTGAAAATCCGACTCGGGAACGATTAGACTGAGCTCAAGCAGATTTCCCTCATAACTGATTTGCACCCGGTAAAGCTTACCTGCTTGATTGCCAAGGTCATAACCGTCGGTTCCCTGCACACTGCTCATGCCAATATCCACCGATGGCTTGCCGGGAAGCTCGATTAGCGTCAATGTCCCTTCTGCAGCTTTTTCAGGATGCAGAAGAATCTCTTGAGCAGCCGCTTCCAGCACCGGCTGGGCAAGGCTTTTCTTATCCACCCGCTGTGTGAACTGCAGGGAGACGGAGATGAGACCCATAACGCCCCCAACGATCAAAGTTCCCAGTATGAGACTCACCAGGACTTCAATCAGCGTGAATCCTTTGCTGGATTCTGTGCAAAGTGTTTCTCTGAACAATCTAAAACCCTCACTCGAGCATCAAAAATCTTGGTTTTTCTTCTCAGCGCGATTCGGCCTGGGATAATTTGACTATGCCGAAAAGGGGATGGATTGCGACCCTAAAAGTGCGGCTTTTGTCAAAGACGATCTCGAGGTCATTGCCCACCAGGCTTCCGTCCGGATGGAAGAGGATGAGACGATCGCGGGTTTCGGGATCTTCTTCCAGATTGTCGGCGAAGATGTCCACATTTTTCGGAATCGGCTTTTCCGGTGGAGCCTTCAGGTCGTATAATCGCTCACCGCCTCGGATGCGGAAGGCTATGACTTCTCCCTTGTTCATGGCCTGCAAACGCGCTCGCCTGAGGGTCTGAACGAATTCCTGCAGAAACTCCCGGTCTTCCATTCGCTTCCAACCGGCTCCAATGCGCGGCAGAATGATGCCGATGGTGAGTGTCAAAATGATCAAAACAAGCATCAATTCGATCAGAGTAAATCCTCCGACCCCCCTGAAATTCAATGCGGGCCGAATGGATTGCTGCTGGCACAGCACTTGCCGGTTGAAGCGGTTCACCAAGATTCCCTCGTATGATCAATGGCATAGGATATTAAAATTGAATTTCATTGATTCCGAAGATGGCGCTAAACATGCTCATTACCATGGCGCCGATGATAAGCCCGGTAAAAATTATGACCGCCGGCTCCATTAAGGTCATAATTCTATGGAGAGTCCTCTGCAGCTCGGTTTCGAAATAGTCACCCAAACCAATGAGACCCTCTCCCAAATTGCCCTGTTCCTCTGCAATCCTGAGCATGGTGCCAATGCGAGGAGGAAATGCGGTGTGGGTGCGAAAGAAATTACTCATGGAGTGTCCCACTTTGATTTCCCGGTGCAAGGTGGAAATCGATTCTTTCAAGACGGCATTCATCAGCAATTGCTCACCCAGACTGATTGCCCGAAGCAGAGGAACGCCCGCCTGGACCATAGTGCCGAGGGTCCGGCAAAACCGGGTGAGCTCACTATGAAGAATCAAGTACCTTGTGAGGGGAATGCGGAATAGAGCACGGTCTATTTTCATGCGAACAGCAGGTTTTCGATACAGATAGCGTCCTCCCCAGAATACAAGGGCCAGCAGCAGCGGGATGACCCACCCAAACTCTTTGAGAAAAATTCCCGCATCGAGCAGCACTTGAGTGAGGAGCGGCACCTTCTGATTAAGGTCCTGGAATATCTGGGCAAATCTTGGGATTACGTACACCAGCAGGACCATCATGGATATCAGGCTTATCCCGATCAGAATGACGGGATAGATCATCGAGGAAATGAGACTTTGCTTGAAGGTGCGACGCTGGTCAAGGTAAATGCCGAGCCGCTTGAGTATCGGGGCCAAAGTCCCAGTGGCTTCGCCAGCCCTTATCATATGATCGGATACGTCGCCAAAAACGTCCCGATACTTGCTGAGCGCTGTCGAAAGGTCGCTACCGCCCTGCACCTCCTCCAAAAGATCGTTGACCACCCTCTGGAAGCCCTTATGGGTTTGATTGGTGCTGATCAAAGCGAGTGCCCGATCGACCGGGAGGCCGGCGTAGAGCAGGTCTGCAAGCTCACTGAAAAAACGGATGATGTATTCTTCCGAAATCCGTCTTCTTGAGCGACTCTTCACCGGTTTAATTTTAACCGGGTAGAGGCGGCTGGATTTTAGCTTGCGCGCGGCCTCCAGTTCCGATACCGCTTCCAAAACTCCCCGGTGAGTCTCACCCTGACCGTCACGCGCCTGATATTGAAAATAGCCCATAATGCCGTAATCATCCTGGTCAACTGATGATCCTAAAAGACCGTCGGACCGGATCGTGGTTTGCTATGACGCCCCGCAAATGTTACATTTTCAGTCAGACGTGTGCCACAACCTCGACGTCCCATTTTCACAATCACGAAAGACTGGTGACTCGCAGCACTTCCGAAAGCGTGGTTGTCCCTTCAACGGCTTTCCTGTAACCGTGGTGAACAAGAGGTCGATAGGTTTGCTGAAAAGCCAGCTGGGAAATATTTCCGGCGCTTTTGCCGGCAACAATGGCAGAGCGAATCAGCTCCGTTACCGGCAGAAGCTCGAAGATCCCGAGACGCCCGCGGAACCCGGTGTGGCCGCATTTATCGCAACCCTTGTTATGATATAAAGTTACGGAAGATTGAAGATCTTCGAGAACTTCCTGCAGGCGTGCCATATCCACATCCCTGGCAGGATAAGGCTCCTTGCAATGCGGGCATAGTACTCTAACCAGCCGCTGAGCCATGATGCCTAAAAGAGAATCTGCCATCAGAAAAGATTCGATGCCCAGATCCCGAAGACGGGTAATCGCGCCTGGTGCATCGTTGGTGTGCAGAGTTGAAAGCACGAGATGGCCTGTGAGCGCGGATTCGATAGCAATGCCGGCCGTTTCGTGGTCCCGGATCTCGCCGATAAGCAGCACATCCGGATCCTGGCGAACCAGGGAGCGTAGGGCATTGGCGAAAGTGAGGTCGATCTGAGGTTTAACCTGTATCTGGTTGATGCCGTCGATTTGATATTCTACGGGATCTTCCACGGTCAGGATCTTTCTCGTCACCGAGTTCAGTCTTTGTAGAACACCATAGAGTGTGGTCGTTTTGCCCGAACCGGTAGGGCCCGTGACAAGTATCATGCCGAATGGCCGTTCGATCATTTCTTTCAGAAGAGTGAGCTGCCGATCGTCCATTCCGAGTGTTTCCAACTTGTATTCGACATTGTCTTGTGCCAGCAGCCGCAGCACGATGCTTTCGCCATAAATGGTGGGTACACTGGAAACGCGAATGTCCACTTCGCGATTGCCGAATCTCAATTTAATTTTACCGTCCTGTGGCAGCCTACGCTCTGCAATGTTCAGGTTAGCCATGAGCTTCAACCGGCTTATGATGGCTGCTTGCATGGTTCGAGGCGGTTGATCCAGGTCGAACAGCACGCCGTCCACGCGGCAGCGCACATGAAAGCTCTTTTCAAAAGGCTCGAAATGAATATCTGAAGCACGCATATCCAGAGCCCGGGAGATAAGCACATTGACCAGGCGCACAATGGGAGCTTCCTGCGCCAGTCCCTTCAAATGCTCCAGGTCCTCTTCGAATGGATCTGCGCTTGCCAGCGATCCCTCACCGTTGCGCGAAAGCGCCTCAGCCTCCCGGGCGGCCGTACCGTACAAACGGTCGATGGCCGTCCGGATCTCTTCTCGCTGGCCAAGACAGAGATTAACTTCCATTCCGCTGAAATAATTGCCTAAAGTATCCAGCAGAGACAAATTCATCGGGTTGTTCGTCACTACTCGAACTCGACCGCTGTCCACCTGGATTGGCAGTATGGAGTGCTTGCGCAAGAACGACATGGACACTTCTTCCAGCAACACCGGTTTTTCAGGGTAATCCTCGCGTTCCAGCAGCGGCAGTTCCAGATAATTTGAAAGCACGCGCAGAATTCGACTCTCGTCGGTGATTGCGATCTGCTCAAAAGCTTCCGCCAATGGCCAGCCTTCGACGAAATACGACTGTCGCAACTGGTCGACCTGCTCGTCCATCAAACCGAATTCCTGGCGAAAAGCCTCAACCAAAGAGGGAGCGTTCTGCATAGTAACTCCTCGTAGCGTATAAAGATCGATTGTTCGCTTTATTATCAAATCCGATCTCAAAAGTAAACTTTCGGCTCCCGGCTTTGCACTGGATGTAAGGTGGCCTGAAAGTAATTCTGAATTGTGAAGAAATTTTGAAGGAAATATGGGATGTCGGTGGAGGTGAATAAAATGTTTGTCAGTAGTCCAGGGGTATTCTAGACTTCCATCTAAAAACAAGTACACTTCCGGTAGCGAGTATTCTATCATGGCAAAATATGACCTGCTGCACCGCACGGCACCAGTAGCGAAAAGGAGCGCGGGATGAAAGGCGGAACTGCTTTGATTGTTTTGATTTTTCTAGTTTGTGTGTCGGTCTGGTCTCCTGGCATCTGCAGAGCAGAGCCCACGATGGTCGAAAACAATCTTTTCTCTGCCGACCGCAAACCCACCACAGATGAGGGACCAGTTGCTGAGGCTGCCGGCAGGCAACCGGCACAAACCGGTCTGCCGCCCAGATCCGTGCAACTGGATGGTATTTTTATCAGGGATGACGTCAGAAAAGCTTTAGTGCGGGTGAGCAGCCAGCTTCTCGGTGAGCCCAAAGGCAGAGCCAGAGGTAGGGGTAGGGGTATGCCGGGGGATCAGTTTCCGTACATGACAATTAGCGAAGGCGAGTCGATTGGAGATTTTAAGGTTATCAAAATCGATCTTCGAAGCATTTCACTGGAAAAAGACAGCCAGGTCTATGTCATTAGTCTCTTTATGGATGGGAAAGTGGTTCCTCCCGTTACGCCGCTGCCTGCAGCACCCATATCCCCGGAGCCGGTTGAAGCCCCCAAGGTTATGCCAGGCGGCCCAACTCCCGAGCAACTCCAGCAAGCCGGCCAACAGCCTCCTCAACCACCCACACCTTCAGCGCCTCCAGTTCCGGGCGGCGTCAATCAGCCTCCCGCCGTCGCGAATCCGCAAACTCCTCCCACTCCTCCCGCGGCGCCTCAACCGCCGGTTCCGCGACGCAACCCGAATGTTCCTATTCAGTAGCTTCAATGGCTGGATTTCGTTGCGCAAGCAGCACGACTACCCGATGCTGCATAGCTTTGCCCGATTTTAATGACTGAGCACCGTCTTTATCGAGTTTTTTCCAGAGATCCTCGATGGTCAGATTTTCGATCAATGTGAGCGAGAGGTCTATCTGCTCACGCTCGATGTATTCATCCCCCCTGCAATGATCTGCCAGGCGGCTCCGCAGCTGCGCCGCATGCTGACCGAGCTCTTCGATAGAAAAAGATTCCTTGGGGTTTCGCAAGACGTTTTCCAAGGATTGCCCGTATGCTTGCAGAATGCCGGCAGCTTTCAGCTCATCGACCAGCACCCGTAGCTGTTCATTATTCAGGCGCTTCAATGAGGGGATTGAAGCCAATGGAATGCGTACTATCTCCGAAGCGGGTTTTATGACAGCATCCGCGACACTCATCAGCGGGTCAAGAAGTTCTTCGACGACTTCCGGTGCTACTGTCACGAGCACCGGGAAATTCTCCGATCTTGCGGCAGAAAACAAACGCAGCCAGAAAGCCATGCGTTTTCCCAACATGAAAGTCATATAACTTTTTTCCGGAGCAAGGGGCACGTCTCCAATCTCCAGGGGTTCCTCCAAATCATCTTCGCCGGCGATGCCCAGGATGTTG
>Ga0209164_1002539_pt1 | contig 19174 bp, 11 predicted proteins | sample MTBNYHSulfiMetaG_FD_187458 | JGI IMG/M metagenome (GOLD analysis project Ga0209164, IMG submission 187458) | Enrichment culture microbial communities from rom New York Harbor, USA that are MTBE-degrading - MTBE-NYH (New York Harbor Sulfidogenic)... | ecosystem: Environmental > Aquatic > Marine >...
TGGCTTTCCATGACTTCCTGTTTCTTTTTCCCGATCGCCTTACGCAGTTCATCGGCCTCTGCAAGGGAATACTTGGCCAGGACCTGGGCGATTTTCATGACCTGCTCCTGGTAAAGGATGACCCCATAGGTCTCTTTCAAAATGGGCTGGAGCTGGGGCACGAAATAGTTGATCTTCGTTTTCCCGTGCTTGCCGGCAATGAATTCTTCCACCATATTGCTGCCGAGGGGGCCGGGCCTGTAAAGGGCGACCAAAGCGATCATATCCTCAAAAACCTCGGGCCTGAGCCTGCGCAGGAGATCCTTCATGCCTGCGCTTTCAAGCTGAAACACACCCGTCGTTTTCCCCTCGGAGCACAGCTCGAAGGTGGCTTTATCGTCCAGGGGGATTTGATCGATATCGATTTTCCGGCCCGTTTTTTCCTCGATCAGCCTGAGGGTGTGCTTGATCACCGTAAGGGTTTTGAGGCCCAGGAAGTCGAACTTGATGAGGCCGAGCTTTTCAATCTGGTCCATGGTGAACTGGGTCATGACCTCATCGTTGGAACCCTTGAAAAGGGGAAGGTATTCCACCAGGGGCCTGTCCGAGATCACGACTCCCGAGGCATGGGTTGACGCATGTCTTGATAGGCCTTCAAGAGACCTGGCGATCTGCAGGAGCTTTCGATGCAGGGCTTCGCCCTCTTCGAGCTTCCTTAATTCAGGCTCTTCCTCCATGGCCTTTTCAAGGCTCACATTCGGGCCGGCAGGAACCATCTTTGCAATGCGGTCCACTTCACCATAAGGAATATTCAGGGCTCGGCCCACATCCCGGATCACGGCCCGCGCTTTCATGGTGCCGAAGGTGATGATCTGCCCCACGTTCTCACGACCGTATTTATCCGCCACATACCGGATGACCTCATCCCTGCCGTTCATGCAAAAATCAATATCGATATCCGGCATGGAGATCCGATGGGGATTGAGGAACCGCTCGAAGAGAAGGCCGTATTTGATGGGGTCGATGTTGGTGATGCTGAGGCAGTAGGCGACAAGAGAGCCTGCTGCAGAGCCTCGACCGGGACCCACGGGAATATCGGAGCGGCGGGCATGGTCGATGAAATCCGCCACGATCAGGAAATAACCGGCAAACCCCATGGTGGTGATCACGCCCAGTTCATAGTCGAGCCTCTCTTTGTACTCCTGCACCTGATCCGCTGAAAGGTGAATCCCCTCATGCTCCTTCTGCGCGAGTCGTTGGGTGAGCCCCTTTGCGGCGGATTCTTTCAGAAGGTCCTCCAGGCTTCGCTGATCCGGGACCCGGAAAACGGGGTATTTGTAATTTCCGAATTCCATATGAAAGTCGCAGCGACGAGCGATCTCAACCGTGTTGTCCAGAGACTCTTGCCACTCGGCGCCGCCGAGAGAAGCGGCCATTTCATCCCCGGACTTGAAAAAAAACTGGTCATTGGAAAATCGCAGCCTTTTCACATCATCGATATTCTTGCCGGTTTGAATGCAAAGAAGCGCGTCGTGGGCTTCCGCGTCGCCTTTGAGCAAATAGTGACAATCATTGGTGGCCGCAAGGGGAATGGATAGCTCCCGGCCAAGCTCTTTGAGCGCCTGGTTCACCACCCTTTGTTCAGGGAGCATGTTGGCCTGGATTTCCATGTAAAACCGGTTGTCGTCGAAGAGGGCAGCAAACTCCTTTGCCTGCTCCCGGGCTTCTTCCATGCGGTTCATCTGGATCAGGTAGGGGACGCGGCCCTTGAGACACGCGGAGAGTGCGATCAACCCGGCATTGTATTCCCTCAGGAGATCCATATCCACCCGGGGGTGATAATAGAAGCCTTCCAGGTGGCCCAGGGTCACCAGGCGGCAGAGATTGACATAGCCTTGCCGGTTCATCACGAGGAGAATCAGATGGTGGGCGATCGGGCCTCCATCTCCGGGAGAGGATCGCTCTTTGCGATGTCCCGGCGCTACATAGACCTCACATCCCAGAATGGGTTTGACGGCCTTTTTGGCGGATTTACGAAAAAGCTCCACTGCGCCGAAAATATTTCCATGATCGGTGACGGCCACGGTGTCCATCCCCAGGGCCGAGGCCCTGTCAAAGAGCCGATCGATCCGGATGGCGCCGTCAAGAAGGCTGTATTCCGTGTGAACGTGCAGGTGGACAAAGGGGCTCACGAGTTCCTCAAGGTGAAAAAAAGTGCAAGGCTTATGGCACAGGCATCCAGGGGATTGACGGTCCCCTCCCGCCTGGTGTAAGGTGCCGGAGAAGTAGGATACGGTATCGGGACACCCTGGGCAAGCCAATTTTGCATCTCGTGATTTTTCGGTAGGCTCCAGGATCTGTTACACAATTTTCGACCATTTCGGGCCCTTCAAAATCCATGAGCGATAAAGAGATTCATAAAATGAGGGAAAAGCTCAAGGCCGAATGGGATCGGATGAAGGCGGAACTGGCCTATCTCAGAAAGGAAAACACGACGCTGCGGCGGTCCTTGAATCATCGAGAAAGTCTTCTTCAGGGCTTGCCCTTGGGTTTCCTGGTGGTCCAGGGGAAAAAGATCATGGAGGTCAATGGGGAAATCTTGGGTCCGCTCGGCTATGCTCCTCAAGAAGTGCTGAACCATGAATTGAGGGAGTTTGTGCCGGATCGGATGAAAACGCTCTTGGGAGAGGTTCTTGGGAAGGGATTGCCGGGGAAGTTGGAATCAACTCCCTATGAGATCGAACTGATCGGCAAGGATGGAAACTGGGCGGCGTGGGACATCCGGGTTCGAAAGGTGCGATCCAACGGGCGCAGTGCTTTCCTGATGCTTCTCACCAGAAATGAGGAAAGAAGAAAAAGAGAGAAGCGTCTCGTGCAATCCGCCAAGGCGGGCGCCCTTCTCACGATGGCTTCAGGACTGAGAGCCGCGCTCAAGAATCCCATTGGATCGGTCAGGGAATGTACGGGTCTGGCCAAACAAATTCTGGGGCCCGGTCATGATCAGGAAATCAAGGGCATGGAGGAGGCGGTCCTGAGCATGGAGCGCTTGGGCAAGGCCATGGAATGCCTTTCAAGAGAACCCCACGATCCCTCTCGCAGGATTCCTCTTGATTTGAGAAAAGTGGTCAAGGACGCCCTCGCGGCTGCAGGCCTGCGGGTAAGAGAGGAAGCGGACAAGCGGGGTGCGAATGTTAAGGTTAAAACCTATCTCAGGTCGGTCTCACCCATTGAAGGAGACCCGGATGAGCTCCGGCAAATGCTTTCCCATGTGGTCACAAATGCCGTGGACGCCATGCCAGGGGGAGGGGACCTGTACTTGAGTACGGAAGAAAACGCAGGATATGCCCACATCTACATCCAGGACAGCGGGGCGGGGATTCCTCCTCAGATATGCGAACGGGTCCTCGATCCTTTTTTCACAACCAAAGGGACGGAGAAATTTGGCTTGGGACTCAGTTTGTCTCAGGCCATTGTCCGGCGACATCGCGGGGAGATGGAAATCAGCAGCAAAAAAAACCAAGGAACCATGGTGACCGTACGATTGCCGCTGGCAAAGCGGGAAGGGCAGAGCGCCGACAAACCGCCCCGGAAGAAGGGGCTCAAGCACGCTCGCATCTTGATCATCGAGGAAGCCCCCATGATCGGTGAAGTGTTGCTGCAAACACTCAGGAGCAAAGGGTGTGGGGTCGAAATTGCAACGACCGCGACGGAGGGTCTCGCTCAGGTGCGAAGAAAAACCTTTGATCTGGTGATTGTCGGGACCGACATTTCCGAGGTCAAAGGGGAAAGCCTGGCCCGGCGGATCAAAGCGTCGAAAGCACCGGTTCGTGTTGCGTTGATTGCGGAGGGAGCCGGCCTTGACGGGAGAGATCTCCCCCATCCGCCCTTTGCGGATCTCGTCATCACCAAACCCATAGACATGGGCCAAGTCCTGGAGCAAATCACGGAGATGCTCAACGCGGCAAAGTAAAAAAGGAGTGCCGGAGTCTCGGAGTCCCGGCGCGATGGAGGATTGGAGTGCCCCAACCTTACAAGCCATTGGCTGATCGCATGAGGCCCCGGAGATTGGAGGACCTGATCGGCCAAGATCATCTCACGCGCCCCGGTTCGGTTCTCCAGAGAGCGCTGTGGTCCGGCCGCCTTTTTTCGGTCATCTTTTGGGGACCGCCCGGTTCCGGAAAGACGACCTTGGCCGGGCTTATGGCCCAGTATACGCAAAATCCCTTTCATTCCTTTTCAGCGGTTACCTCAGGGGTCAAGGATCTCAGGGAGGTGATCGGAAAGGCTGAAACCAGCTACAAGCTCACAGGCAAGCCGACGATCCTTTTCGTGGATGAGATTCATCGGTTCAACAAGGCCCAGCAGGATGCTTTCTTACCCCATGTGGAAAGGGGGCTCATTATCCTCGTGGGCGCCACCACCCAAAACCCCTCTTTTGAGATCATTCCGCCCCTTCTTTCGCGGGCCAAGGTGTTGCTCCTTCATCTGTTGGAAAGGGAGGATATTCGGAAAATCATTCATCGCGCCCTCCAGGACAAGGAAGCGGGTTATGGAAATGAGGACCTGGAACTGGAGCCCGATGCGCTGGAGCACCTGATCGATCTTTCCTCCGGGGATGCCAGGGTCGCTCTCAACAATCTTGAGATTGCCACGGATTTTGCGTCGGCCGATGCAATGGGCCGGAAACTCATCACGCTGAAGAGCGTGGAGGATGCCCTCAGCAGAAAGGCGCTTCCCTATGACAAGGACGGCGAGGAACACTACAACCTGATCTCCGCCTTTCACAAGGCCTTGAGGGGGAGTGACGAACAGGCTTCCATCTACTGGCTTTATCGGATGCTGACGGCAGGAGAGGATCCAAAGTTTATCTGTCGAAGAATGATCCGTTTTGCATCGGAAGATGTGGGTCTTGCCGATCCGCAAGCCCTTGTGATCGCCCTTGCCGCTTTTGAAGCCTGGGAAAAGGTGGGGCCGCCCGAGGCTGAGCTGGCCCTGGCCCAGGCGGCCCTCTACCTCGCCTCTTCGCCCAAAAGCAATGCCCTCTACCTTGCCGAAAAAGCGGTCAAGGCGGAAATCCAAGAATCAGGCGCCCGGCCTGTGCCCCTCCACATCAGGAACGCTCCCACAACGCTCATGAAAAGGTTGGGATATGCCAGAGGATACCTTTATCCTCACAACTATCCGGGCGCCTGGGTCAAGCAGGAATACCTGCCCGAAGGGCTCAAGAAAAGAACTTTTTACAGCCCCACAAGACAGGGGATGGAAAAAAAGGTCCGGGAAAGGATGGAGGAAAGGAAGACCAGTAAACAGTAATCAGTAACCAGTAATCAGTAACCGGTTTTTCTCAGGGCCTTGACGCTTTTTCTCAGGGCCTTGACGCTTTCGATAATAAGCGCCGCGGCGCGTTCGATTTGCTCCATGGTGTTGCCACGCCCTACGGTGAGCCTCAATGCTCCCATGCCTGCTTGCGGGGGCACACCCATGGCGGAGAGGACATGGGAGAGCTTCACGGACCGGTCATGGCATGCAGCGCCGGTGGAAGCCATAAGAGAAGGAATGCCTTCAAGAATCTTGGCGCCTTCGATGCCGGGGACGGAAACATTCAGGGTATTGGGGAGCCTTTCGTGGGGATGCCCATTGAGCACAAGACGCTCAACACCTTGGAACAGCAGGGTTTCGAGCCTGTCTCTCAGCGCCTGCCCGTGGAGCACATCGTGCTCGATTCTGTCCCGCGCCACCCGGCAGGCCGTTCCAAGGCCTATGGCGAGAAGGGTGTTTTCGGTTCCAGCCCGTTTTCCCATTTCCTGCGAGGCCCCATGGATAAGGGGTGTGAGCGTTCTTCCCCTTTTCATGAAAAGAGCGCCGATACCCTTCGGCGCATAGAGCTTATGGCCTGCCAGGGTAAGAAAGTCCACTCCCAGCGCGCGCACATCCAAGGGCAACTTGCCGACAGCCTGAGCCGCGTCCGTGTGGACGGGGACACCCAGCTCCCGGCCGATTGCGGCGACCTCTTGGAGGGGTTCCAGCGTTCCTGTTTCATTGTTGGCAAGCATGATGGAGATGAGGGCTGTGGATGGCCGAACAGACTTTCGGACATCATCCGGATCGATCCTTCCAAATCGGTCTACAGCGAGAACGGTCACGTCCACCCCGAGTTCCATCAGGAACAAGGCGGGGTTGAGAATCGCCGGATGCTCCACCGCGGAGGTGATGATATGAAAATCAGCAGGTCTTTTGAGGTCGACGATGCCCTTGAGGACCGTATTGTTGGATTCGCTTCCTCCTGAGGTGAAGATCACTTCATCGGCGCCGCACCCGAGCAGGGAAGCCACATCCATCCTGGCCTGATCGATCCGTTCTTTGGCCCTTTTTCCCAGAAAATAAGCGCTCGAGGGGTTTCCAAAGTCTTCCTCCATGACTTCCATCATGGCCCCTGCCACGTCAGGGTCGATGGGCGTGGTTGCGTTGTGGTCCAGGTAAATCGGTTCTTTGAAAAGGGGCTTCATGGACGCCGAAACCTCCGAATCACCGACATTGGTCAATTGCCATTGGTCATTGGTCATTTGTCCTCTAGCCTTTTGGATTGACCACTGATCAGTGACCAATGACTAATGACCAATGACCAATGACATCCTTTTAGACCATATTTTGTGAATTGACAATATTTCCCTGCCGTGATAGGAATGAGGCTCTCTTATTTGCTGAAATCAGTGGATTTCCAGCCAAGATGCGGCTTTCAAAACCCCTACTTTCAAAGGAGAAAGGCCATGGCGGGCGACAAGAGCAAGAACTTCATCCTCTGGTTCAATGAAATCGGCATCGAGGATATTCCCATGGTGGGCGGGAAAAATGCATCTCTCGGGGAAATGTACCGGAACCTGCATGACCATGGCATTCATATCCCGAACGGTTTTGCCATCACGGCCTACGCATACCGCTACTTCTTGCGTTACGCCGGCATCGAGGAGGAGATCAAGAAAACCCTCAAAGATCTGGACACCCACGACCTCGGCAACCTGATGAGAAAGGGCAGGGAGGTTCGTGATGTGATCCGGCACGCGGAGTTTCCGCCTGATCTGACCCAGGCGATCTATTTGTCTTACGATAAGCTGGCCGAGGAATTCGGGCAAAAGGGCATGGATAACGTGGATGTGGCCATCCGCTCATCGGCCACGGCCGAAGACCTTCCTGATGCCTCTTTTGCGGGGCAGCAGGACACCTACCTCAACGTGCGAGGGCGAATGAGCGTCCTTGACGCCTGCAAACGCTGTTTTGCAAGCCTTTTCACCAACCGTGCCATATCCTATCGCCATGACAAGGGGTTCGGTCAATTGGACGTGTCCCTTTCCATTGCCGTTCAAAAAATGGTTCGATCCGATTCCGCCTACTCCGGCGTCATGTTCACCATCGATACAGAGACGGGATGCAAGGATGTGGTTTTCATCACAGCCGCGTACGGTCTTGGAGAAAATGTGGTTCAGGGAACGGTAAACCCTGATGAATATTATGTTTTCAAGCCCACCCTCAAGCAGGGTAAAAAAGCGATCATCAGCCGCAAGCCGGGCGACAGGGACATCAAGATGGTTTATTCCCTTGCCGATGATGCGACTACCAAGAACGTGCCGGTTACCTTGAGCGAGAGACATCGCTATGTGCTGGAGGAAGAGGAAATCCTGCAACTGGCCGAGTGGGGGTGCATCATTGAGGACCACTACAGCAAGGAAGCAGGGTTTTTCAAGCCCATGGATATCGAGTGGGCCAAGGATGGAGACGGCGTCCTGGAGGGGACGGGGAAGCTCTTCATCGTGCAGGCGAGACCCGAGACCATCCATTCTCAGAAGAACGCAAGCACCTATGAAACTTACTCCCTCCTTGAAACGGGCGAGATTCTCGCCAGCGGAATGGCTGTTGGAAGCAAGGTCGGGCAAGGTGTGGCCAACGTCATCGAGACTTCTTCGGACATCGGCAAGTTCAAAGAAGGCGATGTGCTGGTCACCAGCATGACGGACCCTGACTGGGAGCCGATCATGAAGATCGCCTCGGCCATTGTGACCAACAAGGGAGGCCGGACGTGCCATGCCGCTATTGTCTCCAGGGAACTCGGCATTCCCTGTGTGATCGCCACGGGCAACGGGGATGAAGTGATCAAGAAAGGCCAGGAGGTGACGGTTTCCTGTTGCGAAGGAGAGGCGGGCAATGTGTACAAAGGGCTTCTCAAATACGAGGTGCAAACCCTGAACCTGGAGGAAGTGCCCAGGACCCGAACAAAAATCATGATGAACGTGGGGATCCCGGAGCAGGCCTTCGGCCAGGGCTTGATTCCCAATGACGGGGTGGGCCTGGCCAGGGAGGAGTTCATCATCAACTCTCACATCGGGATTCACCCCATGGCGCTCCTCAACTACGAGGAGTTGAGGAAGATGGCGAAAAACGACCAAAGGGTGGCCGGCGTGGTGTACAAGATCGATGAGATCACTTCCGTCTACGAGGACAAGGTCAAGTTCTTCGTGCACAAACTGGCGGAAGGAATCAGCCGAATCGCCGCGGGTTTCTATCCCCATGATGTCATCGTCCGCCTCTCGGATTTCAAGACCAACGAGTATGAGAACCTGGTAGGCGGATTCCTCTATGAGCCCCGGGAAAATAACCCGATGATCGGCTGGCGGGGTGCTTCCCGCTACTATGATGACTCCTTCAGGGCGGCCTTTGAGCTGGAATGCCAGGCCCTCCGGATCGCGAGAAACGACGTGGGGCTTATGAACATCAAAGTGATGGTGCCCTTTTGCCGCACCCCGGAGGAAGGAAAGAAAGTGATCGACCTGATGAAGAAATTCGGGCTGGTGCAGGGAGAAAACGGCCTCGAAATCTATGTCATGTGCGAGATCCCGAGCAACGTCATTTTGGCCGATCGATTCGCGGAGATCTTTGACGGTTTCTCCATCGGCTCCAATGACCTCACCCAACTGGCCCTGGGTCTTGACAGAGACTCCTCCCTTGTGGCGCACATCTATGACGAAAGAAACGAGGCCGTAAAAAGGCTGGTTTCGCAGGTCATCCAGGTGGCCAAGGAAAAGGGCAGGAAGATCGGCATCTGCGGGCAGGCGCCCAGTGATTTCCCGGACTTTGCGGAATTCCTGGTGGAATGCGGTATTGATTCCATCAGCTTGACTCCTGACACGGTCATCAAGACCAGGCTGGCGATTGCCGCGAAAGAGAAGAAATTGGGGATCAAACTCGAGGAATAAACAGCACATCATGGACGAAATCATCATCCTGGGCACAGGATCCTATGTCCCGCCCAAAGTGCTCACCAATTTTGATCTGCAGAAAATGGGACTGGACACCACCGATGAGTGGATCACAACGCGCACAGGCGTCCGGGAAAGAAGAGTGGCCGACCCGGATGTGAATACGTCCGACCTGGCCAAGGAGGCTTCCATCAAGGCGCTTGAAATGGCGGGGCTCAAAGCCGAGGAGCTGGATTTGATCATCCTTGCCACCATTACCCCCGACACCTGCTGCCCTTCTGCAGCCAACTGGCTTCAGGCCAAGCTGAGGGCCCCTCAGGCCGTTACCTTCGACGTGAGCGCGGCTTGTTCCGGTTTCATTTTCGGGCTCAACGTGGCCACCCAGTACCTTCTGACAGGGGCGGCGAAAAAGGTGCTGGTGATAGGGGCTGAGATCATGACCCGAACCCTCAACTGGAAGGACAGGAAAACGTGCATTCTGTGGGGGGACGGGGCCGGCGCCGCAATTCTCTCCAAGGGGAAAGGGGGACACCGGCTCTTGTCCACCCATCTCCACACGGATGGAGAAAACGGCCAGGACTTGCTCATGCCGGGGGGAGGGTCGAGGACGACCCCCATCTCGCATGAAAGTGTGGACAAGGGGCTTCACACGCTCAACATGATCGAGGCCAATGCCAGCTTCAGAGTTGCGGTTCGTCATTTCGTCGGATCGATCAAGGAGGCGGCCGAGCACAACAACGTGGAGATTGGGCACATCAACTGGTTTGTGCCTCACCAGGCCAATCTGAGAATGTTCCAGTCCATGGCCAAAAGCCTGGGTGTGCCCATGGAAAAATTCTATGTGACCCTTCACAAGTACGGAAACATCTCTTCGGCTTCCTGCGCCATTGCCTTTGATGAGGCGGTCAGGGACGGCAGCATCCAGGAGGGCCATCTCGTCTGCCTGCCCGTCTTTGGGGGAGGCTTGACCTGGGGGAGCGCTCTTGTCAGGTGGTAGGTTGTTTTTTTGCCGGCCGTGGGCGAGGAGGCGCATCGTTTCATGCATCCACAGAAGGGAGGGGTCTTATGGTGGATAATACAATAAAGTTCAGTGTCCGGAAGATGAACCGGAAAGACCTGGACGCCGTTGTGGCGATCGACACCAAAGTCCTGGGCAAATCAAGATGGGATTACTGGCTCACGAAAATGGCCTTTGCCGAAGAACGGTTGCCCGCGGTTTCGCTGGTGGCGGAAGGGGAGGGGAAAGTGGTCGGCTTCATCCTGGGGGATGCCAGCGGATACGAATACAGTGTGCCGGAGAACATCGGATGGATCGACACCATCGGTGTGGATCCTGCCTATCAAGGGCAGGGTATCGCTCAGATGCTGATGCAGGAAATGATCGCCAACCTCAAGAAAGTCGGCGTCGATACGGTTTACACCTTGGTCAACTGGCCGGACTGGAACCTGCTCAAGTTCTTTCATGCCTTCGGTTTCCAGAAAGGCCCCCTGATCAACCTGGAAATCAAAGTTTAGTGAGGGATCGGCAAACAGATCAAGGTCATACGCGTCAACTAGACGTCCGGGGAATTCTGCAGCATTCCGGTTGGTAAAAGCTCCTACGTCCCGGTTTTCTCATTTTGCTCAGGGCTTTTCAGAAGCGCTTTTGTCAGGATCCGCCAAGATGCCCCTCTTCAGGAAGTCTTCGCTTACGTAATCCAGGCCCAGCCTGTCCAACGTCTCCCTGGTGGGGATGCCTTCATGATTCCATCCCTTGAATTCATAATAGGCATCGAGAAGTTTTTGCTCGAATTCATGGTCTCTGACTTTCCAGTGATCCTCCGGAGGACGTTCATCCTTTCTTCTTAAGCCTCTTCTTACATTCAGGGCTCTGACCAGGGTTCGGTTCCTTCTTGCGATTTCCCATAGCCTGTCTTTGTCAAGATCCATCCCGGTCGCAAGGGAGATCATGTGGGGGATATTGTGCGTGTGATAGGGAATCCTCCCCCCAAATTGGCCTCTGAAGGATGACAAAAAGCCGCACAGGCCGATAGCGTCATCAATGTAATGCATCATCTCATTCCAGTCACAAATGAGGCAGGATGCCTCAACAGACAGCTCGTGCCGTGTTTCCCATTCCAGAAAAATCCGTTTGATCTTGTCGTCAGGCAGTGCGGCCCAATCTCTTACGAACCTTTCTCTCTTCTCCGGAGTGGGAAGGGGGTCCTGGGGGAAAGACCCTTCAATCTGGGTGATATTCATCTTCTCCCCGGTGGCGATCATGAGAAAATAAGGAGGGTTGAGCTTTCCCAGCTTGATTGTGACCTGCTCGAATTTCTTGGTTGTATTATGGTCATAGCGCTCTGCGCCATGGCCGATCTGCCGGGCCGCCCGGTACACCCCGTTGGCCAAAATATCTCCCACGCCCTCCCGGTGGACCATCTTGTCGACGAGGTAGAAAAATCTCTCCCCCGACTCGGACGGAAATGCCGGCAGGTCCTTGTCCGTTAGAATCCCGGCTTCGTAAAGCTCAACGGCGAAAGCCAGAACTTGGGGTGTGGAGAATCCGTCCAGTCCGTACTCCTGAGTGAGCCCAAGGATGTCATAATTAAAATCCAGGTCTTTGTAGGCCGCCATGGCATAGGTGAGTTTGTTGAAGCATTTTTGGAAATAGGTCGGCCGTCCCGGGTAGGAAATCGCTTGATGGCAATCCTTCGGACAGTTATAGCAACCCGTCCATCGAAGCCGCACACGATCACTGACCGCCTTCCACCTTGCCTCGATTTCTTTGTTCCAGAAACCCTTTCTTCGATCACGGGCATTGCCCCAGGCGAAGTTGTCGACATGGAACGTTTCATTGTCTTCGTGCGCCATGGGGTCCCCACATTTCGGGTTCTCATAGATTTCCTTCCTCAGGCTGAGGCATAACTCAAAAAGCTCGGCCGGCCGGGCAAGATGAATATCCTTGGTCCCGCGAACCGCGATCGCTTTCAGCCTTTTGTCTCCCATGACCGGGCCCACCCCGCGAGAGGCGCTGGAGTTGGCGTGTTCGATGGTAGACATGTAGACCCTGTTTTCACCGGCCAGGCCGATGGCGGCCACCTGAGCGCGGGGCTCCTTCAACTCCTCTCGGATGAGGGCGCCTGTTTCCAGAGCGCCTTTCCCGCTGAGGTGGCGGGCATCGCGAATTTCCACTTTGTCGTTGTGTATCCACAGATACACCAGGCTCGGGGATTGGCCGCGCAAGATGATTTTGTCGTAACCGGCATGTTTCAGCTCCGGTCCAAAAAATCCTCCAAATAATGAATGGGCATGAAGGTTCGTCTGGGGGGAAAAGGTGTTCACAATCGTGCGATTGGCGCCGGGCACCGGGGTGGCATGCAAAAGACCGGTACTGAATACGAGAAGATTGTTCGGAGAAAAAGGGTCAACTTCAGGAGGAACCCTGTCCCATAGGATCTTATCGGCCGTACCCTGACCCCCAAGATAAAGCTCGGTTAATCCCGGGTCCGTTTCCACCCTTTCAATACTTCCCCGGGTTAAATCGATTTCCAAATTGAACCCTGCCTCTGCATATCTCATGTTTCTTATCCCTTACAACCAATCGTCATGGGCCCGGCACGAGGGGAGCGGGAACGCTTGACACTCAAGGCCTTCGTTCCTTATACTTGGCCGCACACAAAAAGCGAGCGCTTATCCTCTTGAACGAGCACACGATCGCCTTAACGGGCCTGTTGCAGAAAGGGAAAACAACATCCCCCACACGGTTGGAACTGATCCGGGAGGAACCCCTGTCCATCCGCATTCAAGGCCGGCCCTATGCCGTGGTCATGCGCACCCCCGGCGACGAATCGGCCCATGTAGCCGGGTTCTGCCTGGCCGAGGGCATTGTGGAAAGCCCCGACGACATTCAAACCATCGCCTCCTGCGAGGGAGACGCCACGAACGTGGTGACCGTCACCGTCACCCCCACAAGGCTAAGGGCCGTTACCGCCATTCTGGAACGTCAGGGCTTCGTCAGCCAAACCGCCTGCGGCATCTGCGGCAAAGTCCTGGTTGAAGACCTTTCACAGATGGTCCGGGTCCTGCCCGACGGCCCGCCCATTGACCTGGAAAAGGCCCATCAATGTCTGGAGAAATTAAAGGAGCACCAGCCCTTGTACCGGCGGACCCGCACCACCCATGCTGCAGCCGTCTATACTTCCGCCTTTGAACTCTTATCCGTAGCCGAAGATGTAGGCCGCCACAACGCCCTGGACAAGGCTGTGGGAAAGCTTTTTCTGAAGGGGACCCTCCACAGGGCGGGGGTTTTGATCCTGTCTTCCCGCATCAGCTATGAAATGGTTCAGAAGGCGGCCCGGGCCAAAATCCCCTTTGTTATGGCCTCCTCCGCCGCTACGGCCTTGGCCGTCGAACTGGCCGATTCCCTGAATATGACCCTGGCCTCACCGTCCAAAGAATCGGCCATTCGGGTCTATTGCGGTCACCGGCGCCTGGCCGCACCCGCCGACTGAAAAACTTAATCCCACAGTTGCATAAAACGGCTCATTCAGACGAAGGGCGTTGATACGGAAGCCCGTTTCGGTATTGGCCGATCCTGGTTCCTGGTTCCTGGATCCTGGATTTTGTGGATGTCATGATTAAGGAAGTCCTGAGTTCCAGCATCGAGTATCAAGCATCCAGCATCAGCCCGTAAACTGCATCCATCTCAGCATACCGACAATGCCGGCTGAGAAGATCTTATACAACGTTAGGGTTAAGTTGTCGTTGGGTTTGTTCGATGAATCTTGGAAATATGGGCCATCGAGCGGCATGACAAGAAGCCCCTTTCGGGAGTTCTCCTATTTCTCTTTACCCTTTCTGACCAGCATTCTTTTTTCTTCAGGAATAGGAGGCGGAACAGGCTCGCCGGATATCTTTCTTACCGAGTCAAAGCGAGAGGGGCAAACCTCAAGACACGTTCCGCATTTGATGCATTTGTCCTGGTCAATGACATGAATTTTGTTCTTGCCGCCCACAATCGCCTCGACAGGGCATCTTCTCAGACAGGTCATGCAGGCCTGACACTTCTCCGGATCGATGTAGTAGGAGACCATGTCACGAAAGAGCCCGTCTATTTCCTCTTTCGTGAAGAACCCGTCGTATTCTTCCGGAGTCTTGAGATGGGCGGCCAGTTTCTCCTGGTTCACCAACTTCAGGTACGGGACGAGCTTCGACATTTCCGCCAGTCTGGATTTCAGTTCCCGTGGGGTGATTCCTTCGCCTTCGCCAAGAGGGCCTAGGGCTTTGACCGTCTTGACAAAACCATTGACGGTTTCGACAAAAATGTTGGCATCCGCGGCAGACATAAATTCGATCTTTAATCTTTCCGGGTTCAACCCGATGTGCTCCATGATTCTTTTAAAAAGAAGGACCATGTTGAGGGCATGGTAATTTCCGTGAGTCACGTAGTTGCATTCATTCAAGCGGCAGCCGCCGATGAAGACTCCGTCCATGCCCTTTAAAAAGGCTTTGAGGACAAAAGCCAGATCCACTCTGCCGGAGCACATGACGCGGATCAGCCTCATTTCAGTCGTATATTGCAGTCTGGAAACTCCAGCCAGGTCCGCAGCCCCGTATGCTCACCAATGGCATACAAAACCTAGTACCTTGGGTTTAAATCTGGGTCCTGCACTCATTTGTTCTCACCTTTTCTTGTATGAAACCTTCGGGTTTCTTAAGAGCCAGGAGACGCTTTTGTCTGTAATTCCCGCGAATGCGGGAATCCAGTCCTTCACTGTTCTTCTGGACTCCCGCCTGCGCGGGAGTGACGATCTGGGAGGCTTCTTGCGAAGCCGTCCCGTCGGTCACCGTCTCTGCTCTTACTGATCGCAGCTTAACTCCTTTTTGTCCTGTTACACATCCCCGACCGCCGCATCCATTTGCGGCAAAACCTCTTCTTCCGGAGCCATCGCATCGATTTCGCTCAGGAGCTCTTCGTCGGTGTAGTGCTTCAACTGTATTGCTCCCGTCGGACACTTGGTGTTGCAAAGGCCGTCTCCTTTGCAGAGCACAGGATTCACCGTCGCTTTCTTTCCTTGTTTTGTATCACGAAGGTCCAGGGCGCCGTAAGCACAGGCTGAGACACAACCGCCGCATCCGATGCAGCGGCTCTCGTTGACCTGGACCACAGAGCCGGAGGCGACGACCGTTTCATGGGAGAGAAGGGTCAAGACCCGGCCTGCAGCGCCGTAGGCCTGGTTGATCGTTTCCTGCATGAATTTGGGATAGTGGGCCAATCCACACAGATAAACACCGTCCGTACCAAACTCAACCGGTCTGAGCTTGACATGGGCTTCCTTGAAAAAGCCGTCCGGGCTCAAGGTGACCTTGAACAATCCGGCCACTTCCTGGGTTGCTTTCGAGGGAATGACGGCGGCCGCCAAAGCAAGGATATCCGCATCGATGACCAGCTTCTTGCCCAGAACGTAATCCGTCGCGGTCACCTTCAAAACGGGCCGACCCTCATCCGACTCGCCCGCTTCTACCCGGGGCGCCTCCTGGGGTTCATAGCGGATGAATTTGACGTCTTTCTCGGACGCTTCCCGGTAAAAATCCTCCTTGAACCCATAGGTTCTCATATCCCTGAAGAGAATCGTGACGTCCGCCTCGGGGTTTATCTCTTTGAGCTTCAAGGCGTTCTTGACGGACTGGCTGCAGCAGATGCGGCTGCAGTAATTGCGATCTTCATTTCTACACCCCACGCATTGGATCATCACGACACTCTTTGCGTTTTGGATCTTCTCGTCCCCTTTGGAGATTCGCTCCTCCAACTCCAGGTGGGTCACGACCCGGTCGTCTTCTCCATAGAGATACTCGGTCGGTGTGTACAGATCGGCGCCTATGGCGATGACCGCTGCTCCGTGTTTGATCTCCGCAACCCCTGTTTCAGATTTCACTGTGGTCACGAAGTTGCCGACATAGCCGGTAGCTTCCGTGATGGTCGCATCATGATATACATGGATGAGCGGGTGGCGGTAAACTTGTGCGATCAGATCACGCAAATAGGCCTGGACGTCCAGCCCTTCCAGGGTAGAGTGGATTCTTCGCATGATCCCGCCGAGCTCTTCGGCCTTTTCCACCAGGTGAACCTCATGTCCCTGGTTGGCTATGGAGAGCGCGCAGTTCATGCCGGCCACCCCTCCGCCGACCACCATCGCCGCCTTGTTGACGGGAAGATCGAATTCCTGCAAGGGCTCCAAATGGCAGGCTCGGGCGACCGACATACGGATGATATCCTTGGCCTTGTCCGTGGCTTCTTCCTTTTCTTTGGAGTGGACCCAGGAATTGTGCTCCCGGATATTGGCCATTTCGCAGTAATATTGATTGATTCCCGCCTCCCGGACCGTGTCCCGGAAAAGGGGTTCAAGGGTCCTGGGGGAGCAGGCGGCGATCACCACCCGGTTCAGCCCCTTTTCCTTGGTCATGTCCGTTATTTCTTTGGCGGAATTGGTCGCACAGGAAAACAGTTGTTCCTGGGCGTAGACCACGTTGGGCAGGGTTTTGCAGTATTCAACCGTGTCGGGAACATTGACGATCCTTCCGATATTGGCGCCGCAATGACAAACAAAGACCCCGATTCTCGGCTCCTCATTGGAGACATCTCTTTCCGGGGCATACACCCTTTCTCGGGCAAGATCGCCTCGCCTGTAGTCAAGGAGTTGACCGATCTGAGAGCCGGCTCCGCTGGCGCTGAAAACCGACTCCGGAATGTCGATAGGACCCTGGAACGCGCCGCTCACATAGATCCCGGGCCTGTTGGTCTCCATGGGATTGACGGGGTTCAGCTTGCAGAAATGGTTGGGATCGAGTTGAATGCCGAATTTTTCCGCCATGTCCTCTGCACCGAGAGGAGGATTCAATCCGATGGACAAGACCACCATCTCGAATTCTTCCTCTTTGACCCCGTCCTCAAAGGTAGAATATCGTACCGTGACATTTCCGGTTTCGGGGTCCTCCCTCACGATGGAGGCGTAGCTTCTGATAAAACGAACATCAGGGAGCTTCTCCGTCCTTTCGTAAAATCGCTCGAAATCCTTTCCATAGGAACGGATGTCGTTGTGGAAGACGGTACACTGTGCCTCAGCATCGTGATCCTTGGTCAGAATAACCTGTTTCTGGGTGTAGGTGCAGCAGACGGCCGAACAATAGCTGTTCTCGCCCGGAGTGACCCGCCTGGAGCCGACACACTGGATCCAGGCGATCTTGCGAGGATGCTTCATATCGGAAGCACGCAGGATCTCCCCTGCATAGGGCCCCGTGGAGCACAACAGGCGTTCAAAGTCCATACTGGTCACCACGTTCGCAAACTCGCCGTAGTGATACTCTTTCTTGGTCTTCGGATCAAAGGGTTCAAAGCCGGGGGCCAGGAGGATCGCCCCGACTTTGATTTCTTTTTTCTCCGGGGTTTGTTTCAAATCGATGGCGTCGTTCTTGCAGACCCCTTCGCAAATGCGACACTTGTTCTCCTTGAGATAAAGACAGCTCTCGTCGATATAGGCAATCAGGGGAATGGCTTGAGCAAAGTAGATATGGACGGCTTTGTTCATCGATATTTCCTGATTGTATTGGTCCGGGTATTTGGCGGGGCAGTATTCCACACAGGTGGTGCAACCCGTGCATTTGTCCTCGATAATATACCTGGGCTTCTTGATCAGCGTGACCTTGAAGTCTCCCACGGCCCCTTCGACGCGATCCACTTCCGTGTAGGTCAGAACCTCTATGTTCGGATGCCGGCCGACCTCGACCAGTTTGGGCGCGAGGATTCACATGGAGCAGTCGTTGGTGGGAAAGGTCTTGTCGAGCTGCGCCATGTGGCCCCCGATGCTCGGGGCCTTTTCGACCAAATAAACCCTGAAACCGGCCGTCGCGAGATCCAGAGAGGCTTGAATGCCGCTGATGCCGCCGCCTACCACCATGACGTCACCAAAGGGACTGTTCTCTACACTCTTGGAAACCTGTTCTGCTTGTTGTTTTTCCACTTTTATCTCTCCAACTGCAAAAATGGAATATTGGAATACTGGAAAAATGCAATATTGCAGAAACTCTCTGACAGACGCCTTCCTTGTCTATTCCATTCTTCCATCATTCCATCATTCCTCTCTTATTCGAGCACTCCCTGAACGATTTCCGTGATGTCCTTAATCTCGATCTTTTCCGTGAGGTTCAGGGTCAACCTGCTGTCCTCGAACATGGTGATGCAGTACGGGCAGGCCGTCACCAGCACCTCGGCCCCGGCCTCCACCGCTTGCTGCAGCCTCAGATCGGAAAAGCGCTGCCCCTTCTGGGTCTCCATCCAGACCCGGCCCCCTCCCCCTCCGCAGCACAGACTCTCCACCCGAGCCTCCGGCATCTCCTTCAACGTCAACCCGGGGACCTTCTTCAACACCTCCCGCGGCTCCTCAAAAATCCCGTTGTGCCGGCCCAGGTAACAGGGATCATGATACGTCACCGCCTTCCCATACGCCTTCGTAAACTCCAGCTTCCCCTCCTTCACCAGCCCAAACAAAAACTGGGACATGTGAATCACCTCGAAGTTCACCCTGAAATCCGGATACTCGTTTTTAAAGGTGTGGTAGCAATGCGGGGAGGTCACAAGGATTTTCTTCACCCCGTGATCAATAAAGGTCTTGATATTCTCCTTGGCCAGGCGCTTGAAAACCTCCTCATCTCCCGTCTTGCGGATGCTCTCCCCACAGCAGTTCTCCTTGGCGCCCAGGATGCCGAATTCCACCCCGGCCTTGTTCAGAATCTTGGCCGTGGCCACAGCGACCTTCTTCGACCGGGGGTCATAGCTGGGATAGCACCCGGGAAAATACAAAATCTCCATGCCCTCGGTGAACTCGTTCACTGACAGCCCTTTGGCCCAATCCCCCCGCTTGGCCCGTTCTTCACCCAGGGTGTTCCCTTCGCCGACCAGGCTTCCCCGA
>Ga0209164_1002541_pt1 | contig 19169 bp, 15 predicted proteins | sample MTBNYHSulfiMetaG_FD_187458 | JGI IMG/M metagenome (GOLD analysis project Ga0209164, IMG submission 187458) | Enrichment culture microbial communities from rom New York Harbor, USA that are MTBE-degrading - MTBE-NYH (New York Harbor Sulfidogenic)... | ecosystem: Environmental > Aquatic > Marine >...
GCTGCTCTTCTGTAAATAATCACGCACATGCCCATGCAAATGATATTTTGGTTGAAACACTTCCAGAAACCAACGAAAAGCTTTTATACCCTGATGGGGTAAATCTGGCAGATCGTTGATTTTCCAGGCAGGGGCATGCGTGACAAATATATCCACAAAGCGGTTGTGGCGCATGTAATTGAGAAAAAGTGCGGGAACAAGCCGAAAAACGAATTGCCACATCTGATTTTGACTGTATTGATGCTCTCCATAGTTGTATGCCAGACTTCCCTCAATGCCAGCCAGGCTGATGCCCTCCTTCGTGCGCAGCACTTTAAGGTGAAGATCTCTGGCTCCTTGGGGACCGTTGCTTTGGCGCGTATCCCCAATTTCACTTTTTGGAGCGTGGTTTCCTTTGACAAAATATAACTCTTTATTTGACATGCTAATGATATATTCTAAGTATTGGTAGGGCAGGTCTCCGCAGCTGATGATGAATCCGATATCTTTCAGCTCATCTCCGCCAATGTTTCGGTAGATGTATTGGGATTCCACATCACTGACTGCTAGAATCTTTGCCATTTGAACGGGTTACCTATCAGGTATAAGGCAAAATGCAACCGCGTTGGCTAATTGACGTGTGTGAGTGATGCTGAGAGACCATTCGGTAATTCCTGTGGATTTCGCGGTTTTTGCGGCATTGCCAAGCAGTACGACAGTAGGAGCTCCCTGCTGGGAGTGCAGAATTTTTATTTCCTGCCAGCTTACAGGACCGATTCCACAGCCCAGAGCTTTTACCACTGCTTCCTTGGCTGCGAATATCCCGGCTGCCCTTTCCATGCTGCCGTTAATATACTCATGTTCTTCTAAGGTAAATACCCGTTGAAAAAAGAGAGCGAGGATTTCAGGTTTTATGTTCCTGAAGCGCTCTACTTCTATTAGATCAATGCCGCAGGCCGTGCGCATGTTCAGCCAATGTCCTCGCCCGGACCAGCGCTGGCGATAACCAATCGCTCCGGATTCAAATATTTTTGCGCCACTGAGAGGATATCATCCGCTTCAATGAAGTTGACCAAGTCTGCATAACGTTGATAATAGTCTAAACCGAGTTGAAAACGCTCCATAGTTAGAATCGCATTCGCCAGCCCGGCATTTGTTTCCAGCGTAATGGGTAAATGCCCAACCAGAAAAGATTTTGAATTGGCAAGTTCTTCTTGCGATACGGGTGAAGAGATAAAACGCTCAATCTCAGTTTTGATAAGCCGGATAGTTTTTTGGAGATTTTTTTCATTCGTGCCTGCAGAAAAATCCCAGGTACCGCTTTCAGCCCATGAATTCAGGCTGCTGGATGCATAGTACGCGAGACCGGAACGGGAGCGTACGCTTTCACCAATCCTGCCCATCAAACCAAATTGACCGAGGATATTATTGCCCAGGTATGCAGGCAAAAAGTCTTCCGAAATTCGTTGCGGTCCTCTGCTTCCCAAAATCAAGTCTACCTGGCTTTTTTCCTCAATCTTGCGATGCTGACGGATAGTCTTTTTGGGAGGCGGAGGCAGCTTGGGCAGGGCAATATCATTGTTGTCATGCGCTTCCCATTCTGCGAAATACTTTTCAGCAAGCTGGAATACATCCTTGCTGGAGATTGCGCCCGCAATAACCAAGATCATCCCATGAGGAGAATAATACTGATGGTGGAAAGCTGCCAGGTCATCTCGATTGATTTGTTGAATTGTGGCTGGATAACCATCCAATGGTTTTCCATATGGATGGTCTGGAAATAGATTCTGATCGAATAATTGGGAAGCAACTTCGGCGGTATCTTGGTCACGGATCGTCAGACTGGTCAATAATTGTGCCCGCAGCCGATTTGAGTATTCTTGATCGAAAGCGGGCATCTGTATAGATTCTGCACTGAGCTCCAATAGGGTCTGGGCATCCTCTGCCAGGGATTTGCCGTGAAACCAGGTGTGGTTTGCGCCACAACTGAATGTTAAGTTTGCCCCCCGTTCTTCTAGGTTCTGATGGATTTCATTAAACTTTCTTTTCTTTGTTCCTCTAGTGAGCATGCTCGCAGTGAAATGAGCCAGACCCAATTTTTCAATAGGATCCCACACACTGCCGCAATTCAGCAAGCCAACCAGATACACCGTTTTCGTATTGAAATTGCTGAAAGTCAATACTGTAATCCCGTTTGACAGAACAATACGGTTGATGGTATTTGGACCGGGCATTTGTGACCATTTTTTTTGTGATGCAGCCATGATTATTTTCCTTGATTCTTTGACCGGTAAATGCCAATCAAGCGACGGTTGGAATTCAAGTATCGCTGTGCACAGCGCAGGAGGTTTTTTGCATGTACCTGTTCGAGATTTGGTAGATATGCATCAAACCAAGAATAATCCGCGAACATGCTGGCATAACCCAGCCAGAATGCCTGGTTGGTGATATTCTCGCTTCCATAGGCGAACAAAGCTTTGGCTTGCTTTATGGCTCGTTGGATTTCCTCTTCGTCGATCGGAATGTTCTGCAATTTTAAGATTTCTTCATCAATCGCCTTTATGGTTGCATCAATGGTTTTGTCGGTTGGCAGGATGACCAAAATGTCGTAAAGATACGGATCAATGGTAGCCTGCAAACTGCCAGATACACTGACAGCCAAATCCTTTTCTACCAATCGCTGATACAAACGGCTGGTTTTATTGGAGATACTGCCGCCCCCAAACATTGCCAGCGATGAAGGGCCTGTCAACAGGCTGTCCAGCACCATCAGCGCAAAAAAATCATTCTCGTTCGCACGTGGTGATGGAAAAGTCAATTGGAGATAAATTGCCTCCCCCGGACCCTGCATTTCAATGGTTTGTGACGTTTGAACCGGTTCTTCCACGGGAGGGGTGAATGTTGTATCCCCAGAAAAGGGAACATTGCAATAAAGCTGGTTCAAACGCTCGATGATTCTTTCAGTTTCGAAGTCCCCCACTAGTGCAATTACCGCATGATCTGGAGAATAATTCGAACGATAATGGCCATAAAGGTCATCGCGCGCAATGCTTTTCAAGTCCTGCAGGTTTCCGATGACCTGGTTGCGATATGGGTGGGTTTGGAAAGCTGCCTGATTGATTGATTCATTTAGCTTAAATAATGGCTCGTTTTCATTCCCTTCACGCTCTGAAATCACAACTGTTCTTTCCAGCTCTGTTTCCTTTGGATCGAACAGGCTGTTAATCATGCGGTCTGCTTCTAGGTCGAGAGCGATATCAATTTTTTCCGCTGGCAGGGTCACCAGATAAGTTGTCCAGTCTAGCGAAGTGAGTGCATTCCAAAAACCACCATCACGGGAAATCGCTTGATCTAAAATATTAATCGGATATTTCGATGTCCCTTTGAATTGCATGTGTTCGACCCAGTGTGAAATGCCGGTTTTGCCTGCAATTTCGTTGCGGGAACCGATCCGGTACCAGATCCAATGGCTGACAAGTGGAACGTAATGAATTTCCTTTGTTAAAATGGTCAGCCCATTGTCAAGGATATGCTTCTGAATGCTGTTTGTCATTTCAAACTAATCTCGAAAAAGAATGCAAAGAGTATACATGATTTATCATTTTGCGGCATGTAAAAAAACGAGGACGGATGGGATTGGGAGAATTATTTTTTTTGAGTTCTGGTATCCGCTTCAGTGTTTGCATGGCCGTTGAAAAGCGGGCTGCGTGCATAAGGCAGCATCATCAGCATACCGATAGCAATAAAGCCCTCGGCGATTTGCACTCCCCGGGCTTGCCACTCACCGAAATATGGGATGAATTCAGGATAGGGATGGCTGCCTAAACCAAAGATATCTGCAAAACCGGAAAAAACTGCGATAATGTATCCTGTGCTGATGATGCGCACACCCAATTCGGCTGCAATGCTGGATTTTTGCCCTCTCCATAATCCACTGATGCTGATGTAACCACCTATGCAGATGATGGCTAATCCAACCAACATGACGCCCATCTGGATAAAACCAATGACCGGGCTGCGGTCAAGCATAAAAAGCTCGGGTCGAATTCCTACCAGAAAAACCAAAAAACCACCGACTGCTACGATCAGACCAAATTGGATACGGCGTCTTGGCAAGCTCGAAGGTTTTTTGTGTTTGCTCTTCGGCATTTCTATGAAATCCAGTTCAATGCCCTTTTTGCTTTTACCCAATTATTTACGGGTAAAACAATAATGGTATAAAAAGCCCTCTGCTGTTAGGGGTTTGGTTCCGATGAATTCTCCTCTTCATCGGGTGCGTTGCCAGTCTCCTCGGATGGCTTTTGAGTATCAATCGCAGGTTCTGTTTCGTCAGAAAGTGTTTCTTCGGGTTCGCTGGTTTGGCTCTCGGTTTTCTCTAAAGTTTCTGCGGCTGGTTGGTTTTCTTGAGGATTCTCATTCGCAACCACTTTTATGTCTGTGCCTTCCAGCTCCTTCTCAAGCACTTTCATATCCATGTCAGCGAATGCCAGCGATTCAACCCGGCGCAGACTCAAACCAATGCGGTGTGATTCCGGTTCAATCTTGATGATACGCAGCGTTACCTTATCGCCCTCATGCAGGATCTCTTTGGGGTGGCCGATGTGGTCTTCTGATATTTCTGAAATATGCACCAATCCTTCAACTCCATTATCCAGCATGGCAAAGGCGCCAAATTTGGTCAGACGTGTGATTTTTGCTTCTACCAGCTGACCCACTTTGAGATTCTTGACCTGATCCTGCCAGGGATCATCCTTCAAGCGGCGGATGGATAAACCGATATGGCGTTTATCTTCATCGATGCTGATCACTTGTACTTGAACTTCTTGGCCGACTTTCAAATCATCACCGGGGTGGCGCACGCGCTCCCACGAAATTTCACTCAAGTGCACTAGTCCATCAGCGCCATTGATGTTCACGAAAGCGCCAAAATCAGCCAATGAAGTGACACGTCCGGTGCGGATATCACCGATTTCGAGTTTCTCGATGACTTTGTCGCGGATGGTATCGCGTGTTTCATGGCTGGCAGCTCGTTCTGAAAAGATCAACCGTCTTCTTTCCTGATCAACTTCAATAATCTGTAGAGTAATTTCTTCCCCGATCATTTCCCCAAAGCGCTTGTCGGGTGTTTCTCCTTCCAGTTCTGCTCTTCGAGTAAAACTCAATTGAGAAGTTGGGACAAAACCGCGCAATTTCTCGAATGAAACCAAAAGACCGCCGCGGTTATACCCCACAATTTTTCCAGTGAAGGAACCTTTTTCTTTCATAATTGCCGATGCTTTTTCCCAGCTTTCAGCTTCGAGTGCCCGTATGTAAGATAAAAGCAAATTCCCGTGATGGTCTTCAGGTGTAATAATGTAAACAGGTATTTCCTGTCCAATTTCCATGGCTGCAAAAACATCCGGCGGGATCAGTTCAAATTCCTGCCCGTTGATGATTCCCTCAGATTTTGCCCCAATACTGACCATGATTTGACCGGGAGTAATGCTGGCTATTGTGCCAGTTTTAATTTCACCAGCCTGCGGTAATTCCAGCCCCAGCCCTTCCTTTTCCAATAAAGAAGCCATGTTGGTGATTTCTTTATTGTTTAAATTCTTTTCTTCAGCGGCTTGAATTCCGTTTTCTTGATCCATATGATTATTAAATGCTCCGATAAAAAGTGATGGTAGGGTGATTATAAGGGTTAATGATTAACTTGACAACCCTCCCTCATTTGAGCTCGCTCGAGGATGCTCCATACCTCCTAATGTTTTTTGTGACGTTTCCTTTTATTTTTGCTGGAGGATTCTTTCTTTTGGTCTGCAGCAATTAATGATGCGCCTGCTTCCGTCTTGTTGGGCGTAGCAGGTCTGGCAGGTTGCATGCGGAACATGCGGCTGATTACTCCCAGACGGATTTCTGCGAATAAGTCTTTGAATGCGTCGGTCGAACGACTTTTATATTGAACCAATGGATCTTGCTGGGCATAGGCTTCCATTCCAATTGAAATGCGCAGTGCTTCCATGCGTGTCAACTGTTCGATCCACAGATCTGAGATTGACCGCAATAGAATATGCCGGTAGATTGTCTGTTGTACCATGCCACCGAAAGCATGTATAACCGCAGGATGGTTTCCATCTAAAAGATTTTGAAGATCATATTGTTCCAATTCTTCAAGGGCGTTAGCAGTGCCGAACTTTCGAATATTATTTTGATAATCCGGTGGAAGTTCCCTGAAACGCGGAGCGATCTCAGCAACGCGTTGGATTTCCATCCTGCCCCAGATCGATCGCATTTTTGTTTGTATTTCAGAAAGATGGGCAAGGATATCCTCAGAAATCATTTCTGTGTTTTGGTTTTCAAGATATGAAGCGGCTAAAAAAATATAATTGAGTAGGTTCACACGACGTTGGATGCGCTGCCGCGTGCGCGGGTCGATGGCAATTTGTGTGCCCAGTGACATGCCGGTGACAAGCTCGAATAAATCAGAGCCTGAGTTTTCAGCTTGCTTTTTGAGCAACGCATCCACGTTCTGCCGGATTGGACTTTCAGAGCGCAGAATCTGGGCAGCTTTCTCATTATAGAAATGATTGACTGATCCTAAAAGAGTATCCTCTATAGTAACCCAGTCGTTCATTGCCAGCTTTTTATTGTCAACCATCAAATGACCATTGATACGGCGTTCGATGCTCATGATCAAACGCGAAAGTACGATTTCCAGCAAGGCTTGTTCTACTTGATCGTGCAGTGCATCAGATAGCTGTTTTGGCGATTGACTTACTTGTTCAAAAGCGCTTCTATCCAGATCAAGTTTTAGATGCACCTGTGCCTGTAATTGATTCAAGAATTCCTTAAATGATGTTTGGGATAGTTCAGGATTATTCTCTAGAAATATGTCCAGCAAATCCAGCCGTTCTTCAGCCTGCTGGGTGAAGCTGGAGGCTGTCCGTTGAATGAACGCACTTGTCTGATTATTTACGTGAAAGCTCTCGGCTTCAATCGTCTTTTTAGCTAATTCGAGCAATACGTTTCTTAGGTTTTCTTGATCAGTAATATCTCGAATCGATTTTTCAAGCTTCGCTACGATCAAAGTTAAACTAAAGGAGGGTAAGCTCTGGCCAAATTGTGGATAGAAAATGGTTGGTTGAATATCTTCCAGAAATGCCAGAAGTTTCCAAGGACCTTCTTCGTCTGAAAGAGCATCAGGTATGCGTTGTTGCAATTCGCGCTGCAGCATTTCTAAAACATCTTCTTCCAAATTCTCTTTCTGCAACACACGGTCACGCTCGCCGTAAATGCGTTCGCGCTGGTCGTTGAGCACGTTATCATAGTCCAGCAGGTGTTTTCGGACATCAAAGTTATATCCCTCAACCCGTTCTTGTGCCTGTTCTACCAAGCGCCCCAGCATGCGGCTTTCCAATGGCACGGAGGGATCGATATTGAACACACGCATCAGTGTTTCAGCGCGTTCGCCGCCAAACATGCGCATCAGATCATCTTCAAGCGAGAGATAGAAGCGTGAGGATCCGGGATCGCCCTGACGGGCAGCGCGTCCGCGCAGCTGATTATCGATCCGGCGCGCTTCATGCCGCTCAGAGCCGATGACATGCAATCCTCCCAAGGCTCGCACATTTTTCATGTTATCCAGGAAATGCAGAAAAGTATAAATTGCTTCCTGGAATTGCCCGTAATCACTTTCGGAAAATTGCTGCAGTCTATCTGATAGGCTTGAATGATCCAATCCATAAGGATTGATGCCCTTCTCGCTGAGGAAACGGCGCACATCTGACAGGATGATTTCTTGTACTTCACCTCCCAGTTTGATATCCACGCCGCGGCCCGCCATGTTGGTGGCAATGGTGACTGCTCCAAAAGCGCCCGCTCCCGCTATGATCTGTGATTCCTGATCATGCTTTAGTGCATTAAGAACTTGGTGTGCTATCCCGCCGCGGACCGTTTCCTCAAGTCTTGTTTGGTGGGTTTTATCCAGCTGCAGTATGGAAAGAATTGTTCCTAAATTTTCCGGGGCTTCTGGATTGATGCTATTCAACCCGATAGTCTGGGCGAATCGCCGCATTTCATCTGGTGCGAGGTTTGGCAGCGATTTATTCAGAAACTCAAGTTCGGGAATCGCACGTTCGACCAATTGGATTTTGTTTTTGGTTAACCAGGCGTTGCGAACCAACTCTGCCATGAGCAAACGGCGCAGAAGATCAGCTTGAAGCCTGCTGGATAGTCTTTCGGAATGTTCAATGGAGGTTGTTCCGACCAGAATTGGCCTGCCGGGAATGTGGTATTGGATGATTTCCATTACGATTGCGCGCAGCTTGGCTTCTTCGTTGCGGTAGACCATATCTGGGAAATCTTTGCGTTTCCAGTAGATCGGCTTTTTCGTTGCATCGTCTGAAGCCGCGTAAAAGGTAAATGGATATCCCTGCTCATCTTTGGCTTGAATCACCTGCAAGTTTGATCCGGGTTGGCTGGCTTGGTAATCTAGATTGGTGGGTATCTCAATGGCATCCAGGTTGTATATTGTGGAAAATTCCTCTGCTTCTGTCAGAGCAGTCCCTGTCATGCCGGCGAGTTTTTGATATTTTCGGAAATAATTCTGTAGAGTGATGGTGGCGTGAGTAATGTTCTCAGGATTGACTTTGACGCCTTCTTTGGCTTCGATGGCCTGGTGCAAACCTTCCGACCACCTGCGCCCTGGCATCAAACGTCCAGTGAACTCGTCCACAATAACGATCTGCCCGTTTTGAATAATGTAATCCTTGTTCTTTTTGAATAGCAGATCGGCTTTTAGAGCTTGCTCCAAATGACCTAACAAACGCGCCTGCTCCGGTGAAATATCCTCAGGCCGGTCAGGATCCCGCAGTGGGATCTGAAGAAGGTCCTCAACATGCGCTTCGCCTATCTCGGTCAGCGCTACACTGCGGTCTTTCTCATCAAAATCGTAATCTTCCGGATTCAGCTGCCGCACAACAGTTGCCATGCGTCCGTACCATTCCACATCTTCTGAAGCTGGTCCTGAGATGATCAAAGGAGTTCGGGCTTCATCGATTAAGATATTGTCGACTTCGTCAATAATGGCATAGGCATGCCCGCGTTGGACTCTTTCCTCCAAGCTCATGACCAAGTTGTCGCGCAGGTAATCAAAACCAAATTCATTATTGGTGCCGTAGGTAATATCAGCCAGATAAGCTTTCTTTCTGGGCGCAAGGTGCAGCTGATCATCCTCTTCGCGGTTTTCTCGCTTCTCAAGGTCAACCAAAAAGGCAAGCCGGGCATTATCGGTACGGCTGGACATTTGTAGAACACCCACGCTCATGCCCAGTGCATGATAGATCGGAGCCATCCAGCGCGCATCACGCCGCGCTAAATAATCATTCACGGTTACCAGATGAGCGCCTTTTCCGGCCAATGCATTGAGATAGAGCGGCAATGTTGCTACCAGGGTTTTGCCTTCCCCTGTACGCATTTCTACGATTTTGCCTTCATGTAGAAAGATGCCGCCGATCAGTTGAATATCGAAGTGGCGCAGACCTATGGTGCGTTTGCTGGCTTCTCGCACTGCTGCGAAAGCCTCTATTAGCAGATCATCTAAACTTTGTCCTTGCGCGAGGCGCTGGCGGAAAAAATCCGTCTTCGCCCCAAGCTCTTCTTTGCTCAGGGATGAATACTCCGCTTCCATTTGGTTGATGCTGTCAACCAACGTCTGTGTTCTTTCAATCTCTTTCTTTTGTGGGTTGCCACCAATGGCCTTGGCGAGATTTTTAAACATACATGTGCCTTTCCGCAGCGATTATAGCATAGCGATAAATTTAACGAAAAAAGGCGTGAATATCACGCCTTTCTTTCGTCTTAATGCTTATTAAATTTGGATAGATTTTCCCTCAACGGATTCAGCTGCTTCCATGATCGCTTCACTCAAAGTGGGATGGGCGTGTATGTTCTTGGCGATTTCTTCGGCGGTCATTTCCATCTGTTGCGCCAAGGTCAGTTCAGGCAGAAGTTCCGAGACTTCCGGTCCAATCATATGCGCCCCAAGGATTTCGCCGTATTTCGCATCCGCAATGATCTTAACGAATCCGCCGCCTTCTGCCAATCCAAGCGCTTTGCCGTTTGCCTGAAACGGGAAACGTCCGACTTTTATATCAATTCCAGATTGCTTGGCTTGCTCTTCACTGAGGCCGAAGGATGCCACCTGCGGTTGGCAGTATGTTGCACGGGGGATATTCTGGTAATTAATCGGGGAAGTCTTTCGCCCCGCGATTGCATCTGCGCATAGGATGCCCTGAGCTGAGGCTACATGTGCCAGCAGCATCTTACCGGTAACATCTCCGATTGCCCAAACCCCTGTGATATTGGTTGCCATGCGGTCATCGGTTTGAATATTACCTTTTTCATCCAAGGTGACCCCCAATTCTTTCAAGCCTAAACCGTCAGAATTTGGACGGAAGCCTATTGCGACCAAAGCTTGCTCTGCTTGTAAGATTTTTTGGCCATTGGTGCCGCTAACGTGAACCTGAATGCCACCTGTAGTCCTTTCGATGGATTCAACTTTATGGCTGGTTAATACTTCAATTCCGCGTTTTTTAAATGCTTTTGCCAATTCGGCGCTTACCTCCGCATCTTCTAGAGGAAGTAGGTTCGGCAGCATTTCAACGATGCTCACCTGAGTTCCATATGCGCTCCATACGGTTGCGAATTCAGCTCCGATTGCACCTGCCCCGATGATCACTGCTGACTTCGGTAGTTTTTCCTGGAGTATTGCTTCATGATAGGAGATGACCTTCTCGCCATCTGCCTGCCATGCCTTTGGGATGATTGGACTGGATCCGCTGGCGAAGACAATGTTTTTTGCGACTATTTGTTGACTATCACCGTTTTCATCTTTTACGGATACTTGGCTTAGAGCGGTAATTTTTGCCTCTCCCATGAATACGTCAATGGTATTCTTTTTCATCAGGAAAGCAACACCGCGCGTCAACCTCTGTGAAACTGAGCGGCTGCGCTGGACGGCTGCGGCATAATCCAGCTTCAGATTATCGAAAGAAACCCCAAATTCTGAAGCGCGTTCCCTTAGAGTGTGGGCTAATTCAGCATTTTTCAACAATGCTTTGGAAGGAATGCAGCCCACATTTAGGCACACTCCTCCTAGCCATTCCTTATCTACGATTGCGGTTCTCAAACCGTTTTGCGCGGCGCGAATGGCGCATACGTATCCGCCCGGACCAGCTCCGATTACAACTACATCATATTCATTCATTTGCACCTCAACAGCCAATTAAATTATTGCGACGAAAAATTATACTTCCTAAAATAGCTGAATAATATTATACAAATGTATTAGAAAGATATATGAAATATGTGTGTAAACCAAGCAAGAATTGACTTTTCTGCATAAGGGGATTAGGATAAAAAGTCATTAATTTATTGAGATAGATCGGTTTGTTTATGAAAAAGGAAACTAACACTCAGGTTCTTAATGTAATTACCCCGCAGCAATCATTAGAAAAAATTCTCCAGCTGGAAATTGAAGTTGCAGAAAAAATTGCCTCTGCGAAAGATGGAGCAGAAAAAAAGCTTGAAGAAGCGCGCGAAAATACTACTGCATTAAGAAACCAGATAATCAATACCGCTCGTAAGAATAGAGATGAATTGATCCATATGGGAATTGAGAAAGCTCATCGGGAAGCTGAAGAGATTGTTTCAGTATCTAAGCAAGCGGCTGTAGCCTTCCTGAGTTTGGGAAAGCAAAAAGAATCAGAAGCTGTACATCGTGTCGTTACCGGAATTCTTGGGTTCGACTTGGAGCAGGACAAATGATTCTACAAATGGATAGAATTCAGATTTGGGGATTGAAGGCATACCTTGAACGGGTGATACCTCTGTTGCACAATTTCGGCAATATGCAAATAGATGATGTGCGCCAGATTGCGGATACGATGGTGCAGCCTTTCAGCATGCCGGATGCAATGCAAGCGGAACGTGAAGCAGTAGATTTGCTGATCGCAAACATTAATGGTTTGAAAGACCTATTTTCCAGTCTCCTTGAAACGAATGTAGAGGCGATGGTTGAGAAAGAAGATACCATCCCATTTATACAGAGCAAAGTTACGGAAATCACAACCCAAGTCCAGTACTTAAATAATCAGAAAAAATTCATTCAAGATGAACTGGTGTCTCTTTCGAAATACAATGACATGCTTTCTGTTATTGCACCGCTGTTGCCGAATTCTGCTAAAAAATCCGGCAATGCATCCATTCGTGCTTTGGTGCATTCCTCGCAAATGCGCACAATGAACATATTGGCGCAGCAGCTGAAACTGCTTACGCGAGGAAAATTTGACATGGTTTCGATTAAGGTCGGGGAATCCACCAATGCAATTGTGGGTATCTTTCCACTAGAAATGATTGACCAAGTGGAAACATTCTTGAAGAATGAAAAAGTTACGCAATTGATCTTGCCTGAAGAATATGCCTACCTTTCAACTGACGAAGCTCTTCAGCATATTACAAAAAAAGTCCAGATCAATCACCTCGAATTGGATGAAATAGATGAACGCCTGCAGAAAATTGCTGCACAATGGCTGTCGAAGTTGCACATTTGGCAGCTTGTCTGCCAAGATCGGGTTGATGAATTTGAAGCATATGCGAAAATTGGTGAAACGGAATATACCTTCACGATATTTGGATGGGTGCCACAGGAGAGAATAGATGATTTGCGGAAATTATTATCGCAAAACTTTGCTCAGAATGTGATACTCAGTATTATTGATGTGCCATCTGTTCTCAAAGATAAGATACCTGTAGCCACAAAGAATCCTGGAGTAGTCCAACCATACGAGGATTTTGTTAAAATGCGGGCAATTCCCAAATATAGTGATATTGACCCGAGTCATCTGGTGGCTATTTTCATGCCCATTTTTTTCGGAATGATGGTTGGCGATGTTGGTTATGGTGTTCTTATGTTGGTTATTGCTCTGTTATTAGGAAAAAAAATGGCAGCTGGCTTGATTCGCAATTTTTTCAAGGCTTTGCGGGCTGGGGCAATCTGGTCGATTTTTTTCGGAATTCTTTATGGCGAATATTTCGGAACTCTCGGGGAAAAGTGGGGAATTCCTGCATTATGGTTCAATCGTTCTGATGCCAACAGTTTCACTACATTGTTGGGCATGTCGCTCGCGGTAGGTGTTGTGCATATCCTGCTCGGACTGGTGATTGGTGTTTGGAATGCATTCGTGCAAAAAAACCGCAGCCATTTACTGGAGCGAGGCGGGATGTTCATCGGAATAATTGGGATTTGTGTTTTGATTGCTTCATTAACGAAAACCCTTCCTCATGGTTTCTCCACGTTGGGTTGGGTTATATTAGCGGTCGGCGTATCAACGCTAGCTCTCTCTCTAGGCAAGACGGGAATCATCATGGGTCCTATCGAGTTTGTCGGGGTCATCGGCAATGTTCTCTCCTACCTGAGAATTGCCGCCTTAGGTTTGGCTTCTGTTTTCTTGGCGAAAGTTGCCAATGATTTAGGAGGAATGGTGGGTAGTGTTGTGGTTGGGGTGCTCATTGCTCTGCTGATTCATGCATTGAATTTAGTCATGGGGATGCTTAGCCCAACGATTCAGAGTCTGCGTTTGCAGTATGTTGAATTTTTCAGAAAATTCTATGAGGGTGGTCAATCGCCTTTTACACCCTTCCGCAAACGCATTGAGAACTTTGGTGTTCACAAAATAAAAGCATAGAAATAAAAAAGGAGTAATAAAAAAATGGAAAAAGCTATTATGGCAATCGCAGCTGGTTTGGCAATCGGCATTACGGCTCTGGCGACTGCATTGGCGCAACGTGCAATTGGATCCGCTGGCGTTGGAGCAATTTCTGAAAAACCCGAATTGATTGGGTCCATTATTATCCTGGTAGCCATACCAGAGACTTTGGTGATTCTCGGTTTCGCAGTAGCTGCCATTATCTTAATGGGAGGATGAACTCGTGGATTTAGGCGCCATTTTGGATGGCATAAAAAAAGCTGGTCAGTTGCAGATTGTGCAGATTCAGCAGGATGCAGAATCGCAGGCTTTGAAAATTATTGCCGAAACGGAAAAAGAAGCCAGACTGCAACAGAACCGGATTCTAGCTGATGGACAGGCTCGCTTGATTCGAGAGCAAGCCCTGATTATGCAGCAGGCACAGATTCAGGCTCTGCAGATGCATGCTGATGCACGTCAGCAATTGATCGAAAACGTAATTAACGCTGCTTTGAAAGAACTGTCTGAATTGCGGAATAAAACTGTGTATGAAAAAATTTTGAAATGTTTTGTCACAGAAAGCATTGAGGCTCTGTCTCCGTCCTTGTTAAATAACCAAAAAATTATTATGCATTTTGATCCTTGTGACAGATCTATCTCGGAAAAGATTCTAAAAGATTGCCCCTTGCAGATATCTGTGCAATATGACCTAAAATGTTTGGGCGGATGTATTGCAGAATCAGAAGATGGTATGGTTCGAACTTTGAACACGATTGAATCACGTTATGAGCATGTTCAATCCCATATCAAACAGAATTTGTCCTTGTTTTTCGAAAGTGAGCTATCTACGAGCTGAGAATGGCTTTGTATGATTACGGTAATACACGCTTGCGCGCACAAATCTCTCGCCTTTTGGACATTCAGACGTTGGAGGCATTTGCGGATTTAAGATCATTGGAAAGTCTAATTTCAGCTCTGACGAGAACTGCCTACAAAGAATCCATAGAGACTGCCCTGACTTTTGCTCATGGATATTCCTGTTTGCAGGAAGCTATTAATTTGGAATTGCGAAATCTTGTTCATGCTCTCACACGATATTATGAAGGAGATGCCCTAAAAAAAATACATCTGATATTTTTACGCGATGATGTATTGAATATCAAAGCAATTCTTCGGGGAATATTTTATGAAAACCACGTCGAGGAGATCATCAAGTCATTTTCGTCATTAGGTACGATTCCCGAAGTTGTCTTAAGGCAACTGGCACAGTCACAGGATATTAATGAAGCCATCAATCGGATGATTATATACAGTTTGCCTATGGCGCTGGTACTCTTGGATCTGCGCAGCAGGCATGGTGATTTGTCATTTCCGCAAATTGAATTAGAACTGGAAAAATGGTATTTTTCTCAAGGATTGGCGGAAACAAGAATGAATACCGAAAATTGCCGTATTATGAAAAAAGCCTTTGCGATTGAGGCTGATATTGTTAATCTAAATACAGTTTTACGTTTCATCGCTTCAAATGCAGAATTGGCGAGTAAACCACAGGATATGGATCGGCATTTTGTCCCATCAGGGAACATTTCAGATAGGACACTATTGAAAATGATGAAAAGAGACTTGATAGAAGAAAGCGTTCGTGATTTGTTCAAAACTGGATATGGGAAATTTTTGCGAGTTGCTTTGGATTGCTATCACGAAACACATCTTCTAAGCGAATTTGAGAATCAAATCCGCATGTATGCGCTGGAATGGTCCGCTAATCTTCCCAAGTTATATCCGCTTGGTATTGGAGTAGCTTTAGGATTCATAGCCTTGAAGAAAAGCGAGATCAAAAACATTCGTTGGATTGCCCATGGCATACAGGCTGGGTTTCCTCCATCTGAGATAAAAGAAAAAATGGAAAAGATTTTATGAACAAGATGATTATTCTAACCCGCACGGAATATGTTGATGGTTTTAAGTTGGCGGGTGTGGATGTTATTGGCGTGGATGATGTCGAGACAGTTGAGCATTTAGTTCTATCATGGTTGAAAAAAAAGGAAGAAATTTTGTTGGCAATCAATGATGATCTATTTTCAAAACTGACGCCGAATTTGATTAAGCAAATTTATGCATCCAACGAAATGCTGCTCGTCACAATTCCAGATAAATCTGCCTCTGAAGGTGGGAAAGTGCACAATAAGCAGATTTATGAAATGATCCGTCACGCTACCGGTGTTCAAATCCACTTTAAAGGTGAAAGTAATGGAGCTTAATAATCCAGAGAATGGAAGAGTCACCCGTATTTCAGGTCCAGTAGTGGGAGCAACCGGATTTCAAAAGATACGCTTGCATGATATGGTATTGGTGGGTAACGAGAAACTGGTTGGGGAAGTCATCCGTTTAAATGCATCTCATGCAACTATCCAGGTCTACGAAGATACCTCCGGTTTGGCAATGGGAGAACCAATTATTAATACAGGAAATCCCTTGGTTGCATCACTTGGTCCAGGTTTGATGGGTCAGATCTTTGATGGATTGCAGCGCCCATTGACAATTTTGGCAGAAAAGGATGGTGGATTTTTAAAGCGCGGCATAGGAGAAGCCCCTCTTTCTGAGGAGAAGGAATGGGAATTTACTCCTTGCGTGAAGGAGGGGGAAAGAATAAAACCGGGTGATATCTTAGGAACTTTGCCGGAAACCAAGAGCATTCAACATCGTGTGATGGTTCCAAGCATGCTGTCGGGTCGCGTGGTTGAAATTCATTCGGGAAAACTCACTTTAAAAAAGCATGCGGCGATTCTTGAGGATGAGAATGGCGGACAACACAAGGTGATGTTATCTCACACCTGGCCGGTGCGTGTTCCTCGCCGCTATAAACGCCGTCTAGATCTGAATGAACCGCTGATCACCGGAAAAAGAATCATTGATGCTTTTTTCCCGATCCCTAAAGGTGGGTCGGCGATCATTCCTGGCGGATTTGGAACCGGCAAAACCGTTATTCAACAATCTCTGGCACGCTGGTCAGAAGTGGATGTGGTGGTTTATGTCGGCTGTGGTGAACGTGGAAATGAAATGGCTGAAGTGCTCAATGAACTGCCCAAATTAGAGGATCGAGCTTCAGGCATCCCATTGATCAACCGAACAGTGTTGATAGCAAATACATCCAATATGCCTGTGGCGGCGCGTGAGGCAAGTATTTACATGGGAATCACAATCGCCGAATTTTATCGCGACATGGGCTATGACGTGCTGATGCTGGCAGACTCCACATCACGTTGGGGTGAAGCGCTGCGCGAGGTTTCAAGCCGTTTGGAAGAAATACCTGGCGAGGAAGGATATCCCGCATATTTGGCTTCTCGCCTGGCGGAATTTTATGAACGTGCTGGGCATGTTGGCTGTTTAGGGTCTGGATTAAAGAATGACAAACATGAGGAGCGTGAAGGGTCAATCTCACTGGTTGGTGCGGTTTCCCCGCCTGGTGGAGATTTTTCAGATCCAATCACTCAAAGTTCCATGCGCATTGCAGGAGTTTTTTGGGCGTTGGATTATGAATTATCGCGCCGCAGACATTTTCCCGCCATTAATTGGACAAAAAGCTTTTCATTGGTGGAAATGAATCACTGGTTTATCGAAGAAGTTGCCGATGATTTTGTGGTTCTGATGAGAAACGCCCAATCGATATTAAGTCGCGAACATGAACTTCAGCAAGTCGTCCAGTTGATAGGACAGGATGCTCTTTCTGAAATGGAAAGAGAAGTGTTATTGATTTCCCGTATCCTGCGTGAGGATTACCTCCAGCAATCAGCTACTCACGATGTCGATGCTTTTTGTCCCATGGAAAAATCGTATTGGATGATGAAAGTAATCATGCATTTTCACGAACAAGCTCAATTAGCTTTACAGAAAGGGGTGGATTTGCTTGAGTTGGAGGAAACTCAAGTTCTGCAGAAAATTGCCCGCATGAAAGAAGTGAAAATAGATCGTGCCGTGGAAAGAATGCAGTTGCTGATGGATGAGATTGACAGTGAGATTGCCAGATTATGGGAAAAAATGGAGCCCGGCAATGATGGAAAATAAAAAGCAAAGTGATCTGGTTACGAAAGAATTTCGAACAGTGAGCCAGATTAGAGGACCATTGATTTTCGTGGAGCGCGTTTCTGGGGTAGCGTTTGATGAAATGGTTGAAATCATTGACCCTGTAGGGCATTCACGCGTAGGCCGGGTTTTGGAAATTTATGATGACACGGCAGTTATCCAGCTCTTTTTATCCACCGAAGGGCTGGATCTATCTCAAACTATGGTTAGGTTTTCTGGAGATGTCATTCGCCTGAAGGTATCCCAATCGATGTTGGGTCGCATTCTAAATGGTTTGGGTGATCCAATAGACGGTGGCCCAGCATTATTGCCGGAAAAACTAGAAGATATCAACGGCCGTCCTCTAAATCCTGCAGTGCGCGTTGAACCGAGTGAATTTATTCAGACCGGAATTTCCGCTATTGATGGCTTGAACTCGCTTGCGCGAGGACAGAAATTGCCCATTTTTTCTGGTTCTGGTTTACCTGGGAATGAACTGGCAGCGCAGATAGCATCTCAAGCCAGAGTCCTTAACACGAAAAGTCCTAAGGATGAACCCTTTGCGGTAGTATTTGCTGCGATCGGCATTACTCATCGAGAATCTTCATATTTTATTGATCATTTTCGCTCCAGCGGCGCCCTGAATCGAACGGTTGTGTTTCTGAACCATGCTGATGATCCTACCATTGAACGCATTATTACACCCAGAGTGGCGTTGACAGCGGCGGAGTACTTGGCATATGAGCATGATATGCATGTCCTGGTTATCATGACCGATATAACAAATTATTGCGAAGCCTTGCGCGAGCTATCGGTGGCACGTGAGGAATTGCCCGCACGACGCGGTTATCCGGGATATATGTATTCTGACCTGGCAAGTTTGTATGAGCGCGCGGGACGGATTGCGGGACATACAGGTACGGTGACCCAGTTGATCCTGTTGACGATGCCGGACGATGATATTACCCATCCAATTTCTGATCTGACCGGTTATATCACAGAGGGGCAGATCGTGTTGAATCGTGTACTTAATCAAAAAGGAGTGTATCCTCCGATCGATGTTTTACCGTCACTATCAAGGTTGATGAATGCTGCTATCGGCGCAGGCCACACCCGCGAGGATCATCGCAGTGTGGCTGACCAAATGTACGCGCTGTATGCTGAGGGCAGAGATTTAGAAAAATTAATCACAATCATCGGTGAAGATTCATTATCAGAACAAGATCAGCGTGTTCTTGCGTTTACCCGCCGATTTGAGAAGGAATTTGTGGGTCAAGGAGATAAAAACCGTTCATTTACGGAAACGCTTGACCTCAGCTGGGATTTGCTTTCCAGTATGCCCGCCCAATATCTTAAGAGAATCCCTGAGGAATATATCCGCAGATTCCTGAAAAAGTAAATGGC
>Ga0209164_1002542_pt1 | contig 19163 bp, 14 predicted proteins | sample MTBNYHSulfiMetaG_FD_187458 | JGI IMG/M metagenome (GOLD analysis project Ga0209164, IMG submission 187458) | Enrichment culture microbial communities from rom New York Harbor, USA that are MTBE-degrading - MTBE-NYH (New York Harbor Sulfidogenic)... | ecosystem: Environmental > Aquatic > Marine >...
CAAGGCTGGCCAGCCTCCTGGAGCGTTGTCTCTCGAAGCATCCCACCAAACGCCCAAGCGCCGCCTACCTGGCCGAGGCTCTCGGCCAGGAGGTCGATGAAGAGTCCGCCCGGGGGGCGACCCCTACCGCGCCCGGGGACCTCTTGAGCGCCCTCCTCCAACGACGCCTTCCCCAGACCGTGGCCGTTACGGGGGCGCTGGGCCTCGGGGGCCTTGGCATCTTCGACATGCTGGCCGATCGAGAGGTCCTTCCCGAGGTGGTATTCCGCTTGGCGCTGGCCACCGTGGTCTGCCTCCTGGCCGCTTCCTGGATCGTGGCTTGGTTCCACGGCGAGGGAGGAAAGCAGAAGGTGACCCCCGCGGAGGTACTCCTCTTGACACTCGTCACGCTGGTCTGGGCGGGGTTGGTGCTTGTGATTCTGCTTCCCTGAACAGGGACCACACGCATTCCTCACCCATATTCCCCATCCCACACCCGCCGCCCCCACGAACACACTCCACTTCCGCCAGCGGCGCCTCGGCGGCATTCAGGCCCGAGAAGGAGGCTCCGAAGCCAGCACCCACCTTCGCCCCCGAGACCTGCGCTCCGCATCCTGCTAACATTCCCGGGGGCTTGCGTGTCCCTATGACTAGACACCCCGTTCGCGGATCCGGTTGCCGGATCCTGGTCATGATTTCAGAGAGGATGCACCATGAGGAGGATGAGCATACGAAGCGCCGAGATGGTGGTACTGGGGCTGGCGCTCCTGGTCCCCGTGACCCTTCCAGCCCAGGAACCGGACCGCTACGAAGTGGGCAGGGCCCTTCCGCCTCTCGACCCTGGCAAGACCCTGGTCAATCTCACCCTCCAGGAGGCCATCGACCGAGCACTGGAGATGAATCTGGATATCCAGACGGTCCGGCTCACCCCGCAGATCCAACGTTACTCGCTGCGGGCCGCCCGGGCCGCCTTCAGTCCGACCTTCTCCAGCACCTTTGGGCACAACAACTCCACGAACCAGTCCACCAGCCAGCTGGACGGCGGCGCCCGTACGTCGACGGAACGCCAGACCTTCAACGCCTCCATCTCCCAGACGCTTCCCTGGTACGGGAGCAGGCTCAGCGCCAATTTCAACAACAATCGCACCGAGACCAACAACGCATTCGCCACTCGAAACCCGAGCTTCAATTCCACACTCAACTTCAGCTTGACCCAGCCGCTGCTCGCAGGCTTTCTAACGGATAACCAGCGGGCAACATTGAAGACCCAGGAGATTCAGGGACAGATCACCGACACCCAGGTCCTGAGCCAGATCGCCAATATCAGCGACCAGGTCCGTTCCTCCTATTGGAGCCTCCGCGCGGCCATTGAACAGATCGAGATCCAACGCCGTAACCTCGCGCAGGCGCAGGAGCTTCTGGAGCGGAACCGGATCAGGGTGCAACTCGGCGGCATGTCCGAGTTGCAGGTGGTCCAGGCCGAAGCCCAGGTCGCCAGCGCCGAGCAGTCCTTGCTGAACGCTGAGATCCAGTGGCGCAACCAGGAGCTCTCCTTCAAACGCCTCCTCGTGGGAGGCCCCGATGACACGCTCCTCCAGAACACCTTGAACCCCACGGACCTGCCGATCCCTGGCGAGCCGAGCGTCGACATCCAGAGCGCCATTGAGGTTGCCCTCCGTGAGCGGTCCGACATCCGGCAGCAGCGTCAGCAGAGGGACATATCGGAGGTGAGCCTGGAGGTGACGAAGGACAACGCCCGCCCCCAGCTCAACCTGTCAGCCGGCTACTCCGTCCAGGGAGTTGGAGGGGACCTCTTCCAGAGGGACGGCTTGGGCGGTGATCCCGTCCTATTGGCCCAGGGTGGCTACCGGGACGCATTGGATGCCCTGTGGGGCCGTGACACGCCCACATGGAACCTCTCCCTGAACTTCAGCTACCCTATCGGGACGAACGCAGCCAAGGCCAACCTCGAACGGGCGCGCCTCCAGATTCAGCAGTCGGACCTGGCCCTGAAGAGCCAGGAGCTGGCGATCGTCACGGAGGTTACCAATGCCGGCCTCGCCGTGAACGACACCTACCTTCAGCTGCAGGCCGCCCGGCGTAGCCGAGAGGTTACCGAGCGAAGCGCCGAGATCGAGCTGGCGAGGTTCGCGGTGGGCGCCTCGACCAATTACGAAGTGGCACAGGCGCAAAACGCCCTGACTTCGGCCCGATTGTCGGAGCTGCGAGCCATGATCAGCCACGTCAACGCTATCGCGGAGTTCGAACGGGTTCAGCGCTTTGGGCGATAGGCCAGACACGGCGGGCCGAACGCTTCCCCGGCGGCTCCCCGGGAGCCGATGTGGCCCGACCCCTCTCGTTCCCCCGGGTAGGAGTCTTCCCCCTCAGCCTCCGGGTCTCAGCACCAGCCGGTGGCGGGCCCTGGCCTCTACTGCCTCCCGAGAAAAGAGAAGGGGGAAATACTCCCCGGCACCCCAGCTCTCGGTGAGGTTGCCATAAAAGGGGCTTCCGGGCCGCCCCGACTGGCCCGGGGCATTGGAGAAGATGGATGCGTCCAGGTCGCTGAAGTCGATGACCTGGCGATAGGTGGCTCCGATGGCCGCCACGGTGCCCGCCCCGCCGGAACGCTCGACGGCCGGGATGTCGTATGCTCTCACAAGCGAGTGGGGGAACTCGCTCCGGTTCGCCCGGCCCCATCGCCAGGCTCCGGGGTTGTCGCCTTGCTCATCTCGGAGTTGGGTAAGGGCCCCCGATATGGCCTGTTCCATGAGAGCCTGGCGCTCCGCGGCGCTGATCCCTCCGGTGCTGCGAACGGCGTCCGGTATCCGGCCCCGCACCTGCTCGAAGATGGCAGCGGCCCGGCTCTCCCGAAGGTAGACACCGTCCCATTCGGCGATGGTACGCCGGGCTTCCTCCACCGCTGGGTCCGACGCGGTCCAACCCCTGAAGAGGGGTATCGCCGCCATGGCAGAGGCCGAGTAGGCGTCCTGCTGGAGCCTCCTGGAATCCTCCAGGGTGAATCCATCCCCTTCCGAGAGTACCTCGGCTACCCGCTCGAACCGGGGAAACGAGGTTCCGGACTTGAAGAAGAGGGGTGGGTCGTAGCCTGGTGGATGGATGTCGTGATTCGCGGTGGCAATCCACCCGCGATCCGGGTTCAGCTCTCTTGGCAGATCGTCCCGGAATCCGTCCCACTCGTACCGCCCGTCCCCCGGTACGGGGAGACGTCCCATCCACCCCACTCGGCGAGGCGAGGCTGCCGATGCCTGCCACGCTATGTTCCCGTTCGTGTCCCCACAGATCATGTTCTCCGTTGGTGCCTTGTAGTATTGCAGCTCCTCCAGGAATGCAGCGCAGTCGTCCACGACGTTCAGACGGAGGGAGGCCAGATAGCCCGTAGAACCTGGCTCATGCATGGTTGAACGAAGGGCGTAGGCCAGATTGTGGGCTGTGTCCTCATGGAAGATTGGGCCATGCCTCGAGAACTTGAGCTCCACGATCTCCGGCGCACTGCCCTTGACAAGGATCGTGTCCACGGTGATCCGCATGGGCTCCCATCCACCCCGCCAACGCACCTGGTTCGGCGACTCCGGGTTCAACTGCTCCACATACACATCCGACTGGTCCGTCCCCACGATGGTGAGGCCCCAGGCCACTCGTCCGTTGTGCCCGATGGCAACGCCCGGAAGCACGGGCTCCGTGGAGCCGATGGCGGTCCACCCCGGGGCGTCCAGATGCACCACGTAGCGCAGGGAGGGGTTGGTAACCCCCCGGTGAGGGTCGTTGGCGAGGAGCACCCTGCCAGTGGCGGTGAGCCGGGGGCTGATGACCCAGTTGTTGCTACCGGGCGATCTCTCCTGGGCGCCGCCATTCTCCTCGGCCCCCGCCTGGCTCCAACCCTCGTAGGGAGGAACCAGCTCGGGGCGGGGCATGTCATTCCGGAACCCGGAGAGGCTAGCCGCCACTTCATCGCCGATGAGGGTGAGATCGACACCCTCCGGCACCACCAGCTCCCGAAAAGGAGTGGGGCGCGCCCGCCGGTTGGCCTCGCGGGCCCCGAACTCCGCAACCTGCCGTGCAAGGCGGAGTTCCGACCGGGCGTCCGCGATGGGCATGGCCGTCTGCATCCGTAGGAGGGGCGTTTCCGCGGTCCACGCCTCGGGGCGGATACCGGTGAGCTCGAACTCCACGGGCAGCCTGTCCCCGGCATGCTGGAGATAGGCATTCACGCCGCCGGCGAATGCCTCGAGAATGCTCCGACCCTCCGGGTGGTAGCTCCCGAACTCCTCGTCGGTCCACGGACCCCGGTAGCGAAGGAGGCGGGCCAACCGATCATGGGTGAGTGCCTCGGGGCCAAGGATCTCCGCCAGGCGTCCTTCACCGGCCCGCCGGTACATTTCCATCTGCCAGAGCCGGTCCTGTGCCTGGACGAATCCCTGGGCGAAGAAGAGATCGTCCAGGTTGTTAGCGTAGATGTGGGGCACCCCCCAGGGATCCCGGAGAATCTCTACCTGGTCTCTGAGGCCGACGACGGAGATCTCGCCGTCGATGACCGGAAGATGGGCGTGAGCAAGATCCTCGAAGCTACGGGGGGACGGCTCACCGACGCACCCTCCCATGCACCCGCAGGCGAAGAGGGCCAGGGCCGGCATGAGGACGCTCCCAACGCACAGGGGAGGGACGGCGAACCGGGCGGGGAGGGCTTGACGCATGGTGGACCTTCCGTATCTGGAGTTCGGCCACATGAAGGCTGCGTCGGGAATCTCCCACCGGTTCCCCGGGAGGTCAAATGCCCCCACCGTCCTCGCCAGGGGTAGCAGCAGGCCCCGGAGCGGTCAGCGGTGGAGAGGTTCCGTACCCATTCCAGCCGACCAGCTACGAACGTCAGGGAGGCGGCAATGGAAGGCGTGCTTCTCTGGGCAGCCGGTGTGCTGTCCATCGTCAATCTCGGGGTGCTTCTCTACCTCGTCCTTCGCGCCCCCGGTGCCACTTCCCGGTGTGTTCGGGAGACCGTGGAGAGTGACCTCCGTAGAGGCCGGGAGGAATCCGCGACCTCCGCTCGGAGCTTGAGGGAAGAGGTCGGGTCCGGCATCGCCACCCTGGGCACGACTCTCTCAAATGCTCTCGCGAATTATGCCGGGCTCCAGCAGGACCAGCTCACAACCTTCGCGGATCAGCTGGGGAAGCTCACTGCAGCCAACGCTCAGGCGCTCGATAGGATCCGCATCACCCTGGACACGAGGGTCAAGGAGCTCCAGACCGAGAACGAGAGGAAGCTGGAGGAGATGCGAAGGACCGTGGACGAGAAGCTCCAGGGAACGTTGGAGAGGCGGCTGGGCGAATCGTTCAAGCTGGTGAGCGAGCACCTGGAGGCGGTGCAGCGGGGGCTGGGAGAGATGCAGAACCTCGCCGCCGGCGTGGGAGACCTCAAACGGGTATTGACGAACGTGAAATCCCGGGGCACCTGGGCCGAGATCCAGCTTGGCGCCATCCTGGAGCAGTTCCTGGCCCCGGAGCAGTTCGCGAGGAACGTCCGGACCCGGGAGGAATCGGCAGAGGCTGTGGAGTTCGCCGTGAGGCTGCCGGGGCGCCCCGACGAACCGGAAAGCAGAGTCTGGCTGCCCATCGACTCGAAGTTCCCGCAGGAGGATTACCTCCGACTCCAGGAGGCTGCCGAGGCTGGCGACGGGGAAGGAGTCCAGAAGGCGGCCGATGCCCTGGCCCGGACCTTCCGCATAGAGGCCCAGAAGATCCACGACAAATATCTGGATCCCCCCGGGACCACGGACTTCGCCATCATGTTCCTGGCCACCGAGGGTCTCTACGCCGAAGCTCTCCGCCAACCCGGTCTCGCTCAGGACCTCCAGCACCGGTTCCGCATCGTTGTGGCGGGACCCACGACGCTTGCAGCGATCCTCAGCAGCCTCCGCATGGGATTCCAGACCCTCGCCATCGAGAAGCGTGCGTGGGAGGTCTGGGAGATTCTGGGGGCGGTGAAGAACGAGTTCGGCAGGTTCGGCGAGGTCCTTGGGAAGGTGAAGAAGCAGCTGAATGCGGCCGGCCGGACCATCGAGCAGGCCGAGACCCGGACACGGGCCATGGCTCGGAAGCTCCGGGACGTGGAGGCGTTGCCGGGGACGGAGGCGGAGGAGATTCTCTCGCTGCCGGCCGAGCTCGCCCAGGGCTCTGAGGAGGCGGATCCCGATCGTTAGCAACATCACTCCCTCCACCGTATCTTGCGACGGCCCGTCGAATCCACGAGGGCTGATGGGGATCCACCCTTCAACGCCATAGGCAGGACCCGCCATGGATGAGCTCATCTATCTCGATAACGCCGCCACCAGCTTTCCAAAGCCCGCAGTCATGCATGACACGGTCCGGGACTTCTACCGGGAGAACGGGGTGAACCCGGGCCGAACGGGATGCGACATGGCCATCCGGGCCGAGGAGATGATCAGCGACACGAGAAGCCGGCTCTCCCGCTTCTTCAACCCAAGCCTGGTGGCGGCAGGGGCCAGCAAGGACCCGGATCGCCTCGTCTTCACCATGAACGCCACCATGAGTCTCAACCTCATCATCAATGGCACCGTGGGACCGGGCGACCACGTGGTGACCACCCTGTGCGAGCACAACTCAGTGATCCGTCCGGTGAACCACAAGGTCAGGGACGAGGGGGCCGAGGCCACCTTCGTGGCCCCGGAGCCGGAAGGCTATGTGGACCCCGACGAAATCCGGAAGGCAATCAGGGGAAACACCACCCTGGTCATCGTCAACCACGGTTCCAACGTCAGCGGCGTCGTCCAGGACATTGCCGCAATCGGACGGATCTGCAGGGAGGCGGGGGTGCCTCTGGCCGTGGATGCCGCCCAGACCGCCGGCGTCCTCCCCATCGACATGGCCGCGTGGAATGTCAGCTTCCTCTCCTTTACCGGCCACAAATGCCTGTTCGGGCCAACGGGAACGGGCGGCATCTGCGTCGCCGACGACGCCGAAATCCGGGGAACCCTTGTCGGAGGCACGGGTGTCCGCAGCGCCCACCCGTACCACCTGGAGGAGTATCCGTTTCGCCTGGAGGCCGGAACTCTCAACCTGGCTGGGATCGCCGGGCTGAATGCGGGCGTGCGCTGGGTGGAGGATCGCGGGATCGAGAACATCCACCATCACGAGATCGGACTCATGGGGATGTTGCAGGAGGGGCTGGCCGACATCCCCGGAGTCGTGATGCACGGCACGACTCGCCTTGAGAGCAGGGTCGCGACTCTTTCGGTGTCGGTGAAGGGGTACGATGCGTCCGACGTAGGGACATTCCTGGACGTCGACTTCAACATCTTGACGCGTACGGGCCTGCATTGCGCTCCCCTCATCCACGAGCATTACGGAACCGCTCCCCGGGGCACGATCCGCTTCTCCATCGGCCCCTTCAACACCGATGATCACATCATGGAGGCGGTGCGTGCGGTGGGGGAGATTGCCGCCCGCCGGAACACCTGAGGCAGCACCAGCGGTCGGGGACCCTGATGGACCGTCGGCCCGGGCGTGCCGGGGGATTAGCCGCCCGGCCCCGGTGCAGAATCTCCCCGGCGGCCTTACCTTTCTCCCCTCTCCCTGAAGGAGTGGATGCCGACCCCATGGAGGCTGTCATGAGCAAGCGGTCCTTCTCGTTCCTGTTTCTGGTACTGGTCTTCCTCCCACAAGCCATCGGCGGTCAGCAGTTCCCGCCCCGCGCCCCTGCCAACCAGTTCCCTGTGGACGATCCCATCATCAAAGCCATCTGGGCCGAGGGTATGGAGAGCTCTCAGATCTACCCCCTCGCACAGACCCTCGCCGACTCCATCGGCCCCCGCCTTCCAGGGAGCCCGGCCTTCGACGCTGGGGCGGATTGGGCCCTCAAGCTGTTCAGGGAATGGGGGATGGAGGGAAGGAAGGATGAGTACGGAACCTGGCGGGCGTGGCAGCGCGGCGTTACCCACGTCGACCTCCTGGAGCCCCGGGTCCGGAGCCTCGACGCCACTATGCAGGCGTGGAGCCCCGGGACCGACGGACCGGTGACGGGCGAGGCCGTGGTGGTACCGACCATGACCAACGTCGCCGAACTGAATGCCTTCCTCGCCTCGGTCCGAGGTAAGTTCGTGCTGGTAGGTCCAGCCGAGCCCACCTGCCGACCGAATGCGGACTGGGAGCAATGGGCCACGCCACCCTCCTGGGAGAAGATGCAGGCCCTCAAGACGGAGCTCACCACGGCGTGGAGGGAAAGCCTGCAGGCCATGGGATTGAGCGAGGCCGAGCTGATCCAGCGGCTGGAGGAGGCCGGGGCGGCCGGTGTCTTCGGGTCCCGCTGGACCGGGAACTGGGGCGCCTACACCGTCTCGGCCGCCCGGAATGCGGTGGCGCCGAACCTCACCTTCAGCTGCGAAGACTACGGGCTGGTCTACCGTCTGGCGGAGAACGGCCAGGGCCCCGTAGTGCGGGTCAACGCTGAAGCCAGGGACCTCGGAATCGCCCCCACCTACAACGTCATCGGGGAGATCCGCGGCACGGAGAAGCCAGAGGAATACATCATCCTCTCCGCCCACTTCGACTCCTGGGATGGGGCGAGCGGAGCGACCGACAACAACTCCGGAACCGTGACCATGATGGAAGCCGCCAGGATCCTCAAGAAGGTGTATCCCAGCCCCAAGCGGACCATCCTGGTCGCTCTGTGGAACGGGGAGGAGCAGGGGCTGAACGGGTCCAGGGCGTTCGTGGCGGACCATCCTGAGATCGTTGAGAACATCCAGGCCGTGTTCAACCAGGACAACGGCACGGGCCGGGTCGTGAACGTCTCCATGCAGGGCTTTACGGAAGTGGCCTCCTACTTCGGCGGCTGGATGAGCGCCCTGCCCACGCAGATCTCGGGCGAGATCAGCCTGGTGATCCCAGGCAATCCGGGCACAGGTGGCTCGGACTACGCCAGCTTCGTGTGCGCCGGTGTACCCGCCTTCAGCCTGAGCTCCCTCAGCTGGTCCTACCGCCAGACCTATCACAACGGAACGGACACGTTCGACAAGGTGATCATCGACGACGTGGCCAGCAACGCCACCCTCACCGCCATGCTGACCTACCTGGCCTCGGAAGAGGCGGACAAGCTGCCCCGGGCCACGCGGGTTCTGGGAGTGAACCCCAGGACCGGTGAGCCCCAGGCTTGGCCCCAGTGCGGGCAACCTGCCAGGAACGCGGATGGGTATTTCCGCAGATAGAGGTATGCTCTGGACCTGCCTGGTCCTGCTGCTCCTGGCTCTACCTGGCCCCGTCCGGGGTCAGGTAGAGCGTCAGCCTCCCGCCGGCAGTCGTGTGTCCTCCAGTGCCGCCGTGCAGCTGAAGGTAGGCCACATAGCCCGAGAGACCCGACTCCATCTCGGCGGATGGGCGGGCCTGGTGTTCGGAGGCAGGTTGGCCGTGGGGGGGGCCGGGTTTGCCCTCCTCCAGGACGTGGAGCTGGGGGGTTCGGAGGCAGGAATCGGGTTCGATCTCGGGATGGGATATGGAGGGCTGTACATCGCTTTCTGGACACCCCTTTCCCGGAGGGTGACCGGGCAGATGGGCCTCCTTGCGGGGGCTGGGCATGCGGAGGTGAGGGACCGCCTTGTGGGGAGGGAGGTGGGGTCCGACAACTTCCCGGTGGCGGAGCCTGAGCTCTCTGTCTTCTTCACCGTGTATCCTGGCCTACGCCTCGGCGCCTCAGCCGGCTATCGGATGGCCTGGGGCATCGATGATCTGTCCAGGGTGTCGTCAGAGGACATTCGAAGCGTGACGGGCACCCTGTTGCTTCGCCTGGGTGGCGGGTAGAGCGAAATGGCTTCGCGCAGATTCCCGTTTCGTGTCGGGTGCGTGGACACGGGCTCCAACGCCATTCGATTCCTGGCGGCCGAGTTCACGTCTCCCAGGGAGTTCGAAACCCTCGCCTACGAACGGGTGCCAGTCCGTCTCGGGCACCAGGTCTTCCTCACGGGGAGGCTCGCACCACGGGCCATGGACGGCGCGGTAGAGGCCTTCGCCTCCTTTCGGGACCAGATGAAGGAGCTGAAGCTGGAGGCGTTTCGCGCCGTGGCCACCAGCGCGGTCAGGGAAGCCAAGAATGGGATGGACCTGGTGGAGCGGCTGAAGGAGGACGTTGGCGTCGAGCTGGAGATGATCTCCGGCTCCGAGGAGGCCCGCCTGGTGCACCTGGCTGTGGGAAGTCGGGTCGATCTGACCAGAGGCCAGTGGATTCTTGCCGACCTCGGGGGTGGGAGTGTGGAGGTTTCCCTCGTGGACGACATGGGGATGCTCTGGAGCGAATCCCACACCATGGGCTCCGTCCGGCTACTGGAGGAGTTGAGTGAAGCGCAGGACGATCCCAAGGGGTTCCGCGCACTGCTGGCGGACTATGTCTCGGCTCTTCGGATTCCAGCACCCGCCCAGTATTGGTCCCCCTCCGGCTTCGTGGCTACGGGAGGTAACATTGAGGCCCTTGCAGGTCTTTCTGCGGCCCCGAGGAATTCCAGAGGCGTGGCCGAGCTCCCGGTGTCGGATCTGGGGGCGGCCATCGACCTCCTCTCCCGACTCTCCTTCGCGGAGAGGATGTCCGAGCTGGGGCTGAAGGAGGACCGGGCCGACGTAATCCTACCCGCGGCCATGGTATACTTCCACCTGGCGCGCCTGGCCAAGGCGGACAGGATCCTGGTGCCGGGAGTCGGGGTGAAGGAGGGGATCCTCCTGGACCTGGTTGACGAAGGCCTGTTCCACTCCGGCCACGAGCTCCGTCAGGAGCAACAACTCACCAAGGCCACCATTTCCCTCGGGCGAAGGTTCATGTTCGATGAGGCCCACGCGCTTCAGGTGGCTCGCCTGGCCCTCTCCCTCTTCGACCAGGTACAGAGCCTTCACGGCCTCGGGGCGCACGACCGGCGCCTCCTCCTCGCCGCTGCGATCCTCCATGACATCGGAGGGTTCGTCTCCCACAAGAAGCATCACAAGCACTCCCTGTACCTCATCTCGAACTCGGAGCTCCCCGGCCTCTCTCCCGTCGAGATGCTCGTCGTGGCCAATATCGCACGCTATCACAGGAAGAATATTCCCCGGGACACTCACCCTGACTTCATGCGTCTCTCGGAGAGGGACCGGGTGCGGACGAACCGGCTCTCGGCAATCCTTCGGGTCGCCGACGCCCTGGATAGGGCCCACCTACAGCACGTCGAGAGCATCCACGCGTCCTTCGCCGAGGGTATAGTAGCCCTCGCGATCCAGGGATCGGGAGATCTTCTCCTGGAGCGCTGGGCCCTGGCCGGCAAGAAGAACCTCTTTGAAAAGGTCTTCCGTCGCGCGATTTCTATTTCGGTCTAGCATCGAATATCCCGCAGACAACGACCATTGACATTCCCACCGGATTCCCCAGTATTCCGGTCGTCATTCGCTGCCCGGGTACGGGCAGGGAAGTTCTCGCAGGAGGAAGGGGGACCGGCGTGGCCGAGGTCGACGAGAAGGTAATGGCTTTCGTGAAGGAGACCCTCGAGAAGACTCCAAGAATGCACCTCGACGAGCTCTTCGAGGGGGCCAAGAAGGTGAGCTCCGCAGTGGCTGAGCTCTCCAAGAGGCAGTTCAACGCCCGATATCCCCTGCAGGTCAAGCGGCGCCTCGCCCAGGCTTCCCGGCCCAAGAGCACTGGGAGGAAGCGGTCTGGAGCCCCGGCAGTGAGGACCCGCCGCTCGGCCGCCGAGAGGACAGGGGCTTCGCGGGACGCCGTCCGGCAGGTGCTTCTTCGCTTCGCCACCGATCTCGCGGGGGCCGAGGAAACAAAGGACCTGGTGAGGGTGCTCGCTGGCGTGGACGGCTATGTGGACGAGGTCCTCAATGTGACGGGGAGGGCGTAGGAGGTTGGAACCCTGGGCAGGCCAGAACGGGTAGCGCTGGATACCGGGGGTAGGCACGGTCCTCCTCAGACCGCCTGCACAGGAGAAACTCGGAACCGCGACGGTTCCTGATCACCCGGGCATGGGAGCAGGCGGCGCACAAGCCGGCCCATGGTGCGGGGGCCTCGGCCTTCAAGACTCCCTGTGACGATTCGTGGAGGTCCCTCGGTCCGTGGGAGCCATCGCCTCCCCGGGCAGATCCGTCTTGGCAAGCATCGCCGTTCGAGCCCGTCTGATGCCGAGGTAACCCACTTGCCGCTCGGGGTCCCCTCGCCTGTGGGAGAAGAATGGGGCCTCACCGCACAGGGTGCAGTGAGCCGACCGAGTGATGTTGACGGAGTCTATTCCTGCGGTGGCTGCCCTCGCAGCCAGCAGGCCCCGGAGGTCCACCGGTGCCGGCTTGCCCGGGTCCGGCTGACCCAGGGCCCGGTGGACCTCTGGACCGACCTCGTAGCACGCTCCGCAGATGGAGGGTCCCAGATGGCAGAGCAGGTCCTCGGCTTGTGACCCGAAGCGCCCACCCATGATCTCGAGGCCCATCTCCAGCACCCCCCCGGCCACGCCACGCCAGCCAGCATGCAGGAGGGCTACAGCTTCCCGGACTGGATCCACAAGGTAGATCGGCACGCAATCGGCCACGGTCACTCCCATGAGCACTCCCGGTGTCCCCGTGGCGTGGCCGTCGGCATCAGGACCGACCTGCAGCCCTTGCCCGACCGGCGCGGCATGGACGAGCACATCCCGCCCATGCACCTGCCTCGCATGGTGGATCCCGGAGAAGCCCAGAGTCTCCGCCAGGCTCATCCAGAGAGACCTGGCGTCCTGGCGCGAACCCTCCGCGAACAGTGCGAAGTCGGAGCTTCTGCCGGGCGGCTGGCGGCTTGTGACCCCCTGGACGATCCAGGAATGCCGAGCTGCCCACTCCGGGTGGACCCATCGATCGGGGGATCCGGGGCGCCTCACCTCCCTTACGATCCGGAGCTCAGCCAGCGACGATATGCGTCTCCTCATGCGCTCCCGTTACCCGCCCCCTACCGCATGGGTCCGGGGACGGATCCTGATGGACTTTCACTCCACGGCCATTACGGCGCTCCTGGCTCCCTCCGTCCGCTGGTCCGGGCCCACCCGGCGGAGGGACATCAGGGGCTCCCATCTATCCGAAAACCCCGTAGGTTGTATGTTTGTCCTCGACAGTCGCTAAAGGGCCACGATGACGCCGTCATGAGCGAACCCCTCTTCGATCAGCAGAACGCCGGGTACGTACAGCTCCTCTACGAGCAATACGCCAGGAATCCGGACTCCGTACCCGAAGCCTGGCGGGAGTTCTTTGCCCGCGGACCGCGCATCGCTTCCGAGGCCGGACTCCTGGTGCCGGAGACATTGATCCAGGGTCGGCCTCTGCAGGCTGCGCCGAGCACCCTGGAGTCTCTCGCCGAATGGCCGCTGCCTGCCCGGGGGCCGGAGAATGTACGAAGGCTCCTGGAGGTCGTGGCCAAGTCGGCTGCCCTGGTGCAGTCCTTTCGAGGTCACGGCCACCAGATGGCCAGGCTGGACCCGCTGGGCAGCGACCCTCCCGGTCATCCAGAGCTGGATCCGTCCTTCTTCGGCACTACCAGGGAGGAATTGGAGAAGGTTCCCGCCTCGGTCATCGAGCCTCGCTGGGGAGACGAGCCCCTTGCCCAGGTCCTCCAGCGATTGGAGAGGGCCTACTGCGGCTCCATCGGGTACGAGTTCGAGCACCTGGAGGACCCCGATAAGGCCCGCTGGCTCTGGGAGCAGGTGGAGTCGCGTGCCCACACCCGGCCCCTGGAGCCCATACAGAAGAGGCAGCTCCTGCAGCGTCTCTCCGAGGTGGAGGGCTTCGAGCACTTCCTCCACCGGGCCTACCTGGGCCAGAAGCGGTTCTCCCCTGAGGGAACCGACATGATGGTCCCCATGCTGGATGAGGCCATCCGGATGGCGGCGGAGGCAGGTGGGCGTGAGGTCGTCATCGGCATGGCCCACCGAGGCCGCCTGAATGTGCTGGTGCACATCCTGGGGGTGAGCTACCGCGAGATCCTCAAGGGCTTCGAGGGCGCTCCACTGGGCAAGACGGCCCTGAGCGTCCCGCAGCAGGGCACGGGGGACGTCAAGTACCATCACGGGGCCGATGGCGCATTCACCCTCCCGGACGGCTCTCAGGTCAGAATCACCCTCGCGCCCAATCCCTCCCACTTGGAGTTCGTGAATCCGGTGGTAGAGGGAATCGCCCGGTCCAGGCAGTTCAGCGGGCCGGGAAAGGACCGGGTCCAGGAAGTGGACGCGGTGGTCCCCATCGTGATCCACGGCGACGCGGCCTTTGCCGCCGAGGGGATCGTAGCCGAAACCCTCAACCTTGCCCGGCTGGCCGGCTACTCTACCGGGGGCACGCTCCACATCATCACCAATAACCAGGTGGGGTTCACCACGGAGCCGTCGGAGGGTCGTTCGACCCGGTATTCGAGCGATCTGGCCAAGGGGTACGACATCCCCATCATGCACGTGAACGCTGACGATCCCGAGAGCTGCCTAGCGGTCGTGCGCCTGGGCATGGCCTATCGGGCCAGGTTCCACGACGACGTGGTAATCGACCTTGTCGGATACCGCAGGCACGGACACAACGAGGGGGACGAGCCGGCCTACACCCAGCCGAAGCAGTACCGGGTCATCGCGTCCCATCCCACGGTGAATGCCCTCTGGGCGGATCGTCTCGTGGAGGAAGGGGTGATGACCCTGGAGGAGGTCGGATCTCTGCGGGACCGGGTGGCTGATCGCCTTCGGGAGGCCCAGGACCGGGCGAGGGCCGAGGAGATGGAGGAGAGCCCCGACGAGGTGTATGCGGCGGACCCGCCCCAACCGGAAGTGGACACCAGGGTGCCTGTCGAGGACCTCATCCGGCTGAACGATGCGGCCCTGGCCGTTCCCGGCGGATTCAAAGTCCACGCCAAGCTGGCCAAGCAGCTCCAGAGGAGAAGGGAGGCGTTCGGACCCGGCTTCAACCTGGAATGGGCGCACGCCGAAACCCTCGCCTTTGCCTCCCTCCTGGACGAAGGGATACCCATCCGCCTCAGCGGCCAGGACTCGGCCCGGGGCACCTTCTCCCAAAGGCACCTGGTCCTGCACGATGCGGAGACTGGGGATAAGCACGTCCCTCTCCAACACATCGGCACGGCACGCTTCGAGGTCTACAACTCACCCCTCACTGAGATGGCCCTTCTAGGCTTCGAGTATGGGTACGGAGTAGCGGCGGACCCCGACCTCGTGCTCTGGGAAGCCCAGTTCGGCGATTTCGTGAACGTGGCCCAGGTCATCATCGACCAGTTCATCGCTGCGGGGCGAGCCAAATGGGGGCAGGAAGCACGCCTGACCCTCCTCCTTCCGCACGGGCACGAAGGACAGGGCCCCGAGCACACTTCGGCCCGACTCGAACGATTCCTACAGCTTTGCGCGGAGGACAACATCCGGGTGGCCTACCCCACCACCCCAGCGCAGTACTTCCACCTCCTTCGCCGGCAGTCGCTCACGGTGAGGGCTCGGCCCCTCGTGGTCATGACCCCAAAGAGCCTCTTGAGGCACCCTAGAGCGACCTCCCCCCTCAGCGAACTCGTTGAAGGTGCCTTCCGTCCGGTGCTTGAAGACCAAGCGGCGGCGCGGCGTCCGGGGGAGATCACCCGGCTCGTCCTTTGCAGCGGCAAGGTCTACTACGACATCGAGACCCATCCCCTTAGGGAATCGCGAACCGAGGTGGCTGTAGCGCGAATCGAGGAGATGCACCCCTTCCCTGCCGAAGCGCTGAAGTACCTTCTGGCGTCCTTCCCCAACCTGCGAACGGTCGTATGGGCGCAGGAGGAGCCGACGAACATGGGTGGTCTCTTCTACATCGGCCCCCGCCTTCGGAGCGTTGTACCCAGGACGATCCCTCTGCGGCCTGTGGCCAGGCCGGACCGAGCCAGTCCCGCTGAGGGCAGCTCCAAGGACCACCTGAAAGAGCAGCGCAGGATCGTGGAGGAGGCGTTGGGACTCCAGGAGCGGTGAGCCGGGAGTCGTCCGAGGAGCGAAACGAAGCGGGGGCGGCCCGGAGCCCGGGCCACCCCCGCAAGCCTTCCATCCGCTGGTGAGCGTCAGGCCTTTTTCAGCCACGCCTTCAGCATCCAGAGATCAGCCTCGAGGCCGTCCCTGATACCATCCAAGATGTTGGCCGTGGTCCGGTCCCCCGATTCCTCGGCGGCGCCGATGATCCCGTCGATGGAGGCGCGAAGGGCACTCAGGTCAGCGATGACCCGGTTCACCATCTCGCGTCCCTCCGGAATCTCCTCATCTTCCTTGAGAGAAGCCTGCTTCAGAAGGGATTGGAGGGTGTGGAGGGGAACTGTGTCCAGGGCGATGATGCGCTCCGCGATCTCATCGATGAAGAGGACCCACTTGTCATAGATCTCTTCGAATTTCACGTGCAGCTCGAAGAACTTGTTGCCCTGCACGTTCCAGTGATAATGCCGGAGCTTCTGATAGAAGACGGTTGTGTCGGCAAGAAGGGTGTTGAGCGAGTCCGGCACCGAAGTGCTCATGGCTGTTCTCCATTCGAGTTGGTTGTAGGTTCGTTCTCCGCGTTGGTGCGTGGGCAGTACCCTCCGTTTGCCTGTAGGTTCTGGGCTCAGAAGGTCCCTCCACCCCAGACGAGCAGCAACTTGCCGAAGTTCCGGTTGCCCTCCATGATTTCATGGGCCCGATGGGCCTCTTGGGGAGAGAAGGCGGAGTCCACGATGGGTCTAACGGTGCGGGCGGCGAAGAGGGGGCAGACCCGACGTTCGAACTCCCTTGCGAGGGCGATCCTCTCCTCCAGGGGTCGGGTTCGCAGGACCGTTCCCTTGAGAAGGGCCCGTTTCGACATGAGGAGTCTGAGGTCCACCTGGGCCTTGGCCCCGGAGGGCACGCCTACAACGATATGCCGGCCGCCATCCCCCAGCACCCGGAGGTTCCCCTCCATGTAGGCGCCTCCAACCAGATCCAGGACCAGGTCCACCCCCCTTCCCCCGCTGGCCTCCAGGACCCTCTCGGGCCAACCGTCCCCCGCTATGATTCCCACGTCCAGCCCCAGCCCGAGGGCCCGGTCCACCTTCTCCTTCGTCCGAGAGGTCCCGATGGACCGGACCCCTGCCGCCTGGCAGAGTTGCACCGCCGCCGTCCCCACCCCGCTCCCCACCGCATGGATGAGGACCGTCTCCCCTTCCGACAGGCCCATCTGCCTGAAGAGGGCGTCGAAGGCGGTCATGAACACCTCTGGAATCGCCCCGGCCATGTCCAATGCGACCCCGGCGGGCACCCGGACGGCGGCGCGTTCGTGGACCGTCACGAGCTCAGCGTACCCCCCACCTCCGACGATCCCCATGACACGATCACCCACTGCCCACAATGTGACCTCGGAGCCCACCGCCTCCACCACTCCAGAATACTCCAGGCCCGGGATGTCCTGGGCGACGCCGGAGGGCGCCGGGTAATGCCCTCGCCGCTGCAGGAGGTCGGCGCGATTGAGGCCGGAGGCGCGAACGCGAACCAGGATTTCCCTCGACCCGTGCAACGGGGCCGGCACTTCCCGCACTTCCAGGACCTCTGGTCCTCCGAACTCTCTGATTACTACCGCACGCATGGCTCCCACCATTGCTTTCCTCCTTCCCTGTTTCGGGTAGCTCTCACCTCGACCCCCCTCCGGTTACCCGGCCCTCTGGGATCAAGCCGTCCCCGCTCCCCGGTTTGGAAGCAAACCGCCATGACTGCCTGGCCAGCCCCTTTGGATCTGCTAGTTTCCGTGCCAGTGTTAGAGAGTGCAATTCCCTTAACCATGGCAGACTGAACGTGTTCTTTCAACTTGTTTCCTTCCTGGGGGCCGTCCTCGTTCTTGGAGCCTATCTGGCCAGCAGCAGGCACTGGCTCACGCCTCGGGACCGCCTCTACAACCTCATGAACCTTTTCGGTGGCCTTCTCCTGCTGTGGGTTGCGGTCATCGACCAGCGCATCGGGTTCATCGTGCTGGAGCTTGCCTGGGCCGTCATCGCCATCCCGTCCCTCCTTCGTCCAGCATTCCTGGATGAGGCGGCTGCCGCGGCCACGGGGGTGGCGTCGTGAGGCTCCCCTTCAAGCTCACGAGACCCCTGGTCTTCCTGGACCTGGAGACGACTGGTTTGAATGTCGGCTCTGATAGAATCGTGGAGCTGGCGGTGATACGGGTTTCGCCTCAGGGAGACGTCCTGGAGGCCGTCCGACGCTTCAACCCGGGAATCCCCATTTCGCCGGAGGCCACGGCGGTTCATGGTATCACCGACGCCGACGTAGCGTCCGAGCCTCCTTTCTCCGCGCGAGCTCGAAGCCTGGTTGAGCTCCTCGAGCCCTGTGATCTAGGGGGGTTCAATATCCGCCGATTTGATCTTCCCATGCTCCTGGCCGAGTTCAGACGGGCCGGTGTTCAATTCTCTGTGACCGACCGCCGCCTCATCGACGCCCAGGTGATCTTCCACCGCCAGGAGCCGAGGGATCTCTCCGCAGCCGCTCGCTTCTACCTTGGCCGTGAGCATGAAGAAGCTCACACGGCCCTTGGAGACATACGTACCACCGCCGCGGTCCTCGCTGCGCAACTCGAGCGCTACCCCGGTCTGCCCCGGGACTTGGACGGCCTGCACGCCTATTGCGACGAGGTGAGTCCTTTCCAGACCGAGTTGGACCGATGGTTCCTGCGCCGGAGTGGAGACCTGGTGTTCCGGCGGGGTAAGCACCGAGGCGAGACTCTCATGGCCGTCGCGGCTTCTGCGCCGGACTACCTGCGATGGATGCTCGGGGCGGAGGACATGGGTGACGAGGTGCTACAGGCTGTGCGGGAAGCGCTGGAAGCCCGATCTTGAAGGAAGGACTATGTACTCTCTTCATTCCTTGCTGCGCTACCCGGTCTTCGTCCTCGGATTGGCCGCCTTCGGTTACGCTCTCTGGAGCCTCGTGCGGAAACGCCCCTACGAGAGACTGATGTGGGATCTGGCCAGCGCCTTCGCGGTCAGCCTGTATGTCCAGATCGTCCTCGGGTTCCTTCTGATCTTCACCTACCGATTCTTCAGTGGGCCCCTGGGGCTTCACATGCTCTTCTCCATGGCAGCGGCCGCGGTCGCGCAGCTGACCTATTCATCCAACCGTCGCCGGGTCCGGGAGGAACGGGACTATGGAACCCATGTCTGGGGAGTGGGATTATCCATGGCTCTC